>Ga0335073_10017220_pt1 | contig 10117 bp, 9 predicted proteins | sample Lox_Sample_22_FD_207093 | JGI IMG/M metagenome (GOLD analysis project Ga0335073, IMG submission 207093) | Soil microbial communities from Loxahatchee National Wildlife Refuge, Florida, United States - Lox_Sample_2.2 | ecosystem: Environmental > Terrestrial > Soil > Wetlands | place: USA: Florida... | reverse complement strand
CCTGCGATCTTGCCGAGTTCTCCGGATGACGAAGAAGCTTCGTGACGAAGCGGACGATATCACCTCGATAAGACAGTACCTCGTAGTCTACCGGCTGATTGCCGGTTGTCAGCGAGGTTCGCTCGATTTGAAAGATCGGAGAACCGACTCTTACCTGAAGGGCGTCAGCGACAGCCTTGGTTGCGATCACCGCCTCCAATTCATAGTCTGCCTCGACCAGAGGGACGCCATATTCTTCTTCGAGAAGAGTGAAGATTGGATGCAGCCGTAGATCGTTGCGCACGATCTGTTTTCCAAGGGGGAGGGGTAGATATGTCTCATCAAAAGAGATCGGCATGTCATCGGCGAGCCGCACCCGCTTGATCTGCATCACCTTTGTCCCTTTCGCCAATTGAAGGCGTTCTGCAACGCGTGGCGAGGCGGCAATGACACCCTGGCTTACCACACGTGCAGTGGCTTTTCGCCCGACAGATTTCATGTCCTCGACGAAGCCCGTTAGCTTTGTGAGTTCCGCTTCGATCCGTGGCGACAGAACGAAGGTTCCGAGTCCACGACGAATCTCGAGCAAGCCTCGATTAACCAAATTCTGGATCGCACGACGAACGGTAATGCGGCTCACCTGAAATCGCTGAAGCAATTCATCTTCGGTAGGTAATTGATCTCCGGGGCGGTACTCGCCCTGAGCGATTTCAGTGGCAATGGTTTCCTCGATCCTGGCATACAGCGTTGATACTCGCATGATGACAATATAACGTCACCGACCATTGACGCGGGCGAGTCTTAGACTCGGGATCGAAAGATTCTGTCGATGCATATAGTGGGCCTTTTGACAATTGGCAATAATCAAGCGGATCGTTACGTTCTGGTCCAGGCACAGATTTGCGGCGGACCTGTAACCTGGCTGTGAGCTCGGCGCACAGCATCTCTCACCCGCGTTTCCAGCGTTTCTATCCCCATGAAGTCGGTCGCTATGATCCCTAAACGCTGCAGTTGAGGTAAAAGGGCGCGTAATGTGTCCACCGCCCACGCAAAGTGAGGCGCATCTGCGGCTCCCGAAACATAGGTCTCGCAGAACAAGTTGGGTTCCGGCAATCCTGCATGACCAAAATGCTCTATCAGCCTGTCTCCCGCGTCGTAATGCGGCAGCGCGCTGGTAAGAGCTACGCGAATTAATCTGATAATCATCTCCCACAGCGGCACACTTGGAACAGAATGGGACGCACCGCGCAACCGAAGTTCATGAAAGGCAATTGAGCCGCCCGGTCTAGCCAACCGCGCGGCGGTACGCAAAAAAGCGACCGGATCAGTCTGGTGCATCAAAACGTAGCGGCCGATCACAAGGTCGAATCCAGCGTCGTCCACGAAGGTTTCAACCTCCGCTTCGTGAAAAGACAGATGCTTAAAGCCGGCGCGTTTAGCTCGCTCCCTAGCTATCGATAGGACCTGCGAACTCCTGTCAATTCCAACAACACTGCCAGAGGGACCCACCAGTTCAGCCGCCAGCATGGAAACATCTCCCGCTCCGCTGCCCAGATCCAGAACGCGCATGCCGGGCCGGATTCCAGCGGTTCGGAGAAGACGCTCCGTGATCGGCCGCAGAATCTTCGCCTGCGTTTGCAGACGAAGAATTTCAGCTTCCGAATGGCCAAGGACATAGCTAGCTTCACGTTTACTGGCTTCGCTCATTTGAGCTTTGTCCCTTCTTCGAGAAGACGTTTACCCACTAATCCAGAACCATAAAAAGGTTGAGAGAACCGATCTTGATCGTCATTGCAAAGGTCGCTCTTGCCGTCGCGTACATCGTTACTCCGGAAGTCCTGCGCGGGAACAGGTTCGCACAACACTTTCGGTGTGGGCCGTCGGCACACTCTCGCGGGGAAGCATCAAAGCTACATTGATCAGAACCCGAAGTAGCCAACTGTGAAACTCGCCTTCAAGTTCAAACCGCATAGGATGACGCGAAGCTATTCGCCAACAACTTTCTATGGCTTCTTCCGCGCGTTCAGAGCCGCCAAGAACACGACATGCAGTGAAGTGAAGAATCCGGTGGTAGCGCCAGAACCTGGCACCAAAGATCAGCCTTTGCTGATTGAGCCGCACTCGCTCCGCGAAGTTCGTCCCATCGTCGTTATTGAACTGGATATCAACATTACTGTTCGCCATGTGTCGAGACTAGCGCTGATGGCGAATAGCGTCCTCTGAAGAAGTGCGATATTTCGGAGTTTGTGATAAATGCCGCGAGTATACTCTTCGTGTTTTTATGATCGCAGCTCTTTAGCACGAATCCAGAAGCAAAGCATTTTCCTAGCATATCTCTTATCCCCATTACTGTTATTGTCATCCCAATCAGACAAAGCCGCTCATGGCCTGTCTATAAACAACAAAAGAAATTTAACCACACCTAGCTATCTCGACAGAAAAGCTATCCTTTCCGACAACCATCTACGAAAAGCCGCTTTTTTGCTTCACCTAAGGAGTTTCATATGCGAAGTATGGCTCGTTATCTTTTGACGCTCGCAATTGGAGGCAGCCTCGTCACCTCAGCACTGGGCGCCCAAACCTACACAAGTAAGCCACATGTGGTTTTCTTTATGACTAACAACGCCGATCACAACCAGGTTGTCGCCTACAAGAGCACGGGAGATGACAGTTTTGTTGAGACGGGACGCTTTGAAACTGGAGGAAGGGGCAGCGGAGGCGGTGTTCTTCCGCTTGGATCTCAAGGATCGCTTACTCTCAGTCAGGACCATTCATTTCTTTTCGCGGTCAATGCGGGCAGCGGGGAACTTTCCGTCTTCCGGGTCCAGGATGCGTCCTTGTTTCTGGTAAATAAAGTGCCGACCGGTGGTGCCATGCCCGTTTCGGTGGCTCAGCGACAGAACCGTGTGTATGTCCTCAACCAAGGTGGCAGCGGAGCGGTGGTTGGATTCAATATGGATCCTGTTGGCCATCTCACACAAATACCTAATTCGACAGCCCTCTTATCCGCAGATCTCGTAGCAGGAGCCGATGTCTCAATCAGCCCAGACGGCCAATTTGTCGTTGTAATTGAACAACTGGCCAATCCTGGATCCGAGAGCAACAACATAGACACATTCAGAATCCGGCCCGATGGCACGCTTGGGCCAATCGTTGAAACCCCTAGCCCGGACTCGGGTGCTTTTTCGTCGGCCTTCACGCCAAATGGAACTCTCATTGTCACCGACCAGGGGACTCTTGTCCAACCCACTGCAGGAATATCGTCCTACAACATTCAACGTGACGGTACTATCACCACCATCACACAAAGTGTGCCTACAGGCGGTATAGCAACGTGTTGGAATGTCATAACCCCCAATGCGAAGTTCGTATATGCGGTCAATTTGGGGACATCGAATATTTCGGGATTCTCGATTGCAAGTAATGGTGCTTTAACACCAATCGGATCAACTATCGTGGCATCGAATCCTCCGAACAGCGCCAGTATCGATATTGCTGTCAGCAGCGATGGCAGACTACTGTTCAACCTCAACCCTGCTTCGGGAACCATCGGCGTCTTCGGAATTGAGTCGGACGGCACGCTATCGACGCAAACTCCTATCACAATAGGGAAAGATGCGCTTGCTTTTAGCGGGATCGCAGCCCTATAGGTTCCACGCGTTGCGTCTTCGATGCATTCGTGCCTCAGCACAGGCGAGGCACCTTGCCTGTGCTGACCTGATTTATCGCTTACAATTCTCAGCACGAATGCAGAAGTAAAGCATTTTCTTAGCATATCTTTGATGGTTAATGCTGTTATCGTCACTGTAATCGGGGAAGGCTGCACATGGATTGTGCGTCGGTAAGATGCTTGCACGCGGCGCCGTTCGAGCTGCGGGAGATGAGGAAGACCGAGATGAGGCTGAAGGGAAAAGCCGCTTTGATCACGGGAGGAAATAGCGGAATCGGTCTCGCGACAGCCCGCCTGTTCATTGCAGAGGGGGCACGCGTGGCGATCACCGGACGAAATCAAGAAACCCTTGATGTCGCCCTGGCGGAATTAGGAAGCAATGCCCTCGCCATGCGAGCCGATGTGGCGAACCTGCCGGAGATGGAGAACGCGATCGCCGCAGTCGTGGAAAGGTTTGGGAAGATCGACATAGTATTTGCAAACGCCGGAATCGGACCATTTACGCCGCTCGGGTCTACACCGGTTGATACGTTTGAACAGGTTATCCGGGTTAATGTTACTTCTATCTTCTTCCTTGTTCAGGCATGTATGCCGCATCTACCAGACGGCGCGTCGATCATCTTCAATAGCTCCGTACAGAGTGTCAACGGCAGACCTGGACTGTCGGCGTATGCTGCGAGCAAGGCAGCCGTGAGGACAATGGCGCGAGTCATGGCATCGGAACTGTCATCACGGTCGATCCGCGTTAATGTCGTCACCCCCGGGTCAGTGGATACTCCGATATGGAACGCGGTAGGCAAGCATGATGAACGACAGTTATTTCTTGACAAGTTAAAAAAGACAATTCCTTTGGGCCGGATAGGTGACCCTATGGAGGTTGCCACCGTCGTCTTGTTCCTGGCGACGGATGAATCATCCTTCATTCAAGGCGGAGAGATTGTGATAGACGGTGGAGCTACGACTGCGCCACTGGGCGCGCGGATCTATCAGGAAGAACAATAAGCAATTCCCGCTTAGCAGATCATTCCCATGGGCTATGCGGGAAGGTAGTCGGATCGGCCAAAAAAGTCGGAAGGCATGTAAACCACATATCTACATTTGGAGTTGCTAGTCAGCGATGAGAGGTTCTATCAGACTATGCGCTATTGGCGTTGTGGCGGGCTTGTTAACTACGTCCGCTCTTCAAAGGACAGTGTCGGCCGGCAGTAAGCAACAGTTAAGTGCAGATCACCCGGAAATTCTCGTAGGTAAGTGGGTACTCGACCTGAAAGAATCTTCCCTCGGGTCCGATCCGTATGAACAGTTTGACGCCTGGAGTTTGACATTTACCCGAGCCACAACCACCGCTCTGGCTTGGACCTCGGACGCTACTATTCATGGTAAGGTGATAACATTTTCATGGACAGGCCCGATCGACGGTTCTCCAAAGCCCCTAGTCGGGACGGAAGGATCAGATGCCTATCATTGGCGCAAAAGTGCCCTGATTCGACTGAGCGATCTTGGCCATGGAGAGACAAAACGCGACACTGTGACTATCTCCCGGAATGGCGAGACGATGACGATTCAAGATCGTTCGACTACTCCACATGGCGTGGTCTTTGCAACCTTGATAATGCGCCGCCAACACTAAGACAGGCTGTAGAGATGTGGTGCGGGTCTCTGTAGTCGCGGCTACCTCAAAGACCGCTCTATTCAACGCCCAACCACGCAAGACGATTACTCCCGTGCTCTCGCCCTTGGGTAAAGCCGATCCCGCCTGCAATTGCGCAAGGTGCACACCAATCCTAGGCTGAAAGATCCGATTCGGACGGCACGCGTCTTCCGAAGAGTGCGATATTTCGGAGATCGTGCTAAATGTTGCGGCGATACTGGAGTGGTGTAACACCAAGCCGCTTCCGGAAGACATCGTTCATGTGTGTCTGGCTGGAGAAGCCACACTTGAGGGCGATATCAGCCAGCAACATCTTGGACTGTCGAAGCAACTGCTGCGCAGTGCTGAGCCGCCTCTCCAGCACATATTGGTGAGGCGTCAGGCCAGTGGCTGCACGAAACATTCGCAGAAAGTGCGCTCGGCTGTAACCGCTCTCTTTCGAGAGGGACGCAAGCGAGAGGTCTGTATCCAATTTGGCCTCAATCCTATCTCGAATTCTGCGCAGAATCCTCGATGGCAAGGGCTCGACCGGAGAATTCAGCGTATGCTCACGCGAAGTCCCATAAAGCAGGAACCGCATTGCCAATGCATGTGCCAACGTCTCAGAGTACAGCGCACAGGGGCGGGGGGCTTCGGACTCGTTGATCATCAGATCAACGAGCCCTTCAATGGATGTATCACGAATGTGAAATTCGGTACCGTTGGCAGGTTGCCTATCAATCTCCAGAGCGATCTCACGAGTGAAGTTCTCCTCTAACGCGCAGATAATCATGCTGGAAGGAGTCAGAAGGCGAACCTCGGGAACCGGTCCCGACGGCACAATTGCCAATGATCCACGCTCAAGCGAAAATTGGACCCAGCTTCCGTTTGCGCCGCGACGTTCAGCCCACGGAGAGTCGCGCATTTGCACGATGACGTGCCTTTCATTTGGCTCTTTCAGATATTCTCCAGCACAGGCCTGATACCTCTCGATCTGAAATCTCTGTCCGGGGAAGAATGCATTCCAGAATGCATTCGTTAGGACGGGTTCAGACGCAGAGGTAGGGTCTGATAAGGCTACTGGCGCAGAACTGCTCATTGGTTATATAGCCCTCCAATGGTCTCAAACATTATAACATTATAATCTATCTGATTTTGTCGTTTTACGATGAACCACGGTCGAAATGTCGCCAGGAACACGATTGTGAGGCCGCTATAGTCCCTATAATTTTTTTGCCGTGGTTCCTGGCACGAATCCAGAAGCAAAGCATTTTCTTGGCATATCTCTTTTCTCCATCGCTGTTATCGTCATTCCAATCAAGGCAATCGCGTCTGCTCCAACACCTCGAGGTGCTCGATTAAGCGCATCGTGCGCCATCAACTTAAGTGGTTTTGGCAAGAACTATTGCTTGGAAAGGAGCGGTGATTCAGTGGAGCGCAGGACTTTTCTAATTTCAAGCGCCATGGCTGCAGCAGCACTAAATGGGCGGAGGCCGCTGCTTGCAGCTTCCAACAGGATTCAACTGCCTTCGGCCGACACTGTGCATGTGGGCGGTTCGAAACGAATCGAAATCGGGGGAGGACATTGGGTCTGGACCAAGAAAGTTGGCGATGGAGACATTAAGGTTCTCCTCTTACACGGCGGTCCCGGTGCAGATCACAGGTATTTTGAAGGGTTTGAGGACTTTCTGCCGCTAAATCGGATCGAGTTCTATTACTACGATCAACTGGACTCTACCAATTCCCAAAAACCAGATGACCCTGCCTTGTGGACAATCGAACGTTATACCGACGAAGTGGAGGCCGTTCGCAGGGGCCTCGGCTTGGATCAGTTCTATCTGCTGGGGCATTCATGGGGTGGGATGCTGGCGATCGAATTTGCCCTGAAATATCAGCAGCATTTGAAGGGGTTGGTGATCTCAAATATGGCGGCGAGCATCGCTTCATTTTTAAAGCATGTAACGAAGATCCGCTCTCAGTTTCCTGCTGATATTCGTGCGCAGTTGGAGTACTACGAAAACACCAACAAGACAGACGAACCTGCATATCAGGCTTTGTTATTTGACAAGCTTTATCATGTCTTTATCTGTCGGCTGGATCCATGGCCCGATCCCATCCAACGGAGCGTGGGAGGGTTGAATCAACACGTCTATCAAGTATTGCAGGGACGAAGTGAATTCGAAGCAACAGGTCGCATAAAGGGATGGGACCGGTGGGCCGATCTCCGAAAGATTAAGGTCAGAACTTTGACAATGGGCGCGCGATACGACGAGATGGATCCGGAGGATATACGGAAAATGGCTACCCTTATGCCTCGCGGAGAAGCGTGGATTTCAGAAACAGGGAGCCACTTTGCAATGTATGACGATCAGCAGAACTACTTCAGAGCGCTATTGACCTTTCTGAAGGCAGACAATCCTCAGAAACGGTGATGTTCAGCGCTGCACAGGATCACGGGCCGCTTACACAGTCACTATGAAGCGCCCTGAAGCACTGTATCGCTTGCTTTCTGTCTGCTCCGTCCCGTTAAAATGTCCTCCGCGCGTGTCGTAAGAGGGGCTTCCACGTCATTTCGAATTGTTCTCAGCTTCATCACAATGGTAACGTTGCTTTTCCCAGCGTGGCCCAAAGCGCAACTGGAGACTGCGCCGACGACCGATCTGAAGTCGTTCTAACTGTTCCCACGTTTTTCAATCCACTTGAAGCAAGCGCGCACCAAAGCCGGCTCAAAAGGCAGATGACCGGAGGTAACAGCTTCATCCAGTGCGCTAGGTCCATCTGATGGGAGGAACGTATGCGATTTCATCTGACGTTACTGGCCCTGATCGCCGCATCGATCATAACCAATGCCAAGGCAGAAAGCGATTCGCAGCTCGCAGAAGATCAGCTTTTGCGATTGGTCGAGACTTCTGCTAAAAGACTCGCGATCGCAGAACAGGTAGCACTTGCCAAATAGGACAGCGGAGCGCCTGTCGAAGACGAAGCTCGAGAGGCCCAGATTATAAGCGATGCTATCAAGGTCGGAGAGGCACGCGGCCTGAACTCCGATCAAGTCTCACAGTTTTTCAGGGCCCAAATCGAAGCTAACAAGCTTGTCCAATATTCATTGTTGGCAGATTGGCGTCGGATTGGAAGGTCGCCAACGGACCAGTCGATTAGTTTGGCCTCAGTTCGCCCAAGGCTAGATCAATTGGAGCTCGAACTCATTGACGAATTAACCAGCGCCGCGACAGCGCGTGTCAACCCCTCATGCATCAGCTACATCGCAACGGCCATTGGCAAATACATGTCCGCACACAGAAATCGAATCGGCAGCCTCAAAGCAGTGGCCCTGGATCGAGCTCTTGCCGCGACCAGTACTGCATTTGCTGCCGGAATCATTGCCCTCGACCATCTACAAAGTGACCACCCTATTTCTCGAAATAAGATCACGGATAGGTGTTCTATGTGCGGACGTTCGGCATTCGCAGAGGGCTCGAGAATAGCTCAAAGGAGCCGAACCTGCAGATGCTTATGAAGCTAGGAAAAGCCTGGGGGGCGATTCGATGGAAGATGCTGATCATCTTCTCGTTCTTCAACATCGTCTCTGTGGCCATGATCGCGTGTTTCTTAATTGCGCTGCTGAATGTCGTCATACGACGCGAAGGCGCCTACCTGATTGAGGAACGGATCAAGGTAATTGTCGAGAGCCGCAAGGGAATCATGGATCCAGTTCTGGACAGGACCGAAGGATGTGACTATGCATCCAACGCAGCCCAATTTGGGTTCTTCACTGAGCACCTGAACGCCTCGTGGCCGGGAAGTCGAAGTGAAGTAAGCGTTTTGTCCCCGAAAATGGCGCGTAGCGCGAATCCGCCGTGGCTTGGCACGGCGGCATTTGCCAGCATCGTTGAAGATCGAGGCGAGCTGGAAATCCGCTTTCTTCGGATGGTGAAGCGGAACGGATGTTATTTACGGGTTCTTGTCAGAATACCTCTTGGCGAGGCATTTCTGAGCCAACTGTCAACTGCTTCGGGGCTGGAGGTGGTCCACAGTCAACCAGTGATGCTTCCATCTTACAGGCAACAAGAAGGCGTGTTCGGCGAGATTCAGGCTAACTTTGTCCCGGGATCGCGGCGCCCCGTTCCAGTTGTCGTGATCGCGCGCGGTTGGCAATCCGGGTTACTTGAAAGCTGGGTAGTCTACCAGATCCGGCCCAGCTATTCGCGGACGATTGAGGACCTTTCACGCATGGGACTGCGCAGGGCGTCCTGGATCTTTCCATTGATCAGCTTCGGGGCTGGGCTCTGTTTGGCGTATGCATTTGGGGTGTTTCTCTCTGTTCGTTTGAGCGGACGTATTGTCACGGTCATCGACAGGCTGAGTCATGCTGCGTTCCAGGTGGGACAAGGTGACTTGTCGGTGACCATTCCGGTTGGCGAGCAGGATCAGCTCGGGCTCCTGGTCAAGTCGTTCAATTCCATGACGGCTCATCTGAGAGAGCTGCGCAAACAGGAGAAGCAACGGATTATCCTCGAACGTGACATCACCCTGGCTCGCGAAGCGCAGCAATATCTTTATCCGCAGTTTGCACCTCTTTTGTCCGGGGCACAGGTGTGGGGCATGACAGCTCCTGCCCGTAGCGTGAGCGGTGATCTGTACGATTTCTTTCCGTTCTGTAACAACGCTGTGGGTTTGTTCTGCGCCGACGTGAGCGGTAAGGGAATGTCAGCTGCCTTAATGATGGCACGTCTTCAGGCAGTTGCACACGGCAGGATGCTGGGCCTAAAACAAAATGACGCGAGGCCGTCACCTTCAGAGTTCGCTTCGATGCTTAATCGCGACCTCTGTGGCCGCTT
>Ga0335073_10017219_pt1 | contig 10118 bp, 13 predicted proteins | sample Lox_Sample_22_FD_207093 | JGI IMG/M metagenome (GOLD analysis project Ga0335073, IMG submission 207093) | Soil microbial communities from Loxahatchee National Wildlife Refuge, Florida, United States - Lox_Sample_2.2 | ecosystem: Environmental > Terrestrial > Soil > Wetlands | place: USA... | reverse complement strand
CAACTCCACCTTAGCGAAGCGCCGCATCGACTCGCTGTCATAGATCGCGTCTTCGGCCTGCGGGTCCGACAGGTTGAACCACTGTTGCAGGAAGTAGATGCGCAGCATCTTCTCCAGCCCCTGCGGCTGGCGGCCGTTACCTGCTTTCGGATAGTGCGGCTCGATCAAGCTAATCAGACGCGGCCACGGAATCACCGCGTCCATCTCGGCCAAAAACCGTTCGCGCCGGGTTACTTTGCCCTTCGCGCTCCACGGCATCGAAGCAAACGTGCGCTGATCACCCATCACCTCGCCTCCGCATCCATTGCTCAGCCGCACTCACTGTACACGACTCGGCCAACTTGTTCAGAGGTTCCCTAGAGCCATAACTAACCAGAAGCCGACCTCGTCCCTTAAAGAATGCGATACCGTCGCGATGAGATAGTGCGCGCTTTTTTAGAGCGCCTTTTCTGCGATTCGGTACGCGCAAGGAGTAAATTGTGAACTAGAGCTCCAAGCTCCATTGTTAATTGAAATCACTTGGCCTACGAGAAACATAACCGTCGGGCCGGCGGCAAACCGGCCCGACGACTTCTAAGGCTCTTACTGCTTGCCTACTGATTTGATTTCTTTTTTGATCACGGTGAACGTTCCGGTCTCGGGAGAACCCACCGCATAGAGCAGGTATGCGCTCTGCGGATCAAGGTAAAGAGTCTCGGGGCCGAAGACGGCGGAACGGCTTCCGCTTGGATATATCGTCAAGGATGGCATGGTCTGATTGAACAGCCAGGGGTCAGAGGTAGTTACGTAGGCTGCCGCCTGGTCGCCGTTGGTGACTCCCGACAGCTTCAACTTGAGGGGTGTAGGTCCAAAGGGTCGATTGAGGACTATATCGACCGCACCCGCCGCGGCGGTGTGGTGCAATATGACCCTGGCTTGGCCGTCCGGGGTCGCGCTCAGGTTATTGTCGAACTTTCCCGCGGTCGGGGCGGCGGCCGCCGTCAGGTAGGCAACTACGGAAGCATTCTCCCCGTCCGCGAAGGCGACACCCGAGGCATCGATAACGGTCGAGTTGCTGCAAGGCGAGAGAGTGTTGGCGAAACTGATCTTGAAATCATAGCTGCCAGCAGGAATCGTAAACGGACCAGCGACCTCGCCGAAGCGAAGTCCCTTCAACAGGCAGACCGAGTTGTTGACTAGAACGTCAACAGGAAGCGCCGGATCCAGACTCGGGGCCAGAGCGTGACCAGGTATTCCATGAACCACGTAAACCGAGGCATCAGCCGCCCTCGCCGCGGAAGTTGCAGTGAGCGAAACCGATCCAACCAATGCGATCAGAAACAGCAATCGAAAGAGCTTCATAAGGCTTCTCCTGGTTTGTAAGGTTGGTACGTGCTGCCAACTCTTAATGCAGGTAAATTTAACTCAAGTTGGTTACCGGCCAATTGCGTGATCGCAGGTTGGTTTCCACCGAATAAAAGAACCCACCGATTTTTTCACCTGAATAAACCGAAATTCGTTTCCGCAATCGGATACTATTAATAGGGCTGAAAATCGGACTTGCCCCATTGCACGTCCTAGCGTGTGCGCGACCACAGGCCGCGAAATGCAGATTGTGACGGTGCGCCATAGCAGTCTCCCGCTCCTGACCCGCGCAAGGCGGCGCACCGCGATTAGCCTTCGTCGGCAGGTTGGTACCTGTGACCGTCATCCAGAATGCAGGTCGCCTTTGAGGTAAGAGCGTGAAGAACAAAGAGCAGGCGGAAGTTTGACTTTTAGTGCAGTAACGCCCTTATTGAGGTCGAGTGTCCAGGGAAATAGAACAGCTGTGCGATTTGCATGGATCGGCGAGTTGGCCTCGAATCATGTATCGTTCTCCCCGGAGTATGGAACGCGGTCATCGTAATATTCAAAGAGGTCTAGTAGATTGGATGCAACCGCGCAATCTTTGTTGATAAATATCAGGTGTGAGTATGAACATTACCGGCATGATGCACGTTAACATTAATTGCAGTGATTACGAGAGGTCGCTCAAATTCTACGAAGGCCTCGGATTCAAAGTTATGTGGGAGGTTCCCGAGTACAACACTCCTGAAGTGGCCGCGGCAGTCGGAATGCCGCCCTACCATGTGCGCGGAGCGTTACTGCAACTCGAAAGTTCACCGACTGCTCCGGCGATCGATTTGCTTGAATGGAGGGAACCTCGCGACAGTGCTCCTCCGTACTCACACCTCTATCACCTCGGAATCGCTAGAATCTGCCTCATGACATCGAATATGGATGCTGACGTTGCTGCGTTGAAGGCTCGAGGCGTCGAGTTCCTTTCGGAGCCGGTCTTGTTATCGCCTCCCGACGCACCGCCATCGCGATTCGTCTGCTTCAAAGATCCTGACGGAACCATACTCGAGTTAGTCGAGATGAGCACGAAGTCACCACATTTGCCCCCGAAACATAAAGACGGTTGAAGTCAATTCAATTCTTCAATTTTGATTCGCGATCGCAAGCTCACAGGCGTTGGAGCGCACGGGCTGGAGACCTCTTGGTGCCTGCCAAACGGTCAGTCGGAACTCTGAACACTGTAATCGACCTATGGGAGATAACTAGTCCTATGGAAGATAACTAGTCCAAATGCAATACCCAAGACCCTCGCTCGCGTTGCAAAAGATTCGGAATTCGCATAAGCAGGCCGCTATCCTAGCCGACCTTCCGCAGAAAGAAGTGCTTCAGGTCATGACAAAGTTGCCCACTCTCCTTGAGGTTTCCTTCCCGCCGAAAAGCCTCAGGTGGTTGCGAAGGCGCAGCCCGATTAACTCGGCCCGCTACTGCCAGAGACGGTCTAGCTTGAGGCTCTACCGCTAGATCGCGGAAGACGCCGATCTTTCTGTCGTCGAATTTGGTTCTAAAAATCGGCGGGTGTTACTGTGAAACTGTTGGGAGTTGCGCCTCCAATTTGTGGATCAACTCCGCCACATCACTGATGCGCTTCAGGAACGTGACATTAAGGTCGCGAAGAGATTCATTCGCCTGCTCAAGCATCGTGTGCAGGTGCGCAACTTCTCCCCGTAAGATCGCAATTTCCTGCAATACAATCTCAATTCGATCCGTCATGGTGACCTCCGTGCGCGGGACAGCTTCTGATAATCGCCGCCGGAGCGCCGCGTACGCGGCTTCCGGCCTGTACATACTGGCGGTGGGGAGCCACCGTCTTAAGACCATATCGGTGCGCTTCGACGAGACGATGGGGCCGAGCACCGATTCAGGGCACTGTGCATTTTTTTCTCGATTGAGACTTTTCACAGGAGAATTCAGATACCCCGGCATCATTGTCTCAAAGCACTTAGTCCTCCGAGCTTCCTGTCATCTGACCGCTTTCGGACACCCCAAGCCTAGACCCAAATCTGCCACTGTTCATCTCATGCATCAGGAATACTTGACTCGGTTCGTCGCCTCGGCGTTCGCGCGATATCCCGAATGGTTAACGTATCACCTGCGACAGAAACATCGATGTCCTTGGGTTCAATGCCGGGGAGGTCGAAGCGCATCGGCCAACTGCGCTCCTTGAAGCACCCCTCGGCAGGCAACGTCGGCATCCGACCGCTTTGATTCCTATACCTTTTTTCGCCCAAGAAGCGGTCAAGGAGTTCGTCCATATCCCTGCAGAAGCAATCTAGTAACGGCGATCCTGGGAACCCAGGTTGAAGTTCACCCAGCATCAACGGTCACCTCCTTTGATCGGTCTGGGTTGCCCTAAATTGGATTAGGCATTCCGACTGGAAAATTAATGCATGATCGACGCGATGCAAGCGCTTTGATGTGGTGGGGCCTTTGCCGGTAGTCGGATCGCGCGAATTGTTCCAAAGCCACCGGGTATTGCGCCGTACTCGCTAGGGATAAATGCAATTTTGGAATGGGGCGCGGTGCTCTTAACGTACAGGCGTACAAGCTATAGGTTCCTTCGAATCCGCCGGGTTGGCAAAGAAACGTCGAAGTATCCAATTTTCTGCAGAATTGTAGTCTTTTGCTTCGAAGCCACCACTCTGAAAGCCCGGCTCGGGCTGCGAGGTAAGTCAGCAGATATCCCCGCGCGACTCCTTCGCGCGGATCCGGAGACATGCGAGCACGACTCGATCATTTGAAAGCGCACTCGTAGCGGGTGCTGGACGAACGGCGCGCGCTGCAATCGATGAGGAAACGCCGCGCGAAAGCGCGCGGGGCTCGGCGCCTTCCGTCCCGTGCATTTGGCAATCGCATGGCAGAGTGTCGGCCGTCATTCTAGGTGTTGTGCGGAATTTCGCTTGGAGGGCCGTTGAGCGCAATACGAGACGCAATAGGCCAGGATTTCACAGAGTACGAGGTGGAGCGATCTCATAGCGGACGCTTCTAGAGCAACGGCTCAGCCCAGTTTCGGGCTGGAACAGAAATCGGGAGAAAAGGGACTTGCGCGCTTAGATCACGATGCTTATCCGAGAAGTGAATGGGGCTGTGCGGCTCAGGGAGCGAAAATCGGCTGCGTTATGTTGAAAATCCTGACGTTTCAGTCCGCCGCCCATATAACGAAAGGAGGTGCCTTTTATGGCGCTGGTAAGATTTGATCCTGGCCTCGATCCGGTGAGGGCCTTGCTCGGTCTGCAGGACGAGCTCGCTCGGTTTATGCGCAATCCCGCGTTCATCATGGGTCCATCGGGCTCAGGCTCGTACCCGCCGGTAAACATCTTCGATTCGCCCGTGAGTGCCCTGATCGTTGCGGAAGCTCCAGGCCTTGATATTAGCAAGCTCAGCGTCACGGGCGCGGGTCGCACGCTGTAGATCAGCGGCGAGCGACGGTTTGAGATCGATGGCAAGGGCTTGGGCTTTCATCGCCGCGAACTGAGCGAAGGAAAGTTCTCCCGTTCGATCCAATTGCCTGAAGATTACGAGGCGGGCAAGGCGGAGGCTCGCTACGAAGCAGGGCTGTTGATCGTCAAGGTGCCACGGAGCGAAAAGTCAAAGCCACAACAAATCGCGGTCCAGTCAGTGTAACGGAGGTGAGAGGGTCATGGCAGACATCGACAGCAGGGAAATCGCCACCAAGGAAAAGCAGCAGGTTGCCCAGCCGCAGGAGCAGACTCGTCCCGGGCGGTACTATGTTCCCGATGTGAACATCTTTGAATTCGAGGAGTCGCTCAAACTTTGGGCGGACATGCCGGGCGTCAAGGACAAGGACGTCGATGTCGCGCTCAAGGACGGTGTGCTGACGATCATCGGCCAGGTCACGACTGATGTGTACGCCGGGCTGAAGCCGATGTACATCGAGTACAATGTCGGAAACTATTACCGTGAGTTCGCACTGAACGAGAACATTGATGAGTCCAGGATTAGGGCCACCCTCAAGAACGGCGTGCTGGAGCTGGACTTACCCAAAAAGGAGCAGGCGAAGCCTAAGCGAATCGAGGTGCGCGGTTCCTAAGTCACCTCTAGATGGCAGAAATTGCCTCTGCATCAAGCAGATATGCTAAGCGAGACCTCTGCGAAGTTCTTGTTTCCGCTGCCGGCCGGCGTGGGTGAGATCAAACGCGCATACCGGCGCATCGCATTAACTGTTCATCCGGACGTGAGCGAGCCTTCCGATCTAGACCGCTTTCGCGAAGCGCATGAAGCGTACGAAATACTTAGCGACCCGGATCGTCGCCGCTCCTACGACTTCGATTTACAGAGCAACAAGCCGGTCGCGGCAGAGCCAACCAAATTTGGAGCGGCGGCGACTATTCGCGATATCCGAACCCTGGGAGGTTCCATTGAGGAATCGCTGAATCCTCTCCAGCAGAATTTGTTCGGCTGTCGCGCGCAAAGTAGCGGACCAGTTCGTCGGCTGAAGGTCGAGGCGATCCTGAATCCTACGGAAGCTCGCTTTGGATGCGAAGTGCCGTTCCATGTTACGTATCACGTGATATGCCCGCGGTGCGGAGGCGACGATTGGTGGTGGTGTGAATGATCCGGATGTGACGGGCGGGAATTTCTGCAAGTCGCAAGACAAGCGGTATTGCGAATCCCAGCTGAGTGCCGCAATGGACAGGTATTTGAACTTTACGCAAGCATCGGCGGCATCCCCAACATACGGTGTGAAGTCCGAATCGGAGTGCTGTGAACGGTCCGTCGAATAGCATGCGAGTGTCGCGTCGTTGATGAATAACCTCGAACTTGATGAGGTCATGCATACTACACAGCATGACCACCGAAAGGGGAATGCCGCTATGCAAACCGATGCGGATATATCGCAGTTTGTAGAGGAACTTAAAGCGCTGCTCGATGAGCTGGTAAAGGCGGGGAGAGGTCGGCTGGAGCAATCCGCTCAGTTGCTAGATGACATTGAACGAATCGTACGAATATTGAGGCAGCGACGTCCAGCACCCACGTTCAAGCATTGACGTTGCCGCAATTCGACCGTCGAAAGTCCCTATGCTCGAGAGCACGGATCGGATCGAGATGGCCGGTCACTGCGCCAAAACCGTCATTCAGGGCTTACTGCCTGGCCTTTTTCGATCATCCCGACATGGCGTCCAATTAACTGCCATCTATCAGCGCGCTTCGCCCACACATTCATGTAGCTCGTGAAGAGCTTGAACTCCCGGGCGTTTCCGATCAGCTGGGAGATCTCACTACCGGTGCTTATCGCCAGATTGTCGAATCGCGCGATGCGCACCGCGCGGCGTTCATAAACCCTCAGCCGAAGCAGTCCCTTGCTGATCATTTCGAGCAATATGTGCTTGCTGGCAATCAGATTTGCGGTGCTGTTCACGACCAAATCATCAGCCCATAGCCGCTGCAGCGCGGAAACGTCGCCGGCGAGCATCGCTTGCGCTTCTTGCTGGTCGAGCTCCTCGATTTCGATTCGTTGTGCGCTGTTAATCTGGTCGGCCACTTTTATGCGTGCGAAGAATATCAGTTATGGTCGTCAGCAGTATATCCACGTCCACAGGTTTGATCATGATCTTATCGGCATCGACGTCGACCTGATCACTCAACGCTGAAACTATCACGACGGGTATATGTTTGATCCGTGGATCCTTGAGTTGCTCGTTACGAAACTGCCTGCCGTTCATAACCGGCATCGACAAGTCAAGAATTATCAGATCGAACACTTCATCATCCGCTAAACACTCAAGCGCCTGCCGGCCGTTCTCTGCCGAGATAGCGTCGTAACCCTTCATCTCCAGGATCGCGACTAGCGCCTCGCGGATGTCTGGGTTGTCTTCAACGACCAGGATGCGGGCGTTTTGCTCTTTTTCAGCATCGCCCGCCATCAACCATCACACCTGTCGATCCCGACGATCGAACCCATCAACGCAATGCATAGCGATATGGCAGCTGCCAGAAAGCGAAGTCGGCCTGGGACTTTTACACAATAGACCAATCGAGTTATTCTTCTCGTCCCGTTTATAGCAAGCTTTTAGGTGTTGCCTATAATAATCCATATGCATGGTGGTCATTCCCGTCAAGGTGAAGGCCCCGATTCGCCAGCGGGATGCTTTCCTCCTCTTTCAGCACCTTCTGTCGGAATACGTGCACCGCTGAGTAAGGCACCGTTGCTCAGTCGAAGGATTTGAACGACCATGTCAACTAATTACGAGTCTTCTGCCTCTCCATTGGGCGCAACTGTCGGCCGCGATGGCGTCAACTTCAGCGTGTTCTCACGGTATGCCCGCGCCGTGGAGTTATTGTTTTTCGACCGTGTCGATGCTGCGAGCCCTGCACTTGTAATCTCAATCGATCCTGCATCCAACCGAACCTACCACTATTGGCATGTCTTCGTGCCCGAGGCGCGGCCGGGCCAGCTTTATGCGTACAGGGCGGATGGCCCTTATGATCCGGCGAACGGTCTGCGATTCGATCGCACGAAGATCCTCCTCGATCCGTACGGTAGGGCGGTCGCTGTGCCCGCTCGATATAATCGCCGTGCTGCAGCGAGATCAGATCAAAATACCGCGACAGCTATGAAGAGTGTTGTCGTGGATCTATCTGGTTACGACTGGGAAGGGGACTCGCCGCTACGGCATCCTTCAGCACGCACAACCATATACGAGCTGCATGTGCGCGGCTTTACTCGTCATCCAAGCTCCGGCGTAGCGGAGAAGAACCGCGGAACATTCGCGGGAGTGATCGAGAAAATTCCGTATCTGCAGCAGCTCGGGATCACCACGGTAGAGCTGCTTCCAGTATTTCAGTTCGATGCCCAAGACTGTCCGCCGGGAAAGGTCAACTACTGGGGATATTCTCCCGTATCGTTCTTTGCGCCGCACTGCGGATATGGCTCCGACTGCGAACCCAAGGCCGTGATCGATGAGTTTCGTGACATGGTCAAGGCGCTCCACCGCGGGGGAATCGAAGTCATCCTCGACGTTGTTTTCAACCACACGGCGGAGGGCGATCACCGCGGGCCGACATTCTGCTTTCGCGGGTTCGACAACAGCGCTTACTATATTCTTGAGCGAGATCGATCACGTTACGCTAACTACTCCGGAACCGGTAATACCTTGAACGCCAATCATCCGATAGTGCGTCGCATGATCGTCGATAGCCTCCGCTACTGGGTCGAGGTTATGCATGTTGATGGATTTCGTTTCGATCTCGCATCAGTCCTCGAGCGCGACGAGTCCGGCCAGCCAATCGCGAACCCGCCAGTTCTGTGGGACATCGAATCAGATCCCGTGTTGGCCGGATCCAAGTTAATTGCCGAAGCATGGGATGCGGCCGGACTCTACCGCGTCGGCAGTTTCGTTGGAGACAGCTGGAAGGAGTGGAATGGACGATTTCGCGATGATGCGCGGAGTTTCTTCCGCGGTGATTCGGGTTACGTCAGATCCATGGCGAACCGGTTGGTCGGCAGCCCGGATATCTACGCCCACAAGGAGCGCGAGGCGGAGCAGAGCGTGAATTTTATCACATGCCACGACGGCTTCACGCTCAACGACCTCGTCTCGTACAGTCGCAAACATAACGAGATCAACGGCGAAGACAACCGCGACGGCTCCGACGACAATCGAAGCTGGAACTGCGGGGTCGAAGGCCCAACCGACGATCCCGCGGTCGACGCATTACGCAATCGTCAAATTAAGAATTTTCTGGCTGTCAACCTTCTCTCGATAGGCATGCCAATGATTCTGATGGGCGACGAGGTTCGCCGTACCCAGTTCGGGAACAATAACGCGTACTGCTTCGATAACGAGGCCACCTGGCTTGATTGGACGTTGATCGAGAAGCACGCCGACGTGCACAGGTTCGTAACTTTAATCAATGCGCGCCGGGTCTTGCGGGACGTAGAACAGGAGCGATCCCGCATCAGCTTAAACCAATTGATAAAACAGGCACGGCAATCGTGGCACGGTGTGCGCCTGGGTCAGCCCGACTGGGCCTACGACTCTCACAGCATCGCTCTTTATGGCGAATTGCCGAACGAAAGCCTGCAAGTTTATGTGATCATGAATGCCTATTGGGGGCCGCTGAATTTCGAACTGCCGCCACTAAGCGATACGCGTCGATGGCGCCGATGGGTTGATACCTTTCAAACCAGTCCTGACGATATCGTCCCGTGGCAGAACGCACCCTCGGTGAGTTGCTCCAAATACGAAGTTGGTCCACGCTCGCTTGTCGTTCTGTTCGCGGAATCATTTTAGGATTTGACTTTTTCCTGGGCGCGCGACGAAAGTGGGGAATCGATTAGGACGATCCGTGATGTCTGAATTTGATTTCGCATCCGAAGGCGCAGACCTGTTCGGGTTCTGATTCGGGTTCTGAAGGCCGCGAACTCAATCGCGGAGATCGGGGTATCGGGTTTCGAGGAGCCGTTGAACGACCGCGAAGAGCATCGCGGTCGATACGCCAAACATAAGCATCCCGTCAGTTGCGGCAAGCGGACCTAAAAGGCCCGCTCTGGCCGGAGCTTGAGCAGACCCCAAGGTGGTGTAGTTCGTTGCGGCGTACTGGATATTTGGTACTAACCCGGAAAACTCTCCTGACCCCCAAAACAGGATTGTCCAGACAGCGATCTCAACTAAATGGGCAGTGAACGCCAGCATCGTTGCAACAATTACGGTAACCAAATCGCTCCAAAACCCCGCGCCTGCTCTTCCAGCTTTAACCTGGCTCCTCCCGAAGATGACTAT
>Ga0335073_10017218_pt1 | contig 10118 bp, 11 predicted proteins | sample Lox_Sample_22_FD_207093 | JGI IMG/M metagenome (GOLD analysis project Ga0335073, IMG submission 207093) | Soil microbial communities from Loxahatchee National Wildlife Refuge, Florida, United States - Lox_Sample_2.2 | ecosystem: Environmental > Terrestrial > Soil > Wetlands | place: USA... | reverse complement strand
GTCGAAATGTGGACCGCACCTGAGGCAACATCGCCTCAGATCCGTTACGATTAGAGACGCCGAAGTACCTTCGCAAATTGCGTATACGTTTGCGAAATCCTAATGATTTCCGCGATTCGCACTGAAAAGCGGAACTAATTTTGTGTTTGATTGATGTGATCATTCGATTGCGCGTGCTCGATGGTGCTGAATTGGGCAGCGGTATGAATATTGCTTGAGCTACTGGCGTCTAAGTTCAGAACCCGGCGGCTCATGAGAGCAGCACTTCGATTAACAGCCGGGTCAGTGGGAAGGCACACGACAATGGAATGGGAAAACAGCGCATTGGGGAATCTCTTTGTTCCGGACGTTCTGACGCCCGAGCAGTTCTATGACAGCCGGCGCGACGATAGCTCGATCCGCCCCGTCAAAAAGCTGATGATGGCGATTCTCGAGGACGCGCTGCGATGCTTCCAGAATAACGCCGACGCGAAGACTGGCGCCCGCAAGCGCCTGTTCAATGAGGCCGAGCAGTGGCTGTGCGGCGAGGGCGGCGAAGGCCCGTTCTCGTTCGAGGTGGTTTGCGAAACGCTCGGCATCGAGCCTGGGTTCCTGCGCAAGGGTCTGCGCGAATGGCGCAGCCAGCAGCTGGCCGGCGTGTCGACGCGCCGTCTCGCGCGCCGTTCACCGGTGGTCCGCAGTGGGCGTATCAGCGCCCCGGCGCATCGCGAAGCGAAGCGCGCCGCGCGCGCAAACTAAGCTCGCATCTACGTAGAAGTAAGGAAGGCGCGGCGCTCATTGGGCGCCGCGCTTCTTTTTCGCTGGTACGACCGTCGCGATCGTCGAAGCTTCGCCGCAGAAAATCAGACAACCACCAAGCCACCAAGGGAAGTAAGATCCCTTGGCTTTGTGCCCTCGGGTCTTTGCGGTGAGTCTTTTGTGCTCGCCACAAATGAAGAAAAGCGGCGCGGCGCTTCCATGAGCGCTGCGCCGCTTCGTTTTCCCCCGAGCCGGCGCCGGTCACGCGATGTGCGCGACCGATTGTTCGATCAGAACCTTATTGCGCAGGTGACGGCGCAGCATTGGGTCCAGGCGCGTTAGACGCCTTGACAGCCGCCGCCGCAGTCGATCCCGGAGGTGCGGCAGGCACGTAGCCCTTGGGCTGATGCGCTACCCAGTCCTCGCAAGCAGGGATGTCGGACGCTTCGGTCAGCGACTCCTGCTCCATGATCTGCTGATCGGTCCAGCCCTTCTTCTTCAGATAGTGAACTCCCGGACACTTGACCGCGAGATTGAAATTTCTGGCCGCGGCGGGCTGAGCCTCAGCCATCCCTCCGCCTGCTGCCCCGCTGCTTGCGCCTCCCCCCTGACTGGCGCATCCGGCAACCAGCAATGCCAGCCCTGTGGCCAGCGCAAATCCTATTGTGCGTTTCATGGCATCCTCCTTCAGTCTTGGACCCCTCCGCTATCTAACAAGTCACCGCCGCGCAGGTCAAAGCAGCGCCAAAATACACCGATTCAAAGAATTAGCAAACCCCCTGTAATCTCGGCATAATCCAAGGGTTGTTCATAAGGCCTGATAAACAATTCGCGCCTCATGTTCCATTTTTTTAGCACGGCCTTCCAAATAGGCAAGTTCCAGATGGGCCAACGTCTCGAACGTCGCCGCCATTACATGGAAGATCGGGCGCTCCTCGCCAAAAATCTGATGCGCGACTTCAAAAGCTGTTTGAGGTTTTTTGCGCGTCAGATCGAGCATCTCCTCTTCGCGATAGCGATGATGCTCGATGAGCTGATTCGCGCGATGCCGATGGTCATGGTAGACGCCACCATGGGCAGGTAGCACCAGCTCGACATCGAATTTCTGCACTTTCTTTTGCGAGTTGATGAAATCGCCAAGCGGATTCATCCCGCTGCTATCAGGGTAGATTCCGACGTGAGGAGTTATCTTGGGTAGCAGATGATCACCTACGATCATCACTTTCTCGCGCCGCAGATAGATCACGTTGTGACCAGGTGAATGACCCGGTGTCCAGATCACTTCGAACTCGCGATCGCCGACCTTGATCACATCGCCGTCGCCTATGAAACGATCCGGCGTCACGACGGGATCGTACATCGAGGTGCCCATCCACGCCGGGCGCATCCCGGTCGGATTGAACTGCTCGATCGGAAAGCCGTGGCTCGTAAAGAACGCGCGCGATTCGGGCCGCTCGGCGTGCCCACCCATTGAGCCGAACGCAATCATGCGGTTTGCACGCTCCGCCTCAAGCGCGTGCAGATGCACAATCGCGCGGCTCCTGCGCCGCAGCTCGCCGGATGCGCCGAAGTGATCAATGTGATGATGCGTGCCGATGATCACCGTGAGATCCTCGGCCTTCATCCCGACCTGGTCGAACGCCTCTTCGAGCGTCGCCACGCTTTCGGGCGAATTCATCCCCGTGTCAACAAGCGCCCACCCGCCGTGACAATCGACCAGGTAGACGTTGATGATCGTGGGCCGCATCGGCAGCGGCAGGAAGATTTCGTAGATTCCCGGGTGAACCTCAACGACTTTGGACGCCATCGCTCAACACTCCGATTCGGTTTCGCTGGACCCAAAGATCCTCGCGCTCCGCATCGATCGCGGCCTTAAGCCGCGAGCAGGCGGAAGTAGCGTGACGCGCGGTGCGGCGCGCTCACTCGTGCAACTCGTCCTTGACCAGGAAGGTGGCCTTGATTCTGACCTTCCAGCGCACGACCTTGTTGTTTTCCACAGCCGCCGCGATGTCCTCGACGTGCACGCTGTGGATGCCTGAAATCGTCACCCCGGCGCGCGTCACCGCGAGCTGAACGGCATCTTCAACCGAGTTGGCCGAGATTCCGGTAAGCTCGAGCGTCTTTTCCACCATAGCCGCTGCTCTCCTGCGGGCGCATCTGCATGCCAATCGCGCCCTGCGAACGTGCTTAGCCTACCCCTCAAGTTCAGACAAGGCGACCTCTTTTGCTCTCACCGCGTGCTCAATGGTGGCAAAGTAGTGCGTGCGGGCGAACGGGACGAGGCCGACGATGCCGCACATGAATGGCGCATATGGGCCGATCCTGCGCAGCAACGGCGGCAGAGGATGAATCGGACGGGCGGTTATCCGGGCACCGGGAAAGAACTGCCGGAGCTGGCGCAGGTTCACCCCGCGGGCGTCTTTCTCGCCTGGCGGGTGATACCGATAGTCACACCAGAGAATCACGCCGTTATGCTTGAGCACGCGCATGGCCTCGCGCGCGATTCCGCGGCATACGTCGTCATTGAGGATCATGCAGAAGACCGAAAACAATATCACGACATCGAAGCTGCGATCGGGATGGCGCAGTTGCAGAGCGCTGCCGCAATCGATTCTCACGCCCGGGGCGCAGAGCCGGCGCGCTGCGTCGACGCGCTCCTTGACAAGGTCGACTCCGCATAGATTCTGAGGCTGTGCGCCCCAATTTATCAGTTGCCGCGTCCAGTCTCCGCTGCCGCAACCGATATCGAGTGCGGTTAGAGTTTCCATATTTGCATGGCCGGTTCGTCCGAGTGCCGCCAGTATCGCGCGTTCGAGTTCCTGAATCCGGTAGACGTAGCCTGGATTGAACCAGATTTTCTCGTACGCGTAATGCTTCGAGCGAACGACTGCACGCACACGTGATTGAATCAGCTCTTCTTCACGCTCCGCCCCTTCTACATTCATCGCCCTCTGCCCCCTGCTCGATTCGCGTTCGGTTGCGATTTCCTTCCGTCATCTAATTCTAGCTTCTCTGGCCGAACCAATCAGAAAAACGCGCCAAGCGGCGACTATTTATACTTGTCCTGGACAAGCATTTTCGGAAAATGCAGGCCTTCAGCGGGCAAACCGTGAAAAGCTCTTAGGCACCAGGGCACTAAGCGAAGCGGCGCGACGCCGCTTCGGCGGATCTTCCTTAGTGTCCTTTGTGCCTTTGTGGCGATCTTTTTCCCTTCTGCTTTCCAGTCCGCGGATCGTGGTTACATTCGTTAGCAAGGAGTGGTGTAGGTCAGATGCCTCGAAGCATTCGTCTCGTTTCGAACAATGATTTCAACACGGCGGCGCGGACATCGATTTCCGATGATCGCGAAGCTCTTTTACTCGACGCTTACTCGCACGCAGTCACAGGCGCGGCCGATGCGGTCAGCCCCGCGGTCGTATATATCGAGGTGCGCCACGGTCAGGATGCAAATGGCGGTAGTGGATCGGGTTTTGTGTTCACTCCCGATGGATACATTCTGACAAATAGTCACGTCGTGCACGGCGCGACGCGAATCAACGTGACGCTCGCAGATGGGCGGCGCGTGACGGCCGAGCCAGTGGGCGACGATCCCGATACGGACCTCGCCGTAATCAGGATCGGTGCGCCGGGTCTCTCGGCGGCGTTGCTTGGCGATTCGCAGGCGATTCGCGTGGGCCAGCTTGCGATCGCGATCGGCAATCCGTACGGCTTCCAGTACACGGTGACCGCAGGTGTCGTGAGCGCACTTGGACGATCGCTGCGCACGAACAGCGGGCGGCTGGTTGACAACGTGATACAAACCGACGCGGCGCTGAACCCCGGCAACTCCGGCGGTCCGCTCGTGAACTCGCGCGGCGACGTGATCGGCGTCAACACGGCGATCATCCTGCCGGCGCAGGGAATCTGCTTTGCGATCGCGATCAACACGGCGAAGCTCGTCGCGGGCCATCTGATCAAGGACGGCAAGATCAGCCGCGGCTATATCGGAATCGCGGGCCACAACGTCGTGCTGCCGCGCCGGATGGTGCGCTTCTATCGTTTCGCCAAGGACAGCGCCGTGCGAATCGCGGGCGTCGAAGCCAACAGCCCCGCGCAGCAAGCCGGAATCCATGAAGGCGACGTGATGGTCGAGTTCGACGGCACCGCAATCGCGGGAATCGACGACCTGCAGCGTGTGCTGACGGCGGAGAAGATCGGCGCAAAGATTCCGATCACGCTGATTCGCGGTACTGAGAAGGTGAGCCTTGAAATAACGCCGGCCGAGGCTCCGCGTCGTCAATGATCGGCGGGCAGGCGGAAGAATTGGATCGCTGAGGCGCGAAGCGAGGCGGCGCAGCGCCGCCTCGTAGAAATTCTATTGCTTTGGGTTCTTAGTGTCTTCGTGGTGATCTTTTTCTGCTTCTGATCTTTGCCCGCCTCAGGCGATTTTCAGGATGCTCTCAGGATGCTGGACGTTGGGATCTACGCCGGGCGCCATTTCATATAGTACTGACTTGTCCACGACGAGTTGGCCGTCGTCGCCGACGTAAATCTTGAACCGATCCATTGGGCGCGGCGCGGGGCCTTCGAAATTCAGCCCGCTGATGTAGTAGCCCGAACCGTGGCACGGGCACTTGAACTTCTGCTCCGCCTTGAGCCATCGCGGCGTGCATCCGAGATGCGTGCACTTGGCGAAGATCGCGTAGAAACCCGCCTTGGTGCGGATAATCCAGGTACGATAGTCCTGCTTATACTTCTCGCTGACTTCGCCTACTACGTAATCGTCGGGATAACCGGCCTTGAATTTCGAAGGCGGCAGGAACAGCACGCGCGGGAACGCCGAGCGCAGCGCGGCTAGCAATCCGACGAGCGAGAATACGCCGAATCCCGCCCATCCCAGCCTGCCCAGGAAGTCGCGACGGCTCCACAGGGAGCCGATTTCGGCCTTTTCACGGTCGCGCTTGGAGCGCTCGCGAGCCTGTTCGGCCTCGCGCCACTTTTTGAGCTCTTCGGGGTCGGTAGGAATCTGAGGTTTGGGTGCAGCAGCCATCTAAACCGAAATCCTCCCATCTGGCGACGAACCACTTCAATCGCCCTCATCGAATTGGACGGATGTGATTAGAGAAAATTCTATGACGGAAAAGGGTGGATGATTCAAGGCAAATCGATGCACCGCGGTATTTTGCCGTGATGCATCGAAGAGAAAATTGCCGCTCGATGCGGCTTAATGAAGTGCTGGCTGACTCGAGGGAGGAGCTATCGGCTGTTCAACCGGAGCCTGGACTACGCCGTAGCGCGGACGCGCCGTGGGCGCACCGGAGACCGGAGCGGGAATCGGGCTCGAGCTCTCGGCTGTGAGCGAATTATCCGGGATGTATGCGATCGGCGGCGGCGGTCCGTTCTCGTCGGCATCCGCCGGCTTGTAAATGAACGATAGCGGACCCTTGGTGGCGCTCCACTTCAGCGGCCGCGCGATACCCCACTCTACCGCCCATCCGATTGGATAGAGCACGTAGCTCGCAATCGCGAGCGGCTGGGAATCTTCGTCGGTGTAGTCGTCAGGGTGCTGCCGGTCCTCGACGAAGCTCTGCGCATGAGCGAATTGCGGCGCCAGCAGAAACAACGCCGCGGCAATAACCATCGCTGCTCGCTTCATGAGCTCACTCTTTCCGATCCGCGCCGACTAAGTCAACCGCCGAAACGTATCGGGGGCGTAGGGATCGGATACGTTCTTGCCTTGTTCGGCGCACGCGCGCAATTCTGATTGCGATGGCATCACGATTCCGCTGCTCGAAGATGACGGCTGGTGCGATCCTGACCGCCGCCACGGCCCTGCTTTTGTTCGCAATTTCCAGTGCGATCGCGGCAAGCGTTTCGCCCGCAGGCGCGATCGTTTACGTCGGCACCGACTCCAACATCTACTATTGCGACGGCAACTGCGGCGAGCCGCAATGCATAACCTGCAAAGGCGAAGGCGCTCACGTGATGCGCCAGCGCGAGACCGGCATCTTGCGCGCCGCGTTCGATCTCGCCCAAGCCGAGCATCCCGAGGAATCGCACACCGAATACGGATGGCCGACGTTCTCGCCCGATGGCAAACAGATCGCCTACTCGTCAATCGATGAGAAGCCCGACGGCTCGACCTATGCCGTCTGGGTCTATGACATCGCCAAGCATCAGGCGACGCAGATCTTCGAGAGCCGCAGTCAGCGAATCGTGTACGTCGATTGGCTGAGCGACGGACGCCATCTCTCATTCCTCCTCGGCGAGCCGCAAGGGCTAAGCCTCATCCTCGCGGAAGTGAAGGAAGGCGCGCCGGTACGGATCGTCACGACCGGGATGCCACTTTATTTCGATTGGAGTCCGGACGCTGACCAGGTCGCGGTACATACCGTCGGCCTCAACTCGGATCGCACCGAACAGGTATCGCTGATTTCGGTAACGCCCAGCAGCCAGAGGGTCGTCAAGGTCTTGTCGAGCGGACGCACGCCCTTCAAGACGCCGTGCTGGTCGCCCGACCATAAGCGCTTCGCGTACATCGCGAATTATCACGCCGAGGCGAACCTGCTCATCGCCGACGCCGACGGCAAGAATGCGCGCTCAATCGTGAGCCTGCCGGTGGGCGAGAACAGTTTCATCTGGTCGCCCGACTCTGCACATATCGCCTACTCGACGGCGATCACGACCGACGAGCCGGTCTATCATGGGATTCGTGTGGTCGATATCGCGAACGCAACGTCGAAACTCATCACCAAGGACGATGTCGCGGCGTTTTTCTTCGCGCCCGACGGTAAAACGATCGCCTATATCGGCGTGCCGGCCGAGAAGCCCTATTACACCTGGGGCGTCGTCAGCACCGACGGTAGTAAAAGCCGCAAGCTGATGAACTTCCTGTCGACGCCTGACGAATCGACCGCCTATCGGTTTTTCGATCAGCTCGCAGTGTCGCACTCGATCTGGGCGCCCGATTCCTCGGCTTTCGTCTATGCCGGCGTGCCGCTCGCCGGCGAGGCGGGACCGGCAACCGGAATCGCGCCGCCGCCGATGGTCTGGGTCGTGCCAGTCGACGGGGCCAAGCCGCGCGCGATCGAGCAGGGCGTGCTGGCCTTCTACGCGCCGACTGCGCCGAAGTAGTGCCGCGGCGCTATCTTGAGCGGCCCGCGACTCGCGCCCTCACGCCCACCGGTGGCTTCCTCAAGGGCATCGCATTTTCGCTGAACCCGTACGTTGGATGCGCCTTCGGCGACGCGGGCGGATGCCCTTACTGCTACGTCAGGATGCTACCCGTTGCGCGCTCTGAGCGGGGGCCGTGGGGCTCATGGGTGATTGCGAAGTCGAACCTGGCCGAGCGCCTCGAGCGCGAGCTGATAGCTCTGGAAGCGGCGGCGCGCGCATCGCAGACAACCATCTTCATGTCGAGCGCGACCGATCCCTACCAGGGCTTCGAGCGCAAGCTCGGTCTCACGCGCGCGGCGCTCGAGGTCATCGCGCGGCATCCGATACGGCGGCTTCTGCTACAGACGCGCAGCCCCGTCATCGAGCGCGACATCGACCTGATCGCGAGCATGGGCGAGCGCGTGATCGTATCGATCACGTTGGAGACCGATGACGACACGGTGCGCCGCGCGCTAACTCCGACCTCGCCAGGAGTTGCGCGCAGAGTCCGCACGGCAAAAATGTTCCGCGAGCGCGGCGTGCTCATGCAGCTCGCGATCGCGCCGATGATGCCGAATCACGCCGAACGCTTCGCCGAGATCGCCGCAGGATGCGCCGACCGCGTGATAATCGACACCTACTTCGACGGCGACGGCTCAAAGGGCCGCCGCTCCCGCGCGCTCGGGATCGGAGAGCTGTACAAGAAGCTCGGCTACGAAGGATGGTTCCACCCCGGGGCCGAGCAGGAATTGATCGCCGCAATGAAATCCCGTCTCGGCGAAGACCGCGTCCTGTTCAGCAAAGAAGGCTTCACCGCCGTCTGACAATATCGAAACCGATCTCTGAAAATCCCTCCCCCCTGACCAGGGGAGCCGGCGGCGGTATCGCTGCGCCGGGTGAGGGTTGGCTGAATTTCTGTTCTGCCGATGCATTTCCAAGATCCAGAATGCCCTCACTCTCGCCCTCTTCCTGGTCAGGGAGAGGGGATCAGAAAGTCAGCAGAATAGAATTGGCGCCTGTATAGCGAGCGCTATCGCGATCCGGCTATCGTCATCACTCGATGGCTCGACTTCGGAAAGCGGCGCGGATTTGGGCTCGCCCTAAATCGCAGGAACTCGCGCAGAGCGTGATGGTTGCGGACGACCGGCCCGTGTTCACGATCAATCCGCCGGCGATTTTCGGCCGCCGCGCGCCGCTCGAAATCGAGATCGGCGCCGGCAAGGGCGAGTTCATTATCGAGCGCGCGCGAACGCTGCCCGATCGCGATTTCCTCGCGGTCGAACTCTCCGCGACAATCGTCAAAGTGCTGGCCGTTCGATGCGGCCGGGCCGAGCTCGGTAACCTGCGCGTGGCGCGGATGGACGCGCGCACGCTCGTCAACCTAATGCTCGCGGACGACAGCGTCGCCGCCTACCACGTCTATTTCCCCGATCCGTGGCCCAAGGAGCGGCACTTAAAACACAGATTGTTCACGCCGCGTTTCAGCGCCGGATTGTTTCGCACCCTCGAGCCTGGCGCCGCGGCCTATGTCGCGACCGACGTACGCGAGCGCGCAATCGAGATCTTTCCGCTGATGGAAGGTGCGGGGTTCCTGCGCGCGGCCGAAGTGCCGCCGGGCGCCAGCGAGACCGGCTTCGCCCGTAAATATATCGCGGCCGGGAAGCCTCTCCACGCAGCGGCTTTCCGAAAGCCGCGCGAAAATTAAAGACGCTATAACATCGGCCAGCATGGTTCGGCTGTCGATTTCAAGAGAGCATAGGCTTGCGATGCTAACCTGCGTTGAATAACCTTTTTGCGGCTACGGAATGAAGCGAGTCTTAGCGATAGTGACGGCGTTGGCATTGCTGTCAGCGGCGGGGTGTAGCCTGCGCAAGAAGCCAACCGGCGAGGACTATTACGCCCAAGGCCAGGCCAACTTCCAAGACCACGAATACAAGGCCGCCGTCGAGAACTACCAGAAGCTGATCGACGAGTACCCTTTCAGCCCTTATGAAGAGGACGCCGAGCTGAAGATCGGCCTCGCCTCCTACCAGGAAAAGGAATACGCCGAGGCCATCGCCGCCCTGGACGACTTCCAGCGGATGCATCCGACCAGCAAGAAGCTCGACCTCGTCACCTACTACATCGCGATGAGCTACTACGACCAAATCGGTCGCGAGGACCAGGACCAGAGCAAGACCGAGGCGGCGCTTAAGCGCTTCGAGGAAATCGAGCAGCGCTTTCCCGAGGGCAGCTTTGACGAGCTC
>Ga0335073_10017217_pt1 | contig 10118 bp, 8 predicted proteins | sample Lox_Sample_22_FD_207093 | JGI IMG/M metagenome (GOLD analysis project Ga0335073, IMG submission 207093) | Soil microbial communities from Loxahatchee National Wildlife Refuge, Florida, United States - Lox_Sample_2.2 | ecosystem: Environmental > Terrestrial > Soil > Wetlands | place: USA: Florida... | reverse complement strand
TCCGGCCACAGGCTTTGCAGCTCCGCCGAGGCGCGTTCCGGCTGGCCCACCTGCAACAGGGCGAAGGCGCGCCAGCCCGCATCGGTGGCGGCGATGGCGTCCACGTCCGCCTGCGACAACAGGGCATTGCTCGGCACGATGCCGGTCGGCAGGCCCAGCATGCGCCGGGCGAGGATGCCGTGCAGCGTGGTCCGCTGTGCCGCGGCTTCGCGCAACCAGTGGAGGGCGGCGGGGGCGTCGTCCGCTTGCTCCGCGGCGCGCGCGCTCCAGAACGCGGCGGCGGCCCGCTGGGACGGCGTGGCAAGCGGCGCTTCCGCGGCGTTCACGAAGAGCTGGCGTGCCTCGGACCGACGGCCGAGGCGCCAGGCGGCCAGGCCGCCGACATACGGGGCGAGCCCGACTTCCTGGGCGGCGGGCGCGCCTCGTATCGCCTGCCGGGCAACGTGCAGCGTCTCGCTGTCGTCGTTGCGGGCGAACAAGCCGCGGGCGACCTCACCGCGCAGCAGCGAGGCGTAGGCGGGCGACAGCGTTGTTCGGCGATCGATCAGGTGCAGCGCCGCGGCAGCGTTGCCATGATCGACGCGGGCAGCGACGGCCGCTTCCAGCGCCGGCTGCCGTGGCAGCGGAGGCGGATCATCCGCCACCGGCAAGGGCGGCGGCGGCGGCACCGGCTCGTTTGGGGGCGGCGCCGCGACGGGCAGCGGCGGCAGGGCGGCGCCGCGCGGCAGGCGGCGGCGCAGCAGGGCTCGAATCGCGGCGGCGTCGGGTTGGCTGGCGAAGTGGTCCAGCCAGGCGGTCAGCTCGGCGGCGGTCGACTGGTGGAAGCGGCCGAGATAGCGCTGCGCCTGGAGCGGACCGAGCAACAGATCGCTCTGCATGCGCACGATGTCGCGATCGGCGCCGGCCAGCTCGCCGCGCGCCTGGAGCACGAATGCCTGTCGCGCCAGCGCGGCATCGCTGGGATCGAGCGGCTGCGGCAGCGCGACGCCGGCGTTGCCGTCCGGCGGCGCGAGGCGCGGTACCGCCATGGCGGTCTCATCGTTGGCGTTGGCCCGCGCTCCGGCGGCCGAGGCGAGGGCTCCGGCCAGGATTGCGACCCCGGCGAAGAACGCCCGGGCGCGCGGCAGCCGAGAGCACGTGACGGTCACCCCAAGCATGGGCAGGGTCGCTACAGGCACAATGCTGAGACGGCAACCCTCGTTGGTGAGACTGGTCTCACACTGTTGGACGCCTGATGCAATATCAGGAGGTTGCATCAGGCGGTTCGTCTTGTGACAGGGGGTCACGTTTTGGCGAAATCGGCGTCCAGCGTCCGGCGCAGCAATCGCAACGCCGCCCAGGCCTCGCGGCGAGCGCCGGGAGTTCGCGCGACCATGGCGGGGTTGGGCATTGCCAAGGCGGGGACCGGTGGCGGATGGCCGGGAACGGCGATGTCGGCCCAGGCTGGGGCGCTGCGCCGGCGTGGCGTGCCGATCAGGGTGCGGGCGGCGAGCGGGCCCGCGATGACCATCCGGGCGGGCTTCACCAGGGCAATCAAGCGGTGCAGGAAGGGCACGCAGAGGGCGATCTCAGCCGGATTGGGGGGACGACCGCCGGGCGGGCGCCAGGGGATCATCGGGGTCAGCAACAGGTTGTCGCGGGTCAGGGCGATGCTGGCCAGCATGCGGTCGAGCAATGCGCCGTCGGGGCCGGCGAACGGCAGGCCGCTGCGGTCCTCGGCTTCGCCGGGAGGCTCGCCAATCAGCAGCAGGCCGGATTCCGGGTTGCCGGCGGCGAACACCAGATTGGCCGCGGTGTCGCGCAAGGCACAGCCATCGAAGGCGGCGAGCGCGGCGCGGAGCGCGTCGAGGGTCTGCGCCTGACCGGCGAGGGCTGCGGCACGGGACGTGGGCGTGGCCGAGGTTGGCAGCGCTGCCGGCGCCGGGGGGGCTCGCCTGGGAGAAGGAGCCGGAACTCCGGCCTGCCCCGCTCGCGCCTCCTGGCCTTGTGCTGCCGCCTGGCTGCCAGCCCGCAACCGATCGACCGGCGCGTCCTCCAGCGCTTCGTCGGCGCCCCACTCGATTTGCAGCCGCAACAGTGCCAGCGCGTCCATCGGCGAGTCCTGCCCGTCCGCCGCGCCAGGCGCAACGGCCGTGCGCGGCGCCAAGCGGCCGGCCTGCGCGCCGCGACAGGCGGCAGCCAGCGCGCCGTGCCAGGCGGCAGCCAGCCCGCCGCGACGGGCGGCAGGATTGTGAAGACGCCACGGCGACCGGACCGCCGTGCTTTGTGAGGTCCGCACCGCACCGGCGCTGTACCAGCCGCGCTGATCGCGCGTTTTGCGCGACGGCGGCACAGTGCCTAGGGTGCGCGCAACAGCCGGAGGACCAGCAATATGGCGGAGGACCTACCCCCGCGCGAGGCCATGGAATTCGATGTGGTGATTGTCGGTGGCGGCCCCTCGGGCCTGGCCGCGGCGATCCGCCTGAAGCAGCTCGCGCCGGACGCCTCCGTCTGCCTGGTGGAAAAGGGCGGCGAGATCGGTGCCCATATCCTGTCCGGCGCCGTGATCGAGCCGCGGGCGCTGAACGAGCTGATCCCGGACTGGAAGCAAAAGGGTGCCCCGCTCGACACGGCCGCGACCGAGGACCGGTTCCTGTGGTTGACCGAAACAAGATCCTATAAGCTGCCGACGCCGCCGCAGATGAACAATCACGGCAACTACATCGTTTCGCTGGGCAATGTCTGCCGCTGGCTGGGCCAGCAGGCCGAGGCGCTGGGCGTCGAACTGTATCCGGGCTTCGCCGCCGCCGAGTTCCTGGAGGACAACGGCCGGGTGGTGGGCATCGCCACCGGCGACATGGGCCTCGGCAAGGATGGCGAGCCCACCGGGAATTTCCAGCGCGGCATGGAACTGCGCGCCCGCTACACATTGTTCGCCGAGGGCTGCCGCGGCTCGCTCTCCAAGCGACTGATCGAGCGCTTCGGCCTGCGCGACGGCCACGATCCGCAGACCTACGCGATCGGCATCAAGGAGCTGTGGGAAATCCCGGAAGAGAACCACCGCCCGGGCCTGGTGGAGCATTCCATCGGCTGGCCGCTGGACAGCGGAACCTACGGCGGTTCGTTTCTCTACCATTTCGGCAATCGCCTGGTCTCGTATGGGTTCGTCATCGGACTGGACTACCGGAACCCGTGGCTGTCGCCGTTCGACGAGATGCAGCGGTTCAAGACGCATCCCGCGGTACGCGGTCATTTCGCCGGCGGCCGGCGCATCAGCTACGGCGCGCGCGCGCTGAACGAGGGCGGCTTGCAGTCGATTCCGACCCTGGTGTTCCCCGGCGGCGCGCTGATCGGCGATGCCGCGGGCTTCCTCAACGTGCCGAAGATCAAGGGCACGCACACCGCGATGAAATCCGGCATGCTGGCGGCCGAAGCGGTGGTGGGCGCGCTCGCCGGCGGACCGCCGGAGCTGACCGTCTATCCCAACCTGCTGCACCGAAGCTGGGTGTGGGATGAGCTGTCCGCCGTGCGCAACATCCGCCCCGCGTTTGCCAAATTCGGCATGTGGGGCGGGCTGGCCTATGCCGGAATCGACACCTACGTGCTGCGCGGCAAGGCGCCCTGGACACTGCACCATCGCCATCGCGACAACGAAACGCTGACCGATGCGGCTGCAGCGTCGCAGATCGCCTATCCGAAGCCGGATGGCGTGCTGACCTTCGACCGGCTGTCCTCGGTGTTCATCAGCAACACCAACCACGAGGAGAACCAGCCGGCCCACCTGCACCTGCTGGATCCGGTGAAGGCGATCGCGGTGAACTGGGAGCAATACCGCAGCCCGGAGGCTCGGTATTGTCCGGCCGGGGTCTACGAAATCGTCGACGCCGAGGCAGGCACGCCGCGCTTGCAGATCAACGCGCAGAATTGCGTGCACTGCAAGACATGCGACATCAAGGATCCGACGCAGAACATCGATTGGGTGACGCCGGAAGGCGGCGGCGGGCCGAATTATCCCGGCGGGATGTAGCATCCACCCGATCTCATTGCCCGATGTCATGGCGAGGTCCAAAGCGCCGCGGCAACCTCGGTCCGGTTGACCCACGGGCGGTTGTGCGCCGGCGCGAACGAGTTTGCTGCGTCGCGCCACGCTTCGCCCGCGGTCCTCGCGATGACACGCGCGGTCCTGGCAACGACACCCGCGGCCTTCGCGATGACACTCGCGGTCCTGGCAACGACACGCGCGGCCCTCGCGATGACATGCGTGCCGACATGGCCCGCGCGTCGCTCCCGGTCCGGCAATGACCGGGGTAGCGGCGCTTCACGGTCCGTGGTCCTCGGCGTAAGCTCGGCGTCAGCAGAACTTCGGGAGGAGGGTGGGCGCATGTCTCTGTCCGGCATCGCCGCGGAATCCACGGTCGCCTGGCCGTCGAACGGCATCAGCGAAGTGCCGTTCCGCGTCTATACCGACGCGGCGCAGTACCAGCGTGAGCAAGAGCGGATCTTCCAGGGGCCCACGTGGCATTATCTGTGCCTGGAGGTGGAGCTGGCGAAGCCGGGCGACTACGTCGCCACCACCATCGGCGAGACCGCGGTGATCGTGGTGCGTGGCGCCGACGGCGCGGTCAACGCCTTCGTCAACCGCTGCGTCCATCGCGGCAACCTGCTTTGCCTGGAACGCAACGGATCGGCCAAGGAATTCTCCTGCATCTATCACGGCTGGACCTATGACCTGACGGGCCAGCTTACCGGCGTCGCCTTCGAACATGGCGTGAAGCGCCAGGGCGGCATGCCGCCCGAGTTCCGCAAGGAAGAGCATCGGCTGCGCCGGCTGCGCACCGCCACGCTCGGCGGCCTGGTGTTCGGCACGTTCAGCGATGCGGCGCCGGACCTCGAGAGCTATCTCGGCGCCGACGTCACGCGCGGCCTGCTGCGCGTGATGAACCGCACGCCGCGCCTGCTTGGCCGCAGCACGCAGGTGATGCCGAACAACTGGAAGCTGTATTTCGAGAACGTGAAGGACACCTACCACGCCTCCATCCTGCACTTGTTCCTGACCACCTTCCGCATCAACCGGCTGAGCATGCCGGGCGGCATCTACATCAACCGCGAGGGCGGCAACCACTACAGCTACGCCAAGCTGGACTACGCCGCCGAGGACGCCGACTACAAGGCCGCCCAACTGCGTGCCGACAGCGAGTTCCGGCTGCAGGACAACTCGGTGGTGGAGTCGGTCGACGAGTACGGCGACCAGATCTCGGTGCAGATTCTGACGATCTTCCCCGGCATGGTGCTGCAGCAGGTGCGCAATACCATCGCGGTGCGGGTGCTGCGTCCGCGCGGCGTGGACAAGGCGGAGCTGGAATGGATCCATCTCGGCTTCGACAGCGACGACGAGGCGATGACCGAGCGCCGCCTGCGCCAGGGCAACCTGATCGGCGCCGCCGGCTACATCTCGATGGAGGACGGCTGCGTCGGCGGCTTCGTGCAGCGCGCGCTGCAATACAACGACGACGGCGCCGGCCTGGTGATGATGGGCGGGCACGAGGCGGAGTCACAGACGTTCCGCGCCAGCGAGGCGGCGATCCGCGGCTTCTGGAAACACTATCGCGCCCTGATGGGCGAATGACGATGGACGACCCCGCGCTGCGTCACGGCATTCACGAGCTGATCGCCGAATACGCCGAATGCATCGATGAGGACCGGCTGGAAGCGTGGCCCGAATTGTTCGCGGACCCGTGCCGCTATCTGGTGACCAGCCGCGCCAACCATGCAGCCGGGCTGCCGCAGGGCGTGATGTATGCGGCGTCGCGCGGCATGCTGCTGGACCGCGTGTTCTCGCTGCGACGTGCCAATATCTACGAGCCGCACCGCTATCGCCACGTCGTCGGCCCGGTGCGGCTGAAAGGCGTGGAAAGCGGCATCGCCACGGTGCATGCGCATTTCATCGCCGCCCGCATCATGCATGACGGCGCCACCAGCTTGTTCGCCACCGGCCGCTACCTGGACCGCATCGACGTCGCCGCCACACCGTTCCGCTTCCGCGAGCGCATCGTGGTGCTGGACAGCGACAAGATCGACACGCTGCTGGCGATCCCGCTATAGGCGGTACAAATGTCATTGCGAGGACCGCGAGCGAAGCGTCGCGGGACGAAGCAACCTCGGTCGTAACGGCGCGTGGTCGTCCGTCCATGCCCTGAACGGGATTGCTTCGTCCCGCCGCGCTGCGCTGGCGGTCCTCGCAATGACAGAGGTCGCAATGACAGCGTTGAACTCGCTGCGTCGTCGGCAGTGACTTGTTGCAGGAGAATCCACCATGCCCGTCGTCGAGACCGAACGCCACGGCCAGATCCTGATCGTGCGCATGAACCGCCCCGAGCGGTTGAACGCGCTGAACCACGAACTGCGCTCGCTGCTGGCGGAGACCTGGACCGCGTTCCGCCACGACAACGAGCTGGAGGTGGCGATCTTCACCGGCACGGGCCGCGCCTTCTGTGCCGGCGAGGACATGAAGGAGTCGTTGCAGAACGGCGCCCCCGGCGGGCGGCGGCCAGCCATGGAGGACCCGTTCATGTCCGGCGCCCTGGAGAAGCCGGTGATCGCCGCGGTGAACGGCTTTGCCATGGGCGGCGGCTTCATGCTGGTGGAACGCACCGACCTGCGCCTCGCCGTCCGCGGCGCCATTTTCGAAGTCTCCGAGGCCAAGCGCTGGCTGCTGGGCGGCTACAATCACGGCCATCTCGCCAATCTGCCATTTCCGATCGCGATGGAAATGGCGCTCGGCTTCCGCTTCACCGCCGAGCGATTCTACGAGCTGGGTTTCCTCAACCGGCTGGTGGATGCGGACGAACTGATTCCCGGCGCGCTGGCAATGGCGGAGCATTTGCTGACCCTGCCGCCGGCGTCGCGCGTGAATACCGTGCATATGATGCGCGCCATGCGTCCCGCGCCGACGCCGCAACAGCAACGGCTGGCGGCGGCGCTGCATGAGCATGGCGCCAAGAGCGACCTGATGGAGTCCCGCGCCGCCTTCGCCGAGAAGCGGCCACCACGCTTCAAGGGCTGGAACGACCCCCAGGACCGCTACCGGCTGCCGCGGATCGACACGCCGGCGGCGTAGGGCAAACGCCGTTCGCCGACGCAATGTTCGCCACGGGCATGACAAAGCCCGCGCCGTCCGGCCAGGCGTCGCCGTAGTTCTCCCGCCGGCAGTTCAAATCACCCCCTGCTCTCGCAGCGCCGATACCTCCGGCTCCGGCAGTCCCAGCCAGTCGTGATAGATTTCCATATTATGCTGCCCCAGTGACGGGCTGGGCACCGGCGGTACCCGATCGGCCCCGTGCAGGCGCAGCGGCGTGCTCGGGGTGATGATCGGACCAAGCGCCGGATGGTCGATCCGCTCCAACATGCCGCGTTCGTGCATATGCGGATCGTTCATCACCTCCACCGCGTTGCGAACCGGTGCACAGGGAATGCGGTAGCGCTTCGTCGCCGCCACCACCTCCATCTTCGGCAGCGTGCCGGTCCAGGCGGCCACCACTGCCTCGCACTCCGCCATGTGGGCGGTGCGGTCGGCGTTGGTGCGGAAGCGCGGATCGTCGCGCAGGTCCTCGCGGCCCATCGCCTGGAGCAAGTTGGTCCAGTGGCCCTCGGTGACGACGTGGATCGCGACCCAGCCGTCGCTGGTGCGAAAGGTGTTGTACGGCGCGCTGGACAGCCCGGCCTGGCGATTGCCGGCGCGCGGCGGCACCTTGCCGGTGCGCTGGTAGTAATCGAAGCTGGCGGCGAGCGATGAATACACCGTCTCCTGCATCGCCACTTCGACAAGCTGGCCCTGGTTGGTTTGCTCGCGTTGCAGCAGCGCGGTGACCACCGCGGCATAGAGATGGATGCCGCCCATGAAATCCACCAGCGTCGGCCCGGCCTTCATCGGCGGGCCGTCCGGGTCGCCGGTGATGCTCATGATGCCGGAATGCGCCTGGATGGTGAAATCCATTGCCAGGCTGTCGCGGTCCGGACCGCTGATGCCGAAGCCGGTACCCGTGGCATAGACCAGCCGTGGACTGACCGCCTTCAGCACGTCGTAGCCGACGCCGAGTTGGTCCATCGTGCCGGGGGAGAAATTCTCCAGCAGCACGTCGGCCCGCCTGGCCATTTGCAGCAGAAGATCGCGCCCGCGCGGCGATTTAAGGTTCAGCGTGATGCCGCGCTTGTTGGCGTTCAGCATGGCGATCGGCAGCGTGGTGTCGCCCGTGCCGGTGGCGAGCACGCGGCGGCGCAGCGGCTCGCCGCCGGGTTGCTCGATCTTGATCACGTCAGCGCCCGCCTTGGCCATCAGCAGCGTGGCGTAGGGGCCTTGGTAGATCTGGCCGAAATCCAGCACGGTAATGCCGGCGAGCGGGGTGGTCATGGGGCGAATCTCCGGGGCGATGTCCGGCAGCATACAATCAGGCTGGGCCGAGGGGTAAACGCGTGGCCTGCCCCGGTGCAGGGGTGAGGAGTTGGCAAACCGGGACACAGATATTGGGCGGACTGCTGGCAAAGCCAGCCGTCATGGCCCCACTGCTGCGTAAATCAAGATTTTCGGACTTTCCTGTAAGGTTACGACCGCATTGACCGCATCGAAACTGGTTCGCGCCGCCGCGTTCTCGATCCGGCAAGGAGGACATGGGTCGAAACCGCCTTTCGTCAGGTCTCGGCATCAAGCTGGAGTATGATGCTTCCTCTAATCCAAGCGGCAAAGTTTGTTGTAATATCCTGCGTAGCCGATATCTCGACCGTTCACCTGAAACTCAGCCTACATTCTTGCGCCGGGATGGGTTGAGCAATTTTGCCCTGTGCATTGAAAAACCGTTGTGCGGTCAGGCCAGCACTGATGTTGTCCTAGCGTGCCTACTCGCACAAAATCCACCCACACCACGAAACTCACCCACTGACCCGATGGTCTGTTTTTCGGCACAACGGCATATAAGCCAATCCCGTCATTCCTGGGGCCGGGCATCCTTTGAATGCTGCCATTAAAAGTAGACCCTCCGGTTATACTGCCGTGCCCAACGTCAATTATGGCTTTGCAAGTCGTATATCCTTCAGGGGCTGCAAATTTTGCATAATATTCTTCTCCAGGGTGGCGGTCTATCCAAGCGGAAGTAGATACATTGTTGCTAGAGGTATACTGATTGGCATAATAGGCTCCCTTGCGGATCGCCGCTGCTTCCTCGCTGCAATCAACACCATAAATTGCACAAGCCGTAGTCAGCATGGCTTGAAACTGTGAGGAGTCGAGTTCTTTTGTTGTTTTAATTACGAAGCTACCTGCCTCTCTAGCATGAAACTCATGTGGCACAACGATTTCGTCCTGCGCGTGTGCCGCCGCTATCCCGGAAGCACTTAAGGCGACGGCACCAGCCACAAGGCCGATGGACACGGCTGGCACGGTCAGCAAGCGAAACATTGTGAGCTTCCTCTGTTTGGGATTTGTCGCATAACAATAGCTGACCGTTAACACGCTAGCAAGAGGTCGGGGTCACCCGCCGATTTGTGCCCCGAAATTCAAGAATTTCGCACTGCCGGCGAGCCCCTGAATGATCAGTGGTTTATCTGCTGCAGAAATCCGCTGCGGAATCGACCGCGCTCCCGCAGGCCATTCCGGCAACGCAGTTCGTCCGCCGGCCTCAGGCGAGGCCCGGCAGACTGTTGTTCGGGGGCGCTCCTGCGCAGCCGTGAGCAACCGAAACTGAAACCTGCTACCGATCGCCCAGCCGCAGGAATCGCGCCTGAACGTCGGCGGGAAGCGCCTCGATCTCCGCGGCTACCGTCTCGTTCAGGATTTCGACCCGCCACGACATCAGCACGACAGATAAGAAATGAGATCGAGGCAAGGTTGAGCCGACAGCCGGCCTGTGCCACGCCGTTGACGGCACCCATCGTGACCCGTGCGGCACTGGCGCGGTGTCTGCTGACCTTGCAGGCGGTGTCCGAGTTCTACCGCGCCACGACCCGCAAGGGCATGATGGCGCCAGGCGACGCCAGGCAGCTCGCCAAGGCGAGGCTGACGTTATTCCCCACGGCAGCGGCGTCTGCCGGTGCGGTGCGGACGGCGCTCGAACTGGCTGCGAACGGCAGGTCGTCATATTGACACGCGC
>Ga0335073_10017215_pt1 | contig 10119 bp, 6 predicted proteins | sample Lox_Sample_22_FD_207093 | JGI IMG/M metagenome (GOLD analysis project Ga0335073, IMG submission 207093) | Soil microbial communities from Loxahatchee National Wildlife Refuge, Florida, United States - Lox_Sample_2.2 | ecosystem: Environmental > Terrestrial > Soil > Wetlands | place: USA: Florida... | reverse complement strand
GCCTTCGGCCGGGTGAACCGCGAGCTCGGCCGGGGGCAGGGCGAAGATGGACCAGCCACCGCCGGCGTCTTCGGACCGCATCCCGAGCACGTCCGCGAAGAACGCGCGTACTTCTTTCGCTTGCGGGGAGAACACGATCGCGTGCATTCCGTTGATCACGCCGTGATCTTAACGGGCGCCTCACACGACGCGCCGCCCGGCTGCCGCACGCCAGCTGCGACTGCCTCAGTCGCCCCACCGGACGGCGATCCGCCCTTCGGCACCCGCCAACGCCGATGGGCTCAGTCGCCCCACCGGACGACGATCCGCCCCTCGACGCCCGGCAGCGGCAGCGCTTCCGCTTCCGCCATCACCGCTTCGCGCTCCACGTTCGACAGTCGCCGCCACGGCCGCACCGTTAGCACCGCGTCCGCGCGCCGCCAGGTCCCGGCCACCTCGCCGTCGATCAGGAGCCCGCCCGGCCAGACCCGCGGCGTCCACAGCTCGCCGCGCTGCCCTGCGTCCGGCACGACGAGCGAGCGATCGGCTCCCTGGAGCAGCAGGTACGGGTCCCCGCTCGGCAGCAGCCGGACCGGCACCGGACCCCCAGACCCGCTGCCGGACCCGCCGCCAGCCACACCGCCAGCCACACCGCCAGACCCGGTTCCAGGCACCCCGCCGGACACGCCGTCAGACCCGCCTCTCCGGACGTCCGCCTCGTCCGCCGCCAAAATCCAGGCGTCCCCAATCGGCGTCCGCACCGGCAGGAGCGAGTCGCCAAGCAGCGCGAACGCCGCCGCGCCGCCTCGCGGCCCAGTTCCCGACCACGCGCCGAACGACTCCGCCGTCGCCGGCCCGAAGACGCGCAGGTACCGCCGCGCCAACTCGCCGCGCGCGTCGGCCAGGTCGACCGCGGGCGCCGGCACCGTCCACACCACCGGCCGCCGCGCCCCCTCCCACCGCAGCAGCACCGTGCCCGTGGCCGCCGCGTACCGCAGGGTGTTGGCGTTGTGCAGGCCGAGCCGTTCCCCGGCCTGCGCGTAGTCCAACCGCGTTCCGTCGAGGACCGCGTGCAGCCGGGCGGCCAGATCCGCGGCCCGCGTACGCCCCTTGGCGGCGTCCGGCAGTGTCCCGAGCGAGAAAACCGCATGGTCGCGCGCGGCGACGACGTACACAGTGAACCGCGGCCCCCACAGCTGCACCAGCGACGGATGCTCCCACGCCGACGGCCCAGCCCCGTTGACGCGCGCGTGAATCGACAGCAACGCCGCCCGCGGCACGCTGTCCTGAAGCCCCGCCCAGGCCGCCCGCCGCAGCGACTCCTCGCCAAACGGCAGGCGCGCGTCCAGCGCCCCGGCCCGTCGCCGGAAGGAAAGGATCTGCTCCCGTGTGAGGTCAAGCCGAGTCACAGACACGTCCCGGTCACGTCTCCCGTCACCCGTTTCACGATCAAGATCATTATTCCGAACGAACCGTTGCTTCGAGCCGCCCGCGCTGCCGCGCCTCCCTGCCTCGGGATGCCCGGAGCACGCTCGCCGAGTCTCTTTGTTAGAAATATTATAATTTTCCCTGTAAAAGCGATGTTTCGAATCTAAAGCCATCATTTGAAGCTGGGAGTTTACTGAGTTTCGGCCAAAATCTAAGGAAGTTCCTAAGTATCTGTGTAACCTAAGCGCTCATCTGACGGACCTCTCTTGAGGATGATGAAACCACCGTGGCGCAGGGAAACGTAACTCGGGACAAGGCACCAGCTACCCCCGGAGAACCCAGGGGCGTGTCACGCCGGAACTTGCTGGCTGGCGGCGGCGCCGTCGTCGGGCTCGCCGCGCTGGCCGGGGCGGGCGCTGTCGGGTACAAGTGGGGTCGGCACGAAGACCGGCTCACCGTGGAGTCGGCGCAACGGGCCGCCGCGGCGGCCGAGCGGGCAGCCGCCCAGCAGACCCCCGGCGGCGAGGTGCACTCGTTCCTGAGCAGGCTCGACCTACAGCCGCCCATTCTCTCCGTGGATGTGGTGAACACGCCCGCCGGCGTGCCGCCGTACGTCTTCCTGGCCAACAAGGGGTACGCGGGACCGAAGTCGGTCGGCCAGCGCGGGCAGCTCATCGCCGGGCGGAACGGGGACATCGCCTGGTTCAACCCCGTCACGCAGGGCCAGGTCATCGACTTCAATGTGCAGACCTATCGCGGCAAGCCCGTGCTCACCTGGTGGAACGGACAGACGGGCGGCACCTACGGCAGCGGCAACTGCTACATCGCCGACGACGGCTACTCCCAGATCGCCGAGGTCAAGTGCGGTAACGGCCTGATGGCCGACATGCACGAGTTCAACCTCACCAGTCAGGGCACCGCGCTGGTCGACGCTTACAAGCCGCAGCGGGCCGACATGACCTCTGTCGGCGGTAAGAAGAACGGCGTCGTTGCGGCGGGCATGGTCCAGGAGATCGACGTTGCCACCGGCGACGTGATCTTCGAGTGGAACAGCCTGGACCACGTGCCGCTCACCGAGTCGATGGTCCCGCCCGCCAAGGGGGCCGGAACCTCCGGCTACCCGTACGACTACTTCCACATCAACTCGATCGGCGTTGCCTGGGACGGCGACCTGCTGGTCTCGGCCCGCAACACCTCGACCGTGTACAAGATCGGCCGCCGGGACGGCCAGGTCAAGTGGCGTCTGGGCGGGAAGAGCTCCAGCTTCTCGATGGGGCCGGGCGCGAGGTTCTACTACCAGCACCACGTCCGCTCGGCTGGCACCGGCGTGCTCACGCTCTTCGACGACGCGGGCGGCCCGCCGCAGATGGAGCCGCAGTCCCGCGGCATCATCCTGAAGCTCGACACCGCCGCGATGACCGCGACGCTGCGGCAGGCGTTCACCAGCCCGGCCAAGCTGCTGGCCCCCAACCAGGGCAGCATGCAGCTCCTGCCGGGCGGCGGGGCGTTGGTCGGCTGGGGTGCCATGCCGTATTACACGGAGTTCAACGCCGACGGATCGGTCAGCATGAACGGTCAGCTGCCCAACAACGACCAGTCGTACCGCGCGTTCGCCGGGACCTGGGCGGGCTACCCGAAGGACAAGCCCGCGGTGGCCCTGCGGACCAACCCGGCGCAGGGCACCGCCGTGTACGTGAGCTGGAACGGTGCGACCGAGGTGGCGACCTGGCAGGTACTCGCGGGCAAGCAACCGTCGAGCCTCGCCGCGGTGGCGACCCAGCCGCGGGCCGGCTTCGAGACCATGATCATCGCGGACAGCACGGGGCCGTACTTTGTGGTGGCCGGGTACGACGCGTCGGGCAGGCAGCTCGGCGAGTCCGCCATCGAGCGGCTCGCCTGAGCCGCGGCGCTCTCCACCGCCCGCGCCCACCCGAACGAGCGGCGCCTCCGCCTTTGGTTTAGCATGCGGAGCCATGCCGCCGTACGCGCCCGACCTGCTGCTGGTGAACGCCAACGTGCTGACCATGAACCCCGCGCGGCCGCGGGCGAGCGCCATCGCGGTCGGGGACGGCCGGATCGTGGAGGTCGCCGATGACCGGGAGGACCTGAGCGACTGGGCCGGCGCCTGGGAGGTCGTCGACCTCCACGGCGCGACCGTCGTGCCCGGGTTCCACGACGCGCACAACCACATGGTCGGGTTCGGTCTCTCGCTCACCGAGGTCGACCTGCGGACCGGCAGCCTCGACGGGCTGTACGCAAGGGTCGCGGCCAGGGCCGCCACGACGCCGCGAGGCGAGTGGATCACCGGTGCCGGCTACGACCAGACGAAGACCGGCGGCCACCCGCACCGGGACGCGCTCGACGCGGTCGCGCCGGAACACCGGGTCTGGCTCAAGCACACCTCAGGCCACATGTGCGTGGTGAACAGCCTCGTGTTGCGCGACCTCGGCATCGACGCGGTCGTGCCGCACGTCGACGGCGGCCGGGTCGCCGTCGACGTCGACGGCCGCCCGACCGGCCTCCTGGAGGAACGCGCGCAGGAACTCGTCGGGAACCTCGCCCTCCCGTACCCGCTGGCCACGCTGACCGACGCGGTCGCCGCGGCCGGCCAACGGTACCTCCGCGAAGGCCTCACCTCGGTCACCGAGGCCGGGGTCGGGGGCGGCTGGGTCGGCCAGTCCCCGGTCGAGCTCGCCGCCTACGTCGCCGCCCGCGAGCAGGGCCGGCTGCATGTCCGGATCGAGCTCATGGTGATCAGCGACGCCTTCCATGCGCTGGCGGCGCACCCGGCCGATGGCATGGGGATCGGCATCGACCTGGGGCTGCGCACCGGATTCGGCGACGACTGGCTGCGTCTCGGCCCGATGAAGATCTTCACCGACGGCTCCCTCGTCGGCCGCACCGCCGCGATGACCGCCGACTACGCCAGTGATATCGGAGACCGGGACCCCGGCAACCGCGGGTACTTCCAGGGCGATCCCGACGAGCTGACCGCCACGATCATCGGCGCGCACCAGGCGGGCTGGCGGGTCGCCGCGCACGCGATCGGCGACCGGGCGATCGACCTCGCCCTCGACGCGTACGCGACCGCCGCCGAGAAATACCCGCGCCCCGACCCGCGGCACCGCATCGAGCACTTCGCCGCCGCCCGCCCCGACCAAGTGACCCGCGCGGCCGCGCTCGGCGTCATCGCGGTCGGCCAGGGCCGGTTCGCCACCGAACTCGGCGACGGCATGCTCCGTTCCGTCGGCCCCGACCGGCACGCGTGGCTCTACCGCCAGCGTTCGCTGCTGGACGCGGGTATCGTCCTGCCGGGCTCGTCTGACCGCCCGGTCGCCCAGGGCGCCCCGCTGCTCGGCATCCACGACATGGTCAACCGCCGCACCGCCTCCGGCGCAGAGTTCAACGCCAACGAGGCGGTCACCCCTGAGCAGGCGCTCCGCGCCTACACCTGGGGCTCCGCCTACGCCAGCAAGCAGGAGCACGTGAAGGGCTCCATCGAGCCCGGCAAGCTAGCCGACCTCACCGTCCTGTCCGAAGACCCCACCGCCGTAAGCGCGGACCGCATCGCCGCCCTCGAGGTCATCGCCACGATCGTCAACGGCGAATTCCGCTACCGCGCTCTATGACCAGAAGACACAGTGACATCGAGACGCACTGACCTCGGGACACGGTGACCGCGACTCGCTGTGACCGCGAGCCTTGTCCCGCCCTCCGCCCTGGCGCCTCGGGGCGGAGGTGTCCGGGTCGGGTCAGCTCAGCAGCACTCGCAGCCGCCTTCGCAGCTGTCCTCGCAGCAGGAGCCGTCACAGGCGGGGTCTCCGCAGCACGGGCACATCGTGATCACCTCCTTTCCCGCGATTGGCGATCGGCCGGGCACCAGGTCCCAGGGAGCGGGTCGGGGCAGTCCGGGCCGGGCATTTCGGTCAGCATGGCGAGCAGTTCGGCGCGCAGCGCCGCAAGCCGCTGGATCTCGGCGTCGATCTCGGTGACGTGCCGCCGCAGCAGGGCTTCAGCGGGCTCACATGGGCATGTCCCGGTGTCGCGCACGGCGAGCAGATCGCGGATTTCGGCGAGCCGCAGCCCCAGCCGCTGCGCGCCGCGGATGAACAGCAGCCGGTCCAGGTCGGACGGCCCGTAGCGACGGTGTTCGCCGTCGGTGCGCCGCGGGGCCGGCAGCAGGCCGGCCCGCTCGTAGTACCGGATCGTGTCGGTGCGCACCGCGGCCCGCGTCGCCAGCTGCCCGACCGTGAGCGGGTCCGTGACCTGTCCAGCTCTCATGACGGCAACGCTAAACCCTGGACCTCGCTCCAAGTTCAAGCCCCGTCGGGCACTTTCGCCGGCCACTCCGCTCCCGGCCGCCCCCCCAGCGGGCCCGCCCTCAGCTGGCCTGCCCCAGCCGGCCCGCCCAGCCGGCCCGCCCAGCCAGCGGGCCCGCCCTCAACCGGCCTGCCCTCAGCCGGCCGACACCGCCGCTTCGGTTCAGCTGCTGGCCTGCCAGGGGCCGGCGTACTGGATCTGCCAGGTGCGGCCGCCATCCGTGGTCGCCACGACGCGCTGCTGTGTGCGAGACGTGCTCCCCTGGAAGCTCAATTCGGTGCCGACCACCCACCCGACCTCGGGTGAGACGAAGCTGGCCGCGACGGCGTTGGTGATGCCGCCGACGTTTCCTTCCTTGGCCAGCGTCGCGCCGGAGTTCGTCACCAGGTCCCAGGGGGCCGTCCCCGGGCCGCAGGCGACGCAGTTGTCGATGAAGACCGCCGCCGTCGGACTGAGAGCGGAGAATGGTCCGGCGTACGACCCTGGGGCCTGCGCGGTCGGCATCGCGCCCGGGGTCTGGAAGTACTGCTCGGCGAACAGCGCGGTGGCGCCGGACTGGTCGCCGTGATAGCCGACATGCGGTTCCTGGCTCATCCCCGCCCCCGGACCCACGCGCAACGCCCACGCCGAGCCGTCCTCGGCGCACTCCACGTACATCGCGGCGCCGTAGCCGTCGCCGACCGCCCCCGCCGATGAGGTCAGGACCGTCCAGTTATCGCCACCGTCGCTCGTGCGGTACAGCCGCCCGTTGGCGCCGAGCCAGCCGTGCTGCGGGTCGCTGAAGCAGACCGTCTGCACGCCGGCCGGCGCCGGCAGGGGGTGCCAGGTATGCCCGCCGTCGCTGGTCACCAGCACGACGCCGGCCGTGGCCGGGAACTGCGGGTCGGCCCCGGCGGCGTTGCCGCCGCCCGCCACGGCGTACCCGGCGGTCGGGGACAGGAAGTGGACCGAACGGATGACCGGGCACGGTTCGGCCAGCGGCGTCCAGACCGCGCCCCCGTCGGTAGTGGCCAGCAGGCTCGTAGTGCCGACCGCCCAGCCGTCCTGCCCGTTCACGAAGTCGACCGAGGTCAGGTTCAGCTGCCCGCCGAGCTGCGTTGCCCAGTGCGCCCCGCCGTCGCTGGTGGCGAGGATCGCGTCCTGGCCGACAACCCAGCCCTGCGTCGCGGAGACGAACTGCGTCGCGTTCAGGACCCCCGCCGCCGTCGCGGTCCCCGCGCCGCCGCAAGCCGGGCTCGTCGCCGACGCACTCGAGGACGCGGTTGACGTGCCGCCCGGTTGGGCCGAAGTCGCACCGCCGGCCGCCGACACCGAGGTCGACGGCCCGGTGAGCGTGCTCGATATCCCGCCGGGGGCGGACCCCGCCGAATTACTCACGCCGCATCCGGCCGTGCCAACCAGGGCGACGGCCGCGACGGCGGCCAGGATCAGTGTTCTCCGGCGCATGCCCCTAAGACGCCGCTCCCGCCAGCGCGGTTGCGGGACCGTGCATCGAGGACTCACTAACCCCGAGACAAGCACCTGCTCGCAGTGTTATGCGACGGTTTGCAGGGCTTTGCAATGGGAGACCTATCTATTGCAGCGCTGGTTCCTTGGTACGGGCGGCAGGGAGATCGGTGGAGCGGCTTGAGAGTAGTGATCCTCGCGAGGTGGGCGTCTACCAGCTCATCGCGCGAATCGGCAAGGGCGGAATGGGGCGGGTTTACCTTGGCCTGTCCCCCGGCGGGCGCCGGGTCGCGGTCAAGATCATGCGTCCGGAGCACGACGCGGACCCGGAATTCAGGCAGCGGTTCAGGCACGAGGTGGAGGCCGCCAAACGGGTCGGGGGCTTTTACACAGCGCTGGTGCTCGACGCTGATCCAGACGCGGACTCACCGTGGATGGCGACGGAATTCATCGAAGGGGCGTCCCTCGAAACCACGGTGCGGCGCGCCGGCGCATTCGGCCCCGGTCAACTTCGCGACCTCGGCGCCGCCTTGGCGGAGGGGCTGACCGCCATTCACAAGTGCGGCCTGGTGCACCGTGACCTCAAGCCCGCGAACATTCTCATGGCCAGCGACGGGCCGCGCATCATCGACTTCGGCGTGGCGCAGACCGCCGGCCTGGCCCGGGTGACGCTGGCGGGAGAGATCATCGGCACGCCCGCCTACATGTCTCCCGAACAAATTGACGGCGCGGATGTCGGTCCGCCAAGCGATGTCTTTTCCCTCGGCGGCATCCTCGTGTACGCCGCGATCGGGCGCGCCCCGTTCGTCGCCCCGAACCTCCCCGCGATTAGCCACGCGATCCTGCACAAGGCCCCCGACTTGCACCTGGTCCCCGGCCCGCTCCGGGAAATCATCGCCGCGTGCCTGGCGAAGGACCCGGCCAGCCGGCCGCTGCCCGGCAGCCTCGTGACGGCCTTCGGTTCCATCCCGGGAACGGTCCCGCCTTCCCCCGCCGCGCTCGAGTCCCGCGGCGCGGGGCCCGAGCGCTCCCTGGCGACAGTCACGCCGGCCCCTTCCCGGGAGCGGCCTGCGGCCGCGCGGCCTTTCCCGCTGCGCGGTCGGCGACTGGACCGGCCGCGCGCGCCCGGTCCGGGGCTCCCGCGGTTGCAGGTCAGACCGTCGGCTGACTCCTGGTGGCAGCTCGCCGCCGATCCGGCCGGGCGGTGGGTCGCGGCGGCCGACGGTGACGGGGCGATCGCGGTCTGGGATCCGGAGTCCGCCCTGCCTACGCGGTCATGGCACGCGGGCAGGCCGGTTCGAGCGCTGGCCGCGAGCCGCGACGACTGGCTGGGGACCTGCGCGGACCACGGAAACGTCCGGATATGGGATGTGCGGGCGGGAACGGCCTGCGCGTCGGTTGACCTGGCCGGCGAGCCGACCGTGCTAGCCCTTGACTGGCCTGGCGGTCTGCTGGCCACTGGTGGCGACGGGGTGCTCCGGGTTTGGGACGTCGCCGACGCACGGGAACCGCTCCTGCTGGCCGAGTTGCCCTGCCCGGTCACGGCGACGGCGATCGCCTTCGACGACGAAGGTGGCAGGATCGCTGCCGGCTGCGCGGACGGCTGGCTGCGGGTGTGGGATCTCACGGAGCCCGCGCCGGACGGAGCGGCGGATACGCGGCAGGTACAGTCCGGCCCGGTGCTGGCTGTCGCCTGGGACGCGACCGGGAGCCGTTGGCTCAGCGCGAGCGCCGACGAACTCGGGCCCCTCCGCGCGGCGGCGGTGTCCAGCAGCGGGCATGGCGCGCTGATCGATTACCTCCGCGGGCGCGTCCACGTCTTCCCGCTCGACGATCCGGCCCGGCTGCGGAACATGGCGGGAACCAGCACTACCCTCGCGGGCGTCGCGTTCGTCCATCCTGGCCTGCTCGTAACCGGCGGCCCCGGAGGCTTCATGCACGTATGGGAGGACCGCCACCGCAGCTTGCGCTCCCAACTGGCCGCGAGCGGGGCGATCACCGCCATCGCCGCCGCGCCGGATCTGACCCGCGTAGCTGTCTGCGACGACTCCCCCCGGGTCGCCGTTTTCGAGGTGGCCGGCGGAGCGCTCCTCAAGCGATGGTCGCGCGACTCCTTGAGCCCCGCGGTCGCCGCGGCGTTCAGCCCGGACGGGTCACAACTGGTGACCGCGGGTGACGCCGTGCGGGCCTGGACAGCATCCAACGGAACCAGGGTCCCCTCCTTGCCGGACAGCGCCAGCCGTGCCCGGGCGGTCGCCTTTGACAAGGTCGGCGAGCACTTGGCGGCCGGCGCGGACGGGGTCATCCGGGTCTGGCGCGGAAAGCGGCTGCGGCACACGCTGACCGGGCACAAGGGCGGGGTGTACGCGGTCGCATTCGCACCGGACGGGAACCTGGTGTCAGCGGGATCGGATGAGACGATCAGGACCTGGGACCTCGCCTCTGGCGAGCAGCGGGGATGCGTCACGCGTCTTGGGTACCACGCGCGAGTCCTGGCCGTGCGTCCGGCGGATGGCCGCGTGGCGATCGGCTGCACCGACGGCGGGGTACGGCTGTGTGAGCCGCCCGACTGGACGGACATCGAGCTTCTGGACGGCCATGTGCACCCCGTAACGTCCCTGTGCTTCGATCTGGCCGGCCGCCACCTCGCGACGGCGAGCCTGGACGGGACCGCGCGCGTCTGGGACCTGGCCACGCGGTCGGCGCAACTGGTGCTCGCGCCCGAACCGGATGGCTGGGCCGCCGCCGTGGGACTCGACGGAGCGAAGTTCAGCGGCCACGGACCCGCCGCGGACTTCATCTGGCAGGCGCTTGACTTGGCCCGCCGACCGCTTTTCGCGCTGTCCGGGGAGGAGGGGCCATGACTGACGCCAGCATCGAATCCGAGGTGTCGCGCCTCAAGACAAGAATCTCGGCGATCGACGACACGCTGAGCGACGTCCGGAA
>Ga0335073_10017214_pt1 | contig 10119 bp, 10 predicted proteins | sample Lox_Sample_22_FD_207093 | JGI IMG/M metagenome (GOLD analysis project Ga0335073, IMG submission 207093) | Soil microbial communities from Loxahatchee National Wildlife Refuge, Florida, United States - Lox_Sample_2.2 | ecosystem: Environmental > Terrestrial > Soil > Wetlands | place: USA... | reverse complement strand
GAGAAAAGTATGGAGCGTGATGGGCTCGTGGCCCTGTCCGCCCCAGATGACGGTGCGTTCAAATCCGAACTCAAGGTTGTCAGTGGGCCGGAAACTAATCTTCTCGACATGCACCCAGCCGTCGCCGGGATCGATCACATTGGGCTGGTTTGGACCAGGATATGCGGGGTTCGGAATGTAGGTATGACCGTGCAATCCGCCTACCAGAAATTCGTAACGAAACGGTCCAGTGATGTAGGAAAGTCCGGGAATATGCAACGGCTCAACCCGGTTGATGCGAAAGCTATAGATGTTCTCAGCGTTGTTGGAATAGGCGAAGCCTCCGCCGAGTCCGGGCCCGAGCCAGTCATCCTGCTTACCGAAAGAGATTTCGTGGTTGAGGAAGTTGCCGGAGACATAAGCTTCAACGACGCGGCCACGCGCGATGGAACTGATCGGTCCCATGGGAATCGTGGACTGGTTATAGATGAGCCCGGTGGCGGGATTAAGATTTCCGGTTTCGTCGCCGTTGGCGAGCACCTGCGCGAGAGCAGTCGAGTAGCCGGTGGCCGACCCTGCGCCCTGGAACTCACCGCGGACGTAGACGAGAAAGCGGCCCGCAGATGCATAGCCGCTCGCTCCGGTGTAATTGTTGAATCCGTTTTCGTAGGGGCGGCCGTAGTCGTTAATGACGGTTTGGCCTAGATGGAAGCTGTCATCGAGAGGAGTGCCGCTGATTCCGCGCGCGATGGTATAGATAGATTCGAGGCGCGCATTACCCTTGAGAGCGCCGCAAGGTCCCTGCATGTCGGGATGCAGTTCGTGTTCGATTGCTTTGTAGATGGATTGCGCTTCACTGGTGGCGGAATCGGCATAATCCTGGGCATCTTGAATGCGTGAGTTGGTTTCCTCGAGCATGTGTTCGACGCTTGTACGAGTCCATGGACGCATGCCGAGATAGACCGTATCGATATAACCGAGTCCATAGAGCCTGAGAATTGCGGGGTAAACCCAACTATCGACGGGAATGTAGGGCGAATCGAGCGTGTCTGATTCGCAGTCCGGGGTGGGAAGGCCAGCGGCAGGGCTTGCTTGTGACGGGTTTTTGCCCGATGCCGGGGATTCAGCCGCCAATCGGCTGGAGAAGAATGAGAATCCTGCCAACAGAATTGCACTTGAGCAGAAGGAAGCGATTGCTGCGCGTTTACTTACGCCCATTTCCTCACTTTACCATTTTGGCTCGTCTGGACCGCGCTTGGTGCCGTTGCTCGGAGGGCGAGATCGACAAGGCAATTCCGAAATAGTGTTTGACTACGGAGAGAGGAATCGAGTAGCGAGATCGAGATCGCGCGTGAACTCCGGAACCAGTTGGCGATTGCAAAGCTCAGGTTCGATTCTCTTGTTTTTCAGATAGACCTCCATCTTAGCAATGGCATCAGGAGTCTGGACAGGTTGATTGGCATCCGGATCTGGCGAATGGATGATCGGGATGGCTGCGCATTCGAGCAAGGTGGCTCCCCGTCCTTGTCGCGCGCGGATGATCGCCTCGTAGGCCACGCGATAGACCGCAACCGGATCAGCAGCGTCGACCGCGATCAGGGGGACGCCGTTGACAAGGGATGGCGGTGTTTTGCTGCGGCTCGGACTTGAAGTCACCTTTGAGGGACGACTGTCGATCGCGTGCTGGACAAACACAACGGGGAGTTTTTTTGCGCCGGCGACCGACAGTACTTTTTGCCATGCGGCATCGCGCTCGAACAAGGCAGCGACGATCGATGACTTTTTTGCGGCCTGAAGCGCTTCAGCGCGTTCTCGCACGATCGCTGGCTGATTGGCCTGGTTCTCGAGGATGTTGTGTTTCTGTGCCTCGTTGAGCACGGAAGCCGAATATCCACTTACGCGAGGCGCGAGAGCCCGGAAGATGATTTCGGCGGGGAATCCCTTCACGAATGCCGGAAGCCAATCGCCGGGCGCAATGCTGAGGACGTCCTCGGGTTGCAGGTCAACGCCAACCGCCGCCGCGCATGCCTCGCGACCGCCGGAGGTATGTAAGTCCGCGTCCAGTTTGCCTTGCTGGAACAGGACTGCGGCTCTTTGCTGGAGCATGCGGCACTTGACCATTGCAGCGTAGATGGCAACGAGCTTTTCCTGCGGAATGAGAGACGGAAATGGCGAGGCCAGAACCGGTTTTGCGCTGCGTGAGGACTTGGTGTCGAGAATTTTTGCCATTTATGATCCGCGGCTGTGCACTTTGGAAGCAGTGAGCCGAATTCTAATGCGATTTGGTTAGATGCTAAGTGGTGTAGTCGGCGTTGATTCGGATGTATTCGTGTGTGAGGTCGGTAGTCCAGAACCTGCACTTGCCGGAGCCACGGCGGAGGTCAATGGTAATCGAGTACTCGGGCTGGATGAGGTAGGCATGCGCGGCGGATTCGTTGAACTCCAAAGCGCGCCCGCCGTTGCGGCAAATAGGTAGTTCCCCGAAGGAGATGTCGATAGTTTCGGGATTGAGCTGCGCGCCGGAGTATCCGATTGCGGCGACGAGCCGGCCCCAGTTGGGATCGCAGCCGGCCCAGGCGGTTTTGACCAGAAGCGAGTGAGCGATGGCCTTGGCCACGCGAAGGGCGTCGGAATCCGACTCCGCGCCGCGAATGTCGAGTTCGACCAAATGCGAAACGCCCTCGCCATCTGCAACTACCTGTCGCGCAAGCGAGGTGCAGACATGGGTCAGGGCAGCGCTGAATGCCGCGTTTCGTGTGCCGATGCGCACCCCGCTCGCACCAGAGGCGAGCAGGAGCACGGTGTCGTTGGTCGAGGTGTCGCCGTCGACGGAGATACGATTGAAGCTAACCTCAACGGCTTGGCACAGGTACGTGTCGAGCACAGCGGGTTCAATGGCTGCGTCGGTGAGGATGTAGACCAGCATGGTGGCGTGCGGGACGAGCTGCGGATGAATCATGCCGGAGCCCTTGCAGACCGCGGCGATGCGCACCTCCTGCGGGATTTCGCCCGGGCCGTCGTTTTCGGGGGTCTTCACGTCGAATCGTGCGAAGGCTGTTTTCTCCACCGTGTCGGTGGTGATGATGGCTTCAGCGACTTGCTGAAAGTGGTCGGACTCAGCACCGATGGAGTCGGCAAGCCCGGGGAGCACGGCGGCGAGTTTTTCGGCGGGCAAGGGGACGCCGATGACTCCGGTCGACGACGGGAAAACTTCTTCCGGCTTACAGTGAAACACCTCGGCGGCTGCTTGGCAGGTGGCTTGTGCGGCGTCCATGCCAGCCTGGCCAACCGCACAGTTGGCGTTGCCAGCGTTAATAGCCACGACGCGAACCTTACCACCGGTTGCGCGAAGGTTTTGGGCGTCGATCAGCAATGGCGCGGCCTTGACGCGATTTCCGGTAAAAGCAGCGGCGGCAGATGCAGGCGCGTCGGCGACGATCAGCGCGAAGTCAGTGCGGCCGCTTTGCTTCAGTCCGGCTTTGACGGCTCCAAAGCGGAAGCCGCGCGGTATGACAAATTGAGAAAGGTCGCTCATCAGTCAAGAAGAATCGGTCGAGAAAGTTCGGCGCTAGTCCGTGAATGCCGGAGCGCCGATGAAACAGAGTCGATCCATTTAATCTAACAAAGGAGGCAGGATGACAGAGAGCCACGGCACCGACGCTGCGCAGGACGAGCAGTTTCTGGAACTGTCCAACATCAACGTGGCGCGCGGCGATCGCGTGGTGTTGCATGACTTGAGTCTGACGATCCGTGCCGGCGAGCATGTTGCGATTCTCGGTCCGAATGGATGCGGAAAGTCGACCCTGATCTTCACCATTACCTGCCAGATCTATCCCATGGTGCGGCCCGGAATGCGGGTGCGCATCTTCGGGCGCGATCGCTGGGATCTGACGCAGCTTCGGAAGCACTTCGGTGTAGTGGGCGCGGGACTGACTGGGACAGAACTGCCGGGAGAACGCACGGCGGTGACAACGGGGCTCGATGCGGTGATTGCGGGGTTCTTTTCGGCGTCAACGCTTTGGCCGAATCTGCACGTAACCGAGGAGATGCGCGAACGCGCAGTGGAGGCGCTAAAGCGCATCGAGGCTCTGTACCTGGCTGAGCAACTGGTGGGCGAGATGTCGGCGGGAGAAAAGCGGCGAATTTTGATCGCACGCGCACTGGTGCACAGACCGCGACAACTTCTGCTGGATGAGCCTTCCAACGCGCTGGATCTGGCCGCGCAGCGCGAACTACGGGAGACGCTGCGGCGACTGGCGCAGGAGGGAACTGGGCTGGTGCTGGTAACGCATCATCTCGGGGACATTCTTCCGGAGATCGAGCGCGTGATTCTGATGCGAAGCGGACGGATTGTTGGCGATGGTCTGCGCGAAGAACTGCTTACAGAGCCCAAGCTGAGCGAACTGTTCGACACGCCGGTACGGATCGGGCGTGACGAGGAGTGGCTGCATTCCTGGTAGGCGAAGGCAGGCACAGGGACCGGGAACCAGGAAAGCGCCGTTTGCGATCAGACGCCGGAACTGTTGTCGGGTTTTGCGCCGGGGAGACGTTTGCGCAACATGGCGATCTGGCCGGTGTGATGCGCTTCGTGCTCGCAGACATGGAACCACTTGCAGAGATTGTTGGTCGGTCCCCATGGCCAGGTTTTGTCGGCGGCGAGAAGCCACGCATCGTCTCTTTTGCGGAATTCCGCCAGCGTTTTCTCGCGCACTTCATGCAGGATATCGACATAGTATTGGCGGTCGTGGCCTTTGATCGTGGCGCGGCCGGCATCGCCGAGATTCATGGCGGGGTCCCACTTTTTCTTGATGTCTACCGACCACGAGTCCCATGCCATGCCGTCGAAGGTGTTCATGCCGTAATAGACCTCAGTGGCCGCCAGGTGGAGCATGAGCGCGCCGATGCTATTCGCATTCTTGTCGAAGAGATAGTCGAGATCGGCCTGCGAGAGCTTCTCGGTTGCACGGAGCACGCCGTTCTGCTCGCGCATCCATGTGAGTTGGGAGACGAAAGTCCCGATCTGCGGCGAATAGCCTGGCAGTGGGCCCAGCATGTTCGGGTTGGTGGTATCGGCCATGGCTCGATCCGGCAGATTTTCACAGATCCCGACGGTGAGTATGGCGGCACCTGCGCCTACAAATTTTCTCCGATTGAACGGATTGCCGTTGAGAGCGTCAGTTCCGGTCATGGGAATCACCTCCGAAATGAAATGGGGGCAGGCCGTGTGCGGGAAGAATTCGGCGGGAGGCCAGTTTAACCGAATTCCGGAAGTTCTGACGAGCCTACCTTACGCAATTGCGACGTTTATTCACCATGCTCGCTTACCCTAGCGAGTTTTCGGTTGGTTTTGCGGTGAAGATGGCCGCAAAGAGGCATGCGGCGATCAACGCTTCCACGATGACGGGAGCGGCAAAGAAAAACAGGAAGGAATTGACTGCAAATGCGAGATATCCCAGCATAAAGATCGCAAGCATGGGCCGGAGGCGCGCCGCATCCGATTGTGCAAGTGAGGCGAGCAGCCAGAAGATGACCGCGTCCATGACGAGGAATGTAGAAACCGCAAGCCCCATGCCCATGTAGAAATCCGAATAGCTGCGTGTGACCCCAAGGAATTCGAACCGGGAACGCATCATCGCTGCCACCATTGCCGCGACACCAGGCGAAGGTTTGCCGAAAACTCCGCCGATGGTGTGCAGGACAGCGTGGATCAGGGTGAGAACGGATGCGATGCGCAGGTAGATGACAGGCTTCATGGCGCACTCCTGGACAGCAAAATGAGATATGAACTCAAGATACTTGACAATGATCGTCGGGGACTGACGAAATAACTCCGCCGAGACTTAAACTCTGCACCATTTCCAGTGCATCGAGGGCAACTCGTTTTTTGAGGAAAAGCATCCTATATCCCTACTGGAGAAAAGATTCCTTAACACGGAGAGTGTATGAAACTTCCCCGCCTTTCCACACTTGTTCTGCATGCTGTAATTCCCGCCGTGCTGGTCGTACTGGTGGCGTACCCCGCCGACTTGATGGCGCAGAGCACATCGCAAGAACACATTGTCAGCTCACAAAACTTGCAGCAGCAGCTTGAGAACTCGAGCACAGTCAGGCAGAAAAACATTGAGACGCTGGCGAAATTCATGAGCAGTGCAACTGCCGAAAAGGCGATGCGCGATGCGAAGATCGACCCGGTGCAGGTGGAGAAGGCAATCCCGACTCTTTCAGATCAGGAGTTGGCGAACCTGGCGGCCCGGGCCGCGGATGCGCAGCAAAAATTCTCGGCAGGCTCCTTGGCGCCGAGCACGTTGACGCTGATCATCGTGCTCATTGCGATCATCGTCATTGTCGCGATCATTCGTTAAGGTGCAGTTAATGCTCTGGATTTGGCTGCTGGTTGCTTCGGTAATGTCTGCCGAAGCGCCGGCGGCGATGTGGATCGACGTTCCTTTCGTAGCTCAGCCAAAAGAGGGATGTGGAGCGGCATCGCTTTCGATGGTGATGCAGTACTGGGCGGACAAGCAGGGAATCGCGGCCAGGCCGGATAGCGACGTCAAGAGCATCCAGCATGATCTTTACCGTCCGCGCGAGCATGGAATTCCGGCGAAGCTGATGGGCGAATACCTGAGGCATCATGGATTTCAGGTCTTCGCGTTTCCCGGCAAGTGGAGCGATCTGGAGGCGCAGATTGCGAAGGGACGTCCGCTGATTGTGGCGCTCAGGCCGCAGGGGCAGAGCGAGCTTCACTACGTTGTGATCGATGGGGTGGATTCGGGGCGCGGTCTGGTAACCATGAATGACCCAGCGGATCGAAAGCTGATAAGCGAGGAGCGTGCACGATTCGAGAGAGAGTGGAGCTCCACGCACAATTGGACTCTTCTTGCCGTGCCTCAAGCAGCTTCTCACTGATGGCTGCGCAGGTCCATCGCTACATACTCTTGGTCGTTATCGCTTTTCCTCTGATATTGGTCTCGTCGCCGATCGTGGCGCAGTGTGGCAGTGCGTCGCCAGGCGATTCGCGGATTCATGATCTGTATGCGCAACAGAAGTGGGCGGATGTGGTGGATGCCGCCAGGCCATTGGCCGATCGTTCTGCGGACGTGACTTTTGAACTTGGGATGGCTTTAGCGCACCTGGAGCGCTGGGACGAAGCAAGTGAGGCATTGCTGGCGGGGCGGCGAGAGTGCCCAGACCAGAAGCGATTTCCGATTGAGCTGGCGGGAGTAGCGTTCCAGCAAAAGCGGTACCCCGATGCCACGAGCTGGATCCGGAAGGGGCTTCGCCTCGATCCGAAGGATGAGTACGCCAACGAATTCGCCGGCACGGTTTACCTGCTAATGGACAATCTGGACGCGGCATTGAAGTACTGGAACCGCGTTCGGCGGCCGAAGATCAATGCGCTGCAGATAGATCCGCAACTCAGAGTGCATCGATTGCTGCTGGAACGGGCATTTGTGTTCTCGCCGCAAGCTTTGATGCGACGTGAGGATCTCCTGACCAGTGAAGCGAGACTCGATGCGATGGATGTCTTTTCGGCATACAACATCAAGCTTGCCGCAAATTCCGACGGCAAATTTGACGCCGATTTTCATGCCATCGAGCGGGACGGGTTCGGTAACGGATGGCTGCAATCAATGGTTTCGGTCTTTTCGGGGCTGCCATACGAAACCATTTATTCGAGTTACTTCAATATCGGGCGTTCTGCGACAAACTTCGATTCGCTCGCGCGCTGGGATGCACAGAAGAGACGCGTCTGGATGTCATTGGCGGGACCGGTGCACATGTTTCCGCAGTGGCGATGGCAAATCATGGCGGATGGCCGCGAGGAGAGCTGGGCGATTCGGAAGTCTTTCACGGGAATAGCGCCGGTTCTCGGATCGTACGAACTGAAACGCGAGGTTGGCGGCGTCACGATCACTTCGATTGATAGTGGGCGATTCGAGTGGGACTCAGGTGCGGAGCTTTCGCATCGTACGTACGCAAACGTCGTGAGTGGATCGGCGCTGACACCGGACCTGATTTCGCCGGGATACCAATTGAAGTATCTTGCTGGAACAAAAACGACATTTCTTGATCAGCCGGAGCATCGATTCACAGGGAGTGCATTCGGCTCACTGGAATTGGCTCGATTGTGGTCGAGCCCGGCTCGCGCTTTTGGAAAAGTACAGGGCGGAGCGGCATTGAACTGGCGCCCGCAAGCAGAGGGCGAGAAGTACGAATTCGCGCAGCGCGTCCGCGGAGGCGGAATACTGGGTAGTGCGCCAGCGGATGAACTGTGGGTGATAGGTGTGGATCGGGATACTGACCTGTGGCTGCGCGGGCACATCGGAACCCGCGGTGGACGAAAGGGAAGTTCGCCAGTCGCTGATCGGTACTTTCTGTCCAATTCGGATTTTTATCGAAAGGTGTGGGGCAACGGACTGATCAGTGTCAGAGCTGGACCGCTTTTCGACACGGCGCGCGTTGTCGCACCGACCTCTGCACTTGCTCCGCAGCAATGGCTGTTCGATGCGGGCGCGGAGGTGAAACTGACGGTGTTGGGCACCGGAGTTGTTTTTACCTATGGACGGGACCTTCGCACCGGGAATAATGCCTTTTACGGATCAGCCGTGCAGAGATAGGCGGCTGCGAGCCTCATGCAAGGTCTTCCTGGGCGTGCTAACATCTCCGCAATGGCCGCGATCGCGCGCCGAAAACGGAGGTCCCAATGAGTTCCTTGAACCGGCGCGAATTCCTGAAGACGACCATCGTTGCGGGTGCGGCCGCCGCAGGTACCTTGCCGCTGGATGCGGAACGGCAGACGGCAACCGACATCGTGATCCTGGGCAATTCGGGGATGAAGGTGACCCGGCTGGCCTTTGGGACCGGCAGCAACAATGGCCATGTGCAGGCGGCGCTGGGGCAAAAAGAGTTTTCGCGCCTGATTGCCCATGCCTACGATCGGGGCATCCGGTTCTTCGAGACTGCGGAGTCATATATGACGCCGGGAATGTTGGGCGAGGCGTTGAAGCCGTATCCGCGCGAGAGCTACCAGCTCATGAACAAGGTCACCACCGACGATGGTGTCGATCCGATGAAGCGTTTCGACGATATGCGCCGTGTTTCGCAGACCGAGTATTTCGACATCATGCTTCTGCACTGGCAACACACGGGCGACTGGGTCGAAGAAACGAAATCGTGGCAGGAAGGAATGCTGCAGGCGCAATCGAAGAGGATCATCAAGACCCGCGGCGCTTCGGTGCATGGGTTGCCTGCGCTGCGGCAGGTCCCGGGAAACAAATTCCTCGAGGTTGCGATGATTCGCATGAACCACAAAGGCACGCGCATGGACGCGCCGGTCGGTGAAGATGCGAACAATCCGAGTGTGATTCCTGAGGTTGTGGCTCATGTTCAGCAGGTGAAAAGAGAAGGCATGGGCGTGATCAGCATGAAACTGGTGGGCGACGGAACGTTCACGAGGCACGAGGATCGCGTGGCTGCGATGCGATTTGCCATCCAGAATGCCGGGGTCGATTGCGTGACTGTGGGCTTTAAGAGCACGCAGGAGATTGACGAGGCAATCGATAACCTCAACCTGGCGCTAAGCTAATTCGGAGTGAAGCGATGCCAGCGGCTCGGGGCAAATTGGACACGCAATTCACGGCCAAGCTGGAGAAGAGCCCGAATAAGGGCGGCTGGACATACGTGATTTGGCCTGCGTCTGCGGAGTTCTTCGGGACACGTGGACTGGTGAAGGTGCGCGGCACTGTCGACGGAATTCCGTTTCAAAGCTCTTTCATGGCATTGGGAGACGGCAGGCACAAATTACCTGTGAAAGAAGAGACGCGACGCCAAATCGGCAAAGATGTTGGAGATCCAGTGCTAGTGTTGCTGAGGGAGCGGCTCTGAGCCTGAATTGGCTCGGCGGGAGTCAATAAGAACCTGCGGAGTTAATTTCGCGATCACCGCGAATCTGGTCCACTTGGCTTGTAAACCTGATTTTCTGCTGGCCCCGCGGAGTACCTTCTGATCCGTCTTGAAGAGTTGAGTTCCAGATCGCTCACCCGCAACGCCGGGATTGATTTCCTGCGCGGGTTGTCGATTCTGCTGGTCCTGTTGAACCACATCGGACTTCGCATCCGGCTTACAAAGGGTGTGCTGGGC
>Ga0335073_10017213_pt1 | contig 10119 bp, 12 predicted proteins | sample Lox_Sample_22_FD_207093 | JGI IMG/M metagenome (GOLD analysis project Ga0335073, IMG submission 207093) | Soil microbial communities from Loxahatchee National Wildlife Refuge, Florida, United States - Lox_Sample_2.2 | ecosystem: Environmental > Terrestrial > Soil > Wetlands | place: USA... | reverse complement strand
AGCGACGGCGCCCCGGAAGCGGGGCGCCGTTTTGCTGTGCTGGCCCCGACGCGCCGTAACTGCCTGCGCGAGCCCCGGAAACCACTACTTTGGGAGTCTCGCCCGCCTGGGTAATCGCAAATTACGGATGCCGGCTCATGTGGCCATTGGGCATAAGCAAGACTTTGAGTTGACAGCGTGGAGAGAGGAAGGTATCGATGGCCGATCCTGCGGTCAAGCGCGCGTCATCCGGCGTGACCGACCAGTCCATCGGCGATCTCGTCTCCGTGGCGGCCAGGGACATCTCACAACTGGTCAGGTACGAGCTAGATCTTGCCAAGCTCGAGCTGAAACAAGACGCCAAGCGCTTCGGCATCGGCGGCGGCCTACTGGTCGTTGCGCTTTTTGCAGCCTGCCTGGTCCTGATGCTGCTCTGCTTCGCTTTCGCCTTCGGGCTGGTCGCGGCTGGCGTCTGGGAGTGGCTCGCGTTCATCATCGTGGCCGCAACCTGCGCGGTGATGATCCTGATTGCCGCGCTGATCGGCCGGCACCTGGTGCGTAAACTCGGCGGGATGCCCAAGACCAGGCGCAGCCTGGCTGAGGGGGTGTCGATGCTGCACCGCGGCAAGTCAGGTACCGCCCCCAGCACACCGGACAGAGCGGGCTAGTCATGGCCGCCAGCGGCAACGCTGCCATCTACCTCCGCGGACCCTGGTCGCACCGGTCGGTCAGCGCCAACGGCATGCGATTCCATGTCGCGGAGAATGGCGACGGGCCGCTCGTGTTGCTACTGCACGGGTTCCCCGAGTTCTGGTGGAGCTGGCGGCGACAGCTTGACTCGCTGAGCCAGGCTGGCTACCGCGTGGTCGCGCCGGACCTGCGCGGTTACGGCGGCAGCGACAAGCCGCCTCGGGGTTATGACCTGGTTACCGCAGCCTCCGATGCGGCCGGGCTGGTCCGATCGCTCGGCGAGGCGAATGCGGTCGTCGTCGGGCATGACTGGGGCGGGCTGATCGCCTGGACGATGGCTACTTACCATCCGAAGGTGGTCCGCCGCCTCGCGGTTGTCTCGATGCCCCACCCGCTGCGGCTGCGGCCCGCGGTGATGGCCGCTCCGTTCGCTCAGGCCCGCAGCATGAGCTATGCGCTGGGCTTCCAGCTGCCCATGCTGCCCGAGCGCCGGCTCCTCCGGGACGGGGCAAGCCGGGTCGGGCGGCTGCTGTCGGCCTGGTCCGGCCCGGGCTGGCCGGACCAGGAGACCGAGCGCATCTACGAAGCCGCAATGTCCGTGCCGTCCGTGGCCCACTCGGCGCTGGAGTACCACCGCTGGTACCTGCGATCGCGCATCAGGCCGGACGGAATCTTCTACACCCGGATGATGCGGTCGCCCATCCAGGTACCAACGCTGCACCTGCATGGCGCCCTCGACCCGTGCGTGCTGCCGAGCGCGGCCCGCGGCTCGGGCGTGCATGTGGAGGCGCCGTACCGGTGGCGGCTGCTCGATGGGGCCGGCCACTTCCCGCACGAGGAGGTGCCAGACCGGTTCGACCTCGAGCTGCGCGCCTGGCTAGCCGATCCCGAACCAGAGCGCTAACCGGTGCCCGACGCAAGCAGCACAAGTCGCCGGGACCGTGACGCCGCTGGCCGCGCGAGGAACGCCAGACCTCGTGACGAGCTTGGGCGGCCGCTACCCAGGCAGGCTCGCGGTGTTCCTGGCGCCAGCGAAGAGGCGCTCGCGCCCGACGAAGCGCTGAGCACGGCACAGCGACTGCTGCACGAGGGGCGCCCGTTCCATGCCCATGAAGTGCTCGAAGCAGCCTGGAAGGCCGCCCCAGCGGCCCAGCGCGACCTATGGCAGGGCCTAGCTCAGGTCGCCGTCGGACTCACGCACGCACTGCGCGGCAACTCCCGCGGTGCCGTGGCGCTGCTGCGCCGTGGCGCGGACAAGCTGGGCGGCTATCCGGCGCACGGTCCGCACGACGTCGACGTGGCAGGCGTCCAGCGGTCTTGTGCTGAGCTCGCCGCGCGCATCGAGGCATCCGGAACCGGGCAGCTGCAACCGCGAGATACCGACATCAGACTGCGGGTGCGCGACCAAGAAGGTGGCTAGGCACGGTCAGGTGCCAGCCCAGCCCGGCCCCCTACCCGCCCTGGCAGGTTTGGGTCCCGACCGCAGCCATCTGGTGACTGCCCGCGGCGACGTCACTCCTGACCTCGCTAGCCGTCAGCGCATAGCCCCGATCGTTAATCACGGTCGAGGCGGCGAAGACGACGCCATAGACGCGGCCGTCGGTCGCTAGCAGCGGCCCGCCGGAGTTACCCGGCTCGATCGGGGCCTCGATCGGGTAAATGCTCCGGTTGACGACCTCGGTCCCGTAGATGTTCGGCCCTGTCGCCAGCACGCTGAGCCCGACCCTGGCGGCCACCATTGTCAGCGACTGATCAAGCGGGTAGCCGCCGACGATTGCCGACGCACCGGCGGGCGCCGAGTCGGCGAACTTCAGCGGCCGCTCCGGCAGGCCGGGAACGTCCAGCACGGCCAGGTCCCGGTCAGGGTCGTACAGGACCACCTTGGCGGGGTAGGCCTGGCCATCGGCGGTGGTGACCGTCTGGCCATCGTTGACGCCGGCCACGACGTGCGCGTTGGTCAGCACGTGCTGCGGGGAGATGACAAAACCGGACCCCTCGATCCGGAGCGAGCAGGTGTTGGCGACGCCCGTGATCTTGACGATGCTCGACTTGTCGCGGCTTACGGCGGCCGAGGTCAGCACAGCCTGGTTCGGAGGCCCGACGCTCAGGCTGGCCTCTTCCCCGATTGCGCTGAATACCTGGGAGTACACGCCGTTCGACAGCAGGCTGTGCAACTGCGGGAACATGGGCAGATACAGCACGCTGCGCGGCATCACGCTGTCCATGGTCCGCAGGACGACCGAGTTGCTGATCTGCCGGGCGATTGTCGGGAACTGCGCGCTGGCCATGAAGGACCCGATGAGCCAGGCGACGATGAGGACGGCGGCGACATTGACGGCCGCGCCTCCGAGCGAGTCGGCGAGTGTGGCTGGACGGCCGGTCAGCCGGGACCGAACCGCCACGCCAATCCCCGACGCGACCAGCATGCCGACAACCGCGCCAGCGAACACCACGAGGATGGCCACGAAGGACTGCCAGGACAAGCTCTTGGCCAGGGCGTGCGCAATGCCCGGCGCGATCAGCGCGCCTCCGGCGACGCCCAGCACGAATCCGGCCAGGCTGAGTACGCCAATGATGAAGCCCTGCCGATACCCGGCCACGGCGAAAGCAGCGATCAGTACGATCAAGATCAAGTCGAGCAGGTCGCCGGGCACGTCATCAACTTATAGCGCCGCAGGGTGAGGTGAAGCCGGTGTGACCCCTCAAGGACGTCAGCGGCCGAGCGGCGGCCATCCGGCAGGCAAGTCGTCGGCGGGCAGACTTGTCAGCCGATTGGCATCCCATGGCTGCTCCCAGCCGCCCAGGGCGAGTACGCGGTCAAGCAGCAGCGCGGTGAATCCCCAGACGATCAGACCGGACGCGCGGAACGCCGGGCCGCCGTGACCGTTCGGGTACCTGATCATCATGCGGTTTGCCGGGCTGGCGAGCTCGGCCACCGGAACCCTGAGTACCGCGGCGATCTCAGCCGGATCGCCTGGCGCGACCGGGCCGGGGGTATGCCACCAGCCAACCACCGGCGTCACCCGGAAGTCGCTGCGCCAGATGTAAAGCTCCGGCATCACGGCGGCCACCTGCACTCCGGCGGGGTCGACTCCGGTCTCCTCGGCCGCCTCCCGCAGCGCCGCCTGCACCGGGCCGCCATCTTCCGCGTCGATCGCCCCGCCGGGAAAGGCAGGCTGGCCAGGATGCTTACGAAGGTCAGCCGCCCGCTCGATCAGCAGCACATCAGGGCCGGCCGGGCCGTCGCCGAAGAGGATGAGGACCGCGGCGGGCCGCCCGCGGGCGTGCGGGCGCATCACCAGCGGCACCTCCATCCGCGGAGCGGCCGCAATGAGCTGGCACAGCCAGGGGGGCACCCGGCCGACATCGGAACTACTTTCGCGGTCAGCCGTCAAGAGAACGGCCCGGCCTTGACGAGCTTGCTGGCCACGGCCGCGTCGGTCGGGCCGATGCCGAACGACGGACACAGAGCGGCGACCGGGCAGGCGCCACAGGCTGGCTTGCGGGCGTGGCAGATCCGGCGGCCGTGCCAGATCAGCCGGTGCGACAGCATGGTCCACTCCGACTTGGGGAACAGCGCCCCGACTTCCTGCTCGATCTTGACCGGGTCATCCTGACTAGTCCAGCCGAACCTGCGTGAGAGCCGAGCGAAGTGGGTGTCCACGGTGATCCCCGGTATCCCGAATGCGTTGCCCAGCACGACGTTGGCTGTCTTGCGACCGACTCCCGGCAGGGTCACCAGGTCGTCGAGCCGGGGCGGCACTTCACCACCGAATCGGTCGCGAATGGCGGCCGACAGGCCGATCACCGCCTTGGTCTTTGCCCGGAAGAATCCCGTTGGCTTGAGGATCTGTTCGACGTCAGCCGGATCGGCGGCTGCGAGGTCTTCCGGAACCGGGTACTTGGCGAACAGCGTGGGGGTCGTCAGGTTGACCCGGACGTCGGTGGTCTGCGCCGACATTACGGTGGCGATCAGGAGCTGAAAGGGATTCTGGAAATCCAGCTCGGTGTGCGCATCCGGATACGTCTCGGCCAGGATGCGGTTAATCTGCCGGGCCCGGCGGACCAGGCCGAGGCGGGTCTCAGGCTTGCGCCGCCGGGCCACCGACGTGTTCGTCACCATCCCGCCAGCGTAGAGCAGCCGGGACGGCCTAGGCCCCAGAGCCGATCCAGCCCCGGCGGTGGAACAGCCAGTACAGCGCCCCCACGGCCAGCAACTCGGTACCGATCCCGAAGATCAGGAACACCGGGACGCCGCCCAGGTGACCCACCAGCCAGGCGAAATTCTGGCCGAAAAAGCCGGTCAGGAAGGACAACGGCAGGAAGATCGTGGCGATGATCGCAAGCTGCTTCATCACCACGTTGAGATTGTTCGACACCATCGACAAATAGGCGTCCATAGCATTGCTCAGCAGATCCCGGTAGCTATCGATGAGATCGCTGACGCGGATCGTGTGGTCGTAAAGATCGCGCAGGTACGGGTCGCTGTCCGGCGTTACGCCTGGCAGTTCAACCATTCCTGCCACCAGCGCCGCCATCACATCCCGCTGCGGCGAGACCAGCTTGCGCACGCTCACCAGCCACCGCTGCATGTTGAATAGCTCGGCTAGCTGCTCATTGCTCGGCTTGGCGAAGATCTTCTCCTGAAGTGCGTCGATCTGATCGTCAAAGTCAGACAGTCGCGGAAAGAAGCTGTCAACAAGAGCGTCCGCGATGTGGTGCAGCAGGATGAGCCGCACCGGCCTGCCCGTCCCGGTGGGCAGGCCGCCAGGACGACCCAGCCGCTCCCAGAGGGTGTCCAGCGCGTGGCAATGATCCTTCCTGATGGTGATCAGGAAATCCTTGGCGACGAAGATATGGACCTCAGCGAGATCGTCCCTGCCCTCGCCGGTGACACCGTAGTTCACCAGGTAGACGACATTCCCGAAGTCCTCCGCCTTGGGTCGCTGCCCAAACTCAGTGACCGCTTCGATGGCCAGCGGGTGGAACTCGAAGACATCTCTGAGCAGGGCAATGCCGTCCGGGTCAGCTGGCTTGAGGTCCAGCCAGAGCAGATTCCCGTCGGCTAGCGCCTTCTTTACCGCATCAGCGGTGACAGGAGCCGACGTACCGTCGACCAGGATGAGCTTGCCGTCCACGGGGCCACGATATCGCCTCAAATCCCGTGCGTGGGCACGCCGAGCACGCCCATCGGCGGCTCGGGGACGATGGGGCGGCTGCCGGGCTCAGGCAGCCCTGGACCGGTTGTGTGTCGCCGAGGCGCGGCGCACCAGCATGTCGGTGACGCCTCCGACCGTCCCGGACAGCTCGCCCAGGCTCCGGCTGGCTGCGGCCCTGCTCACCAGCAGTCTCATGCCCTCGGACATGAGACGCCTGACCTCACCGGAATTCATGATGTCCGCAGCCGTGGAGCGCAGCCGCTTAACGCCATCCGGCCCATCCTGACAGCCGGCGATGTAGCCGGCGACAAAACCGATGATTGTTTCCATGGTCCCGCCCTGTTCCGGGGTAGTTACATTTCTCGTAGTTCCAGGTACCGCTTGATGTCCGGTATCGATTGCACGATCGCCGCGATAACTGCCGCGAGCAGTGCTGCCTTGACCAGCCTCATGATCATCGTTCCCCTCCTTTCTGCTGCCAGGGTCTTGTCCCGTTCCGGAGCGGCACAACCTCATCCGGAGCAAAGTAGAGGAACCTGCCGTGACTGCGATTCAGGTCGGCGGCGGGATCGTCGGCCGGGGTCACGGCCAGGTGTACCTGGCTGTCGACGTCGAACAGGACCGCCTCGACGATCGCTTCCCGGCCGGTCAGGAACAGATCCTGCGCGTCCGCCCGTCGGCTACCGGGCTGCATCACCACGCGGGAGCCCCTGGCGACTCGCACCCCATTGATGAAGATGTGATCGGTCTCCGGCGACACCGAGGCGTCAGATCCCGGATCCCACCAGGGGACCGACGGCCGGCCCGCTGCTTGCGGCCGGCCCTCTGCTTGCGGCCGGCCCTCTGCTAGTGGTACTGGCTCTTGGTCCCCTTGGAACGCGGCCGCGCCCGCGGGTGCCGAGCGCAGGTACCTGATGGCGCCGTGCATCCGGTCCAGCATCTCCGCGGGCATGTCATCGAGCCTGTCGAGCAACTCGGCGGCCCGGCTATCGGTGGCACGGGCCTGCCGTTTCTCAGCGTCGGTCAGTGTCAGCGTGCGCAGCGTCAGGATCTCGTCGATCTCGGTCGCATCGAAAAGGTTGCCCGCGCTCTCGGCCGCCACTTCCGGATGGTCGTACAAGATGACGGGTGCGGACAGCAGCAAGTCGGCGCATTCGGCCGGCCCAGCCAGCACCGGCCAGGTTCCGGTGTTCTGGCACGCTGCCACCTCGGCAGCCGCCCATTCCGGCGGATCCGTCATCGACAGGAATTTGCCGCCGGGAACGCGGGTCAGCGAGTGCGCGGCTATCAATGCATGCCGCAGCCCGTCGTCGCGACTGCGCAACTCAGTCGCCGGTGTCGTGATGTTCTCCACGTTCACTCGAAGCCGGAGCGCACGGTACGGCCCGGCCGCCCGCTCGGCATGCAGGCTGATCAGCCCGTCCAGGGCGGTCCACTGCCGGATCATGCGGCCAGCGAGTCCATCAGCCGCGTCGGTCAGGTCCTGCGTCGTTTGGCCCGCGGTGATGTGAAATTCGGCGCGCTTGTCACCTGCCAGCAATTCGGCCACTGTGGCCGCGATCTGCTGCTCGCGCTCGGCCGCCTCGTCGAAGGCGGTGTACTCGGTGCCGTCCACCACCAGGTGATCGCGCGGCTCACCGGCCGCGGTCGCTACTGTCCGCCGCTGCAGGTGCAAAAACCGGACCAGGACCCGGACCTCAGCATCGTCCGCGCACTCGAGCAAGCACTCTGTCTGGCAGGAGCCTGCTTCGTTCGGGTCGACCGCGGCGTAACCGCGCGGCATCAGCACTCCGAACTGAAAGCGGATCTGGTTCTTTTGCGCGGCCTGGTGATAGGGGTACAGCAGGTAGCCCTCGTAAAGGATCGCGTCTGCGACCTGGCGGGCGTGCTCGAGATGTTCGGCTGCCATGCTCATGCGGTGCCCCCTGGCGGGTCGGCTTCAGCGCGGTCCGCGGCCTCCGAGAGCAGGTACAAGATTGTGGCTTCCCAGGTCGGCAACCCTTTCGCGGTCTTGTACCTGAGCAGCTCATCGAAGGTCAGGTTGCTGAACTTGATCCAGGCAGTGTTCGGGAAGTGCGCGTCGACCGCTTCACGCCACAAGCTGACTGGCAGGCGGAAGCGCGCTTCCTTACTCCACGGCACCTGGGTCACTGACAGCTTGCCGTCAGCTACGGCGAAGATGGTGCCGCTGAACAGCAGCAGCAGCGGGACCTCGCCATCGTCGAGCCCGGCAAAGTACCGGGTGGCACCGATCTCCATGTCGTAGGTGAGCGGGATAGGCAGGTCGATCTCCGTGCTGCCGGTGAAACCCGGCACCATCGTGGCGACGTTCGTGAACTGGATGGGCCTCAGCGTGTCCGCCCAGCGCTGCGTCTCGCCGAAGAGGTCGTTCAGCCGCTCGGCTTCCTCGTCGGAGTAGCGCCGCCTGGCTGGCTCGATCCTGATCTGGCAGCGGAGGGCGATCGCCTCGACCCGCTGGCCAGACGTCTCGCTGATACGCAGCGTGAAGAACATCGACGGCACCACCGCGTATTTGTCCGCGCGGGCGCCGGTGCAGTCGAAGACAAGTTCAGCCACCTGAGCCCTCCGGGGGCAGTGGCCGGGCCCTGGAGCGCACCATTCCCAGGAACGCTGTGATGCTCTCCCGCGCCTGCTCGCCGCCGTCGAACCCGCGCCAGTACAGCCGCATCCGGCCAGCCAGCTCGTAACAGGCATCGATCGGGACCAGGAAGTACTCCACGCCTGAATCCGACCGGCTGATCAGAGCCGCCTCAACATCCAGTGCCGGTGCGGCGAGCAGCGGGTAGTTTGCCACGAGCTGCGCCCACCGCTGCAGGTCCAGCTGGCATTCGGTGACGCCTGCAGGGCCTGGGTAGAAGCCGGTCAGCTCTCCGTTATCCCGCGAGCTGCGCAGGAAGAACGCCAGGCTTACCGGGATCTCGAGCAGGTCCCACTCGGCCGGTGACATCACCCGCGCCGGATCGGCGAGGTAGCGGTCAGGCACCGCCATGTACTTTCTCCGCCCGCTAACTGCTTGCGTGAAAAGCAGGTAGCAAGCGCGGCAGGCGCACAGCAGCGAGGCTCCCTCGGTGTCGGCGATATGGCCGTGCTCGGCTGGAATCTCGGTCGCGCACAGCTCGCACTTCTCCCCCGCAGGGGGAGATGGCCTTTGGTATGACGTCGGGGGATTCCCCGCAGGGGAATGAGGGTTTGGCTCTAACGTCGGCTGGCGCTGGTCTTGGGGGGCCGTCGGGGGGTACCCCCCCGACTGTCCAGGTGGGCGCACGAACCGCCGGAGTCCGGTGTCGCCCCCAGCCATTAGCGCACCGCCTCCGGGACGGCAACCCGGACGCCCAGGCTATCGGCGAGCAGCGGCAGGGGGGCGAGATGCAGCGTCGGATCATCGATGCCCTTGCCCGCAAGCCGCGCGTTATAACGGGCGCCACACGCAGGGCAGCTGAGCTCCTCACGATTGAGCTGACCGTCCGCCAGGGAGGAAGCACAGCGGGCGCATGAGTCGCGGTAGGCATACAAGGTGCCCCGAACCGAGCAGACCACGACCGCGATCCCGTCAGCGGACGCACTGACCGGCCTCGAACTCGGCGGCCCTATGTCGGGCAGCATTGCCCAGACAGTCACAGTCGGGGGGTTCCCCCCCGACGGCCCCCCAACACCAGCGTCGGCGGAGGTTAGACCCAAGCTCAAATCATCGGGCTTACGCCCGATCTGCAGCAGCTTCGGACCGGGCGGCGGCGCCGTCACACCCTCGACGACGACCTCCGTTACCTCCGGAGCAGCGTCCTGCACAGCTCCCGTGATGGCGAGCTGAACGGTGACCGTCGACGAGGGGCAGCCGTCGCAGCTCCCCTCGAGTTTGAGCCGGGCGATCCCGTCTTCCACGCCTAGGTACTGCACGCCCCCGGCGTGCGAGCCCAGGTAAGGCCGCACTCGGTCGAGCGCGCGCTGAATCCTGGCGTCGATGTCGAGTGGATGCAAGTCGTGCAGCAGCAGGAGGCTTTCGACCAGCGGATCATCGGCAAGCTTGGCGGTTATCGCCTCGCCCGCCGGCCCGGACTCGGCCAGCACCGCCATGACCCTGGCCAGGCCGTCGCCGTACAAGCCAACAAGCAGCGAGACGAGTTCCTCGGCGGCCGAGGCCGCGCCGCCGAAGCCGCCTGACTTGAGCGCATCCAGCAGTTCCTCGACCCGTGCGCTGACTTTCTGGACGCCGGCCATGCGCCTCGCCTCCATGTTCTGGGCGACTTCTGTGTTCTGGGCGACTTCTGTGTTC
>Ga0335073_10017211_pt1 | contig 10120 bp, 8 predicted proteins | sample Lox_Sample_22_FD_207093 | JGI IMG/M metagenome (GOLD analysis project Ga0335073, IMG submission 207093) | Soil microbial communities from Loxahatchee National Wildlife Refuge, Florida, United States - Lox_Sample_2.2 | ecosystem: Environmental > Terrestrial > Soil > Wetlands | place: USA: Florida... | reverse complement strand
TTTGGTTCAAATCATTGACAAAATTGAGCCGTTTCTCATCAAAGTTTTTGAGCAGGTCTTCAAAGGAAAACCGTTCCAGATACAGCGAGTGGTCCTGCTGGGCGCGGTCGAAAACATTGGCAAGATTTTCCATCAGGACGCCAAGTCGCCTTTCCTTTGGTAAATCTCGCAGCAGACGCAGGCTGGCTTTGCGAAAAAACGCCCATCGTGCGTCCGCGTCCAAATGCCCTTTGTCCAGAAACCGAGTGATGCTGGGCAACCGTGCGGGCAGGTTTGCCGTTTGTTGAGCAGAGTAAGAAATCAGTGGAATTTCGACGGCTTGTTGATCAACCAGAAAAAAACGTTGACCGGTTGTATCCCAAACCTCAGCTTTTGACTTCAAGAATTGGAGCAAGGCACAGGCTGCCGTATATCCAGCATGAAATGCGTCATTCTTTTCCCAAACAGTATATTCCCCAGGTGGGGTGTCTGGATTTCTTTCAATCAGGGAGTCATAGGTCTCGAAGTAGCCTGGCAGTTTTCCGGTATCGATTCGCAGTTCCAAAAGGCCAGCATCTCCAAGTTTAGGTGGAAAAACTAAATGACCTTCTCGTCGGCATTCTGAAACCACTCCCGTGTCGTGCAATTCAGCAAGCAAACCCACTGCATCCGTGTCCTTCGGATTGTAATCGAAAAGACCAAGAATCCAGCCGTCGTCTTGCTCCCGCACCCCGCGCAGGTGCTGCCGCAACTTGAGAAAACTGTTAACGGCTTGCAGCATGATTAGCGGAGGTCTTCGTCTGAAAGTTCAATTTCCGTGATCAAAACTGACTTTTCGCGCTTGTTATATCGCACCCGCTTGCCAAGCAGTCGTTTGGCAAAATTCAATTTTACGTCTGAATCGTTGAAAATTACGCGCACCCACGGCGAAAGGGAACGCCTATCAATGTGAAACTCTGCTCCCAATCCCGCTTCATTCGCCTCGGTAAAAAACTTTTCGTGTCGATCAGGATCAACAAGGCCCGAAATGATGTTGAGTTCCACCGGTTCGTCTTTGCGTTTCTTGGCATAGTCGAGCACCCGCTCACGAACATTTTCTTTTTCTGAATACGAATACTTGTTCGCATCCATCCACTGCTCGATGAAATTTTTTAATTTCTGAGTGCCCTCCGTATTCGTCCGGGGCTCGTGGAGGCCAATAAAGTTTTTGAAGTAATCCGACACTTCTTTACGTCCGCGCACGAGACTGACGGGTTCGGGCCTGCCCGCCTGCCATCCAGAGATGCTGATTCGTGCCGCTAAATCCAAGTGTTCCATCTGCAAATTCAGAGAGCGTTTGAGCGTCAATGTCGCATCATCAATTGCATGACCTCGTTCTTGATGAAGCATCAAAACCAGAAGAAGGTCTTCGTCCCCTTCCGTGAATCGTGCGGCGAAAAAATATCCGCCTGTTGCGGCGGGAATGTCCTTCATCCGCGAAACGAGCAGAGCGCCAGCAGCCTTCGAGAAAGACAAGAAATTTCCGCCATTGGCAGTGCATTCGGAAAGCAAACGCGAAAACGGATAAGCGGTCGTGTCTGCCTCAAAGCTTCCGTATATGCGCCCGGATTGATGCTTGCGAAACAGTTTGGTAACTTTCTGGACAAAGCCTGATTCCTCTTCGGTGGGTGGTATGAGTTTTTCCCGATACCTTTCCTTAACCGGGCCATTTAATTCTTTGAACAAAGCGTGAATGACGAAGTCCATGATTTTTCTCCTGCTTTATGTTGCCGCATAAGCCGCCACCGCATCACGAGCAAAATGCGCATTTTTATGTAAGGATTCTTGTTCTGGCGGCAGCATGGAGGCGAGACTAGCACAGCGGCCTGCGATTGCAAAGATGGGAGTTGTTTACGGTGGTCCACTCAACATCGCAGGCCAGCTTTTCAAAACTTCTACATCTTTATGAAGTTCCGATTCGTCGGGTGCTGCATCCGACAATTGCTCAACCTGCGCTTGATAAATTCCGGCGCTGGCGGCGAAGGCTTTCCGCAATTCAGCCAGCACGCGCCGATACCATTGTTCCCATTGTTTGCCCGCCAACCCCAAGAATTCGGATAAAGCATCACCAAGCTGCTGCTTCAACTGCTGGCGAACGTAACTCCGCAAAGCGGCTCTGCCGAAAATCGGCAACAGCAGCGGCTTTTTGAACACAATCAGGCGGGAAACCGGCGAGACATCAATCAACGGCAATCCACCCGGTTCCGGCAAGGCTTCAGGCGGTTCGCGAGTGACGCGCGACGCGCGATGCGCTGATTCCAACGCTTGCGCGAGTTGCTCCCGCACTTGGGCGAGCGCGGCGACGCATTTTGCGCCTTGGCTCGAAACGATTTGACTCAACGAGTCGGAGACGATTTCCGCCGACGTTTTGGACTTGCCGCTCGCTTTGCTCCAAGCGACAACAACATCATCAGCGACAGCTTCAATGGCTTGTTCCGCCAACGAATGAATTTTGTAAGCCAGCGAGTCAGCAGTTCGCTGCGCGCTTTCCAACATCGCGTCGGCGTTGCGGAGCGCCTCGGCAACTTCCTTGCCCTGGGAAATCGAAGTTGTGACACCAACGGCGTCGCCGCCACGCGCTGCTTCAAGTCGGTTCTCAAGGATGCGCTCTACCGCTTCGCGCAGCCCGCCGATTTTCCGTTTCAAGGACGCGGCGGCGTTTTCCCGATGCGATTCGAGCAGTGGTTTCAATTCCTGTTCAAACCATTCATCGCAAAGCCGCGTGTCCGCGCCGACCACGCTGACAAGATGCACCGGCAGGTCTAGATTCAGTTCTGAAAGCAAGTGCTGGCGGATGTAAGCGATCATTCGCTCGCGGTCCGGCAGCGCGAGTAAATCGGCTTTGCTGACGAGCACCATCGCTGTTGCCCCGGTGCGGTAAAGCGATTGAATCACGACGAGGTCCTCCTGCGTCAAGGCCGCGCCCGCGTCGAGCAGCACAATGCCCAAATCGCAACGCGGCAGGTAGGCGGCGGTTTCTTCCGCGCCCGAAGTCGCCAGCGAGCCAAGGCCCGGCGTATCCACGAAAGTAACGCCTTCGCGCAATCGCTTTGCCGAAACTTGAACATGAATCCGCGTGACATGTTTGGTGTTGCCAGGATTTTGCTGCTCGGCGGAAAATTCGGAGAGGCGCGACAGCTCAACGGTCTGCGGCTTGCTTTCCGCAAATTCAATCGTGGCTTGCGGCTGCGATCCGAAACTGATTCGTGTCGGAACTGCCGTCACGGGCGTTACGCCCACCGGCAGGAATTCGCCGTCGAGCAAATGATTGAGCAGTGAGGATTTGCCGGAACTGACCCGGCCAAAAACGCCAATCTCAAATGCTTTCGTTTCCAGTCGGTCGAGGAGAAATGTGAGCACCGCGCGAAATTCAACCAAACCGTGCGCGGTGATGATTCGTTCCAACTCTCGCAGGAGTTTCACCTCATCTTTTGTTTGTTCAAGCCGTTGCAGGCGCGTTTGCAAATCGGCGTCCGTTCCTTGCGCGAGGTAGGCATTGAGCCGATGGAGAACCGAATTCAACTCGGCGACGATTTTGTCGAGCGTTTGAGCGTCCTCATCCGAAAGTTTCCCGTAGCCGAGCATGTGCGTCGGCTCGATTTCAACAATCGCAATACCGGCGAAGGCCAGATGATTACGCGCCGCCCAGAGCGCACCGGAAATTGGCGGCTTCGGCGGAAGTTTCAAGTCTTCAAGGATGCGGCGCATGGTTTCGCGCACGCGGAGAATGTAATCGTGCGTCACCTTGCGCTGAACGGGTGTGGAATCTTGCGAGTATTCCTGAAACGGCGAGGCTGAACCGGCGGACGCCAGAATGTGATCCGCTTCGGAAAGCAAGTTGTCCACGTGTTGAAACGTGGCGAGCAGATGCCGTTGGTGGTTTTCGTTCATCGTGAGCCAAAGGCAAGCACCAACGTGCCGCCAATCAGGACAACTCCAATGAGTGCGGATTGCGCTGACATTTGTTGCAATAGAAGCAACGTGACGAAAAGCGCCGCCAATCCGATATTGACGCGATCCATTGCGGCCACTCGTGAAACGGTTTTCGTCCGAGTTGCGCGAAAATAAAACAACCACGCAAGGATGATAGCCAGCGCGGAGAGCGCCAGCATCCATTTCGTCTGCCACGTTAAATCCGCCCACGGTTTCAATCCGTAGCGAGCGCAAGCGAAAAACCACCCCAAGACTGCGACGATTGTGGTGCGAATGGCCGCTCTTAAATCGGGAGAGAATTCCGCCCGGACCAGCGTGGCCATGAACAAGGCCACGGCTCCAGCCAGCACGACAAGCATTGCCTCACTCATCGCGGTTCCTCGCTTCCTTTTTGATCATCGCCAGCGGAAAGATTTCGTGAATGCGCCGGTCCAAGTTCAGCCGTTGCAATGCAAGTGGATTGCTCAAGTCATATTGACCGCGTGCGATTTCTTCGAGCAATTTCGACAAAATCTTTGGATTGCCGCCAGCGTGACGATGCAACCACTCGATAATGTTCAACGTGTCAACCGGCACCATCTTGCCGCGCACGGCCGCTTCCACCAGCAAGAGTGATTCGCCGGGATGAAACGGTTTCAACTCGACGTGCTCAAAGCGCACCAGTAACGGCCAGATGCGGCCAATGTCCCACGGACGTTCCGAGCGAACGCACAACCAGACCGGCGCCCGCTCGCTGACGTTTTCAATAAATGAAGCGAGCTTTGGCGTCGTCCAACTTGCGCCATCGAAAACCACGGCGCGTTTCGTTCCCTTGAGCGATTTCAGCACGCGATTTTTACGCGCAATCAAATGCAGTTCGCCGGCATCAAGACCGAGTTCACGCTCCAATGCTTCGCAAATTTCGCTCAACCGTTCCGATGCCGGACAAACGCACAGGCGGAGGGATAAACGCAAACGCGCGACGAGCGCGGATTTGCCGATGCCTTCCGCGCCAAGAATCAGGACGTGTTTGCGCTGTGCGTGCAACCGTTGCAGCAGCGTGATTTCTTTGGTGCGAGCGACAAATGGAAGTTGGAGGTTCATGAAAAACCCGGAATCCAGCGGCCCGTTATCAGCCAGAACAACAGTTCAATCACTGCGCAAGCCGGCAAACTCCAATTCGCGAAGGAATACCGAAACCGCTGCCAAAAATGCTTTCGTTCCGGTTGCAGCACTGGAATCAACGATAACAGCAATGCAATGGCCGTCGTTATTGCAAGCGCCGAAAGGCAGATGAAGAAAAGTTCTTTGGCAAGCGTAGAAAGTTCCTGGGTCGTCATGATTTGTCCTCCTGAAAGGCGGGCGCATCGCGCCGGTCGTGTGATGCGCCATCGAATATCTCTTTATACAAATCCACCCCGAAACTTGTTTCCAACGGCTCGCCAGGCAGCAGTTTGAAAGTCCGTTGTCCATTAACTTGTCGCTCGGCACGTAGAAATAAGGCGCCATCCAGTTTGTCCTCCCAAAAGGCGTGCGCGAACTCGTAGAGATGCGTCACGAAGAAAATCTTCACGCGCGTTTCGAGCAGCGCGTGGACGATTTGCCGGGCAATCTCGGAACCTTCGCGCTCGTTGGTTGCGGCGAAAGATTCATTGAACAGCAACAGCGAATCCGGCGTCAATGTGTCGGCGATGCCGCTCATGCGGGCGAGTTCCTCGTCAAACTTTCCGCTCGTCATTGTGGCGTCCTCTTCGCGCTTGTAGTGCGTGAACAGGCTTCGACAAATATCGGCGCTGAATGACTCGGCGGTCACGAACATGCCGCATTGCATCATCAATTGCGCCAGACCCACGCCGCGCAGGAAGGTAGATTTGCCGCCCTGATTTGCGCCGGTGATGATGACAAGATTCTTTCCATCGGCATCCGTGTCGTTGCCGACGACGCTGCGTTCCGCGCTGACGAGAGCAAGACATACATCGCGCAAGCCAGCGCAGGAAAACTTGGGAGCACCAGTTGGCGCGGGAACCGGCAAACAAACCGGCGTTCCTTTCCGGCCAAGCTGATCGTGCAGATTCAGGCAACCGACATAGAAGGCCAACTCGGTTCGCAGCATCGCAAAGAAACTTGCGATGTGGTCGGCGGATTGGGCGGCGGCATTCGCAACCAGATTGATTCCCCGCTCCTGTAACTCTGACAGCACCCGGAAACCGGCTTCGTCGCGGGGATCAACGTGAAAGGTGTAAGCAGACGAGTTCCACGAAAAAACCCGCTGAAGCCAACTTGGTTTGGGTCGCAGCGATTTGCGCAGAATATAATTGTCGCCTTGATTGCCTGCCCCCAATTGGGCGCTCATCAACACGCCATTGCGGAACTCCAGTTCCTTGAGTTGGCTTTTGACGGCGGCGAAATAATCGTCCGTCAATTCCGCCTTGAGCATCTGGAAGAAGATCGTGAAACCCTCCGACTCGAATTTGTCCGCCTGTTCATCGGCGACGTGTTTGAGCCTGGCGAGTTCGTCCATCAAAACCTGAAGCAATCGAAGCGCATCATACAATATGCCGTGCGGATAGCGGCTGGAGATGCCCAACCAACGCCGCCGCTCGCCTTCGGTCGCGTCCACGGCAATATCGTAAAGGTCTCGCACGATGGACTCGTTCCGCAAACAGTCCTTCAACACGGCTTGGCGGTAGAGAATGGTTTCGGGATCGTTTTGCAAACCCGAAAAGATTGCCTTCCTCGCGACGGCGAACAAAACCTTGTCACCGCCGGCCATTGCGTCAAACAAGGTGTTCAGTTCCAAATCCTGCGTCAGCGCTTCCTCGTGCGGCGACAATGTTGGCGTCTCTTTGACAGCCCAAGGACGCATAACCAGCGGTTCCAACTCCCAGCCGAAATCCCCGTCACGATACATCAAATGCGCTTTCACGGCTTCAACCTCTCTTTCAGGCGCTCGTAGGTTAGCCGGTATTTCTCCGCAATCGCCAGCGCGTAGGCCAATCCATCCGCTCGTCTTCGCTCAACCTTGAAAGTGCGCAACGTCTGATTCTCCGGCGAGACTGCGGCGACGACGCTCACGATCTTTTCGTTGAAAGAAGCGAGTTCATCCAGAAAGGTCACGCAGACGCCCAACAAATCGAGTTGCGACAGGCGCTCCAAGACCTTCCTGCCGAGGTGAACCCCGTCCTTGACACTCGTGGAGGAAAAAATCTCGTTGATGATGACGATGCTGTTCGGCGTGGCCTGTTCGATGATTTGATGAATCCTGACCAAATCGTCCTGCAACTTGCCACGCAATGTTGTGATGTCTTCCTCTCGCTCGAAATGGACAAAGAGGTGGTCGAAAAGAAAAAGTCGCGCTTCCGAGCCGGGGACGGTGCAGCCCAAGCTCGCGAGATAATGCAACTGCCCGAAGCTGCGGGCGAACGTGGTCTTGCCGCCTTGGTTCGGGCCGGTGACGACAAAAATCCGTTCCGGCCCGCTCAAGCTGAAATCATTACAAACGACACGCGATTTTTCCTTGATCAACTTGCCAGCGAGCGACAAGTCGAAACCATCGCGGTTGCAAAGTTCCTTGCGCGAATCTGAAATCTGCGGATGACAGAACTTCAGTCCGTTGCGTTTGAAGGTTTCCGCATACTCCAAATACGCAATGTAAAATTGAATTTCCCGGTCAAACGTGGCCATTGGTTTTTCCAGGAAATTTTCGCGCTTCGCGCAAAAGTCATCCAGCGCGCGAAACGCATCGGGGTTCAACCGCGCCACGCGGTCCAGGATCGCGGCCTCGATGTGGTTCATGCCCGGAATGGTCGTGGGGTTGACCCGATAGTCCCTTGCCGCGCTTTGCTTGAACTTTGCAAATGTATCCTCGACGGCGGCGCTGAAATCAATTTCGGACTCGCAAGGGCGCACTGTCACGCTGCCGTTCTTGATGAGCACATTGTAGCGGATGGCTGACAAGCCGGACTTTACTTGGTTAGTTTCCCGACAGAGCATTTTGAAGCGGTCGGATTCGACATACTGCGCCAGATAATCCCGGAAGGCCAGAAGGCCGCGCGAATTGGGAACGGCCTGCTCAAGAACGCATTGCAACTGTGTAACAGCGTCACAATATGTTTCGGCGGCGTCCAAAAACCATCGTTCCTTTGAGTATTTATATTGCCAGTTTTGTGCGGCGGCGAGGTGATTGCGCATGGCGTGCATCTGGTTTGAGAACGATTTGATGCCCTTGAACAGCGGTGTGCCTTCAAGGTCGTGCATGATTTCCTGCCGGTAAACAATCGCCGTGAGATTGGTAAGGCGGGTGCAGAAGAATGGTTTCAGATTGTATTCCTCCCGGCCCGCAACGATGGCGTCCACAATCTGGTCCAGATTCAAATCGCGGAAAAAGTCCGGCGGTTCAATTTTGTCTGCCACGATGCCGGAATCGGACGATTCAAAGAGGATGCTGTGAAAAGCTGCTTTGGAAGGGACGCTCACGCAAGTCGCCGTTTCCTCCTGCTGGCTCGCTAAACGCGCTGCGGGTTCAAGGCCCTCGTCTAAACTTGTTGTTTGCATGACTCACCACCGATACTGGTTCAGTTTCGGTAGAAGTCATTAGCCGGGGGGCGGTTCGCCGCAAGGCGGCCAGGCAAACTTCATTGCCTATTAAACTTTACCACGTTCGAGACGAATAACAACTTTCCAAAGGAGCGCACACGGCCCGAACAACGGTGGTCGGATTTATCCCCGGCCACTCCCCGCCTCAATGGAGTATGCCTACAAGTGTAGGCAGAGAAGCGGTATCGTAGCCGTGGCGCTCCAAATTCAAATGTCATTTCCAACGGGCTTTAAATACCGCGCCGCCATAGCGCGATTTTTTTCCCAACTCGCGTTCGATGGCGAGCAGACGATTGTATTTTGCAATGCGCTCTGACCTACAGAGCGAACCAGTTTTGATTTGACCGGCATCGGTGCCGACGGCGAAATCGGCAATAAAAGCGTCTTCGGTTTCGCCGGAACGATGCGAAATCACCGTGCCGTAACCGGCCTTCTGCGCCATCGCGACGGTTTCCAGTGTCTCGCTTACTGTGCCGATTTGGTTCAGTTTGATGAGAATCGCGTTGGCGATGCCGTCACGGATGCCTTCGGCGAAGATTTTCGGGTTGGTGACAAAATTGTCGTCACCGACGAGTTGCCGTTTTTTGCCGAGCGATTTGGTGATCTCCAGCCAGCCTTCGCGGTCTTCCTCGCCCATGCCATCTTCGAGGGAGAGAATTGGATATTTGTCCAGCCAACCACGATATAGTTCGACCATCTCGGACGGTGACTTGCGCGAGCCGTCGGATTTTTTGAAAACATAAGCGCCGTTGTCATAAAATTCGCTCGCTGCCGGGTCAATGGCCAGAGCGATGTCTTTCCCCGGTTGGTAGCCGGCTTGGCTGATGCCTTCGAGAATCAGTTCCACCGCCTCCTGGTTCGTGCCGAGACTTGGCGCAAAACCGCCTTCATCGCCAACCGCAGAAACCAAACCGCGCTTTTGCAGAATTTTTTTGAGTGTGTGAAAGGTTTCCGCTGCGTAACGCAATGCCTCGGCAAATGTCGGCGCGCCAACTGGGAACAGCATGAATTCCTGAAAATCCACGTTGTTCGTAGCGTGCGCGCCGCCGTTGAGAACGTTCATCTGCGGCGCGGGCAACGTAAATGGCCCTTTGCCGCCATGCAATTTACGAATGTAAGCGTAGAGCGGCAGGTCTGAATCCAACGCCGCCGCGCGGCACACGGCCATCGAAACGCCAAGGATGGCGTTCGCGCCGAGCTTGGATTTGTTTTCCGTGCCATCCAATTTGATCATCAAATCGTCAATCTCCTTTTGCGCTTGCGGCGATTTGCCTTTCAGTTTTGGCGCGATGATTCTGTTGACGTGCTCGACCGCCTTGAGGACGCCCTTGCCGCCGTAGCGTTTGCCGTCGCCATCGCGGAGTTCAACGGCTTCGCGGATGCCGGTGGATGCGCCGGAAGGCACGCAGGCCGAGACGGTGATGCCGTTGGTGAGTGCGAGGCCGACCATGACAGTCGGGTTGCCGCGTGAATCGAGAATTTCCTGTGCGTTTATTTTTTCAATTTTACTCATAATGTTCAGTTGTAAGTTTTGGCTTCAGTTTTACCAAATCAGTCCGATTGCCAGTGCCACGAGAATCGCCAGCAGCACATA
>Ga0335073_10017210_pt1 | contig 10120 bp, 12 predicted proteins | sample Lox_Sample_22_FD_207093 | JGI IMG/M metagenome (GOLD analysis project Ga0335073, IMG submission 207093) | Soil microbial communities from Loxahatchee National Wildlife Refuge, Florida, United States - Lox_Sample_2.2 | ecosystem: Environmental > Terrestrial > Soil > Wetlands | place: USA... | reverse complement strand
AAGCCGCTCGGGCAGAAAGGCGGGTACGCGATCGGGCACCTGCCCGCCGTCGATTTCGCGACGGCGGACATCCTCAAGCGATGGGTACAGGCGATGCGCAAGGCTGGCGTGGGCCCCTCCGTCGAGGCGAGGGCGTGGAAGGTCCTCTCCTCCGCGCTGTCCTGGGCGGTCGAGGACGATTCATGGCCGTTGTCGACGAACGGCTGTCTGACGATGCAACGACGACGCGGGATGCGACGGGCATCGCGCCGTGCCGGAACCGGCGCGACGCGGCAGCCGCTGCCCGGAAAGCGCCGGGATGACTTGGCCTCGTGGGCACTGTCGCCACTCGCGGTTGAGCGCATCCGGATCGTGATGCTGCAGAGAATCGAGAACCGGTCCGCGATCCTGACCGTCCGAGACGCCACCGCGGTGTCGGTCCAATACGGACTCGGCATGCGCAACCAGGAGATCTGGGCGCTGACCATCGGAGATGTCGCGGGTCATCGTGCCGCAGTCCGCGAGGTGTTGAGCTACGGAGCCCTCGATGCTGGGAAGACCGAGCGCGCCACCGGGCCGTCCCGCCGACCCCCAATCGACACGCTACTGACCGATGACCTCGCCGCTTGGAGAACCGCTCTCGCGGCACACGGATACCCGACTGCCGCAGAGGACTTCTTACTGCGCGGCGACTTGGCCGGGCACGGAGCACCGGACGGCCACATGACTGGAAACCAGGCGCACAAGTGGCCCGGGAAGTACTTCACGCCCGCCGTCCGGAAGGTCGCCGAGGAGTGGCCGGACGAGCACGGCGACATCATCGGCGCGACGCCGTACTCGCTTCGACGCGGAATGATCTCGCTGCGGATCCGCGCCGGCGAGGACCGGCAGACGATCGCCAAGCACTGCGGCACCAGCGTCGAAATGCTCGAACGCAGCTACTCATTCGCAATCGAGGACCTCGAAGACGAGGGCCCGCAGCCGGCGGAGGAGGAGCGGCTTCGCGCCCGGCAGATCGCTCTCGGCGCCGGTAGCCGTCATCGACTCCGAGTTGCCTGAGCCGGTGCAGAACCTCACTGCCGAGACTTCTGCCCTGGGCAGCGAGGGCCCTGAGCGTCGGCTACCCTTGCCCGAAGCAGCGGCCGACCAGGATTTTGCAGCCCCCGCGCAGCCCGAAACCAGACCGGTAACGCGGAAGATCCGGGAAACCTCTGCAAACGCCGACGTAGCTCAGCTGGTAGAGCACTTCACTCGTAATGAAGGGGTCCGGGGTTCGAGTCCCCGCGTCGGCTCTTACGAACTGCCTGCTACTGAGGCGGTTTCCGTCCGATGGCGGGCTGGCTCCGTGTCCATCGCCCGGCGTATGGAAGCCATTTGGAAGCGTGATAGAAAAGCGCCCCCGCCCCGGAGGGGAGCGGAGGCGCTGGTAGACCTTCTGACCGTCTGAGGCGCGCCGCTACGTCGATAGATCATCTGCCTCGCCCTGGAGGGCGATGCGGAGAGCGCCTGCGTACTCAGCGGTCATGCGTGAGCGGCGCATGTGCCGGCGGCGCGCGTCGGCGATCTCGTGGATGTAGACGACGCGGGTCACGGTGGCATCTCGGTGGCCGAGCAGGAACGCGACCTCGTCGACGCTCTCGCCAGCGAGCAGGGCGCGCGACGCGACCGTGTGGCGGAACGAGTGCATCGAGGGCACGACGCCGGGGGGGACCTCGCCCTCTTCTTGGAGGGCGGGGAACGTTGGTTGCCCATCCTCATCCGTCGCCCTCTGTGTGCTTTGCGCAGAGCTCGAGCGACATTCCGCTGCGAGAGCGCGCGACCCGTACAGGTTGCGAATACGAACGCCTCAGGCGTGACGTCGCGCGAAACGAGCTTGTGCCGTGCGAGAACGAGCGCGAGCTCTCGTGGTATGGGCACGGTTCGGGCGGACCCGTCGGTCTTGGTGGGCCTCCGGTTGCCGTTCCTGTCGACCTGCCACGCGAACGTGATCTCGGCATCGTCGAGGTCGTCCAGGCGGACGTCCGCCCAGGTGAGCCCGCAGAGCTCCGACACGCGTGCGCCGGTGAGGGCGGCGACAGTGAACAGAGTGCGGTTAAGGCTCGGTGGCAGCCGCCAGCGTTTGCTCGATCTCCTCGGGCGTGAAGATTGGCCGGCGCGTGGCCTGCGACACCTTGGGCCGCTCCGAGGACAGCATCAGTGTGATCGGATTCATGCCGCTGAAGCCGAGTCGGCGGGCGGCGAACTTGTAGATCCGGCCCACCGCCCCGAGGACGGCCGCGATCGTCGCCTCGCTCTTGCCCTCCTGCCTCATGTCTCGCACCAACGCGGCCAGATCGTCAGCGGTGATGCTGTCGAGCCTGCGCTTTCCGTAGCGTCCAAGGAGGTGCTGCTCGACCGCGCTGCGGTAGCCCGCCTGCGTGGTTGCGCGCAGGTCCTGAACTGGTCCGGCTAGCCACAGCTCGGCAGCCTCCCCGAACCGCAGCCGAGAGTCGGGCGCCACCGTCTCGCCTCGTCCCCGGCTAGCGAGCAGGTCGTCGCGGAGCTTCCGGGCGGCCATGATCCCCCCGTCGACGGTCCGCCACCGCTGGATGCCTGACGTGTCCTTGAATCCGACCTCGAGGACGCCGGTAGGTCGCCGATAGATGTTTCGCTCAACCCTGACGCGGCGTGCGCCGTCGCCATCGGCACTCATGAGATGGCCCTCAGCGCGGCGGCTGAGCGCACGGGGCGAGCCGAGCGGCGCCACTCGTCGAGCTCATCGCGGCGGAAGTACAGCTTGCACCCTGGTCCGTCTTGGTGGGTCGGGATGGCTCGCTGTGCGGCGAGCTTGCGCAGCGTGTCGCGATGGACGCCGAGGTACTCGGCCGCACCGCGGGCGTCCAACCAGGCGCTGACATGCTCGCTCCTTTGCGTCTCGGAGCGCTCCATCAATCGGTCGACCACCAGGTCGGCGAGTCGGCCCAGTATGTGATCGAACAGCGTCCCGTTTGAGTCGGCCGCCGTGGCTGTGCGGACTGATGTCCGGTCGAGAGTGCGGAGCTCGTCGCCCAGGGACAGTCGCTCCGAGGTGGCGTAGGCTTGCATCGTCGGGACCTCCTAACAGGTTCCGGCCAGGCCCCGGGGTGGTGCAAACACCGCCGGGGCTGCTTTTTGGTTACAAGCGAAAGGTACCCGACCGGTCGGACGGAAAGAGTTCGTCCGTACGGTTCCGCCGCTGACGGATGTAAGGTTCTGGCATGGGCCGAAAAGTCGACGTCGACGACCTCATCGACACCCATGCCGTGGCCAAGATTCTGGGCCTCGCGCACCGAAACACCGTCAGCGAGTACCAGCTTCGCTACGACGACATGCCCCGTCCGGCCGTCGACCTTGGCGGCGGACGTTCAAAGCTCTGGCTCCGTTCCGAAGTGGAGCGGTGGGCTGCTCACCATCACAAGCGATCTGCCGGCCGCGGGCGTCCGCGACTCTCAGCTGCCAAGCCCTGACCCTCGCCGGCGCCGTCGGACACCGAGTCTTCAGAGATGAGGTTGTTGATCAAGCGAGCCCCATCCGCCCGCCGGTCATCTGGCCGTGCTTATCGACGGCAAGGATGCCGTCGATAAGCACGGGCGCTCGCGTCGCGCCGATCACCAGCGAGGTTGCGATGACGATGATGCGCGACGCGAAAAAGCCCTGTCCGGAAGAGGGCCTTGATCACGCACCGGAGCCAGAACGTCGGCTCACCGATCCCAGAGGAGCCCGGCGGACACGACACGCGCACAGCCTCCCGACATCGGTCGACGGCCGTCGCCCTCGAGACCGCCTCCTCGCTGTCTCCCGGAGTTGCGCCTAGTCGCCGAAGCGCTCGCGGGCCACACGCCGGCTGGAGGAACAAGGCGGTCGTCCGCGGTAGCCTCGTCGCGAGGGGCACTCGCGATTGTTGTGGCCGGCGTCTCGGCGCCGAGCCTGGTCGAGGTGGGACGTGCCGCTGTCGCGCTCGGCGAATGAAGCAAGGGTTCCGGGCTTGGTGCGGCAGGAGCGGGCTACACCGTCGCTTGCTTTTAGCGATGCCGCGCGGCGATGATTGCTGTCTCGGCGACTGCCCGGAAACAGCGTGTGATGGAGGCCCAGTGACCGAGTCCAACTCTTGCCTGCCGCGTGGGGCCGTGGTGCCGCCGTCGCCGATCACCGCAGATGACTTCGATCGTGCGCACGGGCAGGCAGCTAAGAGCGATCTTTTATGGCGGGTGAGTAACGGCGCGTACGGCGCGGACTGCCCGACCGAGCTGCAGGCGTGGGGGATGACGACGTGGTGGACGCTCGGGCGGTTCGTGAGCGGGCTTCGGTTGAGTCCCGGCGAGCTGCTGCTTGATCAGGCTTGCGGTCGCGGCGGGGTCGGTCTGTGGCTAGCGCGCGCGCTCAACGTGAGGCTCATTGGCGTGGATTGGTCGGGAGCCGGAGTCCGCGGGGCGGCCGATCGCTCCACAGGTTTCGTAGCGCCGGGGCGCGCCCGATTCCACGTCGGGGAGTTGACCGCAACCGGATTGGACGCCGAGAGCGTCGACGGGGCGATCTGTGCCGATGCAGTCTTCTTCGCCTCGAATCGGATAGCCGTGTTCGCCGAGATGGCGCGGGTGCTCAAACCGGGAGGCCGGTTCCTGTTCACGGCGGACGAGAGCGACGACCCTTACCGCCCGGCGGCCGTACCCGATTGGGCTCCGATCATTGAGCGGGGCGGGCTGAGCGTGGTGACACGCGATGAGACCCCCAACTGGGCGGCGCAACTCAAGGAGATGTACGACGCCTGGATGGAGAACATCGAGGCGCTGCGTGCCGAACTTGGCGATGAGGCGGCCGATGACCTGGTCGACGAGGCGCACACCGTCGGGCCAACGCTGTCGCGCCGCACGGGGGTGATGTATACGACCGAGAGGCCAGGCCGCGCGAGTCGCAGCTGAGACCGCTCGCGATGCCCGGTCGGTTCGCCGGCCGCGCGCCGCAACCGGGTGCGTGGCACAGCAGCCACACCGTCACGGCAGACCGCACGATCGCATTCACGCGGCAGCGCTCGGGGCCACTGCGGGTGCGGGACCGGTCCGCTTGCTCGCGACCGGCGAGCACCGCGTCGCCGCGAGATTACACTTGGTCGCCTCGGACTCGTCCGCTCCGAGTGCTTGCAACTCGAAAGCACTCGTCACACGAGCCGGTGTCCGCGGACCTGCCACCGCAATCCCTCCTGGCAAGACCCGTGAGGCACCTGACGTCAAGGCGGCCCCGTCTGCCACCACGTTGTCGGCCGCAGCCCGAGTCGGCGCACGTGAAAGTCGAGCACTAGCCTCGCCCGACGATCCGGGTTAGCGACTACAACCTCCGCCATAGGGTGCAACACCCGAAGTAGCTCGCACAGCTCGGGCTGATCGACCGGCCAACCTGAGGCGCCAACTATGACACACCGCTCAACGACGGGTCCAAGCTGTCGAAACGCGTCGAAGATCGGCCACACCCACTGGAAATGCCGGATCTTGCTCCCCGCCATCGGAGGCACAACTTCGACGTGCCGTCTCGGGCGGGTGAGGTCAGCCGAGTCGAGCCGAATCATTGGTGCATTTGCGAGGCTGATAGCGGTCCTAGTCGGGTACGTGGGTGGATCCCCGCCGATGATGTTCGGTGCCAGGGCATAGTCGATGGACCCGTGCGGCTTGCCGAGCGGTAGCCCGCGCTGAGATTCGATGCCGCAGTGGAAGAACTCGAGTCCGGCTTCAGTCATCGCCCGTTCCAGGACGGTCTCGTAGTTGAACGACACTGCCGCCAGCACGCTCTCCCCCAGCTTCTCTAGGTATCTCATCCAATGCCACCCCCGCACCGGGCACATCGAGCTGAGTTGAGTATCAAGTCCGAGTAGGCGAAGCCGAGAAAGTGGCGCAGCTCGGTGTCAACCAGAGCTGGTTCGAAGCCGGAGGCGAAATCAGCTACTGAGCGTGCAGTTCTGTCGCTGCGGAGCACTTGCTTGAGTTCGGCGGCGCGTGCTTCGGCGGCGCGTTGCTCGGCGACCCGCGCAATGCGGTCGATGATCGCGAAATCGCTCGCGCCGCGGTCCGCCAGCTGCTCGGCGTCGACTTGGTCGAAGAACTTCGGAAAGCACTCACGAGCAGCTCGCGTGCCGTCGACTCGGACGTCCCACGACAGAGGACGACTCGGATTCCAGCTGGCAAGGAGTTCTTGCTCCGTCGACTTGATCGAGTCGATAGTCAAGCCATTTCCGACGATGAGCACGGTGCGAGGGTGAGCCATCGGTCAAACGGTAATCATGCGGCCGGTCGATCAACGCCGGACCTCCCCCCCGATCCCGATTGGCGTCTCTGCGCGAGGCGGCCGGCCAGTGGCCTTGGTGCCGCGGCTCGCCGTAGCGATCACGGATCAAGACGTGGCGCGATGACGAATACGATCGCCAGCGAGGCGACCGTCGAAGCAGCGGCGGAGCCGGGCAACCGGGCTCGACCTCGGGCTGTTGGATACTTCATGGACATGCCCGAGAACTACATCTTGAACCGACTACGCATTGACGCCCGACACGTTCTTACCCTCGCGGATCACGAAAGAGCGATTGGTCACCCAGGCGTGAAAGGGCGGTTCCGAGAACTTTTCGTCAACAACCTGCTCGTGCCGTGGCTGCCTCCCGCCGTAGGTTGCGGCACCGGAATCATCATCGATCACGAACAGAATGTCGTCGAGGCCGGACAAGAGGACGTTGTCCTGTTCGACGCGCTGCTAGGGCCCCAGATACTGGCTTCGCCACACGCAACCGATGGGGTGTTCCTGTTCGACAACGCGCTCTGCCGCATCGAGGTGAAGTCGATCCTCACGCAAGAGCACCTCAAGGACTTCGCGAAGACATCACTCGCGATTGCCAACCTCAAGCGTGCCGCCCGTGGCGACGACGAACGGAGCGTCTTCGCCACCCTGAACCTCTTACTCGGATTCACAAGTAACGTTGCGGAAGGAAGAGAAGGCGACTCGCTTCAAAACGCGATGCTGGAAGTAGGCATAGATCCCCTATCCGGTGTGGTCTCTGGGATGTGCATCGCCGATCGCGGCTACTGGGTCCTCGGCGAGATGCATGAGCGAGGGAACATGGTCCGTTGCTGGAAGCGTCTGATCAAGAGCACAGACGATGATCCATTGGCGTACTTCGTCGGATTCACGTCCAACTCGTGCTTTGACCAACGAGCTGCGCGTCAAGGTCTGAGCCCGTTGGGGGGTGGTATCGGGATGTACCTCGACCATCCGTTCGAGCCGGCCTGAGCGTCACTTCCGGGTCGCCGCCCTGCCTCTGGGTAGACGCTTTGGCGATCGCTTTCATCGTCACTGTGCCTGAAGGGGCCGTAACGCTTCGGCACAAGGCACAACGTCGCCACCAGGGTGGTGCTAACCCTCGACGAGTTAGCGGATGTGCGCGGGCTCGTGCGTTCCCCGGTGAGCGAACGGCCATGCTCGCGCCCCGTGATACCGCGTGGACCCGTCTTTAGCGACGCGGTACGCCTGCCGGGTCAATTGTTCTGCTCTCAAAGGAGGGAGCCATGTCAAGTGTCCAGCCAGTGGTCGATGCCGCTGGTCGGCAGCGCTCGCCGGCGACGACGCCGGCATTTAGGGCCGGCAGAGCGCCGCGCAACAAAGGCCAGCGATACCCGGCCGATCCGCCGCCCGTCGATGAGATCGTCGCGGTGATGCGGGCGGCCGGTCAAGCTCGGTACGGCGCTCGGCTCAACGGGCTGATCGTCGTCCTGTAGCGCGCAGGCTTACGCATCCATGAGGCTCTGTCGCTGCTGGAGTCAGACCTTGACCCGCGGCGCGGGTCGATTCTGGTAAGGCACGGCAAGAACGACCGCAGCCGCGAGGTCGGCATGGACGCCTGGGCCTGGTCCGCGCTCGAGCCATGGCTCGGGGAGCGGGCGACGCTGCCCGTCGGGCCGCTGTTCTGCGTCATCGTCGGCCCTACTCGCGGTCATCGCTGGTCGGAATCCGCGGCTCGGCTCGAGCTGCACCGAACCGCTGTTCAGGCCGGGGTGCGCCGCCGCTTCGCAGCCTCATCATTAGGCCGACTTGGTTGATATGCCGAGGCAGGCTCAAGAGGCGCTGCTTGTGCGCGGTTTGATGGCCAAGTTCGTCGGCATATTCAGAGGTCCTCGAGGAACTTCAGGAGCATGTCGGGGGGTCGGTAGCGGCCGGGTTTGGTGTGGATTGGTTTGGCGCGATCGATCGCCTGTTGCTTGTGGGTCATGTCGGCGTGGAGGTAGATGTTGGTGGTCGAGAGCTGTTCGTGGCCGAGCCAGAGCGCGATGACGGTGACGTCGTTGCCAGCGAGCAGCAGGCGCATCGCTGCGGTGTGCCGGAGCGTGTGCATCGTCACGTGCTTGGTCGTGAGCGAAGGGCTGCGCTCGGCGGCGATCGTGAGGTGGCGAGTGAGGCGTCGCTCGATCGCATCGCGGCTCAGGCGGTTGCCGGTGCTCGTCGGGAACAGCGGATCGGCAGCAGCGCCGCCACGTTCCTTGAGCCAGGACTTGAGGACCGTTCGGGTTGCGGGGACGAGTGGCGTTCGCCTTTCCTTTCGTCCTGTCCCGATCGTGTGCACGTTCGCGCCTGTGGTGAGCGTGATGTCGCTGCAGGTGAGGTCGGCGAGCTCGGAGATCCGTAGGCCGGCTTGGATCGTGAGCGCGAACATCGCGTGGTCGCGGCGGCCGGTCCAGGTGGTCTGATCGCAAGCGCCAAGGAGCGCGTCGACTTCGGGCTCGGTCAGGTAGGTGACGAGATTGCGCTCGGTCTTCTTGTGCGGGATTGCGAGCACTCGTTGGATCGTGGCGGCGTGCTCGGGATGGTGCAGCGCGAGGGTGGTGAACAGCGAGTGGATCGCCGCGAGCCGGTGGTTGCGGGTCCTGACGCTGTTGCCGCGCGCGGTCTCGAGATGCTCCAGGAACGCTGCGATCAGCGGCGCGTCGAGCTGACCGATATCGAGGTCACTCGGTTTGGTGGAAGTCCGCGTCGCGGCGAACGTCAGCAGCAGCCGGAACGTCTGACAGTAGGCGGCGAGCGTGTTCTGGCTCGCTCCACGCTGCGTGACCAGCCGGTCTGTGAAGTAGGCCTGCAGGGCCGGGGCGAGCGCGCTCATCGGTCGCCTCCGAACCGGTCGGCAACCCGTTCGGCCGCGAGGCCCATCAGTTCCGGTGAGGCCGACAGGTACCAATACGTATCCGTCGGGCTGACATGACCGAGGTAGGTCGACAAGCTGGGCATGCGCTCGTCGATGTTGGCGCCGGCTCGTTGCCAGCCGATCAGGGTCTGTATTGCAAAACGATGACGGAGATCGTGGACCCTCGGGCGCACCGCTTCAGTGCGAACGCCGATCCGGGTCATGATCTCCCTGAACGTCTGGCGCAGAGCGTTCGGGTGCACCGGGGTGCCGGCGCTCGTGAGAAAGAACGCGCGCGACCGTGGCGATGGGCATAGGCGGTCACGCAGCGACGCGTAGCGGCGCAACGCTTCGGCGCTGGTGGGGTGCAATGGCACCAGCCGCTCCCGGTCGCCTTTCGCCCTCCGGATCGTGATCAGGCCGGCGTCGAGGTCGACGTCCTCGCGCTGAAGTGCGACTGCCTCCCCGATCCGCATTCCGGACACGGCCAGCAGCCCGAACAACGCCTCATGGCTCGCGGCACGCATCGGGTGACGCAGCTGCCGCGCCTCGTCCAGGAGGCGGCAGATGTCCTGCTCGGAGAAAAGGTATGGAGTGGCGCGCTGGCGGCGATGGGGAAAGATGTCTGGCGGCGGGATCTCGGCCGTGTGGTCGAGCGTGTGCAGGTAGGCGGCGAACCCGCGCGCGACTCGCAGCCGCTTGGACCAGTGGTTCGGATGCACCCCGACCGGCAGTCGTGCCCACCGGACTGCGAGCTCGGTGCTGATCGTCTCGGCGCCGACGACCTCCACATAGTCGGCCAGCTGACCGAGGAGCCGCCCCTCTTCTTTGAGGATCTCCTGCAGGAACCGTGGGTTGTGTCACCGGCCTGGGAGTGACGGGCAGAGGCCGCCGAGTGCGAGCATCGCGAGCGCGATTGGGGCGTCGTAGGAGTGGAATCCGAACGCGCGGCGGATGATCAGCCGCAGCTGGGTGTTG
>Ga0335073_10017208_pt1 | contig 10121 bp, 6 predicted proteins | sample Lox_Sample_22_FD_207093 | JGI IMG/M metagenome (GOLD analysis project Ga0335073, IMG submission 207093) | Soil microbial communities from Loxahatchee National Wildlife Refuge, Florida, United States - Lox_Sample_2.2 | ecosystem: Environmental > Terrestrial > Soil > Wetlands | place: USA: Florida... | reverse complement strand
TTCGGCACGGAAATGAACCGGCCGCTGATGGAAAATGTGGAAGCCAACGCGCAATTCCTGGCGAGCATTCCCCTGGCGCGCTGGGGCAAGGTGGAAGAAATCGGCCAACTGGCCGTCTACCTCTGCTCGGAAGACGCCGGATTCATTACCGGAACGGATATCGTGATCGACGGCGGCTGGCTGGCGCGCTAGGCGGCCCGAGGCCATCGGGAGAATCCCGCGGGCAGGCGATTGCGAACCCCTCGGACGGTGAGCCTGCTGCCTGACTCAGCGCTGCGCCGGCGGTCCACCAGGGGTCCACCAGAGCAAAACGTACGCTGTCTCGCACAAACCTGCTATGTTGGAATCAGTGCGTGGATTACGCACTATAGTTGTGGCGTATCGAAAACTCGGTTTCCTCGTTCTCGCCGGGCTGCTTGTAGGTTGCAGCCATCCGGTATCCCAGGCCGCGCCGGCGGCCACTGCCAAAAGTCCCTTTTCCGATCCCGTGCCGCGTTCCCGCGAGGCGGACGATGCCGGAAGATTCCTGGCGGGCATGCCGGGAACTCCGGGCAGCGCGTTCGCCGAATTGGAGAAGAGCGATGCGTGGCAAACCCATCGGAAGGAGCTGGACCGCGCCTGGCAAAGCGTGGATCAAGACATGCTGCCGGGAATGCGCGAGTTCCAGGCGCACGAACTGGGCGGGTCGGCGGAGCGCGGGACGGCGTTCTATCCGTTCAGCGGTCCCGACGCCCTCATGCTGACGGTCCTGTTTCCCAAGAACCCTCTCTACGTGATGGTGGCGCTCGAGCCGGCGGGAACGCTGCCCAAGCCGGAGCAATTCGAGAAGAAGGATCTGGGACGGGCGCTGGGTGAGGTCCGCGAATCCGTGGCCTCAGTGCTGCATCGCAGCTTTTTCATCACCCGCCAGATGGACCGCGAGTTTCGCGGCCAGGTGACCGACGGGCTGTTTCCGCCCATCCTGCATCTGCTGGTGCGGACCGGCCATACCGTGCTGGGCTACCGCCTGGTCCGCCTGGACGATCAGGGCGAGGTGGTCGAGCGGACGGAGAACTGGCATGCGCCGGGGCGGATTGGCAACAGGGGCGTGGAAGTCGATTTCCGCTCGGACGCGGATGGCCAGGTGCATAAGCTGTTTTACTTCTCGGTGAACCTGGCGGACGACCATCTGAAGGAAGACCCGCAGTTCCTGGCGTTTGTGGGCAAGTTGAAGGGCATGGCGACCTATTTCAAGGCGACCTCTTACATGACCCACAAGCCGGAATTTTCCATGATTCGCGACTCGGTGCTGGCCAATAGTTCGGCGGTGCTGCAGGACGACTCGGGAATTCCGTATAAGTACTTCGCGAAGCCCTGGCAGGTGCAGCTCTACGGGAGTTACTCGCGTCCTTATGGCAGCTTCCGCTGGCTGGAGCAGCCGGATCTGCGGAAAGCCTATGAAACGGGGGCCAAGCCGCTGAATTTCAAGATCGGATACGGTTTCTCGAAGGCGCCTTCGAACTTACTGCTGGCGACCAAGAGCCAGTAGGTTCTTGGACTCCGCGGCCGCTCGCTGATCATTCGCGCCCCCAATCGGGGCTTCAATCGGCTTGGTCGCATCCGGTCCGGAGACCGCTCTACTCGTAACTGGCGATGGCGGCGCGGAAGTGTTCGAGTTGGTCTTCGAGCCGCGGAATCAGGCTTTCGAGGGCTGGCCACTGTTCCCCGGCCGCGGCTTGCTCGGCTTCGAGCGCCAGTCCGCGCAGGGACGGGGCGGAGGCCGTGGCTGCCGCTCCTTTCAGAGCGTGGGCCTCGCGCCGCGCCGCGGCCGAATCGTGAGCCGCCAACTGGCGGCGTAAATTCAACAACTGCGAAGGGGCGGTTTTGAGGAAGGAATCGACCACCGTCTCTGCCATCTTCTCTCTGCCCATCAAGCGGCTCAGCAGTGCGGCCCGATCGAAAACCGGCGCTTCGAGGGGAAATTCGGACTGGGCTGCCGGAACGGAGGCAGGGTCAGGAGATGCTTGCGGCGGGGCCACACCGCAGCCGCCGGCGGTTGCCGGGGTCGATTGCGTTACACCGCTGCCCCCACGCCCCAGCCACCGGTGGAGAACGGAGGACAGGGCGGCCGGTTCGATCGGCTTCGAAAGGTAATCGCTCATCCCCGCCGCCATGCACTTTTCCCGGTCGCCCGTCATCGCGCCGGCGGTTACGGCCACGATCGGGATCCCCGGATCCAGCGCGTGGGTCGCCGGGTCGCGAATCAGCCGGGTAGCTTCGAAACCGTCCATCTCCGGCATCTGGCAGTCCATCAGCACCAGGTCGTAGTGCGCCGTTTGCAGCGCCTGGACCGCCTCCCGGCCGTTGGTGACCGAATCGGCGCTATAGCCGAGATACTCCAGGATGGCCAACAGCACGTCACGATTAACCTCGTGATCCTCGGCCATCAGGAGCCGGGCTTTGGCAGGCGCCGCGGCAACGCCCGCCGCCACGCCCGCGACGAAGTTGGCGGGCCGGACGGACGGCGCGCCCGCAGGGGCGGACTCCACCTCCAGGACCACCGTGAACCAGAAGTGGGTTCCCTGGCCCTCCCCGCTCTCGAAGCCAATGCTTCCGCCCATCAACTCGGCCAACTGCTTGGAGATCGAAAGACCCAGGCCGGTGCCGCCGAATTTGCGGGTGGTGGATTCGTCGGCCTGCACAAAGGGAGAGAACAGAGCGGCGCGCCGTTCCGGCGGAATGCCGATGCCGGTATCCTCGACCAGGAAGCGCAGGGTGACCGCCCGGCCGGCAAGGCCCGAAGCAGTGGCCTCGCCGGCGGTCTGGACGCGGATCTTCACCGACCCTTGGGCGGTGAACTTGACGGCATTGCCTGCCAGGTTAGCCAGGATCTGGCGCAGGCGGACGCGGTCGCCGCGCAGGAATGCCGGCACGCCGGGATCCACCGTCACGCTGAAATCGATTCCTTTGCGGCGCGCTTCCAGGAGCAGCGGCTGGACTGCCCCATTGAGAACCTCGGTGAGCGCGAATCCGGCCTTTTCGAGGGTCATCCTCCCGGCTTCGATTTTGGACAGGTCCAGGACCTGGTTGACCAGGGCAAGCAGGGTTTCACCGCTGCTCAACACCACGTCGGCGCAATGGCGTTGTTCGGCGGTGAGTCCCGACGCCAGCAGCAGCCGGGTCATACCGAGGATGCCGTTCATGGGGGTGCGGATTTCGTGGCTCACATTTGCCAGGAAGCGGCTTTTGGCCAGATTACCGGCCTCGGCGGCCTCGCGGGCGGCGCGCATTTCGTCCTCCTCGCGCTTGCGGGCGGTGAGGTCGCGGCAGATGGTGGCCAGGGCGATGCGCCGGCCGCTATCCGGCTCGGTGATGTAAAAGGCCGACTTCCACATCGGAATCGAGGCGCCCGTCTGAAAGTTGCGGAAGCGGATCTCGCCGGCCCAGCGGCCGTCGCGGGCAAGCGCCGGAACGATCGTCTGGTCGGCGTACTGCCGATCCTCGGCGGCCACAAAATCCAGAATGTGGGAGACCCGGTGGTCGGGATCGAGTCCCAGAAACGCCCGGCCCGCGGGGTTGACGAATTGCAGCGCACCATCCAGGGAGGCGAAGGCGATGAAATCGGTGCTCGCCTCGACCACCGAAGCGATCTTGCGCATTTCCCGCTCGATGCGCTTGCGCTCGGTGATGTCGATGGCGGTGGTTTCCACAAAAGGCTCGCCTTCATCCGTCACCAGGGTCATATTCAACAACACTGAAACGTGGTTGCCGTCCGGACGCTTTAAAGACACTTCGTAGCCGTCGAGCAGAACGTTATGCTCCTTGAGCAGGCCGATCAATACCTGGCGGTCGGCCGGATTGGAATAGAATTCGCTGATGCAGTGGGATTTGAGATCGGCTTTCGATTCGAAGCCGAACAGGCGCACGGCGGCGGCGTTGCAGTGGAGAATCCGGCCGTCGAGGGAGGTGTGAATGAGGACGGCGGCGTTGCGCTCGACATAGCGCCGAAAGCGCCGTTCGGAGGCGGCCAGGACTTCGAGCGAGCGGCGCCGGTCGGTGATGTCGCGGGCCATGACGAGGATCGCGCGGCGGCCGTTGAACTCGAGCGAGCGGGCGCTGACCTCGACCGGAATGATGCGCCCGTCCCGTGCCAGTTGCTCGGTTTCAAACAGGCAGCGCTCGCCGGCCATCAGCCGTTCGCCCATCGGAGCTACCGCCTGCAGGCTTTCCGGGGTGTGAATGTGACGCACCGAGAGTTGGAGCAACTCCTCGCGCGAGTAGCCGAGACGCTGGCAGGCGGCATCGTTCACCTGGATGAAATTGCCGAACTGCAGCGGCCCCTCCAGATGGAAGACGAAGCAGGCGTCGGTGCTGCTGTCGAAGAAGTTGCGGAACTGCTCCTCGCTGGTGCGGAGGGCCTGCTCCATGCGGCGGCGCTCGGTCAGGTCGCGGACGGCAACGTAGAGGCGGCCCGGGGGATCGCCCGCCACCGGGCTGAAGCAGAGTTCCACGGGAAAAGGTCCGCCGTAGCGGCGACCGATGGCTTCGATGCCCCAGGCCGGCTCGGCGGGAGGGGTCAGTTCGGCGGGAAAGGCATGACGCGGGTCCAACTCGGGAACCAGCACCGCGAAAGGCTGGCCGATCAACTCCTCCCGCCGCAGACCGAAGAGGTTCTCGGTCTGGGAATTCACCAGCACGATGCGGGCAGCGGCGTCGAGAATGACCAGGCCATCGGGAGTGGATTCGAGGAGGCTGCGGAATTCCACTTCGCGCAGGGCCAGGAAACGGCCCGAGGCATATCGGCGGTAAGCGAAGAACCAGCCGCCGGCAGCCAGCAGGACGAGCGCCAGCCCCCCGCATTGAATGGCGGCGTCGCGGCGGAAATGCTCCAGGGCTTCGTCGCGGTCGATTTTGGCGACCAAGCCTAGCGAGGTTGGGGAGATGCCGCGCACCGCGGCCAGCACGGCAACGCCGCGATAGTCGGTGAACCGGCCGAAGGAATTGCGTCCCTCGAGCGCGGCCCCGGCGGCGACCGAACGGCTGGACGGCGCGGAGGTCCCGGGAGGCCCAAAACGCAGCGGGGACAGGAAAACGATGCGGCCGCCGGCGCGCGTCACCAGCAGCGTTTCGCCGGTCCGGGTGGGCACAATCTCGTCGGTGAGCAGGGGAAAGAGGGTTTCACGGGGGTCGACCACCAGGGCGACGGCCCCGAGGGCAGAGGGGATCGCCACGCCCGCCGCCACCCGGCCCATCCGGGGAGGGACGGGCGAGAGGATGCAGAGCAGGAAACGCGAACCCTGTGGCATCCACTCGATCTGCACCCGGCCCGATTGGACCGTGCGCAGGGCGGCGGCCTGCAGCAGGAGGGACGGACTCGCGGACCCGGCCGCCTGGGCGGCTACCCGGCCCTGGTATCCAAGACGTAGGTTCCCAGGTAACCATAGGAGTCTTTGGTCTGATTGAGCAGCGCGAGGTGCGAGAGCAGGTCTTCGGCCGGCACGGCGGCGGCCGAAGGAGCGGCGCGGCGGGAGAGGTAAGCGATCACCTCGGGCGCCCGAGAATTGGCCTCGGCATCGAGGCGGCGCTCGCGCAGCCAGTTGGAGACCAGGCGGGCGCGATCTCCGGCGACGCTGCTCTGGCGGGCATCCCAGATGGCCAGATGACGGTGATACTCGGAGTGGAGGTGCAGGAACAGGATGCCCGCCCCGGCCGCGCCGATCGCCAGGTAGACCAGTAGGACTCGTGCCGGCCGGAGCGGGCCGGGGGCCTCAGCCGTGAGGCCGGATGGGGGCGTCCGTGAAGGCATGATGATGGGGGACCCGATGATCCCTGAAGAGCATATCGGCGGGCCAGGGGAATTTGAGAAGGGCCGGAGCACGGCGGCGGTTGCCGTTCGATGGGGTCTAATGTCCGGAGCGGATAAAGCCGATATGTATGACAAGGACGTTCATGGAGATGGTTTCCATCCGGCGATTTATGGATCGGACAGCGGCGGCGGGAACGCTGCACGAGGCCTGCACCCAGTTGCGCCAGGCGGTCCGGGAAGCGCTAGAGCAGCGGCGCCAGTCGGGGCCGGAGTTCGTCACCCGCGAGTTCGAGGGGGACGCGCGCGAGTTGGCCCGCCGCCTGGAGGAAGACGTCCCTCCACTGGAAACGGTGAGCTTGGCGGCGGCGGCGCTGGAAGTTCTGGAAGAGCAGTCGCGACACGCCGTCGGGAACCTGCGCGAGCAGAGCGGGCAGATGCAGGCGATGGTGGGGATGCTGACGGAAACAGTCGCGGACATTTCCGGATTGGCGGATGCGTCGGTGGCGCGGCTGCACGAAATCGAACGCCAGATCGAACGGGTCACCAGCCTGGAAAACATGCGCGAGTTGAAGGCTGCCCTGGAACAGTGCCTGGCGGCCGTAAAGGAAGCCGCGGTCGAACAGAGGAGCGCGGCGCAGAGCGCCGTGGACCGGCTGCGCGAACAGGCGCGCAAGGCGGTGGAGCACGGCGCGGCGGACGGTCCCGCCGAATACGTAGCAGCCTTCCGGCTGCAACGCTCGGAGCACATCCTGTCGCGCTTCGGCAAGGCCACTGCGGATCAGATGACGGCCATGATGGGCGAGGGCCTGAAGACGGCGCTCGGTCCGAATGACCGGCTGACGCCGTGGAAAGGATCGTGTTTCGTGATGTTCCTGCACTCGCGGGAGAGCCTGGCGGGCATCCGGCGGCGGTTGACCGTCGCGGTGGCGCGCATCGGGCAGAAGTACGTCGAGGTGGGGAATTCGGCGTTGCTGGCGGTGGGGGTGGACTGGACGGTCTTCCCGCAGGCGGAGCACGCCTCCCTGGACGCGGTGATGCGCGAAGTCGAATCGTTTGCCGCGGGAAAAGGCGGCAACGGAGGGAGTAAAGCATGAAGGCGTTGGTGGCAGACGACGATGCGACCTGCCGGCTGGTGCTGGAAGGTCTGCTGGCCGAGACGGCCGCGGTGGATGCCTGCGAAGACGGGCGGGACGCGGTGCGCCTGGCGCTGGCGGCCCTGGCTGGCGGCGTTCCCTACGACTTGATATGCATAGATATCCTGATGCCGCACATGGACGGGCTGGAGGCCCTGCAGGCGATCCGGATGGCGGAGGAGCGGAGCGGACGGCCGCGAGCTTCCAAGGTGGTGGTGGTCACCGGGAGCGAAGACGTCAGCGATATCCGGCAGGCCTTCGGACAGCTTTGCGACGCGTACCTGGTGAAGCCGGTCGAGGCGCGGCGGTTCTTCGACTTACTGGAGTGCCTGTGCGAGGTGGAGCGGGAAGCCTAGCCGCCAGGCCGGATTACTGCCGGTGAGGCCAGAATTCGCGGAAGACGTCGATGCCAATGGCGGTGCCGCTCGAGGTGGCGAAGCTGTCGGCAGCCGATTCCCAGCCCGCGGTGCTCTTGGGCTGCCACGTGCGGGAGATCAGCGCCGCGCCGGCAAATGCGGCGATGCGGGCGATCGAGACATGGCGCGACCCATCCGGGTGGCGCGCCGTGAATGCCCCGCCGACGGCGTGTCCGAGACGGGTTCCAAAACTGCCGCTGCGCAGCGGAGTGAAGCGCACGTCCTCGTGCAGGGTGGTGGCGACGCTATAGAGCAAAGTTGCACGAACCAGGTGCGCGCCATACGCGCTGGCGAACCGCCTGCCGAAGCCATCGCCGCCCTCTTTCCATTCGTAGGGGCGGTCGCGCCACTGGCCCCATCCTGCGCTGGCCGCCGCGCCGAGGACCGAGGTCGGACTAAACGTGTAACGCAGGAGCTGCTTTAACTGCTGCCGCCCGGTAAGCGGGGTGTAACCGGGCTGGTTGCCGGGAGCCGTACGATCGGCGGAAGCGGCGCCGGCCGGCGGTTGTGCACTCGCGTACGTCTGGCAGAGCAATAAGAACATGGCCGCCGGGAGAGCCGGAACGATTCGCATTTCGGCTATGTTTGGAGCAATACCGCTGCCATACCGGCGTTCCGTGAAGGAACGCACCGGGCGCTGGCGCGAACGATTCAGTTATTCTTGCAGTGTGTTTCCCCGCGATAGGGAATGGGCGAACGGCCGCCGGGAGGCTGGCTTCTGACCTCCTACGCGGAGTTGCGCCGCCGCGCGGTCGAATACGTCGGCGGCCATAGCGCCGAGCGGCCGGTGCTGATCCTTGCGCCCACGCGCGCGGCGGCGGACGAGATCGCGCTCGAAGCCTGCGGGGCGGCGCTGGTGGGAGTGACCCGGCTGGCGCTGCGCGAGTTTGTGCTGGAGCTTTCGACGGCGGAGATGAATCGCCGCGGCTTGCTGCCGGTGGGGCGTTTCGTGCGCGAGGCGCTGGCGGCGCGAGTGACGGCGGAGATGGCCGCGCAGCTCCGCTATCTCAAGCCGGTGGCCGGGTTTCCCGGGTTCCCGCGCGCGCTCACCGCCACCTTCGAGGAACTGCGGCTCAACGGGGTAGACGCGGAGAGCTTGCGCGGGCGCCCGGCTTCCGGTCCCGACCTGGCGCGCCTCCTGGCAGCGTACGAGCGGTTGCTCGCGGAACGGCGTCTAGCCGATCATGCCGCGCGCGTACGCCTCGCCATGGAGGCGATTCGCGCCGGGGGCGGCGGCCTGGGCGAGACCGCCGTTGCCGCCATCGACGTGGCGCCGCGCACGAGCCTGGAGCGGGAGCTGCTCGAGGCGGCCATGGAGAGCGCGGGCGTGCGCCTCGAGCTGCACCTGGACGGCGCGGCGGACGAACCGGAATCCGCGCTGCAGTCCCTACAGCGGCGCCTCTTCCGCTCCGAGAGCGTGCCGCCGCGCGCCGAGGATGGCAGCGTGGCTATCTTCTCGACCTCCGGCGAAGCCCTGGAGTGCGTCGAGATCGCGCGGCAGATCCACGCCGCGGCCGGCGAAGGCGTGCCCTTCGACCGCATCGGCATCCTGCTGCGTTCACCCGATCGTCACCTGCCGCTGATCCTCGAGGCGCTGCGGCGGGCAGGCATTCCGGCGTACTGCGCGCTGGCCGCGCGGCGTCCGGATGTGGCGGGGCGCAGCCTGCTGGCGCTGCTTCATTGCGCGGCGGAGGGCCTGTCCGCCACGCGTTTCGGCGAGTATTTGTCGCTCGGGCAGGTGGTGGAGGAGGACAAACCGGCGACTCCCGCGCTGTGGGAGCGGCTGCTGGTGGATGCCGCGGTGATCGGCGGGCTGCCTCGCTGGGAAGCGCGCTTGGCCGGCCTGCGGGAAGAGTTTCACCGCCGGCACGCGGCCGAGGAGGATAGCGAGGCGCGCGAATCGCTGGCCCGCCGCATCGAAGCGCTGGAATGCCTGACCGCGCTGGCGCTGCCGATCGTGGGACGGCTGGCGGAGTTGCCGGCGCGCGCCACCTGGGGCGAGTGGATCGCCGCCTTGAGTGCGCTGGCGGAGTTCGCCGTGCGCGATTCGCGCCATGCGACCGAGCTGCTGGAAGAGCTGGAGCCGATGGCGGACATCGGCCCGGTGTCGCTGGCGGAGGTGCTACTGGTGGTGGGGCCGCGGCTGAATTCGCTGGCGGCGGCCCCGGCGGAATCGCGCTTCGGCAAGGTATGGGTCGGCAGCGTGGAAGAGGCGCGCGGACTGGCCTTCCGGCGCGTGTTTGTGCCGGGGGTGAACGAGGGATTGTTCCCGCGTCCGCCGGCCGAAGATCCGCTCCTGCTGGAGGCGCAGCGGCGGCAACTGGGGATCGAACTGCGGGCCGACGACTCCGAACTGTTGACCCTGGCGGCCGCCTGTGCGAGCGAGCGGCTGACGCTCTCCTTTTCGCGGTTGGACCTGCTCACCGGGCGCGAGCGGGTGCCCTCGTTCTACGCCTTCGCCGCGCACCGCGCCGCCGGCGGGCGGGAAATGAGCGTGCGCGAATTCGAGGAGCGGTCCCGTTCGGCGATCGGCGCCCGCATCGGCTGGCCGGCGCCGGCGCGGGCCGAGGAGGCGATCGACGATGCCGAGTTCGACCTGGCAGCGCTGGCGCCGCTGGCGCGCGGGTCGGGACAGTATCTGAAGCAGCTCAACGGGCGGGCGGTGGAATCGCTGCGGGCGCGCTGGACCCGATGGCACAAGGCGTGGAAGGCGGCCGACGGCTTATTTATCGACGAAATCGGCAGCGATGCGCTGGCGCGCTACTCGCTGAAAGCCCGCCCCTGGTC
>Ga0335073_10017207_pt1 | contig 10121 bp, 7 predicted proteins | sample Lox_Sample_22_FD_207093 | JGI IMG/M metagenome (GOLD analysis project Ga0335073, IMG submission 207093) | Soil microbial communities from Loxahatchee National Wildlife Refuge, Florida, United States - Lox_Sample_2.2 | ecosystem: Environmental > Terrestrial > Soil > Wetlands | place: USA: Florida... | reverse complement strand
CACTCCCGAATCAAATCATTCCGTGATCATGCGTCTGCCCTCAGAGTGGGCCGATCCTGCCAAATCAAGCTTTCTATTGACGGCCGAATTGGCAGGGACTCAGCAAGACGAACAGAAGTCCGTCGCTGCATTGCTGGTCGGCGGCAGCGAAGCGGACAAAGTGACCGCGCTCCGCTGCGCGAGGCGAGGATGGCCCTTGCTTATCGTGCAAGGCGCCGGCGGACTTGGAGACACCATCCTCACAGCGATGGCGCCGCCGGCTCAAGGTGCCCAAGCGGAGCAGATCACGGATCCGGATCTTCGGGAGATTCTGGAGAGTGCTACCATCTCGCCGGTGCCGCTCGCCGGGAATACAGATGATCTAAAACGGATACTTCTCAGTCCGATTCAACCGCTCGGGGACGTGCTTCCGGATGCGTGGGGACGATTCGATGATCTGGATCTCGCCGCCGTCGAGAAAGAGGCCCTGTTTCGCGCAACGCAGTTCGGAATCCTGACATTGACGGTCGTGGCAACATTGCTGGCTATCGCGATTTCTGGAAGCGGACTGCCGCCCAAACTCAGCTCGCCGTGGTTTCCAAATCTCGATGCGCACCGCATATTGCATGTCCTGATGATTGCGATCCCGATTTCTATTTCAATGCTCGGTGCCTTCAATGCGCGGTTCCGTGAGGGGAACAAATGGCTCCTGCTCCGCGCCGCCGCGGAGTCTATCAAGAGTGAGATCTTTCGTTACCGGGCTGGATCGGGAATGTACAGCGAAGAGCAGTGTGCACGGATTTCAGCCCCCTTCCGCCTCGCGGACAATATCAAAGACATCAGCACCAGCCTCGCACAGAGTGAAGTGAACAGAAGCAGTCTTCCACACCGAAATATAGTGGATCCCAAGCGTTTGAAAACCCTCACACCAGATGCCTACTTGCGTGATCGGGTTGAAGATCAAATCAGCTATTTCGTCAACAAGACCGGCGCCCTGTACCGGCGGCTGAAGCAGCTCCAGCTATGGATCCTGATCGTCGGAGGTTTGGGCACTTTTTTGGCCGCGATCAACCTTGAGGTGTGGGTTGCTCTGACAACCGCGTTGGCAACTGCATTTACCAACAAGCTGGAGATCGACCAGGTAGAAAATTCGCTCGTCCAGTACAACATGGCCCTCACCAATCTTCGCAATGTCCAAACCTGGTGGAAAGGGCTGACGCCTTGGGAGAAGACGCGCCGTAAAAACATCGACCTGCTGGTTGACCAGACGGAAAAGGCCCTTGAACGCGAGACGGCTGGCTGGGTACAACAGATGCAGTCGACTCTCGACAAGCTTACAGAGAAGGAAAAGACTTCCGATCAGCAGCCGGCCTACGACCCCAAAGACTAGAACTCCTTATGATGAGTGTGGGTCTGATTTAGCAATGAAGCGCTTTGATACCCGTTACCGCGTGTTACGTCCTCTCAACCGGCAGTCTATTGACCAGCCCCCGCTGGACCGACGAAGAACCGCTCACCTTGTCCGTGAAAGTCAGGTTGCCCGAAGCTGAACCTGCGATTGTTGGGTTCAGGGTTACATCAATTTCGCACTGAGCTCCTTGCACTAAAGGAGCGTTGCAGTCGATGTAAAAGTGAATCCTTGTGGCACTGCAAATCTGCTCATCCCTAACGAATTGCCTTGACTTTATCTAACCAATCATCCATCTTAACTTGCGTTGTCCATCACAAGTTAAAGGTGCGGCTCTGCTGCTTCCCATCTGCCTGCATTTCCTAACTCCTGAATCAAATCGTTCCTTCAGCCGAAGGACTCACTCGCGAGAGGATCTGTACCAGATGTATTCAACCACTGGATGCTCAATCCCACCAAAACTGCGATCTAGCGAGTTTTGAAGTTGGCGAGGTCAAGGTGGTTGTAGACCAAAGATGGATGAAGCGAAATCTGGGCTTGGTTTCGAACGAGGTCAAGCATCCAGAGCCGGCATATGCGTTCAGGCTGGCAGCGAAAAGTTCGGAGCAGGTGGAATGCTCCGTCGGGCCCATGTTCTGGTGGTGCCGTCGACGTCGACCGAGGTCATGCCGCAAGCCGCGTGAGTGACGTCCGACAAAGATTCAATACCGAACAAACTCACAGAAAAGGAGAACTCGCATGGCCCCGACAAAGCCCCCAAGAGCTCACAAAATCCAGCGCTACGGCTGGGTTCCCGACATCCCCGATCAGCGTGATTTGCTTTACACTGCTCCGACACCGTATCAACGAAGCATTCCAACCAAGATAAATCTCTCAGAGAAATGTCCTCCCGTTTACGATCAGGGCCAGCTTGGCAGTTGCACGGCCAATGCCATCGCTGCTGCAATTGAATTCGATCAGACGAAAAAATTCGTTCCTTCCCGGCTCTTCATTTACTACAGCGAGCGCGTTATGGAGGGTACAGTTGACAGCGATTCCGGCGCGCAGATTCGTGACGGCATCAAGAGCGTCGCCACCCAGGGAGCTCCGCCGGAGAGGTTGTGGCCATACGAAATCGATAAATTTCGCGATGCTCCATCCGCCGCAGCGCAAGCCGCCGCCAAAGCTGACCTGGTGATCCTCTACCAGCGTTTGCTCCAGGATCTGAACACGATGAGGGGATGCCTCGCGTCCGGGTATCCATTCGTATTCGGCTTCACGGTGTATCAATCTTTTGAAAGCGCCACCGTGGCAAAGACAGGCGTATTGGAGATGCCAGCGTCCAAGGAGAAAACGATCGGTGGGCACGCGGTCATGGCTGTGGGATATGACGACAACAAGCGCACATTTCTGATTCGAAACTCGTGGGGACCGAAGTGGGGCAAGAAAGGTTACTTCACCATCCCATACGCGTATCTCACCTCAAATCAGCTCGCATCCGACTTCTGGACGATTCGCAGTGTCGAAGAAGGTGTGACTGTGGCAAAGACGAGGAAGGGCAAGAGAAAGCGCTAGTGATGCAAATCCAAAGGAGTTGACCAAGACGACCACGTAAGGTGGCCATTTTGCAGGCCTAGTTCAGAGCTCAGCGGGCGGAATCACAAGGATGTCCTTGTAGGAATCAATCGCTTGATTGAGGGCGGCGGAGTGAAAGCTGCCACCCCTATTTATACGAATCTTCGCGGTGTTCGCGAGCACCGCGTTGGGCGGGGCAGTACGGTCTTTCGGCAACCCCCAGGGAATCAGTTTCCATTCGTCGTGGGCTGTGCCAAGCGGGTTGAAAGGTTTGGGAACGAGGCAGTTCTCCACCGCGGCTTCATCGAAGACGAGTCCACAGCGCTTTGCATTGTCAATCATCCAACGCAACGTAATGTTGGAGAGATCGCATTCCGCGTAGCTGCCGCCCACGTCGCAATGTACACCGGGAAACCAGACTTGCTGCAGTTGCTCGTCATTGTCTCTTGGAGTGCCATCTGCATTCGTCCAGAGCGTAGGCATGAAAGACGCGCGCCTCTCATCGAGCGAAACCGCATGAAATGCATTCTGCACGCAGGGATTCAGAGTGGTATCGAGGAAGCCGTACTTCGCCTGATCGAAAATGCTGAAGAGATGACCGGGAATCCCTAGCGCTCCTACTGTGTCCCAAACACCGACCATTTTCACGTTAACGTCTGTCAGCTCGTATTCCGGAGCGAGTTCACTCTTGGCTTGCAATCGCTGCGCATGATCGCTGATGCGATAGGCCTCGAACACACGTTTCACCGTCCGGTTGTCCAGGTTTCGAGTTGGGACACCGAATGCCGCAACCATTCCCGCGAGACTGCGCGCGGTATAAGCGCCACGGCTGAAGCCGAAGATGAAAATTTCATCGCCCGGATCCCAAACGTACGCGAGGAACTCGTAGCCGTCCTGGACCTTCTCGAAGAGACCCTCTCCCATGGTGCCCCCAAAGAAATGCTCGAATGCTGTTCCATCTGTCCCGACTCCGCTGTCGTAATACTTGAGTTGCGACGCATCGTCTTCCAGAAGCAGGTAGAGCTTGCGAACATTCGTGTCGTTGGGCAGTTCGGAGGGCCCATGCGGTGTATTCCAGGTTCCGTCCGCGCAGAAAATAATCTTCTTGCTCATTACGTAATCACCTCCATAGCTTTCATTTCGCAATGGCCGCGTCGAGTTGACGGTCAAGAGCTCGATCGTCCTTCAGGGTATCTGCGTAGGTCTTCGATCCGCAGTTACTGGCGCTGCATGGCCCGACGCCAGATACCTTCAAGCAATGATGGAACCCATCGCTCTGCCGGGCATTGAGCCCAAGTTCCTCGCAGGAACGCTAAGTCGGAATTCGGAGTCTTCGCATTCGCGGCCTGGAGGTTAAGAATTACGAGCGTTCCAGTTTGAAGTTGACCGCCGGCAGAATTGTGCAGTTCAGTTGGTTGACGCAGTACGCTGGTTGGGGCAAAAAGGCATCGGCCGCCGGCCTCTTCAGGCAAAAGCGCCGTCCGGTTGGCAGGATCGTTGTAGAGTTCTCGCATTAGAATCACGCCGTTCACGATATTGTGGACCGCGACACCAATCGCGTGCACTGCGGCCAGATCGCCGCCCACCATGCCGGACAGGAGTTGCTTGGCTTGATCGACTTTGCCTGTGATCTTCCACAAGGCAAGCAGTGGTAGATTGAGGGTGCGCGGCGCTTGATTCAGTACCAACGCTGCGTTCCAGCTTTCAACCGTGGCCTTGAAGTTCGGAGAGAACAGCTGACCGACCACCTGTTGAACCAGTGGGCCACATGCCTCACAGTTCCCCGCTCCGCGAACAAAAGCTGCAAGGCTTTCGAGTTGATCGGGCCCCGTCGAGTAGTCTGGAGCAATCGAGTTGAGCCGCTTCCAAAGAGCTTCCTGAGCCGCGGCTCGACCTTCGGCACAGCGGGATGCGACGGTTGGAAAGGGCTTCCCGCCAATTTGAAGTGTGTCTTGAACGCGCTGAAGGATCTTGCCATTTGTGAGGATCGAGTGGTCCCCGTAAGCGCGATCGAGCTTTGGGTCCTGGGCCAAGGCTTCGACTTCCGACGCATCGTCGGAAGAAACAATATCGACAACTCCCGGGATGCGAATTCTCTTCATAGCCTCTCCTGCCGATTCTCAGCCATGGCGATTTTCTTCGCCAATCTACGAATGACCACTCATCGTTGCCATAAAACGAAGCGCGCTGATGCTGGGAAGGAAAAAGTAGGCGCCTCCCCGGACAGTTACAAACTGAGGGACGCCCATAACGCGGGCGCGCGCCCCGGTTTTCTGCGGTAGAGCATACGTATTGGTGAAAGTGCATCCGGTGATCTCTGCGCGGTTGCCAAGCAGCGGATCACTTTGCTCGGTGAGCGCGTCGAATTTGGTGTTCATCACCCAGGAGTTCTGGACAAATTCGAACTGTCGCAGAATGTTCGCTGCAATACAAATGAAATGAATGCCATGCTCTGCGGCGTCTCCAGCATGTACTAGTGCCTCATCTGGCGCAAGTCCCGGTCCGTACTCTCTTCCCCGCCGAATCATGCGATGAAACCGCGCCGACGCAATTACGTCATCTCGATAACTTGAGTTGCCGAAACCGAGCGTGTGAAACAACCGGTCAAACATGCCACTTGACACGGGTAGGTCAGCATTGCGTGGATTCGCACGACGGATATGCGCGCCGAAGGGACAGCGAATACCGTCGCGGTCTGCATCGTAGGTAAATTGATTCTGAGCCGCAGACTGCGCTTCAAGCCCGGTGATGGAATGCGGTTTCGTTGGTAGAAGCGGAGTGCCATCCATCTTGCGCCCCACCATGGCTTCGGCAAGCTGCTGCCGGACTGCTGGAACCGACTTTGATTGCTCGTCAAGAAAGCGCCAGAAGCCCCTGACGTCTTGCTCCAATTGCCTGAAGACCAGAAAAGAACCATTCCGTCCAAAATCGCGCTTTCTCGGTTGATCCTCAGCATAAGACAAAACCGCACCTGACTGCGCATCGTCTGGAAGAAGGGGCCGGTCACTGTATTTGCCATATTCGTTCGGATAGCCCAGTAGAAATTCTCCGAGCGACAGAAGGTTCCCATACTCCAACTGATCCCCATGGAGCGTACGCAGACGTTTCCAGTCGAGCGTGGGCTGGCTGATTCCGTCATTGAACCCGAAGGGCTCTTTGCCTCCCAGGTCCGACGTGCACAGGCAATCGATTATCTCGAATGCAGTACTCCAAAGGCCGTTTTGAATGGACCGTCTCCACCCATCGAGATGGCCCGGCTGGGCATAGATCATCGCCAGCGCGTGAGGAACATTTCCGGGGCCACCCCACTGCCAGGATTGCGGCGCATTCGTGCCGATGTCACCGAGCCGTCGCGAACGGCTATCTTGTCCCGTCATGCCGGAAAGAAACTCGGCGGAGAATCCCGCGAGCACATCTTTCGCGAGACCTATCGACTGCAATCCTTCTCGCGTAAAGGCGACTTGCAGTGCGGTCAACGGTGGCCGACTCAATTCTACCGCCGTTGATATGGGAGCGGACTTGAGCCATGCGCGCGCGGCTACGGCGTCACTTATCTTCAACAACAGGAAGGAGGCTTCGGTAAGTTTGTTGTATCCGAAGCGCACCAAGCCTTGAATGTCGTGAAACTCCACCGCTTGAGCGCTCATATCCCTCGTTTCCATCGATTAGCTGCCTGGGTCGGAGCCGCATTTCCAGCTGTCACCGCGCCAATGTCCCAGTCCAACTCAGCGACTTGTTAGAATAGCCGGAGCCAGTCTTCTATCTCCGTGTCCGTCATGGTTGTCTTTTCCAGCCCCTGCCTGATGAGCGAGTTACGCCACTTATCCAGAGCGGTCAAGCCAGGGTGAGCGTTGTACCATGCTTGGGTCGGCATTTGATGCCGGCGAAGATAATCCTTGAACCGCTGCTCATCCTTCGCGCCGTCCATGAAAAGCCAGTTTGTCGTCGGATACCCAATTCCATTGCTGAAAACAACATTCAAACCGAAGCCAACCTTGTTGATAAAGTCGTCCATGTAGCTTTCCAGGCTGCCATCGTAGTTACTGGTAAAGATCACGCGTCTCTTGTCATCAAGAAAAACCCAACGAGCAAACTGGATCGAAGTGACGCGCGCGAGCCTTCCACGGTTGAAAATGTGCCTCGCGGTATAGTTAATCGCACAAAGCACGAGAATCATGGTCATGCGTCGGAACAACCCCGGCTTTACACTCCCCATGGCGCTGAACTGATTGGTCACGCCGTGATCTTCAAGCGCGGAGAGAAGGTCTGCATGGCCTGGCGCAACCCGTGGCGCGATTTCGGGATCGGACCTTTCCAGCCTTCGAAGTTGAATGACAAAGAAGGGAAGCGCAAGCAGGATGAGAGGAGACACAATCAGGGTCAGTATCGGGATGCTTAGGAGATGGAGCAGATTACGAACCTGCCATCCAAGAGGCGTTGGTTCCGGACGTGTCAGCGTGATATGCCCCTGTCGCGTTTCATCCGCAAAGAATCGTTTCAACGTATCCCACAGCTGTCTTGGCTGCATTTCGCGAACAGATTCAGAACGATCCTGGAGAAAGTTCTCGAGAGCGCGGCGCAAGCTATCCTCTTCTTTCACTTGCTGAACAGTACGGCCGATCCAATTAACGTAATTTGCCGCTGGGGAGAGGTTATGCGCCTTCAGCCAGCCGAGAAGATCAGCGCCATCCGCGAATCCTTCGCAGTGAGCAAAGATACGCCTCAATCCTTCTCCGGCTCGTTCTGCCATTTCCGCCAGGAATTCGTCGGTCCGGCCATCGGAGTCGCCAAGAATCGCAAGATACTTCGGATAATTGACCCTTGGCAATCCATATACGGTGATGTCGTCAAGAGTGTCATCGTCGAGGATCATGACACGCGCAAAGTGCAGCTTTTGGAATTGTCCGAAGGGGATCAATGCGTTCGCGGGATTGAGGAGCCCGGGCTCATGATTCATTGAAGCAAGCAACTGGCGAAGATCCCCCTCACGTGAGGGCAAGACCGCTGCGACAATCATGAAGCTGGATTGCGGAGTCATGCTGCTTAGTCGAAGACCTCGTCACCAGTCGGTTCATAATGCGGGGTCGCGTTCATGCTTTGCCGCAGGTTTGCGAGCGCCAGATACATGCGGCGTCGCGCGCGGTTCTGATTACCCAGCGGGCGATGGTCGGCGATACAGTGCCAGGGGTTATACGAAAGCCGCCTGGCAAAATCCAGTTGCGCCGGCGAGTCGAATTTCTGTCTGGGAATTCGCAATGTGGCCGCAGAGATACGCGGCGAAAGTTTCTCAGGCCACAGCACAGCGTTGTTCTCAATGGGCATGAGGTATGGATCCTTTTGGAGTTGCAGGCGGATGTCGAATTCGACCTCTTCCTCAGCAAGGGTGGCGACCATCGAGTTGCGCAGGTAGTCGTCAGGAGGGCGGAACGGGAGGCGAGAGATAGGTGTGCGGCGCTTCGATTTCGGCCACATCGAATATTGCATTGCTTGGCCTTCTCCGAGAAGATAGGGAACGCAACTGAAGTATGGAGCCTCGAATGGACCGCTCTGCGTCTTGATCCAGAGCGACTGCATGATGAGATCCAGTACATGGTGGCGGTGAAGATTGACAAAATAAAAGATCGTTGCATTCTTCACGCTTTCCATCTGCAACTGTGCGTTGGCAACAACATCAGGCGTGACAAAGGTTGGCGTGGAGACACCGAACATATCCTGAGTGAACTTCTCTTCGTCCATCAGTTTCGGTCCTGGCACGCGCATTAACTTGATGCCGATGCTCATAAATCCGACATCATCAATATCTGGAGTGATGTACGGCCCCGGTCCAGAGAAGCGCACCCACGCGGGATACACACACGGCTGAGCGTAAATGCCGTGCCGCAATTCCGCCGGGAGGTTGTCATGAACAATGAATTCCCCCCGCACGATACCGTGCGTCTTGGTATTCCCGCCTCTCTCGAATCTTCCGGGTTTCCAAAGCAAACCCATTTGCTCTTCGAAGCTCTCGATGATTGAGTCGACAAACGCCTCCTCATTCGGAAGCGGTTTTTCCTCTGCGAGTTTAAGGCTCTCACTCGGCCGTCGTGAGTTGATGAGCGCAGTGGCGATGTTTGCCAAGGGTTCCTGAAGAATCGCGTCAAACAGCGGGCGAAAGAATGGATCAAACCTTCTTTCAAGATGCACAAGAGAAACCGATGCATCCCCCAACCAATTCAAGAGCGTGGAGCCCGTGTTGGTCTTGGGGATGGGACGATCAGGGTTAGACAAGATTGTCATGGGGAAGGAAATTGAAGAGCAAAATGAATGGTTTTGTTCTTGTCCCAATACACGATGCCCAGGTAGACTCCGGGCGCGATTTGGCGGATTTCGTCGCGAACGTGTTCGGCAACAAGTGACGTCTTTGAGTAGTCGAGCACGATGCATTCCTTGTTATCGAACCAGCTCGCGGCCTTATAGACCTCCGCAACGATGGCGTTCAGTCCGAAGGCCAGGATTCGATTTCGCAGAGTCCCGTGCGCAGCATCGAACGTCTTTCCCTGCCAGACAAAAATATTGATCAACGATGCGATCTCCAGACTGAATTTCGTGCCAGGTGCGATGATCGCAGTTCCCTGTGCCTCGCCATTGGGAATGTCACCGGACGGACTGTTCGAGAACAAGTTATCGAGTGCTTCTTGGGACATCGACAGGAGTTGCGCCGTGGTATACGCCATCGTTCAGCCTCCTCGATAGGTCGGAATGTACCTCGGGTGTCAGCGCAGAGTGAGCTTCGGGAGGCGCCGATTGGAGTTCAGCCAATATGCCAGCGGATTGCAAGCTTGTCAATCAGGAAGATGCCAACTGATATTCAGATCCAGGCCTATTCAGATCCGGTCCCAAACGTACCAGGACCACCGATCGGTGCCTGTTTTGATATTGGAATAGACTCTACCTAAGTTGGCCGGTTATTAACTTGCAAACAAGTGAAAAGTTAAGCTGGCCGCAGTTTTCCGCTGCGGTTCGAGACGCCGATCCAAGCGGCAGAATGCTGAATCCATTCTTTGCAGCTCTCTTGTCATGCTAGGAACGCAGTCAATGATGCCCTTCGGGGATACCGAATCGCATTGCGCTAACATCTCGACCAATCATGGCCGATCTGATTGCGCGGGGGAATAGGGTCTATGTGCGTGAATAATCTGAC
>Ga0335073_10017204_pt1 | contig 10121 bp, 4 predicted proteins | sample Lox_Sample_22_FD_207093 | JGI IMG/M metagenome (GOLD analysis project Ga0335073, IMG submission 207093) | Soil microbial communities from Loxahatchee National Wildlife Refuge, Florida, United States - Lox_Sample_2.2 | ecosystem: Environmental > Terrestrial > Soil > Wetlands | place: USA: Florida... | reverse complement strand
TCGGAGGGTGCCGATGTCATGGACATCGCGGGCCCTTGGGAAGTGTTCAGCGACACCATGCTCACGTCCAAAGGGAAGCCATGGCATGAAACAGATGGGATGGACGACATGTTGATGCCGTTCAGGACCTACACTGTTTCGGATTCGCTAAAGCCCGTGAAAGCCGCCAACGGACTTATGATCGTTCCCAACTATAGCTTTGAGACTGCGCCCAAGCCGCAGGTCATTGTCGTCCCGGCGCAAGACGGCCGCAGCGATGCGCAGAAAGCATGGTTGCTGTCGAACTCGGCGACGGCCGACGTCACGATGTCGGTCTGCACCGGCGCCTCGATGCTCACCCAGTATGGTGCTTCCCGTGGCCGCAGTGAAATCGCAATCGTCACGCGCGACCGTGAGCAGTTGCGCGAATCGCTCGGCATCTCCTCCGCGCGCCCCTCAGCGATGGAGTTGGCGCGAAAGCAAGCCCATTCGCATCAGCCCGAGCGCAGTATTCAGCAAGTTCCGGCGCATTAAATCAAACCGCCTGCCCCTCGTTTCAAAATCAGCATCAGTCATGATTTTGACTTGAGCTTATAGCGTGAGAGGCGGAGACCGCTATCAGAGTAGGTTCCGCAGAACCCGTCCTCCCCTCCTTGACAATTAGGAGATCTACGACAACAGCCGACTAGTTGACCGGCGCTTAATAAAACTCGGCGAGATCAATATAGATTCCTGTAGCGGTAAAGAACTCTCTTTCCTTATTAGTCCAAGAAGGCTCGCGGCAGCAACCTTTCCCATTTCATAGAGAGGTTGGCGAACGGTTGTCAGCGCTGGATGAACAGTCGCTGCGCTCGGAATATCGTCAAAGCCGATGACAGAAACATCGCGCGGCACATGGATTCCGGCATCATGCAATGCTGCAATGGCACCGATTGCGGAAGCGTCATTAAACGAGAAAATTGCTGTAAAGCGTCTGCGCCCGTTTAAGAGCTTTTGTGCGGCAGCATATCCCGGCTCGCTTCCGGGAGCCGTACCTTCAAGCTGCACGACCAGTTTTGGATCAACCTGAATACCGAGACTGGCGCAGGCCTGGCAAATGGCCCTCCAACGGGAGCTCGTATCCGAGCTGAAAGTCTGTCCTTTAATAAAGGCAATACGCCGATGCCCGAGTTCCACCAGATGAGAAAGCGCATATCGGGTTGCCTTGAGGTGATCGAGCTCAATCGTGAGCATCGAGTTCTTCCTTCGATGGCCAGAGACCGAGACAACGGGAACAGGCAATTCTTCCTGTATCGGCGTATCCACGGCAATGATGCCCTCGACCGCTCTCGACAACAGTAGGTGCGGATAGCCTTTTAAGAGTTCTGGGCGATGACGGTGGCTGACCACGAAATAGAAGAACTTCTCTTCCAGCAACGCATCTTCGATGCCGCCCAGCACGGATGCAGCGTATCCCTCACTAATCTCCGGCACGATCACCCCGACAGTAAAGCTTTGCTTTTTCCTCAACCCGCGTGCGAACAGATTGGGCTTGTAGTTCAGCTCCGCAGCCGCTTTGAGGACGCGCTGTTGAGTATCCGCAGAGATGCGATGTTTCGTGGCAGAATTGCTGATAACACGCGAAACGGTTGCTTGCGAGAGTTCCAGATGAGCGGCGAGTTCCTTAAGACTCACTCCCTGACCTCGGCTTGTATCTTTTCTGCTCAAATCTTAATTAATGCTCCTGTCGTCCCCTCAAAAGGGCGCGTGGATATAAGCTGAAGGCCCGGAACCTGTAACTATTGTGTACGAGGGCGGACCCCAATTTTCTTTTGCAGCAACTGAATTTCAGGATTAGCCATAAAGTTCCGCCAAATTAGGCCGGATCGATAATTCTCGATCATCACAGTCATCGGTGCCTGATTCAACCCCATAGTAATTCCCGAATACCAGTTTTGTTGAAGATTGAACGCATCGCGGAACCCATAAATACTCCATACCTGTGCTCCGAGATTTCGATAAAGATGTTTCAGAGCCGCCATCGACTGTGCCGGGGTGTACGGAAACGCGCTGATCGCTCCTGTCGGCGCAATCGTTCCATCGTCAAGATCGGGCGTAGGCTCATACGGCACATACCCGTCAGGTCCATCGACTGCTGTTAGCCCCCAGTCGTCCATACCGTAACCTTTCCAATGGTGCGGATTGCGAATGCAATATTGCTGATTGATCAACGCCTGAGCGCGGTTGTTGTCAAAGTAATCTGTGAAGCGGTCATGGAGGTCATGCGGGTTGAACCCCATGAACGAATAATCTGTGAAGAACAGCGGTCCACCTGTACCCCCACCGACGTCCAGCTTGATCCCAAAGTAGGTTGCTCCGTTCGTATAATGGTTGTCGATTCCCTCCCCAACCCACCCGCTGTAGTAGTCGCTCGCTGGAATTGGATGCGTCGGCGAAGCTATCGCTTCGAGGTATGTGATCATAACCTCGTTCCATCCGGTCAGCCGGTTCGCAATATAAAAGGAGTATTCTGGCGACCAGTGCCAATATAGGGCATCGCGCTTCGGGGTCGCGCGAAACCAATTCCAATCGACCCCATCCCAAAGTTTAGTGATGCGCTCGTAGAGCTCATGTCCCTGCGCGCCGTCATTTTTGAAGTATTGCCGCGCTGCCAGCAACCCCTCCATCATGAAAGACGTCTCCACCAGATCAGCGCCGTTGTCATACATGTCGAACACTGGCAGCCGCTTGCCCGTGCTGCCACTGAGGAAGTGCGGCCACGCGCCGTGATAGCGGTCGGCCGTAGCAAGGAACCCTGTAATCTTAATGAGCCGGTCCATCGCCTGCTCATGCGTAATGAAACCGCGATGGGCGCCGACAATTATCGCCATCACGCCAAAACCGCTCGCCCCCATCGCCACAATGTCATCATTTCCCGGTGTGCTCTCGCGCGTCATTCCTGAATGCGGTTCAACTGCTTCCCAGTAATAGCGGAACGACGCCTCCTGAACCATTGTCAGCAATTCGTCATCGGTCATCGGATGTGTCGACGCTGTTGCCACCTCAGAGGGTTGCGATTCAACAAGCGATGACGTCCGCGCCGTCACGCGATACTTCGCCGTCATATGATCGTTGCCCGTGTAATCGGAGTATCGATTCACGCCCGGCCTCTGTACTCCAATCGGCACAAATGGAGTTCCATTCATGGAACGGTAAATCACATATTGTGCCAGCTGCGGATCATCCACCGGCTTCCATGTAATGTCGATATGCCGCTCATATCCAATAGCCAACACATCCTGGGGAACCGGCGGCTCTGTCTCTCTCTGTGGCGGATCGTCCTCGATGCGAATATCGTCCATCAGCAGAGTGTGCGCGACCCCATCCGCCGTCCCCTGTGAGAAAACCAGTGTATTCAGGCGGTGTGGTTCAAAAGGATGGACGGAGGCCGTGCGGAATGCGCTGAGCGGAATCCGCACTCGGATCCATTTCCCTGGAGCCAGGTCACGGGCAAACTGCCCAATATCGAGTGGGTGCGAAAAATTGCCATCCCTGTCCCGCAACGCCAGCCGCGGCAGGTCCCCCGCGCGAATCCCATCCGGTGTCCGCAGCCATATCCACAGGTTCGCCCCCGGAAAATCCACAGTTCTGTTGCGCCACTCATAAAGCCGCACCTCGGTGGACCATCCGCCGTCAGGCATGGACGTCCATTGCAGCATAAGTGCGTTCGGCCCGCTGATAAAAGAAGTTGTCTCGAGGGGCAACTTTCCGTCGATAAGCCTCAGATTGCTGGGAGCAATCGCTTTGCCGCTCGAGTAAAAGTAGTCCTGCGGAGAGACACTGTTCTCAAAAAAGACCTGTTGAGAGTAGTTCTGGTCCGCCCAGGCAGGCACAACTGCTCTTATCAGGCTGACAGCACACAGGAGCGCACCAAAGATACTCTTGCTGAAGCATTGTCCGGGCCTCATGCTGCATCCTCCACGCGATTATGAAGTTTCCGGTGAGTGGCGATGAAGTGGTCTGTCAGGATGATCTCGCACAGCATAACTTTAATCCGTAAATTGCTTGACAGTACTGTGAGCATAGTGGTAGCAATCTTAACCGAAGCGCAAACGGTTGTGCAAAGGAGCGCAACCGATTGAGCGAAATCAAATGGAAAGCTGAACAAGGCAGCTTCCAAATTGAATGACATTGATCTTCGCCGGGAAGGTTTGGCAAACTTCCTCCCTGCGCGAACCTTATAAGGAGAGCCGCATGCAAGTTTCTGTACCGCCAGTATTCTGCCTTTCCGCACTTCCGCGCACCCTGTTCGAATCGCAGCGCAGCAGCAGAGTTCGTCTTCTCGCGTGTCTCTTCGCGACAGTTCTGCTCTGTTTTTCTCCATACCTGTCCCACGCACAGTTCCGTGCATCCCTTCGCGGCGTCGTCACTGACCCCCAAGGCGCGGTCATACCCGGAGCGACAGTTACGCTTACGGATACGGCGACCAGTAATACAATGACCACGACTACTGACGCTGGCGGTATTTATACCTTCAATGGCCTGCCTCCCGACCGCTTCCGCCTAACCGTGGAGCACGCTGGTTTCCAGACCAAGGTGCTCGAACAGGTCATTATCATTCCGGAACAGCCGAACGCTCTCAATCTGCAGCTCAGCGTAGGCCAGGTGGCCCAAAACGTGACCGTCTCTGGAGTTACTCAGACTCTCGACACTGATACAGCCACCCTCAGCGCCACCATCTCCAGCAACCAGATTCAGCACCTGCCCTCCTTCAATCGCGACATCTTCCAGCTCGCCGAGCTCACCCCGGGCGTCATCGGTGATGCCTCCCAAGCGAGCGGCGGCGGGGCATACAACCTGCCCGGCAATCAGGGTCCGGGCGGAACCTCTGGTGGGTCAGGCGGCATCTTCCAGACGGAAAACGGCCCACAGATCCAGACCCGCGGCGGCCAGTATGAGACCAACGGAATCACCATTGACGGCATTAGCACTACAAGCGCCGTATGGGGCGGGACCTCGGTCATTACCCCAAGCGAAGACTCCGTCGAGAGTCTCAAGGTCGTCGCCAGCGCATATGATGCGGAAAACGGACGCTTCAGCGGCTCACAAATTGAGGTCACCTCAAAAGGCGGTACAAACCAGCTCCACGGCAGCGCCTTCTTCAAGGCGTCCCGTCCGGGCCTGAACGCCTACCAGCGCTGGAACGGCGTCGGCTCAAACATTTCGGGCACTGCGGCCGAACGCGGAGTCAATCGTGATACCAATCGCTTTAATCAGTACGGCGGCAGCCTGGGCGGGCCTCTTTGGAAAAACAGGCTCTTCGCCTTCTTCAACTGGGAAACCAGCCCGTTGTCCGCCACAACGACAACGCAGGGCTGGTACGAAACGTCGCAGTTTGATAAGTCCGCGGCAGCGTCGGGCAGTATCGCAGCAAAATATCTTTCTTACCCCGGAATAGGCGTGTCCTCCTCCGGCATCATTGCGCGTACCTGCGCGAGTATCGGCTTGCAGGAAGGAGTGAATTGCAACACCACTTCGGGGGGATTGGATGTGGGCTCTCCACTTACTACTGGCCTCGGTCATCAGGACTTGACCTATGGTGGTAACTCTAATAATCCCGGAGTAGGCGGCGGGCTTGACGGTATACCCGATCTCGCCTACTTTAACACGAGCAATCCAACAAGCACTTCGCAGATGCAGTACAACGGCCGCGTCGACGCGAATATCACGCAGAAAGATCACCTGTTCTTTACCATCTATTGGGTTCCGCTCAGCACTACCAGCTATAACGGCCCGGTGAGGTCAATGAATCTGTGGCACCACTCGCAGGTTAATGACGCGTTCGCCCTCGTCTGGAACCATACCTTCTCACCGACGCTGCTAAATCAGGCGCGAGCCAACGCAGCTGGCTGGCGCTGGAATGAGGTCGATACCAACCCGCAGGAGCCTTTCGGCCTTCCCCAGGACAACATCGATAATATCGGCACCATCGGAAACCAGAATGGCTTTCAGTTCTTCGGTGCCCCCGGCCCGAGCAACCTCAACCAATGGACTTACAGCTACAACGACGTACTGACGAAAGTGGCGGGCCGTCACAATATTAAGGTGGGTGGGGAACTCACCCGCCTCTATTACCTCAATAATCCTGTGTATGCTGCGCGCCCAGGGTTCAATTTCAATAATCTCTGGGACTTCGCCAACGATGCACCTTATTTTGAGAGCGGCCAGTTCGACTCACAGACAGGCATTCCATTTGCCAATCGGCAAGATGATCGCTCCAACGTTTGGGGCTTCTTTGTTCAAGACGACTATAAGATTCTTCCGAACCTCACCATAAACGCCGGCCTGCGCTGGTCGTACTTCGGTTCGTTCTACGCCAAGCAGAACAACCTTGACGTGCTTCGGTTCGGTGCCGGCAACAACCCGCTTGATGGGCTGAATATCCGTATCGGCGGCTCCCTCTATACACCGCAGACAGTAAACTTCGGCCCGCAGCTTGGCTTTGCCTATCAGCCCACCATGTTCCAGAACAAGATGGTTATCCGCGGTGGATTCGGAATCAACTACAACCAAAACGAGATCGCTATCACCGCTAACGGCAATGGCAATCCGCCGAATGCGGTGCAGGCGAACTTTACCTGCCCCTACCCCTACAACAGCAATCCCACCTGCGCGAATACCGGCATCCTGTATCAGGTCGCGGGTGACATCCACTCCATCTTCGGATACGCGCCAAACCCGGCGACTATCACGCAGTTCGACTCAAACAATCTTCCGCTTACCGGGTCGGCTTTTGTCACCGGATTCCCGGCGAAACCCAAGACCATACAGAATCTCCACTTCTCACTGGATACCGAATACCAGTTGCCGTTCAACACAGTCTTCTCCGTCGGTTATCAGGCCAGTCTGACCCGTCACCTTATCATCCAGTACAACTACAATGCTATCGCTGCGGCGCGCAATCTGGCACTCAACCAAGCCGTCAATTTCCTCGACTTCTACGACAACGCAGGCACGGGAAATTACAACGCGCTGCTGGCCTCGATCGACCACAACTTCTCGCACGGCTTCCAGGCGGCTGCGCAATACACCTGGGGCAAAGCGATGGATGAAAATTCTGGACCTTACTCGGAAGACTTTTATCCCTACAACTCGCACGCCGCCTATGGACGCTCCGATTACAACGTGCAGAACGCGTTTAAAATCTATGGACTCTGGCAGCCTATTTTCTTCCACGGAAACAGTTTGCTTGAGAAGGTGGCTGGCGGCTGGTCGCTCAGCGGTGTCTGGAATCTTCATACTGGATTTCCGTGGAGCCCGGTGTATAACACGGTTTCCAACTTCTATTATCAGGGCAGTGGTTACGGGCAGCTCCGTCCAACGAACCACTTGGCGGGTGCTGGCAGCAACACGTCGAATAAAACCTTCGAGCAGACTACAAATCCGAACTATGGCGGAGATGGCACCAAGTTCTTCACACCCCCTACTTACGTAGCGGGAGCGGTCTTCCCAGCAACATCGCCAGCACCCGTGCCGGGCATTGGGCGCAATAGTCTTAACGGCCCAAGTTATAACGGTGTGGATGCCAGCCTCACGAAGGCATTCGGCCTGCCGAATACACGTTTACTAGGGGAGAGCGCTAGGATCGAATTCCGTGTTGATACTTATAACCTCTTCAATAAAACCAACATCAACACTCAATCTATCGACAACAACCTCGGCTCAGTCAATCCTGACGGCACTGCAGCGCCAAACTCTGACTTCGGTGTTGCTGGCGGTGCGCTGAGCAGCAGAACCGTTCAATTGCAGACGCGGTTCAGCTTTTAACCTTGCTTAGTGCTTCCTTGAAGGGTGCTCCTTATGGTGCACCCTCCCTTTTCCTTTCGCATGCGGGGATTTGTTGTGAAAAAGCAGATTTTGAAGTATTGCAATTTCTTTGCAGCGGTGAAATCTCGTTTCTTATTTCGTAGCGCTATCGCGCTTTTACTACTTCTTTTAAGCGCTCCAAGCGCGTCGTTTGCGCTTGACGCTGCGCGTCGAATTCCACTCAGCTTGCAACCCGGGGATGTTCTTCCAACAGGAAATGCCTGGATATCACTGCCAGAAATTAGTGCGTCAGACGGTGCTCTGAATAGTTTCAACGTTCTTTCTATGCGTAATCGAGGACTGTTGGAGGTCAGGGGCGACCGCGGCACGCCTGCGCTTCAACCTTATTTCGAGGAGAACGGAAAACCGCTGCCATTTCAGAACCCCTCGTGGGATCTGATCGAATACTGGATCCCTACTGCGCATCTGACCGTTGACCACCTCGATGCAACGCTGACTTGGTGCGCCCCGATGGGATTTCGCGCCGCGTTCCTCCACATGACCTTAACCAACCGGCAGTCCAAACCCGTTACCGTCACCCTGGGAGTCAAAGCCTCGTGGGGAGCTCTTGACCGCGTCACCTACAACCCAGTCACGCTGCGTGGGGAGTTCACCTCGAGCTCTGCCCCGTGGGTCAACTCCGCGGAGGTCTTCAGTTACATCACGAATGACACCCAATTCGCGTGGTCTTTGATGTATCCCGGCTCACAAGCTCAGAGTACATTGCCACCCACATCCACTGCTCCTGAACTGAATGCGCGCCATGTCGTTATATTGCAACCCGGGCAGTCGGCCGAAAGCGACTTTATCGTTTCCGCAGGCGTTGAGGAGTTCAGCGCCGCTCATTCTGCCAAGTCCCTCGCGGAGACCCTGAACCGGGAAGGAGCCGATGCTGTAATTGCAGCGACAGCAGACTGGTGCCAAAAGCATGCGCGTACAACAGGGCAACCGGACCTGGATCTGCTGATGAACCGCAATTTTTTCTTCACTGCTTTCTATGCTTGGGGGAGGACTCTCGATACGGAGCAATTCATCGGCGTTACATCACGAAGCCCTCGCTACTATGTCGCCGCTGCATATTGGGACAGAGATGCGATGTTGTGGAGCTTCCCTGGACTGCTCGATATCGACAAGGCGTTGGCTCGCGAAGCGCTTGAATATGCGCTCACAACACAACTTCGCAATACGGGAACACACAGTCGGTTTATCGATGGCATAGTTCTTGAAGATGGATTTGAACTCGACGAAGCGGCAGCCCCTCTTATCGCTTTGACCGAGTATGTCAATCAAACCGATGACGATGCATTTCTGAAGCGACATCGTGGAGATGTCATGATGCTGCGGGATAGCATCATCTCGCATTATGACGTTACAACAGGGCTTTATTCTTCATTACAGGATGCACAGGATGAATATCAGAAACTGCCCTTTATCACCTACGACAACGTCCTCGTCTGGAAGACGTTTCTTGATCTCGCGTCTCTGTTTGACAAGCTTCAGGATTCGAACGAAGCAGAGAAGATGACTCAGCGCGCAGTCGAGCTCCACGCAGCAATTATGGCCCACATGATTTCTGAGGTTGCAGGTACAGACGGGCCAATCTTTGTATGTGCGACAGATGGCAAGGAGGCGGTTTTTGCTGATGTGCCTCCCGGCTCGCTAATGAAGTTGCCCACCCTGGGTTTCATCTCAGAAGATGATCCTGTGTTCGTCCGCACTTATCGCTGGCTGCATTCCTCCAATTACAAATACTCTTACTCGGACCAGCCGTATGGTTTGCCTGGCAGTTATCGCTTACCCTTCACAACCTCGTGGAGCGTAGCTGATCACCTTAGATTGAAGCAGGGGCGAGATCAGGCTTGGAAGGTGCTGCGGAGCAGCAGGTGGGACGGCGGCATCATCACCGAGGGTGTCAATCCAGAGACTGCTGTCGCTGACTCTGCAGGAAGGGCATTTGCGACTGCCGCCGGATATGTGGCGGATGCGATCTGCAAAGTGGCCTGCGAGCCGACGCACAACTCAGCGCCCGGCGCTGCACCATCGACTGACTATCTTAGAATCCATCCTGGGGAGCAATAATGTCACGGATCCGTTCCGTTCTGGTCTTCGCCATCGCAACCTTATTATGGTCGACTCTCGCGCCGCAATTACTCATCGCGCAAAGCGCCGCCGAACACATTACCATCGATGCGCACGCTGCCGGCACGCCGTTCCCTCACTTCTGGGAACAGATGTTCGGCTCCGGACGGGCGAGCCTCGTCATGCGCAAAAGTTACCAGGATGACCTGTCTCTCGTG
>Ga0335073_10017203_pt1 | contig 10121 bp, 9 predicted proteins | sample Lox_Sample_22_FD_207093 | JGI IMG/M metagenome (GOLD analysis project Ga0335073, IMG submission 207093) | Soil microbial communities from Loxahatchee National Wildlife Refuge, Florida, United States - Lox_Sample_2.2 | ecosystem: Environmental > Terrestrial > Soil > Wetlands | place: USA: Florida... | reverse complement strand
CCTCGGTGACAGCGGCGGCTAGGCCCTTGTAAAACACGCTGCGGAGTAGCTTGCGGGTCGCCGCCGTGCCAGGCGGTCCGTCGAGGACCGTGACGGTCGCGCCGAGTGCGCCAAGAACCGAGCCGTACTCCGCTGCAGCCGGGCCGCTCACGAGCATGGGCGTTCGCAGTCCGAGCTCAGGCACAGGCGCCATCAGCGCGACGTCAGCGAACGCGGCGCCAGCTCTGGCTGCAATCGCAGCGAGCGTCGTCTTGAGACCGGCCGACGCAGTATTGAGGTCTGCGTAGATCGTCCCTTCAGCCATGCCTGGCAGTGCCAGCTCGAGCGTCTCGACCGCCTCGTGCGCGCTCGTCAGTGCCATGACGATGGACGCGCCGCTGGCAGCATCGGCGTCACTGGAGAAACCCTCGACGTCGGCCGGCGGCGCCACCTTCGGGTCGAAAGCGCGCACGATGGCACCGGCCGCGGCCAGGCCGGGTGCGATCTGCGAACCAGCCTCACCGAGGCCGAGGACGCAGATCACCGGGGGAGCTGAACTGCTCATCGGCTGCGGTTACCTCCTGACTGGCGGGCACGCGCCGGCAACGGCTGCCTCGGGGCCGCGGAAAGCGCCTGGAACGCCTCGACAACGCTTTGCAAATGCTCACCCATGACACGCTGGGCCGCGTCTGGGTCGTGCGCGGCTATCGCCGCAACGATGGCCTCATGCTGAGGCAGCGACACCATTGGGCGCCCCGGGACCAGCGATAGCGAGAACTGGTGCCGCACGGTCAGATCACGCAGCTGGCGGAGTAGGCGTGCTGTAGTCTCGTGGGCCGCGATATCGCGGATTGCCTGGTGCAGCATCGCGTTCAGCTCACTGTAGGTCAGGAGCTCCGACTTCTGAACGGCGGTGCGCATGTCCCTGACGATCCTACGCAGCATGGCGACGTCCGCCTTGGTCGCTCGATTCGCGGCACGTCCGGCCAGGTGGCCTTCGAGCAGGATGCGGACCTCCGTGATCTCGACAGCCTCGTCGAGGGAGATTTCACGAACGCGAGCGCCTCTGTTGCGCTGGAACTCGACCAGCCCTTGCGCGGACAACTCCTGCAGCGCCGCCCGGAGGATGAACCGGGAAGTGCCGAACCTCTCGCACAGGTCGATCTCGACCAGACGCTGCCGTGGCGCGTATTCGCCCGCCAAGATTGCGGCGCGCAGCGCCTCAGTCACGGCCGGCCTGGAATCCTCCGGCATTCCTGGATGTCCTTTCGGCTGGTCAGGGGACTGGGGGGGTGCCGTGAGTATGGAACGAGGCGATCGTGGCGAGCCCCCATGCTTGTCCCTTCGCGCGCTCCGCCTCCGTCCACGAGATAGGTTCCCAATCTGGCGCGAAGATCAGCCGGGCGCACGGGTTACACAACTCGATCCGGTTGCCTCCTGGCTCCCAGACATACAGGAAGAAGGTTTGCTGGATAGCGTGCTTGTGCGGGCCGGTCTCGATGAAGACCTGCCTGTCGAGGCAGATGTCGGCGGCCCTGAGCACGTCCTCCCTGGTGTCAGTGGCGAAGGCGATGTGGTGCAGCCGCCCGCTCGCCCCGGTCCAGTCGTTGGTGTAGACGAGGTCGTAGGACTTCTGCGCGAAGTGTGTCCACTGCGCCGAGATGGTGCCATTGTCGAGCACGATCTGCTCGGTGACCCGGCCGCCGAGTGCAGAGCAGACGAACCTGCCATTGGGCTCGCTCTGCGCCGCCAGGAAGTTGACGTGATCGAGGCGCCGCACGCACACGCCGCGGGCCGGGTAGGCCTGTGCCTGGTTCTTCAGTGCCGGCTTGAGCTCGCCCGTCGGCCGATACCGTTCGGTCTCCCAGTACAGCTCAAACTCATGACCATCGGGATCGCGGAAGTGGTAGCTCGGGCCGATGCCGACGTCGCCGTCCCGCCAGCCCACACCTAGGCCCTGCGCCTCGATCGCGGCTACCCGGCTGCGCAGGGCCTCCTCGCTTGCCGCCCGGAGTCCAGTGCGGCCGATCCCTGACGTGGCCGCTGCTGTCAGCTTGAGGCTGTGGTGCTCGTAGTCGTCCCAGGTTCGCAGGTAGACCGAGTCGCCGCTGGAGCCGTTCTCGGTCAGGCCGAGCACCTGGGTGAAGAACCACAGGCTCTTCTCCGGCTCCGGGGTCAGCAGCTCAGCGTGCCCGAGGTGAGCTATCTCGTGCAGCAGGCGCGTCATCGCGCCATTCCCCTCATAGGTCGAGTCCCCTCATAAGTCGCGGTCCGGCCGGCGCGGGTAGACGGTGCCGTCAAAGATCTTGCGCGCAGTGCGAACGAGGCCCGCGCTGACCACGTGCGGTGGCTGGGCCGAGGTGTCGAGCTCGACCGTTACCTCCATGTGTCCGGTGGGATGCTCGACGTCGACGAGATGGCCGACCTGCGGGAACGCCGCAAGCTCGGCGCCGACGCCGCCCGGCAAGCGCAGTGCCGTGGCCACGGTAACAGCGCCGAGCACGCCTATGGAGGTGTGCAGCTGCTCGGGAATGAAGGTGCGAGTGCAAATCGTGCCGCCGTCGCGCGGCGCGCTGACCAGCGTCGTCTTCGGTACGGACAGGCCGCTGACGTCGCCGAGTCCCATCAGCTTGCCCGCCGCCACCCGCAGCGAGCGGATCCGCTCGATCAGCGCTGCGTCGCTGGCCAGCTCGTCGACTGATTCGTAACCGGTGATGCCAAGATCGGCGGCACGGGCGACGACGACGGGCATGCCATTGTCGACGCAGCTCACCTCGATCCCGTCGATCTGCTCACGGATGCTGCCGGTCGGCAACAGGGTTCCGGTGGTCGAGCCCGCTGTGTCGGCGAACCTGAGGGTGATCGGCGCTGCTGTCCCTGGCACGCCCGCGATAGCGGTGTCACCCGCGTACTCAGGGATCCCGCCCGGCGTCCGGAAGTCGGCGACGACCACGCTGTTCGAGTTCACCATCCTGATCCGGGTGCTGGTCGCCTCAGGGCCGGCCGCGATCAACCCGCGCTCGACGGCAAACGGGCCGACCCCGGCGAGGATGTTCCCGCAGTTCTGCTGGTCGGTGATCGTCGCGTACTCGACTCCGAGCTGAAGGAACAGGTAGTCGACGTCGGCATCGTCGCCCTCGGACCGGGACACGACGGCGACCTTGGAGGTCAGCGGGTGCATGCCACCGAGACCATCAATCTGTAGCGGGTGACCGCTGCCCATGATGCGCAGCAGCAGGGAATCGCGCTCGGCTGGCTGCTCCGGCAGGTCGGCCGCGACGAAGTAGAGCCCGCGGGAGGTGCCGCCGCGCATCATCATGCAGCGGACACCGCCTGCTGCTGATTGTGCGGCCGCGTTCGGTTGGGTCATGACTGATCCGGTACGGCGTGGTAGTCGACGTACTCGACGCCAAGCTCGGACAGCAGCGCCCGCAAGCCGTAGCGATCGAGGCCGAGCTCACCGCGCTGGAACGCGGCCCGGCTCGCCTTTTCCCTCTCGGCGCGCGCACGGGCGGCGGCAACCGCGCTCGCCGTAGCTGACCGGGGCACGACAACCACTCCGTCGTCGTCGGCGACGATGGCGTCACCTGGCGCTATCCGCTGGCCCCCGATGCTGACGGGGACATTCACCGAGCCGGCCGTCGCCTTCACTGTGCCTTGCGCCGATACTGCCGCGCAGAACACAGGGAAGTTCATCGCATGCAGCTCCGCCACATCACGCACTCCGCCGGTCGTGACCAGCCCTCGCACGCCCCGGTGCTGCGCGGACGTGGCTAGCAGGTCGCCGAACGCTCCGTCGGTGGACGCGGAGGTGGTCGTCACCACCAGGACATCGCCGGGCTGGCATTGCTCCACTGCGGCGTGGATCATCAGGTTGTCGCCAGGCCAGCAGACGACTGTTACGGCCGTGCCGCTGATGCGGGATCCCAGGTAGACCGGCCGGATTGACGGCCCGAGATAGCCGGTGCGGCCGGCCGCCTCGTGGACCGTGGCCACGCCGTGCTCGGCTAGCGCCGCGACGTCGCCCGCGTCGGCCCGCGGGCATCCGGTGACGACAACCGTCCTCACTGCAGCACCCTGGCCGTCTGCGGGTAGAGCCGCATGTACGCCTCGGCCATGGTGGAGCGCAACAGGCCAAGATTCGGGCCGGCGTTGCGCTCGAACTGAACGCCGCGCCGCCGCGCTAGCTCGGTGTAGTAGTCCCACATGTGCGGCTGAGCCTTCAGGCACTCCATGGCCTTGCGCTTGATGTCGAAAACCTCCGTGATGTCCAGGAGCACCTGGGGCTTGAAATCACACTGCTCGGGCTGATGGGGCTCGAACAAGAAGACCGGCGGCGCGCCGAGCGGCTCGCCAGGCGCGTCGTAGCCGATTGCCTGGGCCAGGACACGTGCCTGCAAGGCCATCCGGGCTGCGGCGGGATGATCGGGGTTGTAAGGATCAGACAGTGCATGCGTCAACACCACAGCTGGTTCCACCCTCCGGAAACAGCGCACGATCGCATCGACGAGCTCGTCAGACTCACGCAGCGGATAATCGCCCGCGTCGAGGAAATCCACTGCGGCGCCGAGCGCCTCGGCGGCCCGGCTGGCCTCCTCGCGCCTGATCGCCTTGATCTCGTCGAGCTGCTTGCCCTCACGCCAGGCCTTGGCCGACTCGCCTCGCTCGCCGTAGCTCAGGCACAGCACGGTAACGGTCGCGCCGCGCGAAGCAGCGAGGGCCATCGCGCCTCCGGCCCGCCAGACGAAGTCTCCGGCGTGCGCACTGATCACCAAGAGCGGATCGCTGAGTCCTTGGTCGCTCAGTGCCTGGTTGCTCAGCGCCTGGTCGCTGAGTCCTTGGTCGCTCACCTGCATGTGCTCTTCCCGTCGGCAGTGCCCAGTTCCGGAAGCTACTTGTTGCCAGCGATATTGTCAACGATCTCTCGAATGGTGGTGCTGGACGTGAAGCCACCGCATCACGCTGCGGTCTCGTTGAGGTTAAAAGGCAGCAAGATTGTTGACATTAATGGGCGGCGAAGTCTAGCTTCTCCGCCAAGACCGGCCCCGCATTTCGCGTACCGCAGCAGTTCGGCGGAAGGGGAGTGGTGCATGACGACGACCGTGTGGCCGCAATGAACTGGCCCGCAGGCAACACCCGTAAGTCCAACCGCGAGGACACCATCGTAGGCCGCCGCGCCAGCGTCCGTCCTAGTTTCCTGGCGGCGGACAACCGGTGGCGAAATTAGAAAGTTCTGCATTGCGCATGGCCGTACGCTAGGCGCACACTAGATCCCATCGTTCCGCGGTGCCTGACCACAGCAGAACGTTGCTTCGAGGCGAAGCCCGAATGCAGGGGCGACGCGGGCGTGAACGTCGAGGAGACGGAATGGAATGTCAGGAAGCGCGCAGCGTGGCCAGCTAGCACATGCAGCCACGTCGCTATGCGCTTTCTGCCTAACGGGACAGGCTTCGGCGGTCGCCGCGGCTACGATCCCGACCGCTGCGAACCGACCTCATGAGGAGATCGATTAAAGATGAGTGACCAGACTGTGCAAACCGGCACCCCTGGCCCCGCGGTCGGCATCAGCCGGCGGGGCATGCTGCGCGCGGTCGGCGCAGGGGCAGCCATCGTGGGGACAGGCGGATTGCTCGAGGCCTGCAGCTCCGCCATCAAGGGAGCCGGCTCGGGCAGCACCAAGGCGATCACAATCGGCTGGATCCACCCGCTCACCGGAGACCTGGCCGGGTTCGGAGCCGCCGACAACTGGGTGATCTCGAAGATCAAGCAGACCACGCCGTTCAAGAACGGGTTCAAGATCGGCGGTAAGACCTACCCCGTCACGATCAAGTCCTACGACTCGCAATCCAGCGTCACCCGCGCCGGCGACCTTGCCCGGACGGCCATCCTGAGTGACAACGTCGACATGCTGTTCGCGTCGTCGACACCGGAGACCGTCAACGCGGTGTCCAGCCAGGCCGAGACGCTCCACACGCCGCTGATCTGCTCGAACGTCCCGTGGGAGTCGTGGTACCTGAACCTGTTCCCGAAGGGCAACCCGACCGCAGCCACCGAGCGGGCTAAGTACGTGGTCATGTACTTCCTCGGCGCTGAGCACCTGGCCGCGTGTTTCATCCCGATGTGGAACCGCATCCACTCCCAGCTCCACACCGACAAGGTCGTCGCGGCGGCGTTCCCCAACGACCCGGACGGTGACGCGTTCCGCCAGGTGTTCCCGCTGATCGTCAAGGGGGCCGGCTACACCTTCGACATGTCGTCTGCGTACCCGGACGGCACCACGAACTACTCCTCGATGATCTCGCAGTTCAAGTCGGACAAGGCTGATTTCTTCACTAACGTGCCGCTGCCGCCCGACTTCGCCGCCATGTGGCATCAGTCGATCCAGCAGGGCTTCCGGCCGAAGCTGGCGACGGTGGCCAAGGTGCTGCTGTTCCCGACCGACGCCTACTCGATGGGTTCGTCGGTATACAACGTGGCCACCGACACTTGGTGGGTGCCAACGCTGCCGTGGACGTCCTCGTTCACCGGCGAGACCTGCCAGCAGATGGCCAACGAGTTCGAGGCAGCTACCGGCGGCCAGTGGAACGCCAACATCAGCAACTACAGCCTGTTCGAGTCCGCGTACGCCGCCTTCAAGATGGTGAGCGACCCGCATGACAAGGAGGAGGTCGCCGACGCGATCCACAACGTCAACATCCACGCGCTCGCCGGGCCGCTTAACTTCACTGGGCATGGCGGCGGCTGGCTGAAGCCCTTCGGCCCCGCACCGGGCGTGGCGATTACCCCGCCGGCCGGCGTTCAGTGGCAGAAGGGCACCAAGTATCCGCTGGAATTGCAGGTCGTGGACAACACGCTGCTTCCGGAGGCGAGGATCACGGCCGACCTCCTGCCGACCAATACGTGATCGGATGACAAGTTCGCTACTTGAGCTCGAGCACGTAACGAAGCGGTTCGGCCGCGTCGTTATCGCCGAGGACCTGTCGTTCTCGGTTGGCGCGGGCGATGTCGTCGGGATCGTGGGGCCGAACGGTGCTGGCAAGACCAGCCTGTTCGGCCTCATCTCCGGCGACCTCTCGCCGGATGCGGGCGAAGTCCGCTTTGCCGGGCGCGGCGTCACCAGGCTGGACTCGGCCGCGCGCTGTCGGCTTGGTGTCGGCCGTACCTACCAGGTGCCGCGGCCGTTCGGTGACATGACCGTGTTCGAGAACGTGCTCGTCGCGGCACAGCAGGGCGGCGGGCTGCGTCGGCGCGCCAGTTATGCGGGAGCCGTCGACGCGCTGGACCGGACCGCGATGTCCGACCAGGCCAATGTGCCCGCCGAGCGCCTCGGCCTGCTGCAGCGCAAGCGGCTCGAACTAGCCAGGGCGCTCGCGACTAAGCCCAGCCTGCTGCTGCTGGACGAGGTCGCCGGCGGACTGACCGACCCTGAGGTCGCCCAGCTTGTCGAGATCGTCCGCTCGGTGAATGCCGAGGGGATCGCAGTCATCTGGATCGAGCACGTCGTGCGCGCGCTCACCGCGGTGGTGAGCCGGCTGACTTGCCTGTCTGGCGGCACGTTCGTGGGCGACGGTGAGCCCGCCGCCGTGCTGGCTGACCCCGCGGTCCGCGAGGTCTTCCTCGGCACCGACATCACCGCGGCACTCGCTGGCGGGACGCTGGATGCGTCCTCGGCCGACGGCGAACGGACTGCGCCGTGACCGCGTCGGTGAACGGCGAACGACTGGGCAACGGAACCCCGTTGCTGGTGGTGCGCGACCTTGTCGTGCACCACGGGCAGCTCCGGGCCCTGGACGCGATCTCGCTGCAGGTCTTCCCTGGTGAGGTGTACGCGATCATTGGCGCTAACGGCGCGGGCAAGTCCACTCTGCTGCGCACCATCGCCGGCCTGCACCAGCCGACGGAGGGCTCGGTGCTGCTGGACGGGAGGGACGTGACCCTTCTTCGGCCCGAGCGCCGGGCCAGGCAGGGGATCGTCATGGTGCCAGAAGGCCGACGGCTGTTCGGCTCGCTCTCCGTAGAGGAGAACCTGCAGGTCGGCGCCACGTACGCGCGGCCAGGGGGCTCGTGGACCATCGATGCCGTGTACGGCATGTTCGACTGGATGCGCGAGCGGCGCAACCAGCGCACCGCCCAGCTGTCCGGCGGCGAGCAGCAGGCGGTCGCCATCGGGCGCGCGCTGGTGGCCAACCCGCGCGTGCTGCTGCTCGACGAGCTGTCGCTCGGCCTCGCGCCAGTAGTCGTGCAGCGGATTTACGGCATGCTGCCGCAGATCCTGGCCACCGGGCTAACTGTGTTGCTGGTCGAGCAGGATGTGAGTCAGGCGCTGCGAGTGGCATCGCACATCCACTGCCTGCTTGAGGGCCGGACCACGCTGGAAACCAGGCCCGCCGACGTGACGGCTGAGCAGGTCGAGGCGGCTTACTTCGGGCTAGCGGGCGCGGCTTCGGCAGGACAGCCCGGTGAAGGGAGCGACTCGTTATGGCCTGGGTGAACGCGATCATCCAGGGGGTGCTGACGGGCGGGCTCTACGCCCTGTTCGCTTGCGGGCTTTCGCTGATGTTCGGCGTGATGAAGGTAGTCAACCTAGCTCACGGCGACCTTGCCGTGGTCGCGGGTTACATCGCGATCGGCATCATTACGGTCACCCACGTTCCTGCGCTCTGGTCGCTCCTCATAGTCGTGCCAGTGATGGCGGTGCTCGGTTACGCGCTGCAGCGCACCCTCATCCAGAGCGCGCTCGACCGCGGCGTGCTGACCACGCTCATAGTCACCCTGGGCCTGTCCATGGTGATCGAGAACGGCCTGCTGCAGTTCTTCACGGCCAACACCCGAGGGATCTGCGCGGGGTGCGCCCTGGTGCAGGATTCCTTCAGCATCGGTTCGCAGATCCAGGTCGCCTGGCTGCTCGTGGTCATCTTCGCCGTGGCCGTCGTCGTGCTGCTCGGGCTGCAGTACTTCCTGTCCATGTCTAAGTACGGCCGCTTGATCCGAGCTGTGGCCGACGACAAGGAAGCCGCACAGCTCGCTGGCGCCGACTACCGGCACGTGTTTGGCATAGCGGCTGCGCTCGCGCTGGCGACCGTGGCGCTGGGCGGGGTCGGGTACGGGATGTACTCCACCCTCGACCCCACCGCAGGCACGGACACGATCCTGCTCTTCGCATTCGCTGCGGTGGTGATCGGCGGCCTCGGCTCCCTGTGGGGCACGCTGCTTGGCGGCATCGTGCTCGGTGTCGCGCAGCAGATCGGTGCCCAGATCAACATCTCCGACGAGCTGCTCGCCGGGTTCATCGTGTTCCTGGCGGTGCTCGTGGTGCGGCCGCAGGGGCTTACCTCGCGGAGGGCACAATCGTGAGCCTGGTCACCGAAGCCAGCACGCAACCCGCGGCAGCTTTCCGCGTCACCCGCTCCCGGAGAAATGTTGCCTGGACCGGGATCGCCGCGCTGATCGTGGTGGTCGTGTTCGCCCTAGCCCCCTTCGAGGTCTACTCGGGCACGACGGCGATCCTGGTGCAAGCCTTCATCGTGCTCACACTCGCGAGCATGTGGAACCTGCTCGCGGGGTACGCAGGCCTGGTGTCAGTGGGCCAGCAGGGGTTCGTCGGCCTCGGGGCGTACTTCGTGCTCATCCTTGGGCTGCACGGCCTCTCACCGTTCGACGCGCTGCCGGTCGCTGCGATTGGCTGCGGTGTGGCCGCGCTGCCGCTGTGGTGGCTGGTCTCCCGGCTGCGCAGCGGCTATTTCGCGATCGCCACCTGGGTGCTCGCCGCCACGATCATGCTGTTCATCGAGCGGTTCTCCTCGATCGGCGGCGGCAGTGGCATGCCGCTGCCGGGCTTTACCGGGTACAGTTCGACGCTGTTGACCGCGTACACCTACTGGGCCGGACTGGCGGTCACTGTGCTGGCGCTGGTCGCCATCTACCTGCTGCTGCGCAGCAAGCTCGGCCTCGTGCTGACCGCGATCCGCGACGACGAGGTGGCCGCGCGAAGTTCTGGAGCCCGCGTCGGTCTGGCCCGGATGCTGGTGTTCGTAGTCGCGGGCGTTGGCTGCGGCGCGGCAGGAGCAGTGCTTGCGATCAGCCAGCTCCAGGTGCAACCGAGCGCGGATTTCAGCGTGACGTGGACCGCGGAGATGGCATTC
>Ga0335073_10017200_pt1 | contig 10122 bp, 9 predicted proteins | sample Lox_Sample_22_FD_207093 | JGI IMG/M metagenome (GOLD analysis project Ga0335073, IMG submission 207093) | Soil microbial communities from Loxahatchee National Wildlife Refuge, Florida, United States - Lox_Sample_2.2 | ecosystem: Environmental > Terrestrial > Soil > Wetlands | place: USA: Florida... | reverse complement strand
CAGTAGCTACTCTAGTTGATTAGCCCGTGCCCCCAAGATGAAATTAGAGTGCTTAAGCCACAAGGATGACGGCGTTCTCGTGGGCTTTGCTAGGAGCCTGGTCACAGGGAGTAGGGCGAGGATGCAAACCCGGACCGCAACCATTTTGAAACCATGAGGGTTATTGCACTTAAGGACTTCAGGATAATGCTGTAGAAGACGCCCTACAAAACTCATCTTAAATGCGGGTCTAACTACTTAGTCCGAGGGGAAGGCGGCAGAAAACGGCGGCCTTTGACGCTGTTCGGCGTCATTCCCACACCCCGTTCAGGGCGTCTCTCTCCCCGCTGCCTTTAACGCTCTCACGGCGGCACCAGGCCGCCAACTCTACAGGCACCTAGCTTTACCGCGCACATCACTTCCTTGAGATCCCCACCCGTTTCCAAAAACAGGCCCATCTGATTTTGGGCTCTCTTCGTATTTTGGCAGCTTCCAGGATCCTATTTAAGGGCCGCGTACGCCCTCTCTGTGTCGAAGATGGCTCTCCGCAGCATCCTCTCAACTCCAAGCAAAAACGCTTTACCGCGTCCGCGGTCTCACGTCTGTCCGCCTCTCCAACCGTTATTGCTGTGGCGCGTTGCCCCCTTTCTCTAGTTATCATCCTCTCTCGTGGACCACAGTCCCGTTCCTCCGCACCTCGTTGTCAAACCGGGCTCTCTTCGCATTTTGGCAGCTTCCAGGATCCTACTTAAGGGCCACGTACGCCCTCTCTCTGTCGAAGATGGCTCTCCGCAGCATCCTCTCAACTCCAAGCAAAAGCGCTTTCCGTCTACCTCTCGAACCATCATTGCTGCAGCGCGTTGCTCCCTTTCTCCAGTTACCATCCTCTCTCATGGACCATAGTCCCGTTCCTCCACACCTCGTTACACAATGAATTGGTCGACGGACAGTGTCGGAGGCAACTGGTACCAAGGCACAGGACCTCCGCCAAAACGTGACTTGACAGCACTCGAGGCGCGCAACGACACCGATTCCAGTGTAAGTCGCACGAAACCTAACCAGGCCGAGTTCTACGATCATGCTGGGATTCACAGGTGATACACATTCCTGAGGGCACCTTTGAGACTGCTCTAGAACCTTTCGAAAAGGAAGACTGGGCAAGCCTTACAGAGTTCCCTGCATGGAGCGAGTGAATTGTTGATCTTTGGCTTCCACCTGGGCAGGTACGATGTTCGATTTGAGTCATCAAGTCTGCTAGCTTACATATTCGACAGAAGATTGTATCTAATCCCGTAAGGCACTAGACTTATAGCACGCCTTCTCTTCAGTCCGAAAACCGGGGTTTATCTGGCTCTAGATAATACTCTACCTTCCATCGAATTTCTGAATCTCCTATGTTATGACTATAACCTCTCTTTGAGTTGAAGATAAAAGATCTATCCATTCTCTCTTCCATTTCGATAACTCTGCATACCCCACGCGCTGAAACGCCCTTCCTTCGGACTTTTGCACAACTAGGAACATCTTGTTAAACTCATTACCAAGGTATACTAGCCTGCAGTTGTCTAGGTCAGGTTTCTGGTACTCGAAATCCAAGCCAATGGCATCGTGGTACGGCTGAAAAGGCAAACCACTGAACTTTAATGGTGGATCCAGGTCCGAAGCCCTTAGGACCCGTGCTTCTAGAGCAATGAATGCGCCCTTGACCATTCCGAATGGCGATTTTTGCGACACGAGCTGTACGCCGCTATTGATTAACTTAGCGTCAATGTGATTGGGTTCCGTAACCGAAACCGAGTAGGGTACCGTGATCCACGACCAACTGGGTGAACCGATACGCTTGGTGCAGTGTACGCCCTCAATGTTCCTTGGCAGTCCGGTGCACCGCAACGCGGGCGTGGACCGATACCAGCCTAGGTGCTGGATGATGGTTTTCTTCCAAAAGCCGGCAAGGTAGACATCGTTCCACGATTTGGCAAGTTCGGTGGCTATGCCAGCCAGAGCCGGTAGACGGTCATCAAAGAGCGTCAGATCTCTCCCGCTATACTCACAGATGATTTGCTTCCATATCTGATTTTGAGTGTTGGTTAGGTAGTACTCCCTGATGTCATCATTTTTTTTCCGAGCAAGGTCCTCGTCCACAAGACCAAACACAGACACGGGCAGCTCAAGTGGAAACTCGAAGTCCAGGTATGTCTCGTGCACGGGCTGGAATCCGTGTCCTATACACTTGAGGGTGATCTGACATGAGTCAAACACGAGGGCGCGAGGTGACAAGAGAAGTTCCTGAAAGGTCCAGGCCCTTTGGAAGATAGGTTCATCGGAGGAATATATCTTGTCGGAATCATGCATTCTGAGGTAAACTGTCCCAGAAGTGGAATTGTCAACAAACATAGGAAGCTGCGCGATGGGTTCGTCGGGCTTCCCGTTCCACAGGAAGCCATCCGTCACTTTTTCTGCGCTGGCTGCCACGATTGCTACAGTCGAATTTTTGTATATTGACCCCATCTTGGCAATTTCGTTAGACTTATCGCTGCTATCATCTTGGATGATACAAAAAGCATCAATCCAAAGATAGCGAATGCCAACTTTTCGACACACTTCGACAGCATCAGAGATTGTTTTTGGCAGATGACGTGGCAAGGCGAGCATATGGTCGTGAAGATTTGAAGTAGTAGTAGTGAGCTGCTGCACGCCACTTCCCCAGCAATAACTCAGGGTGGCATATTGTGCTTTCTCGTTCTCGAGGGACTCGTGAAGCCGAATTGTTGAGTTGTCGGCTCCAACGTCAAGCACCCTCCGCGGCAGCTTAGGAGTACATCCCCGAGGACAAGAGAGGTGCTTATTCAGGCAGTCTTCGAGCCATTGGCGAATTTTGGCGGCCATTTTGGGGTTTAGATCTTTAGACTCTCGTCTCCCAGGCACGAAATCTGAAGCCGGGTCGGCTATGCCACTATCAGCATCACTATCAAAAGATTTTCTCCCGTGATGTCAACTTACCCTCCAACGTTACGAGATTGAATCCTACCCCCTCTGGGATCGTAGGTACTGGATCCATTGGAATCTGCACTTCGAGGCTGTGCAAATGAATGTTGTTCAGAGGGTGCCTCGAGAGCCTACCCTCCACGGGAGACGGCAAACGAGTAAACTTAGCGAGAATCCGAATCTCGGCACGGGTGACCGATCCGTCATCCTCGTAGTCCCAATCTTCATGCTCTGTAACGTCCCAAATTGCTCTGCAGAGCGCACAGCCGTGGGCTGCCGTTTTTTGAATTTCGTACCAGTTGAAATGCTTGTAACCACCATCACTGAGAAGCGCATCAAGTCCTTCTGGTGTTCCAGTCATGGATTCGCACTTTGCGCAGCACCGAGGGCTTCTGCTAGGGAATTCTGGCCAGACTATATTTTCCCTTCGCCTTGGCTGGGTCAGTGTGCCCCCTCGCTCATGAGATTTGAGGTTGCTGTTATCGCTATCCTTACTTTCGTCGCTCCATAAACTTTCGCGATCAAGGGCAGCGAACTCAGGCCGCACTATGTCTGACTGAGTCCGGGCAACTTTTGAATTCCTGGGCAGTTCTTCGCGGAGGTTGTCGTTGTCACTGCCATTTCCGTCCTCACCGTCGGTGCTGTTATCGCTCCATGGGATTTTGCGTTTGAGGACGCTGCTGCTAGCGGCCATTTGCATTGACAATGCTGGTGGCGTTGGGGGTTGAGAATCATGGTAGATGCGAAAAGGGTTTCATGAGTTGGAAAATCGATTGATCCCATTGTCCTGTTGAGGCGCAGCCTTGGCACAGCCTCCCTGGTGATTCATGTCGTAGCAGCGAGGTGTTTCAGTTTCCCCATCCGCTAATGGTTAGGTAAGTAAGGGACCGAGGTAATGCTGACCACGTGACCGTATTACAAGGTCTACGGGAGGGCCCGAGGGAGAACCCGCCGGCCAGTCGTAAGCTCCACAATTTAGTCACCGATGTGCTCATAGGCTGGAAGTTTGGAGGCGTCACTCCTTCAATTCGCCTATATTACTGCCAGCACTTGGAAAGAGTGTACCGTCGCTCCTCCGTGATTCAACACGCATAGTAATCGATACGCAACAGACATGCAAGACGGGTTCGCTAATGGGAGATGGCATCGTCATGCCCGGGCTCGGCAATGATTCGAGCTGTGCGATCACGCCGCAATGTGGCGCAGCAAAACGCAGCCTTGCGGAGCTTCGAAGAGTACTCAAAGTCCGAATGAACATGACTTGCTCAACATCTTCATTTTGAAAATTCTCGAATCCGGTGACGCCCACCATTTCTAGGCTCTTTTGGTTGCAAACGGTAATGTGGGCTTTTTGAAACGTCAATGGCCGAGGCAATAGGAGCAATAGGCCTCGTCGCCAGTTGCCTGTCAATTCTTAAGGCATTTGAGTCGATCAACAAATTTGCACGCCAGAACCTGCACACGAATGCTTCAGCCAAAAAGGAGCTGTCGCCCTTGCTGGGTAAGCTCACTGCATACGAAGGATTGATACGAGGCATCAAGCTTCAGGCTGAACTTGACGATGCCGACCGAATTCGCCTCTCTGTCCTCAACCACATCGATGGGCCACTCAAGGCATGCGAGACAGCTCTCAAGGCCATCAGTCACAGGTTTGAAACTCTGCCGAAGCACCTTTTACTTGGTAAAATAATGGACAAGAAGACCTCGTTAGCCCTCAAGGCGCTCGACGCATCAAAGCCAATCCTTGAGTTGTCGCTGGACGCCGACCAAAGGTCAGTCGACTGATACCCTATCCTTGGTCTGCTTGCTACATGTGTGCAAAAGGCAGTACTGGCTTCCTCGGTCCTCTGTTGTGGAGAGAAATCACTAAACCAAGTTGTGTCTATCCGCAGAACGATCACGAAGTCGATCGAAGCTTATGTCCGTAATATTCACGAAGACCTTCAGATCTTGCGAATCAACGAGGAGGAGACACTCTCTAATTTGAACTCATTAAAAGGGGATGTTGCAGAAATCAGGGCCATCACCGCTGCCGATCAAGAAGAGAGGCGCAAAGCAGAAGACCAAAGATCGTTAGAAGAAGTCCTCACATGGATATCGACCGTCGATCCGAGCTCCAACTTCCGGGCCGCGCAAAGGTGTCTCCAGGATGGGGACTCGAGTGGGTCATGGTTTCTCAGAGGATCCTCTTTTGACCAGTGGGTATTCGGGCAGCAGCCAAAGCTGTGGCTATGCGGCGCTTGTATACGCTTCGACATCCGTTTACCTTGATGCATAGCTGACGCGGGCATAGCTGGCTCTGGCAAGACCGTTCTCACTTCGAGAATAATAGACGTCCTTGGGAGAAGCCTAGCTCAGACAAGCAACCAAGTACCGATCTTGTACTTCTTCTTCGACTTCAATGACCCCAGTAAGCAGAAGGTAGAAGGCCTACTCAGGTCGCTCATCTTGCAACTTGCCGCCCAATGCGAGTCGACTGTAACTTTTTTGCAAGCTCTGTACAGTGAACATCAGGCCCAGCCTAATAAGATGGCGTCAGCAGTGCGGGAATGGACCAACATACTTCTGAAGTTGCTTGGAAAGCAAGATGCTTGTTACATCATCATAGACGCCCTTGACGAGTGCGTTACGCTAGATGAGCTGATCGAGGAGATCGGCTCACTGCTGCAATCGGCCAAACCCTCCGTCAGGTGGCTCTTTGTCAGTCAACCCGCCGTTGAAATATCACGCGTGTTCAAGGAATATTCGGTTGCAAAAGTCAAGATTCGAAGTTCAGCTGTTGACGAAGATATCCGATTGTACGTTAGAAGACGTCTGGGAACAGATATGCGACTAAAATCCTTCCCCCCTTCAATGAAGGTCAAGATTACTGAAGTTATGGACAAAAAGTCATCGGGAATGTGAGAGATAAGAAACCTGGTTACGTCCCCTGCGCTGACCAAGTGTTTTAGGTTCCGGTGGGCACAATGTCAGCTCGACGTTCTTTCAAAGCTGAAGGACCGGCGTAGTGTCACTGTCGAAAGGGCACTGGAACGTCTTCCCTCAGATTTGCACGTGACGTACAAGAGACTGCTCGCAGCAATTCCAGATGATGACCGTGCATTGGTCCTCAGAATGCTCAACTTTGTGGCTCTCTGTGCTCGGCCAGTCACATTGGACGAAGTCGCGGAATATGCCATTATCGAGGACGACATGGTCCGCGTCACGCCTGTTAATCGCTTCGCGAATTGCCGTGAAATTCTGCAACTCTGCGGAAACTTCGTCAGCGTGCAGGATAAGATCCTCAGTCTGGCTCATAAATCCGTCAAGGATTTCTTGTTGTCGGCAGACGTTACCCAACGACCAGACAATGAGTACGACGACCTTGAGATCGAGATCGGACGTACTTGCCTCATTTATCTGTCTTTCTTGGGGGATTCTGACAACTTCGAAACCGGCGCGCCGAGCACGGAACGGCTGCAGCGACTACGAATATGTTATCCGCTCCTCGAATACGCGGCGGCCATGTGGCCACATCATCTCCGGCGTGCCTCCCACCAAAATACGCTCAAAGGCCTTATGCAATCTTCCTTAAATCTCCTGGGTAGCTCCAATCTCTGGAAAACCTGGCTCGTCCTTCAGCCAGCAGATATTTGGGACAATCAGATACAGCTCGCATTGTTCCTATGTGACGCAGTAATACGATCGCCGGACGTGCCAGGATGGGCTTTGGATTTCTGGGATATCAGACAAACCCTGCGCAAGAAGGGCCTGTCCAAATCGCCAAACAGCCAGAACAGTGTTGAGAGGTCTCCGTGGAGCCGTAGCAAGTCCGCTCGATTTGGTTATCAGCATGTAGAGTCCTTTTCCAGGCAATTCTTCCTAGAGGTTAGCGGCAAACAGGAATATACTTTGGCAGTGATTCTCCTTGAGGTAGCCCTTCAGAAGAGCCTCGAGAGTATCGTCCAGCAAGAGGCAAGCCTAGGGAGTACCTACGACACCCTCGACAGGCATCTCCAGCTCCTACACGACAAAAGCGAAATGGCCCGGTCAAGAATGGGCCAGAAGTACGGGGATGTTGTTCTCGACTGCATCAGATTAGCAACTCTTGGGACCGAGGGCTTGCCTGAAGTCGCCGCGCCGCTATCCCCCGACCAGAGACAGCATATCCTCTGGGAGAAGTGTTGCCAACCCCTTCAAAAAATCGCAAGGGCTGGCTTTGCAAGGGCCCACGGCTTCCGTGCTTCTCCACCCACCGAACCCGACTGTGAGGAAGACAATATCTTTGGTTTCTTCACCGGAGGGGCGACCACGCACGAGATCAGCGCTAAAGACGAAGGCAGCGAATCTACTTTGCAAAATTTCGCAGCCTTGCTCAATGGAGAGGTGCCGACGGAGCCACACACACACTTGCACAACAAGGCTAGCGATCTCATTCGGGCGACGCGCCCTACTCATCTCACATATGGGGTCCCTCCCAGTGCCGATGGTGTATTCTATGGAGCTTTTTCTAGTAGCTTTTTTGGAAGGGCAGGTCTAAGTCGTGTTTTGGAACCATGGAAATACCGACAAAAAAGTGCTTAGTCGTTTCGATTAGATATCACTGATTCTATCTCTCGCTTTGTACTCTCCTGGATATAGTGTCTTTGTTCAACATCTCCGCGCGCATTTCCTTGACATTGCGTCCCTTTGCTAGGTAGAGTGTATAGACTATCCAAAGATTGCACGGGCCTTTAATTATGCCATCCGAACAGGCTTCGACGATCATATCGAAAATGGACAACAAGGTTGGAATTGGGAACAGCATCGGTAGGTTCGCCATCCTCCCTGGCGGGCCTCCCAAGAAAAGAGGAAGTGTCTTAGCGGTTGGGGGAGGGCGGGTCGTAACAAAAGATGGGCAGAAACAGTGGCTTGACCGCTTTCAACCTTTGCGTTCCCCACAAAGCAATTGGCTCATCAGCCTTTTGATTGATTCTGTTCTCTTTCGACTTTTTCCATTTCTGCCATTAATCGTTGATGACTTTAATTCTATTTCTTCTCGTCATTGATATCATTCAAGTCGCACCCCAAAGAATGTAAAATGGAGTAGTTAATGATTTTTGTCGCCAAGATCTGTCCCGGAGCTTTTCGTCTGAAAGTTGGAGCTTCAAATCATTATTTGGGCGCTGCTGTCCGTCTGCTTCGAGCGTTTCTCTTCATTGCGAAATTATCGTCTATCTGCAGGCTTGATCTTTGTCGATTTAGCTACTTCTATAGTTCGCCATGACAAACATCACCCCCGTCATTTCATCTATCCTCATCGAGGCGCATTCCGCAGACCCAATCCCAGCAACCTACCACTCCTCCAAGAAGCTCGACGCATTCCTGCAAGAGGCACATAGGATAGTATTTCACCCATTCACGAGATTCGGAAGAAAATTATTGACCCTTTTGCTAGAACACCCACATTTCGTCCCTCCTCTCCTATCTTCGCGAGATCCGCCAACCATACCTCTCCACCGCGCCTCCTCCTCGCCGCCGTAACTCAGTTTCACACCATAATCCCAGCCCGACATACCTCACCGACCCGCAGCGCGCAGAAATCGATTCCTCTACCTCCCTCCTTCTGCGCGATCTCGACGCAAATATCCGCGAATTAAGGTTGGTTAGGTTCAGCAACTATCCAAAGCAGAAATTAATTTAGACAGCACCACCGAGTCAGTTCGTACGTCCACCGAGACGATCCTCCTCGAGCGAAAATACGGTAAACCGAATAACTTCATCTGGCGATGGGCGACCGCAGACGGGGTCGACGAGCCGGCCAAGAGCCAAGAACAGCGCGATGACGAGGGCAGGGCACAGACGCTGAAGACTGTCAGGGGGAGCGTGATATGGTATCTCCAAGCTCGTCTCGCGCAAGCGATGGAGCGGCGACAGGAAATGGTGGAAATAAGGGCGGAGCGGGAACGCGAAAAGGAAAGGAGTGTACTGTGGAAGATGAGTGCCAATGCACCTGCGAGGAGGGAAAGCATGAATGGTTCTTTAGCGGGCCCCCCGTCGAATACCGACGATCGGGGGCGGCAGTACAATCCGGCGACCGACCCCTCTTCCGACCCATCAGCCATCGAGTCCCAGCTCTCGCCTGAACAGCTGCAACTCTTTGAGTCAGAAAACTCGACGTTACTGAATTACTACAACGACACGCTGAAGCAAGTCACACAAGCAGAGAAGTCGGTACTGGAGATAGCTTCTTTACAGCAGACGCTTATCTCTCACCTGAACACACAAGGCGAGATGATTGAGCAACTCGTGACCGACGCACAGAATACGGATGAGAACGTGCGGAGGGGTAACAAGGAGCTGAAGAAGGCAAGCGAGAGGGGGAGTACAGCCAAGTTGGTGTTCTGGACGACAGTGGGGATATGTGGGTTCTTGATAAGTTGGGATTTAGTCTTCTAGACAACTATTGCAGATCTGGTTTGAACAGGTATGCCTGTCCATGGCACCTCAGTTTCAGGACTCGAGCTACCACGCTACTGGTACTTGTGTTGTGCGAAATTCAGAAGGTCACACGGCCTAGTTCGCAAATCCGACAATCATCCAAGAGTTTGTCCAAAGCCAAAGCTTGTCCCGGTCGCAGTACTCCTTCGTTGAGGATCCTGCGCTTGGACATGGCCTTCCTTGCGTTGCTCCTGGAACCCACTGTACGCCGAGAAGCCCACAAGAGGATAACTGGCGGCTTCCCCGTCAACTTGTGAATCTCGAACGTCGTGGTTGAGTGATCACAGTCTGCATACTCAGACGTGCCCGGCGCTTGGAGACCTTGGCGGTCTTCCCATGGAGGTAATCTGTGTGTGTTCTAGGATGTTGCAGAGGGATGCATTTGGTCAACTGTTGGCGGAATTGAGGGTTTGAAGCCAATGCCGAGTAAGGACGTCGGTGGATGAAGAGAATATTCAATGTTCGTGAACGCGTTTCTGACAACGAGTGACTGGGAGAGTAGACAGGAGCTGTGAAAGTGCAAGCATCGTAAACATAACATTCCTGTCGTGAGCTTTAAAAAGATTCGTTGTCGCTCGTTCTGCCAAGGCCGTGTCCCAAGTCGTTGGCTAGCAGACCGAACGCAATTGTTTTGGCTGCGCTTCACTTTCTGTCATGTGTTCGGGCTGTGTAGGACGCGCCTTCAAACCTAGTGAATAC
>Ga0335073_10017199_pt1 | contig 10122 bp, 5 predicted proteins | sample Lox_Sample_22_FD_207093 | JGI IMG/M metagenome (GOLD analysis project Ga0335073, IMG submission 207093) | Soil microbial communities from Loxahatchee National Wildlife Refuge, Florida, United States - Lox_Sample_2.2 | ecosystem: Environmental > Terrestrial > Soil > Wetlands | place: USA: Florida... | reverse complement strand
ACCAGCGCGAGCCCGAGGCCGGTGTTGCCCGCGGTCGCCTCGATGAGCACGCTCCCCGGGGAGATCTGCCCGGCGCGTTCGGCCGCCTGGATGAGGTAGAGCCCGATGCGATCCTTGATCGAGCCGCCGGGATTCTGGTTCTCGAGCTTGAGGAACAGCTCGCACGGGCCGGTATCGATATGACGTACGGCCATGAGCGGCGTGCGGCCGATCATCTCCAGCACGTTGCCGTAGGTGGGCGATGGCATGTCCGATCCTTCGAGGCAGGCTGCCGCGGTGGCGCTCGCGCGCGCTGCCGCGGCCCGGTGGACTGATTGCGGCGATTGTACGGTCAGGCAGGAGCGGCTGCGACAATGAGCCCGGCGCCGACCCAACCGGCCAGCAGTGCCGCGGCGGCCTCCGGCGCGCGCTCGGCGCCGTGCAGCGTCGCCACGAGCTCGCACAGCTCGCCGAAGCCCGCTCCGGCGCGCGCGGCATCGAGCGCCATGGCCTCGCCGGCCTCGAGCGAGCGGAAGCAGGTCTGCAGCTCCTGCCGCCACAGCAGCCATTCGACCGGCGCCGGCATGAGGCGCAGCGGCGGCCGCTCGGCCTCCTCGGTCAGCGCCTTCCACAGCTGCGGCACGTTCCAGCTCAGGCCGAGCCGGTGCACGCTCGGATGCCAGCTGAAGCGCAGCGACGCCCAGTCGGCCGGCGGCACGCGCGCCAGCTGCGCGGCGGGGAGCGGCGCTGCATCGGCCGCGTCGAACACCGCGCACAGCGTCCACTCGAAGCGTGCCAGCTCGGCGAGCAGCGGCACCTCCGCGTACTCAGGCCGCTCGAGCAGGAATGCCTCGAGCTCATCGCCATAGTGGCGGATGGAGAAATACGGCGAGTCGTGCGCACGCACATAGGCGGCGCCGAGGGCCTCGAAGTCCTCTTCGCCAAGCAGCGCGGCGAGCGCCGGGTAGCTCGCGCGCAACGCATCGACGAGGCGGCTGCCGTAGGCGCCGGCGTAGATCCCGAGGCGCGTGCCGATGGCGAAGCGCTCGCTGCCGAGGACCTCGGCCTCGATGGCGCGCGTGCCGCGCAGCAGGTATTCCTGGAACTCGCCCTGCAGGCGCGCGAGCTCGCTCACGGCGCCCCCGCAACGCTCGCCGCCACGGCGCGCGCCGGCGCGCCCGCCGGCACCGGATCCGCGAGCGCACGCTGCGCGAGCGCGCGCGCCTGCTCGAGCTCGGCGCACAGCTCCTCGAGCGGCGGGATGTGATCGTCGCGCTCGATCATGGTCGAGACCGCACCGCAGCGCCGGATGGCACTCGCGTACAGCTCCCATACCGGGTCGGAGACCGGGTGATCGTGGGTGTCCACCAGGTAGTCGCCGTGATTCTCGTGGCCGGCGAGATGGATCTGCTGCACGCGCTGCGGCGGGATCGCGTGCAGGTACTCGAGCGGGTCGAAGCCGTGGTTCACCGAGCTCACGTAGATGTTGTTGACGTCGAGCAGGATCAGGCAGTCGGCGCGCGCGGCGATCTCGGCGAGGAATTCCCACTCGCTGAGCGGGGAGTCGCGGAAGGTGACGTAGCTCGATACGTTCTCGAGCAGGATGCGTCGCCCGAGCACCTCCTGCACGGTGCGCACCCGCGCAACCACGTGCGCGAGCGCCTCCTCGGTGTAGGGCAGTGGCAGCAGATCGTGGGTGTTGCGCCCGGCGACGCCCGTCCAGCAGAGGTGATCCGAGATCCACTGCGGCTCGACCCGTGCGGCGAGCGCCTTCAGCTGCCGCAGGTACTCGAGGTTCAGCGGCGCGGTGCTGCCGATCGAGAGCGACACGCCGTGCATCACCACGGGGTAGCGCTCGCGGATGCGCATGAGGTAATTCAAGGGCTTGCCGCCCGGCACCAGGTAGTTCTCGCTGAGCACCTCGAACCAGTCGATCCGCGGGCGACCGGCAAGGATCGCCTCGTAGTGCTCGACGCGAAGGCCGAGGCCAAAGCCGAGAGAGGGGCGGGTCAGCATGTGCGCGTGCGTCCTGGGCGGGGCGGGATTGTAGCGCGCGCGCCCATACAGTAGACCGGGGGAGGCACCACTGGATTGCGCCGCGGCGCGCAAACCCCTTGAAATGCTGCGCTCGCGGATCGATTACAATTGACTCGCCCGCGTCTGTCCTGCGCAGCGGGCGACCCACTCTGCTGACGGTGAAGGAATGACCGACGCCTCCGGCGACGCGATCCTCGTGCGTGGCGCGCGCCAGAACAATCTCAGGAATCTCGACCTCGACATCGCGCTGAACGAGCTCGTGGTCGTCACGGGCGTGTCGGGCTCCGGGAAGTCCTCGCTCGTGTTCGACACGCTGTACGCGGAAGGCCAGCGGCGCTACGTCGAGACCTTCTCGCCCTATGCGCGGCAGTTCCTCGATCGCATGGACAAGCCGCAGGTGGATTCGATCACCGGCATCCCGCCCGCGATCGCCATCGACCAGACGAACCCGGTGCGCACCTCGCGCTCCACCGTCGGCACGATGACCGAACTCAACGACCACCTGAAACTGCTGTACGCGCGCGCCGCGCGGCTCTTCTGCCGCCGCTGCGGAGAGCTCGTGCGGCGCGACAGCACCGAGACCATCTACGCGGACCTCGTGGCGCGTGCGCAGGCGGCCGGGGACCCGCGCCTGGTGCTGTCCTTTCCGGTGCCGGTGCCGGCGAGCTTCAGCGAGGCCGAGGTGCGCGAGCTGCTCGCGCGGCAGGGCTACACGCGCTATCTCGATGGGGCGCCGCCCCCGCCGGCGGCGCCCGCGCCGCAAGTCCCCGGCACCGCCCCGCGGAGCCGCCGCAAGCGCGCGCCTGCCGCGCCCGGTGCGCCGCAGAAGCAGCTCGAGGTGGTGCAGGATCGCCTGCGCGCCGGTAACGCCGCGCGCGGCCGTGTGCTCGAGTCGCTCGAGGCGGCGCTGCGCGTCGGGCGCGGGCGGGTCAATGTGCACGTGGTCGACGCGGCGGACCCGCCCGGCGTGCTCGCCACCTGGCGCTATTCGAGCGAGCTGCACTGCGCGCACTGCAATCTCTCCTATCACGAGCCGACGCCGAGCGAGTTCTCCTTCAACTCCCCGCTCGGAGCGTGCGAGGCCTGCCGCGGCTTCGGCCGCACGATCGGCATCGACTACGGACTCGTCATCCCCGACGAGAGCAGGTCGCTGCGCGGCGGCGCCATCAAGCCCTGGCAGAGCAAGTCCTACGCCGAGTGCCAGCAGGACCTGGAGAAGTTCGCGAAGCTGCGCGGCATCCCGCTCGATATGCCGTGGCGCGAGCTCTCGGCCGAGGCGCGCCGCTGGGTGATCGAGGGCGAAGGCCCCTGGAGCCGCAAGGTCTGGTACGGGGCGAAGCGCTTCTTCGCCTGGCTCGAGACGCGCGCCTACCGCATGCACGTGCGCGTGCTGCTGTCGCGCTACCGCGCCTACACGCCGTGCACCGCCTGCGAAGGGGCACGCCTCAGGACCGAAGGACTGCTGTGGCGCATCGGCGGCGGCGAGCTCGCCGCGCGCGCGCTCGCGGGCGCGGCGCCGTTTCGCCCGCAGGGGGTCGAGTGGGATGCGCAGCGGCTCGCCGCGCTCCCGGGGCTCTCGATCCACGATCTGATGCTGCTGCCGCTCGAGCGCTGCTGCGAGTTCTTCGCCGGACTCACCCTGCCGCAGCCGCTCGATGAGGCGACCGAGCTGCTGCTCGGGGAGATCCGCGGCCGCTTCCGCTACCTGGTCGACGTCGGGCTCGGCTACCTGACGCTCGACCGCCAGTCGCGCACGCTCTCGGGCGGCGAGGTGCAGCGGATCAACCTGACGACCGCGCTCGGCACCTCGCTCGTCAACACACTGTTCGTGCTGGATGAGCCCTCGATCGGGCTGCATCCGCGCGACATGCAGCGGGTCATCGGCGTGATGAAGCGGCTGCGCGATGCCGGCAACTCGCTGGTCGTGGTCGAGCACGACCCGCAGATCATGCTCGAGGCCGACCGCATCCTCGATCTCGGTCCGGGCGCCGGCGAGCGGGGCGGCGAGATCGTCTTCTACGGCAGCCCCGCGCAACTGCGCGCCAGCAAGGCCTCGCTCACCGGGGCCTATCTCAGCGGCCGCCGGACGGTCGTGCCGCTGCCGCCGGCGGCCGGTGCGCACGGCGGCACGCCGCGCCCCGCCGCCATCGCAAGCGACGGCGGCGTGGTGGCCGAGGCGCGCTCGAACCGCTGGCTCGAGCTCAAGGGCGCCACCGAGCACAACCTGAAGAACGTCGACGTGCGCATTCCGCTCAAGCGCCTGGTGTGCGTCACCGGCGTCTCGGGTTCGGGCAAGTCGACCCTGGTCGAGGACGTGCTTTACCCGGCGCTCCTCAAGTACCGCGGCAAGCCGACCGAGGCGCCCGGGCAGTTCACCGGCCTCGCCGGCGCCGAGCTCATCGACGATGTGGTCATGGTCGATCAGAACGCCATCGGCCGCACGACGCGCTCCAACCCCGCCAGCTACGTCGGCGCCTTCGATGCGATCCGCGCGCTGTTCGCGGCGGAGCCCGCCGCGCAGGAGCGCAAGTACACCCCGGGCACCTTCAGCTTCAACTCCGGCAACGGCCGCTGCCCGACGTGCAGCGGCAACGGCTTCGAGCACGTCGAGATGCAGTTCCTCTCGGACGTCTACCTGCGCTGCCCCGACTGCAACGGCCGGCGCTACCGCGACGAGGTGCTCGACATCCGCCGCGAGGGCGCCGACGGGCGCCGCGCCAACATCGCCGAAGTGCTCGAGATGACCGTGACCGAGGCGGGCGCCTTTTTCGCCGACGCGGCCGAGGTGGCGGCGCGCCTCGCGCCGCTCGCCGACGTCGGCCTCGAATACCTCAAGCTCGGCCAGCCGGTGCCGACCCTCTCGGGCGGCGAGGCGCAGCGGCTGAAGCTCGCCGGGCATCTGGCCGAGGCCGGCTCGGTGCTCTCGAGCACCACCCACAAGGGCAAGCTGTTCCTTTTCGATGAGCCGACCACCGGGCTGCACTTCGAGGACGTCGCCAAGCTGCTGCGGGCGTTCCGCAAGCTCCTCGCCGCCGGACACTCGCTGCTGGTCATCGAGCACAACCTCGATGTGATCGGCGCCGCCGACTGGATCATCGACCTCGGCCCCGAGGGCGGTGAGCGCGGCGGTGAGATCGTCTGCGCCGGCACGCCCGCCGCGGTGAGCGCGCTGCCCGCCTCGCACACCGGGCGCGCGCTCGCGGCCTACCGGGCGGCGCTCGCCGGCGAGCGCCCCGGCGGGGAGGCCGTGGCACCGCTCGCCGCGGTCGCCGAGCCACGCGCCGCCTACGCCGCCAACGGCCGCGGCCGGCACGCGATCGTCATCCACAAGGCACGCGAGCACAACCTCAAGGGCATCGACGTCGAGATCCCGCGCGACCGCTTCACGGTCATCACCGGGGTGTCGGGCTCGGGCAAGTCGACCCTCGCCTTCGACATCCTCTTCAACGAGGGGCAGCGCCGGTATCTGGAGTCCCTCAACGCCTACGCGCGGCAGTTCGTGCAGCCGGCGGCGCGGCCCGACGTGGATGCGATCTTCGGCATCCCGCCGACGGTCGCGATCGAGCAGCGCACCAGCCGCGGCGGCAGGAAGAGCACCGTGGCGACGCTCACCGAGATCTATCACTTCATGCGGCTGCTGTACGTGAAGCTCGGCACGCAGTACTGCCCCGACTGCGACCTCGCGATCGAGCCGCAGAGCGAGGCATCGATCGCGGCGCGGCTGCTGCGCGAGTACCGCGGCAAGTCGATCACGCTGCTCGCGCCGCTGGTGCTGGCGCGCAAGGGCTACTACACCGACCTCGCCAAATGGGCGCACAAGAAGGGCTTTCGCACGCTGCGCGTCGACGGCGAGCTCACCCCGACGGCGCCGTGGCCGCGCCTGTCGCGCTTCCGCGAGCATACGATCGAGCTGCCGGTGGCGGACCTCACGGTCGGCGCGAAGACCGACGCCGCGCTGCACCGCGCGCTGGCGCGCGCGCTCGATTTCGGCAAGGGACTGGTGCATGTCCGCGACGTGAAGTCGGGCACGGTCACCGTGTTCTCCACCAAGCGCGCCTGCCCCGCGTGCGGGCGCAGCTTCGCCGAGCTCGATCCGCGCCTCTTCTCCTTCAACTCGCGTCACGGCTGGTGCGAGAGCTGCTACGGCACGGGCGTGCAGATGGCCGGGTTCGATGCCGGGCAGTCGGGCGAGGAGGTGTGGTGGAACGAGTGGTTCGGGCACGAGCCCCTCGACTGCGGCAGCTGCCGCGGGCAGCGGCTCAACCCGGTGGCCCTCAACGTGCGCTTCCGGGGACGCTCGATCGCCGCACTCGCCGCCGAGTCGGTGGCGGGCAGCGCGCAGTTCTTCGCGACTCTGCGGCTCGGGCCCCGTGAGCGCGAGATCGCGCGCGACCTGCTGGCCGAGATCCGCGCGCGGCTCAGGTTCCTGACGCGGGTCGGCCTGTCCTACCTGCAGCTCGACCGCTCCGCGCCGACGCTCTCGGGCGGGGAGGCACAGCGCATCCGCCTCGCCGCGCAGCTCGGCTCGAACCTGCAGGGCGTGTGCTACGTGCTCGATGAGCCGACCATCGGCCTGCACCCGCGCGACAACGGCGTCCTGCTCGATTCGCTCGCCGAGCTCGCCGGGCAGCGCAATACGCTGGTGGTGGTCGAGCACGACGAGGAGACCATCCGCCGCGCCGATCACGTGCTCGACCTCGGTCCCCAGGCGGGCGTGCGCGGCGGCGAGCTGGTCGGCAGCGGCACCGTGCGCGATCTCATCGCCAACCCCCGCTCGACCACCGGGCGCTTCCTGCGCGCACCGGTGCTGCACCCGGCGCGGCCGCACCGCCCGGTCGACGCCGCGACCGCGCAGCTGATCCTCGAGCGCGTGACGCTGCACAATCTGCGCGGCGCCGACGTGCGCATCCCGCTCGGGCGGCTGGTCGTGATCACGGGCGTCTCGGGCTCGGGCAAGTCGACGGTCGCGCGCGATGTGCTGTTCGCGAATCTGAAGCATCTGCTCGGCGCGGGGCGGCGCGCCCGGCGGCGACGCCGGGCGGGCAACGGCACGCTGCTCGGCTGCGCCGCGGTCACGGGGGCCGAGCGGCTGGCACGCGTGCTCGAGGTGGACCAGACGCCGATCGGCAAGACGCCGCGCTCCTGTCCGGCCACCTACATCGGCCTGTGGGACGAGATCCGGCGCATCTTCGCCGGCACCACCGAGGCGCGCATCCGCGGCTACACGGCGAGCCGTTTCTCCTTCAACACGGCCGGCGGGCGCTGCGAGGCATGCGAGGGCCAGGGGGTGAAGACCATCGAGATGAGCTTCCTCCCCGACGTCAAGGTGCTGTGCGACGTGTGCGCGGGTCAGCGCTTCAATTCCGAGACGCTCGCCGTGCTGTGGCGCGACAAGAGCATCGGCGACGTGCTCGCCATGGATGTGGACGACGCGGTGCAGTTCTTCGCCGCGCACGCGCGCGTGCACCGCTCGCTCAAGCTCCTGCAGGACGTGGGCCTCGGCTATCTCACCCTCGGCCAGCCGAGCCCGACGCTCTCGGGCGGGGAGGCGCAGCGCATCAAGCTGGTCGCCGAGCTCTCCAAGGTGCGCGACGAGGCCGGCGGCGGCCCACGGCCCGTGCAGCAGCAGACCCTCTACGTGCTCGATGAGCCGACGGTGGGACTGCACATGGCGGACGTCGAGAAGCTCACCCAGGTGCTGCACCGGCTGGTCGCGGCCGGCAACACCGTGGTCGTGGTCGAGCACAACCTCGACGTCATGGCGGAAGCCGACTGGATCATCGACCTCGGTCCGGAGGCGGGCGATGGCGGCGGCCGCATCGTCGCGCAGGGGCCGCCCGCGCAGATCGCGCGCCGCGCGCGCTACTCGCACACCGGGCGGGTGCTGAGGAGCTTCCTGAGCGAACGCACCTCGGGGTAGGCTCGGCGCTCATGGCCCACGACCTGGTCTGCTGGAAATGCGGCGCCTCGCTGGCGGCGCTCACCCTGCCGCTGCGCCGGCTCGAGGAGTGCCCGAAGTGCCGCGCGGAGCTGCACGTGTGCCGCATGTGCGTCGAGTACGACACGCACCTCGCCAAGCATTGCCGCGAGCCGACCGCGGAGGAAGTGAGCGACAAGACGCACGCGAACTTCTGCGACCACTACAAGCCGCGCGCCGCGGCCTACGTGCCGCCGAACACGGCGGAGGTCGACAAGGCGCGCTCGGAGCTCGAGCGGCTGTTCGGCAAGCGCTGAGGCGCTTCAGGGCTTTTTGGCGCGCTCGCTCAGGCGCTCGAGCAGCCGCGAGAACGGCGAGTCCTTTTCCTTCCTGACCTCGACCTGCAGGTGGCGCACACCCGTATCGTTGAGCGTCTCGCCGCTGTCACCCTCGATCGTGAGCTGAGTCGCGCCGAGAATCTCCAGCGTCTCCTCGAGCGTCGGGCCGCCACGGCGCTCGCGCGCGCCAACCCGGCCGGCGATGCGGGCACGGGCCGCACTGGCCGAGGTGCGCCCCGAAGCGGCGACTCGGGCGGGCGGCTTGGCCGCGGGCGCACGGGCGGCGGGCAGCTGCGCGTCGCCATCGGAATCGATGAGCTTGAACTCCTCCGGCGCGGCGCGACGCGGCGCATCCGGTGCGGCGAGCGCGGCCGCGGCCTTCTCGTCGTTGCTGGCGCGGGCGCGCTCCTGCGGGCTCACCGGCACGACCGCCACGGAGCCAAACTCCGAGCGCACGTAGTAGGCCACCTGCTTGGCGGAAATCGCGTCGCTGAAGAATCCGAGGCGCAGCCCGTACCAGTGGCGGCCGTCGCGGCTGCCCTCGACGGTATAAAGAGTGTAGGCGCTGAAGATGGCGAGCGGCGGTACCTTGGCGAGCTCGACCGGCTGCACCGACCACTGCAGCTGCACCGCGAACCACACCGGCGCGTTGTTGACCACGGCTTCCTTGAGCGCCTGCCGGGTACCGGTGTCGTCAGGCTTGAGCAGCGGAATGTTGCTCGCCGGTGCTTCGGCCGAACGGTCACCTTCGTCGGGGCGGCGGTCCTCGAGGACGCGCAGCACCTGCGTATCCGAGAGCGTGCCATCGACGCCCGGCGGATTGCGCGGCGGCAGCGGCGCCTTCATCAAGCGTGTCTCGCCGGTCGTGCTCGTCTCGCCGAGCGCGGCGAGCACTTCGCGCACGTTGGAATCCTGCAGCGCGGAGCGCCCCGGGGCGCGGCTGGCGGCGTTCACGCGCGGCGGCGCAGCGGGCGCGGGCGGGCGCGCCGGCGCCGCGGGCTTTGCGGCGGGCCGCGCGGCCAGCGGAGCCGCAGGCTTTACGGCGGGCCGCGCAGCGACGGGCGCCGCGGGCTTTGCGGCGGGCCGCGCAGCGACCGGGGCCGGGGGTCTCACCACCGGTGCGGCGACCCGGGGATGCGCCACCGGCCGCGCCGGCGCGACCGCCCCGGCTGCGGGGGCCTTGTGCGCTACGGGCGCCGCGGCCGGGCGTGCAGCGGGTACGGCGGCCGCAGGCGGTGCGGGGCGCGATGCGACCTGCGGAGCGGCGTGCACGACCGGCACGCGCACCGAGGGCGGCGGCCCGAGCACGGGCGGCGCAGCGGCACGCGCGGCTGGCGGTGCGGCGGCGCGCGCCGGGGCTGGCGCCGGAGCGGGTGCGACCCGGACCTGCGGGCCGGCGGCGTGCTGCGCCTGCGCGGCGGCGGCCGCCGCGGCGCGCTCACGGAGCTTGCGGCCGGGGGCTTCCCCGGCCCAGGCGCCCGGATAGATCTCGCGTACCACGGCCAGCCATTCCTCGGCCTCGGCCAGCGTCGCGAAGTAACCCATGTGCAGGCGGAAGCGCTCGCGGCCTTCCTCGAAGCGGCGGCTCACGAAGAAGTTGAAGCGCTTGAGCTCGGGCAGCTCGGTCTGCGCCAGCGCCATGGGCGTGCTCGAGGAGCACAGATTGAGGACGAAGGGTCCCTGCGCCGCAGCGGATGGCGGCGCCGGATCCTCGGCGGCCGACATGTCGTCGGCAGCCAGTTCTGGCAGTGATGTCATAGCTTCCCCGGAACTCAAACCAATCCCTGATAACGTCCCCGGCGCAACGGGACTTTAGAGTTTCGTGACGGGGAAGGGAGTGCGAGCGTCGCG
>Ga0335073_10017198_pt1 | contig 10122 bp, 8 predicted proteins | sample Lox_Sample_22_FD_207093 | JGI IMG/M metagenome (GOLD analysis project Ga0335073, IMG submission 207093) | Soil microbial communities from Loxahatchee National Wildlife Refuge, Florida, United States - Lox_Sample_2.2 | ecosystem: Environmental > Terrestrial > Soil > Wetlands | place: USA: Florida... | reverse complement strand
GCTGGAGAAATTCGAATCTCGACTCGGATCGAAGGTGCTTGAGGTTCTCGAGCGAGCCCGTGCACAAGTTGTCGACACCCAGGACTCTGTGCCCATCGGCTAGCAACGCATCGGTGAGATGAGAGCCAAGAAAGCCGGCAGCGCCAGTAACGAGAACGCGCATTGAATAGTTACCCTTCTCTTAATTCTTATCTTGAAGATATGCGGTACATCTCCAGATCATTCGCATGTACATCGAGTTCATTGTTTGGGGGGATGCAGACTGGAGCCCACGAAGATTCCATTCTACGCGTTAGCCCCTTCTTTTCGCCGCGGTAGAAAAAACGCAGCCGCGGGATCCATCGGCTGAGCAAGACCCGGTCTTCCCACGCTTAGATAAGTGATACCGGACTTGGTCATCGCCGCGGGATCGTAGAGATTTCTGCCATCGATCACGATCGGATAGCGCAACGCGGAGCGTAGACGGCTCAAATCGAGTTCGGCAAATTCCTGCCAATCGTTCAGAATCAGCAGAGCATCGGCATCCTGCGCCGCTGCATAGGGGTCGTCAACGTAGCGCACGGAAGCTCCGGGCGGGATCATCTCCTTGCAACGCTCCGCAGCTGCGGGATCGTGGGCGCAGATGCTGCAGCCCTCCTTGAGCAATTTCTTCACGATGTCGATGGCTGGCGATTCTCTGATATCGTCTGTTCCGCCCTTGAATGCCAAACCCAGCACGCCGATCTTCTTGCCGCGGAACGTCCAGAGAGCGGAGCGGATTTTCTGGAAGAACCGGTGCTTCTGCTCTTCGTTGATTTTTTCCACTTCGTGCAGCAACCCGAAATCCACGCCGACCTGTTCGGCCACGTGGCGAAAGGCAGCGACGTCCTTGGGGAAGCAGGAGCCGCCATAGCCAACTCCGGCACGCAGAAACTTCGGCCCGATGCGGCTATCCATGCCGATGCCGCGAGCGACCTCCTCGACATCAGCTCCGGCGGCCTCGCAGACGTTGGCAATCACGTTGATAAACGAGATCTTGGTCGCGAGCAGCGCATTCGAGGCGTGTTTGATGATCTCGGCAGCTTTGGTCGAAGTATGCAGAATCGGAGGTGGGTCCGCGGATGTCCTCGGTCCCGGCAAGGATCCTGGAACGCGGTAGTAATCCCCCGTTGTCAAGGGCAGGTATATCTTCTTCAGCAAGTTGGCAGCGGTTTCCGTTGCCGCACCGATCACGATCCTGTCGGGATGGAGGAAGTCGACAACTGCGGTGCCTTCGCGCAGAAACTCCGGGTTCGAGGTGACATCAAACAGATCCGTGGACACGCCGTTCCGTTCGATTACGCGCCGAATCCACTCGTTGGTGTAGACGGGGACCGTGCTCTTTTCCACTATGATCTTGTAGGAGTCAATAGAGCGGGCAATTTCACTTGCGACCGAGTCGACATATGACAAGTCGGCGCTGCCGGTTTGGCTCTGTGGCGTTCCAACCGCGATGAAGATCGCCTCCGCCGTCCGGGTCGCGGCCCGCAGGTCCGAGGTAAATTCCAGGGAATTGCCTCGATGCCGCGCAAGGAGCTCGGGCAGGTGCTCTTCGTGGATTGGAACCCCGCCTTCTTGCAGCATGGCTACCTTGGATTCATCGTTGTCTACGCAGATCACCCGGTGGCCGATTTCAGCAAAGCAAGCCGCCGCAACAAGCCCTACATAGCCTGAACCAACGACAGCAATCGAAGCCGAATGACTTTTGGAATGCATTTAAGAAAATTCTCCGGTCTCCGTAAGGCCCAATCTAGCTTAAATTTACCCTATTTCCGCCCAAGCCCGCCTAATCACGGTTCGGGTACCGGTAATTGATTCCGAAATCGCCAGAGCAATGGAAGCAGCCGCGGGGCCGAGAGATAACGAGGCACGAATCGGCGGGGTGACGACAGACACCTGAAAAGCCAGCCAAGGTAAAGCCGGTCAGCCCAATTTGGAATCCGCACCTGATCACCGCTCAGAAAGGCAATGGCAGCTCCAATGCAGTGTATGGCGGGAAGGTAATCGAGCTTGCGCTTGAGGTAAAGTCCGAGGCGCTCTTGCGTGCCACCGCCTATGGTAATTACGACGTGCTTTGGCCGTAGAAACTGAATCTTCTCAATCAGGATGGGGTCCTCGATTTTGCTGCCGTACATCGGTGCCTCATATGCGAAGCACTCAGGAACTTTGATACCCGCGGCGTGCAGCCAGGCAAGATTCTTCCGCATGCTCCTGCTGCCGGCCATCACCCAGAAGGTGTTCCCGGTATTGCGCACGTCCTCGTGAATCAACAGCTCCTGCAGGTATCTCAGACCCGACAGACGGGGGATCGAGTCTCCCTCCATCCAGTTCCATAGCAATACCATGAGAGCAGAATCCGGAATGACTACATCGGCGTTGGTAAGCGCCTCGCGATAATCTTCATTGACAGCAACGTCTTTCAGGGCTGGGGCGGCAGGCACCACCAGCAGCCCGCCTGGCCTGATACGGCGGATTGCGCCCTGCGCATCACCAAGGTAGAAGTTCACTCCAAGGATTTGCCGCTCGTCCACCCGTTCGCTTCCTGGCCGGTAGGTCAATTTGAATTCCAGATCCTGGCCGAGCTACCCGTATGTCGGATTTGGGCGGCCGCGTCAGATGAATAAACTGATTCCATGTTGCTCATTGTTGGAACCATCCGCGTTCCTCCAGAAAAGCTTGCTGACGCGCGACCATTCATGAGGGCTATGATCGAGAACAGCCGATGTGAAGATGGTTGTGTGGAATACGGTTATGCGGAAGACGTACTCGATTCGGGCCTTATTCATGTGAAGGAAGTCTGGCGCGACCAAGGCGCACTCGATCGGCACTTCGTCTCCGGCCATATTGCCGATTGGCGCGCATCGTGGCGGGCTTTGGGCATCAAGGATCGCGATCTTCGTGTGTATGAGGTGGGGGAACCGCGACGAACCTGATTCTCGCTGACCATTTATCTCACCCGCGGACGCCATAAAAAGAATCGACCTTCAAAATTCAAATTGAGCCATTACCACCGTCTGAAATCCCTTCCGCCCCACACAGAATGCGCTTACGCGTGAGCTGGAATGAGCATCTCCCCCTGAATCCATTCGAAGGTCTTGGCGAGACCCTCCTTGAGAGGGATAGACGGCTCCCATCCCAGATTCTCTCGTATCTTGGAATTATCGCTATTGCGCCCGTTCACGCCTTTGGGAGCATCGAGGTTGTAACGACGCTTGAGCTTTACGCCGGCAATCTCCTCGACCAGGTCAACGAGCTGATTGATGGTCACCAGTTCGCTGGAGCCAAGGTTCAGCGGCTCGTGAATCTCGCTCTCGGTGATGGCGATGACGCCTTTGGTGCAGTCGTCGATGAACATGAAGCTCCGGGTCTGGCAGCCATCGCCCCAGATCTCGATTTCGCGGTCACCTGACTGGTTGGCTTCAATCACCTTGCGGCAGATGGCTGCGGGCGCCTTTTCCCGGCCGCCATTCCAGGTGCCGAGCGGGCCGTAGACGTTGTGGAAGCGCGCCACTCTGCACTGCAACCCAAAATCCTCTTCAAAGTGGCGGCACATTCGTTCACTGAAGAGTTTCTCCCATCCGTACCCGTCTTCGGGAAACGCCGGATAAGCGTCCGATTCCTTCAGGGGTATCGCGTCAGGACTCCTCTGCTTTTCGCCGTTGTATACGCAGGCGGACGAAGAGTAGAAGAAGCGCTCGACGCCCGCATCTCGGGCCGCCATGAGCATCTGAGTGTTAATGAGAACGCTCAGCATGCAAAGCGCCTTGTTCTGCTCAATGAAACCCATTCCGCCCATGTCAGCCGCGAGTTGGAAAACAATATCCGCGCCTTCAACGGCCTGGTAGCAGCTGTTTCTGTCCTTCAGGTCGGCAACCACGTTCTCTACCTTGGGAGATGCCTGGTGCCACTCTTGCATCGGCTTGATGTCGACAGCACGAATTACATCAACGCCTTCATCCAGAAGCCTCTTGACGAGATGACCGCCGATAAATCCCCCACCGCCGCAAACCACTGCGGCCTTGCCCTTAAGCTTCACTGAACTCTGGTTCTCCCTTCAATTGAAACGCGACCGACGTCTTACCTGCCAAATCGAGAGCCGGCCGCAGACTGGATCTCGCTGTGCGAAGACCGCAGGAACTCACGCAACGCAAAACTCCGAGTAGGTGTCAAACAGGGAATTCAGGTCTTCGACGTCATTGAGAAACACCCGCCGCAGCGGTTCCCGGCTCAGCACAAGGGCAACCAGGGTGAGCACCAGCATCTTCGCATTCACGGCGCGCAGCTCCCCCCGCTGGATCCATGGCTCCAGGTACCGGGCAACCACTTCGACCAGCTCTCCCAGATGCCTGCGGAGCAGCGGATCAAGGTCGTCCTTCAATTCGAGGACACTGTATTGCAACAACCGTAGCAATTGCGGCTGTTGCTGCAACGTAGTCGCTATCAGTTCGAAGGTACATGCCAGTGCTGCGCGGCCGTTTGGCGCTTCGGCCAGACGCGACAACAAATCGCCCCGCAGATGTACCCCTTGCAATTCCGCAGCAAGCACCGCAAGGTACAAATCGCGCTTCCGGGGATAATGACGGTAGATCGTCACCTCATTGACTTCCGCCGCCGACGCAATTTCGCGCGTGCTCACTCCGTTGTACCCAAACTGGGCGAACAGGGATGCAGCAGTCGTCAGGATGCGCTCTTGCGTGTTGCCTCTTGTCGAGCCAGATGGTCCAGCCATATACCCTCTCGCCGATCGTCTTGAGCCGGAAAGTCTCAAGGTTGATTTCGTACCGAAGCGGGTCAAATGGAAAACCGAGCGCCCCTGCTTACTTGGATGCATCGCAGCAAGACCATCTGGAGACGAAGCGGCAAGAAGACCTGCGAGTTAATTTGCTGACGTTATGACCGAATTCCGTGCGCCCGTTCCGTCCCGGGTACGATCATTGTGCGGGAACCGAGAGCGAGCGGTTCGAGATTTTCTTCTCCAACTTCAACTGCGATACTTTGCATGATCTGTTCGAGCGTCAGGACGACACGCAGGCCACTCTTCTTACGAACGACGATGCCTTCCATGCCGGCGAAGGCCCCGGAGCGGATCCTTACCTGCTGGCCGACCCGAAGAAGCGGATGCGGTTCGATGCGGCCTTCTCGCAATCCAACCCGAAGCGCTTCAATTGCAGAATCGGCAACCGGCGCGGGCTCGCCCCCAGTACCGCCAACCATGCAAAGCGCTCCAGGAACGCTCAGGACGCTTACCCTTTGGGAACGCACGATGCGAACAAAAATGTAACCGGGAAACAGCGGGAGCTCAAGATTGACCCTGGAACCGTCGCTCCACTTACGGTTAGCCCGGTAAAGAGGTAGATAGTGCTCAATTTGACGTTGGATAAGATGTTGCGCAATGCGCTTCTCGTGGCGGCAGGTTGTGTAGACCACGAACCACCGGGAGTTCGTAACTTCCGAAGCTTCACAAAAACCCGAAATCCGGCCTGCGGTTACGCCGACTTGCAAGGCTTCGCCGTCCTCACTTGGTTGGAGGTTTTTCACAGGTCCCATCCGGTTCGAAACAGAGGAACCGTGTTAGATGAAAGCAAGCGCTTTCAGGGTGCCCGTTCACTGCAACAGTAGATGTCGCCAGTGCCTTTCATATTATCAGCGGAAAAGATGAACTTTAGTGACCCGCGTCCGCACACAAGTGTCGGTTCCAACTGTAAAATGCTGTGCAAGCAAGCACCAGCCTACCCCTCGACGCGAGCAACCTACTGAACGATCGCGCACTCAATCTTTGCTAGTGCCTACGGTTGTCAGGCTCGATTTCATTAAATGGTAATAACTATCTTCAAAATTTGAGGTAAACAATTATGAACCGCTCGTTCGTCCTCTGAGAGAATCCTGAAAACCTCGCCGCACAACCTTATGAGCCGAACAATCCAACAGGGGGTGACGATGGGCCGTTCGACCTGCTTCCGAGTCCAACAGAGAATGTGCTTGATGCTTAAACCCCATTTTCGACTTGAAGATGCAGCACGTGTCCTGCTGCTATGCACACTCATCGCTCCGGCAACACAATCTGATCTGGCGGCGCAAACCAATTCCGATTTGCCTCCCTTCTTCACGAACGCGAAGATCGCAGCTGCAGATGGAGGCGGTCAGATTGAGCCGTCGGCGTGGCGCCCGGAGCGATTCTCCCGGCTCAGTTTCTATACTGCGGTATCGCCGCTGGGCGTGGGCGAACACGTTTCAACCAACCTCTCGCCACAGTTGGATGTCCGAATCTTCGAAAACTTCTTTCCCGTCAATCACAGTTTCACCGAGAGCCAGTTTGATATTGCGCTTCATATCCGTTGGGAGAATGCGGGGCTGGCGGCGGATTATTATCCGTTCCATTTTCCCCTTCATGTCAGTCCCGGTCTGTTGTTCTATAACCGCAACCGGGTGAATGCTTTCTTGAAAGCGCAGCAAAATGCGATATTCACGATCAACAACACCGACTTTTACTCCGACAATGCCGATCCGGTTTATGGAACTGGACGCCTGGATCTGGGCGGAAGCGGGTTCATGATCACGGCGGGATACGGGCACATTACATCGCGTTCCCAGAAGCACTGGACATTCCCAGTCCAGGCCGGAGTGGCCTTCATCCATACGCCAAAAACCAGCTTCGTCCTGAACGGGGAGATATGCAATCCAGACGGCACTTTCTGCCAGCCTGCCGCGACGTATCCGGGATTCGCAAACGCGCTCGCGGCGCAGTTGGCAACGTGGAACAACGATGTGGCTCCATTCCACATCTACCCCATCCTCGAAGGCGGAGTGGCGTATACCTTTGACCTTCGCGCGAAATCGCTCTCGAGGGAGCGCCAGTAATCAGCGGTGTCCCCGGGATCTCCCGCTTTTGGAGACCCGGCAAACTACGATTCGCCGCTAGCCCAGCAGTTCGGCGACCACCTTCGGAGCAGCCTGAAGCGCGGCATCGATCTGCGATTGATCTTTTCCGCCGGCCTCGGCGATATCCGGCTTGCCGCCGCCCGAGCCACCGACGAATTTAGCCACTGCGCCAACGAGCTTTCCGGCCTGAATGCGTTTCGTCAGTCCGGCTGTCACGCCGGCAATGATCGCGACCTTGCCCTCGGGCTGTGCAGAGGCCAGCACAACAACGCCTTCGCCAAGCTTGACCTTCAGGTTGTCGACAAGGGTCCGAAGCTGGCCGCGTTCGAGCGAATCGGCGCGATGCGTCAGCACTTTCACGCCCTTCACCTCGGTTGCCCGCTGGACGGCTTCGTCGAGGCTGCCCGCAGCCGACTTCATCCGAGCTTCTTCCAGTTCGCGCCGCAGACGTTTCAGTTCGTCATCCTGCGCGGCAAACCTGGCACGAAGGCCCTCGGTGAGATTGTCGGTTGAGGCAACGTACTGGCCGGCCAGCTTCGCAACTTCGAAGTCGCGGCGGAACGTGTCGAGCGAGCCGAGTCCGCTGATCGCCTCGATGCGGCGAACGCCTGAAGAGACCGATGTCTCGCCCGTGAGCTTGAACAGGCCGATCTCCCCCGTGGCGGCGGTATGCGTGCCGCCACACAGTTCGGTCGAGAATCCATCGGAGAGCCTCACCACACGCACCTTGTCGCCGTACTTCTCGCCGAAGAGAGCCATGGCGTGGTACTCGTTCACGGCCACATCGATGGGAACATCTTCTAGGGTTTCGACCTTGGCGTTGGCCAGAACTTCGCGGTTGACGATGCTCTCAATCTCCTGCAACTCTTCGTCGGCCACCTGCGCGAAGTGGGAGAAGTCGAAACGCAGGCGATCAGGATGGACGGAAGAACCGGCCTGTTTCACATGCGTACCGAGAACCTGGCGCAAGGCAGCCTGCAGCAGGTGCGTCCCGGTGTGATTGCGCTTGATATTGCTACGACGCTCCCCATCGACGATCGTATTCAGGTGGTCGCCTACAGCCAGGTCCTGCTTGAGGACGGCCTTGTGCGCGCGGACTCCCTGCACAGGTAGAACGCAGCCGGTAATCTCGGCGATCGTTGTGTTGCCGTCGGCTGAGGTGAACCAGCCGGTGTCGCCAATCTGCCCGCCGGAGTCGGCATAGAAGCTGGTGTGATCGAGAACGACCTCGACCTCATCGCCGGCCTTTGCCGATGGAATACCCACGCCGTCCTTCACGATGGCGAGCACCTCGGCATCATTGGCGTTGAGCTGCTTGTAGCCAAGGAAGTCGGTCCGGGCGAGATCGCGAAACACAGGGCTGGCCGTCTTCTGGCTGCCGCCCTTCCAGGAGGCGCGGGCTCGGGCCTGTTCTTCCTCGCGAGCTTTCTCAAATCCCTCATGATCGAATTGGACGCCGGCGTCGCGGGCAGCGTCGGTCATGAAGTCGAGCGGAAGGCCGAAGGTCTCGTAGAGATGGAATGCTATGTCACCCTTCAGATGAGGCTTCCTATCCGCAGGCAGTGCACCGAGCTCATCCAAGAATCTCGGCCCAAGTTCAACGCCAAAGACCTTAATCGCGGAATCAATCGCACGCTCTTCGTTTGGGCGTTCAGCAAGAAGCTGAAGATGCGCGATCGTCTCCGTTGAGGTTGTCCACTGGGGATCAAGATTTGCCTGCCCAAACCCAAATGCCAGTTCAAAGATGACAGCTCTCCACGCCTGGTCGATAGCATCCTCAAGCTCGCGCATCCCGATTTTTAAAACTCGATCAAACTGCTTCTCCTCTGCCTCGATCACCTTCACGATGCGCGCCACCGACTCAATTAGTTCGGGGTACGCGCCCCGCATCAGGTCGCGAACGGCGTACACCATCTGATTCAAGAATGGCTTTTCTTGCCCGAGAAGGCGCCCATGCCGAATCGCGCGCCGCATAATTTTGCGAAGCACGTAACCGCGACCTTCGTTGGAAGGCAGTATGCCGTCATTGATAAGGAAAGTTGCTGCGCGCGCATGGTCGGCGATGATTCGCAAGGAAGCATTCTGGACAAGTGCTTGAGCTTGGAGTTCTTGCGGGGCGCGTGCTTCCAGCTGACCGCTAGAGATTGTCTGGTAAAAGCTTGTGAGCTCCGCTGCCTTCTCGATCAACGGCGTAAACAGATCCGTCTCAAAATTCGATAACTTCTCCTGCAGCACGGCGGCAACGCGCTCGAGCCCCATACCGGTATCCACGCAGGGCTTCGGCAGTGGCGTCAATTTGTAGATCGTTTGCTTGGTCGCGGGATCGACGACCGCCGACCGGTCGAACTGCATAAACACCAGATTCCATATCTCGACATACCGCGCGTCGTCCTGCCCGAACGGCTTGTCGACGCCGGGAGTTTCGGCGGCTTCGATCCCCATGTCGTAGAAGATCTCCGAACACGGGCCGCAGGGGCCAGTCTCGCCCATCTGCCAGAAGTTGTCCTTGGCGCCGTACTCAAAGATGCGCTCCTTCGGCACGCCGGTCTCGACCCAGAACCGCTCGGCCTCGTCGTCGCGCGGAACATCAGCCGTGCCCTCGAAAATCGTCACGTACAGCCGCTCCTTGGGAATGCCCATCCAATCTTGGCTGGTTACCAGTTCCCAGGCGTAGGCGATCGCATCCTTCTTGAAGTAATCGCCGAAGCTGAAGTTCCCGAGCATCTCGAAAAAGGTGTGGTGGCGGCGGGTAAAGCCCACGTTTTCCAAGTCGTTGTGCTTGCCGCCGGCGCGGACGCACTTCTGCGAGGTGGTGGCCCGCTTGTACTCCCGCTTTTCCGCGCCAAGAAAAACATCCTTGAACTGGTTCATTCCCGCGTTGGTAAACAGCAGCGTCGGATCGTTGGCAGGCACCAGCGACGAAGAGTGCACGCGGCGGTGGCCCTTTGTCTCAAAAAAGCGCAGAAAAAGCTCGCGAATTTCGTTTCCCGTACGGAATTGCATGACTTTTAGTGTAATGGGCAATACCGAAATCCTCAGAATGAGGAGTAACGCGTGGCAGCCCTTTGCATCCCATCTATCAGTGGCGCACAGGAGAGGCAAATGGACAAGTTGGCTGTTCTGGTTCTGTTGAATGCCAAGCCCGGCAAAGAGAAGGAAGTCGAGCAGTTCCTTGAGCTGGCCCAGCCGCTTGCAGATCGCGAACCCGGAACAACCACCTGGTAC
>Ga0335073_10017197_pt1 | contig 10122 bp, 7 predicted proteins | sample Lox_Sample_22_FD_207093 | JGI IMG/M metagenome (GOLD analysis project Ga0335073, IMG submission 207093) | Soil microbial communities from Loxahatchee National Wildlife Refuge, Florida, United States - Lox_Sample_2.2 | ecosystem: Environmental > Terrestrial > Soil > Wetlands | place: USA: Florida... | reverse complement strand
GAGCAGGGGTATATTTAGAATTACATAGATGATGCTAATAAATTCTAAAAAATGTAGATCGCGAGCCAACTAGCTGCCGAAGAGCGAGATTCGGGGGAGCGGGGACGAAATAACAGGAAAGTGGGGTGAAGGGGCGCTGAGAGGGGTTATATAAAATGGAAGGCGCGGCAAAGGTACTCCAATAAATCATATCCCACGAATCGAACACTCGTTCCGATGGCAAGTAAGTTACTGAAATAAAAGGGCGTAAATAGAATTGGACTTTGGAGGTCTAATTGCGATAGTTAGGCCGATTGGTCCCTGTGGGGGGAAGTTTCTAACAGCAAGAAGACGTTTGTGGCCTGCTTTCGGATTTTGTGGCCCCAGAGTTTTGTTTGTGGGAGAGAAGTGGGCGCCATTGCCGACGCGTGGTGGCGTTTATCTGCCAAGGAGGTTTGAATGAAGCTGTATAGAGTGGCTTTTATTGTTGTGTTGTTGTTTGTGTTTGGTGGGTTGCTGGCCGGAGGCGCAGCGGCGCAAACCCAGACGACCGGTGCGGTGTCGGGAACGGTTCTTGATCCGGGAGGAGCTGTGGTTCCCGGCGCGACATTGAAACTTACAAATCCGGCTACCGGATCGACGTACACGGCAACGACCGATAACTCAGGGTTTTACACATTGACGCTGTTGAAACCGGGTTCTTACACGATCTCGGTGGAGAAAGCGGGTTTTCGAAAAGTAGAGAGTCCGCTGGAGATCGTCGTGGGACAAAACCTGACGAATAACTTCAAACTGGAAGTCGGCAACGTGAGCGAAGTAATTCAGGTGGAATCGGCGCCGCCGCAGTTGCAGGTGGAGAACGCGAACCTGACCACGACCTTTGAAGCGGCACAGGTCAGCAAGTTGCCGAACCCAGGAAACGATTTGACCGCGGTGGCGCAGACAGCACCGGGCGTGTTGATGAATACGTCGAGCGGCGGTGGCTACGGCAATTTCACCGCCTATGGCCTGCCGGCAACCGCAAACTTGTTCACCATGAACGGGAACGACGAAAATGACCCGTACCTGAACCTGAACAACTCTGGCGCTTCGAACCTATTGTTGGGAACCAACGAAGTGCAGGAAGTTGCAGTGGTCAGCAACGGCTACACGGCGCAGTACGGCCGGCAAGCTGGTGCGCAAGTGGACTACGTAACAAAGACCGGCACGAACGACTTTCACGGGAACGCGGTTTATTTTTATAACAACCGCGTGATGAACGCGAACGACTTCTTCAATAACGCGACGAACACGCCGCTGCCGGGCGAGAACAACAACCAGTGGCAGGCATCGGTTGGCGGGCCGATCAAGAAGGATAAGATTTTCTTCTTCGTCGACTATGAAGGGCTGCGGTACGTGTTGGGCACCAGTAGCCAAACCATCGTGCCGACGCCAGCATTCGGACAGGCGGTTGTCGCGAATCTGCCTTCGTTCGGCATGAACAATTCCGCGGCGTTCTATCAGAACATGTTCAACCTATGGGACACTGCTCCTGGAATCAACCGTGCGCAACCGGTGAACAACACGATTGACGGAACCGGCAACTTGGGTTGCGGCGACCTGAACACCAGCAGCGTTCTGCCCGGCTTCTCTCAGTTTGGTGGGATTCTGGGAGGTGGGCAGCCGTGCGCGGAGTGGTTCCGGTCGACGGTGGGCGCGCTAAGTAAGGAATGGATTTTGGCGGGAAACGTGGAAATGCACCTAACCGACACGGACCGCGTCAACATGCGCGTGCGGTTCGATCGCGGGCTTCAGCCCACGTACACGGACCCCGTGAATTCTGCTTTCACCGTGACCAGCAACCAACCTCAGGATGAAGGGCAGATCAACTGGAACCATATTTTCAGCCCAACTAAGACGAACCAATTGATCCTGTCGGGCATGTACTACAGTGCTATTTTCGGTCCGCAAGCGACCGCGGCGCAGTCTGTGTTCCCGGGATCGTTGATCGACCTGGATACCAGCAGTTGGGCGTACATGGGTGGCATCAACTACGTGTTCCCGCAGGGTCGCAACGTGAGCCAAGTGCAGGTTGTAGATGACTACACCTGGACCAAGGGAAACCACACTTTCCATTTCGGTGGCAACTACCGCTACAACAAGATCTCTGACTACTCGAACTCGGAGATCAATCCCCTATTGCTGATCTTCAGCACCACGGACTTCGTGCAAGGGATCAACGATTACATAAACCAGATCCATCCGGAGCTGACTTCGGTGTCGATCGGCATTTACAGCTTGGGGTTGTACGCTCAGGACGAATGGAGGGTCAATCCGAACCTGAAGTTGACTCTGGCGTTGCGCGCGGATCGTAACTCCAACGGGACCTGCTACCAGAACTGCTTCTCGTTGCTGAATACGACCTTTTCTGAACTGAACCATGACACCACCATTCCCTACGGCCAGATGATCAACAGCGACGTTGCCCATGCGTTTAAGAACCTGCAAGCGGTAGTTTGGGAGCCGCGCGTAGGTTTTGCATGGACGCCAAACACGAAGTACTGGAAGCAGAACAGCACGGTCATTCGTGGTGGCGTGGGCTTATTCAGCGACCTGTACCCGGGCACATTGGTGGACAACGCGTTGCATAACGCGCCATCGGTAAATAACTTCACACTGTTTGGTAACCCGCTGTCGACGGGCGAAGCAAATAACGCGTATACCTCACAAAACCAATGCAACAGCATTTTTAATTCGGTCATTAATTCCGCCAACGGAACGCTGCAAGACTTCACGAATGCCTCGAACGCGGCGGGTCTGCCCTGCGAAACGCCTAACTACTACTCGGTGAACAACAAGATTTACAACCCGATGTACGTGGAATGGAATTTGCAGGTGCAGCACGCGATCACTAATAGCACGATGTTCAGCGTGAACTATGTGGGCAACCACGGATACAACTTGTTCGTAACTAATCCCTGGATGAACGCCTATGGCTTTGGTGCGCTGCCGACCAATGCGCCAGATGCGCGCGTGGGGGTTGTGCAGAACCTGACCAATAACGGCATTTCGAACTATCAGGGCATGAGCGTCTCGCTGTCTCAGCGGGCGTTTAAGGGGTTGACGTTCAACTTCAACTACACGTTCAGCCACACGCTGGATGACGTTTCCAATGGTGGGGTACTGCCCTACAGCAACCACGACAGCTATCTGGTGCAGTTCAATCCGTTTAGTCTGTCCAGCAACTACGGGAACTCCGACTATGACGTGCGGCACAACTTCACCGCGAACTACGTTTGGGAACTGCCGTTCAAGTTCTCGAACCGGGCGTTGGAGACAATTGCGGGTGGCTGGCAAATGGCCGGTACATTCTTCTACCGAACCGGGCTGCCGTTCAGCGTGGTGGATACCCTGTTGCCCAACCTGATCGGGAACGGCTCGAGCGGAGCAACGCTCGTTGATCCTCTAACTTCCACCGCGAGAGGTTGCGGCGCTGCTGCGATTAACACGCCGTGCATGCAGTTCGCGAATTTCCCGGCAGCGGGAAGTGAAACGAACTTCGCCAATGCCACCAAGAACTCTTACCGTGGCCCGGGGTACTTCAACACCGACTTCAACCTGTTGAAGAACTTCACCTTGACCGAGCGTCTGCACTTTGCGCTGGGGGCAAACTTCTTCAACATTCTAAACCATCCGAACTTCGCCAATCCGGTTTCGGATATTAACGACGGCTCATTCGGCCGGATTGTCAGCACAGTGGTACCACCCACGAGCCCGTACGGCGCGTTCGTAGGTTCGGCAGTATCTGGACGCGAAGTGCAGGTGACGGCGCGCTTCACGTTCTAACTTCTAAGAGGCCCTTAACGCGACGGCGCTCCGGTGTTAAATCGGAGCGCCGTTTGCTTCTGTAGCCGAAAAGAGTCCGGGGAGCAGTGACCTTCTGATAGAATTTTGGCGATTCGATGCGTCTAAGTGAATGCCGAGATTTTGAGTCCGAGCTAGGTAGCGAAGGAGGCATTTCCATGACTCGAATTGCAGCTTTTGTTTTGGGCGTCCTGTTCATGACGTGCTATTTGGTGGTGGCGCAAACGAATCCAACTGCAGCGCCCGTCGGGCCGGCGCTGAATCTCCCGGGAGACACAGTAATTCTGGCTAAATTGATGGCGAATCTGGACCTGCAGCATTGCGCGGCCGGGGATCAGATCGAAGCGCAGACTACGTCGGATGTGAAGCAGGGCAAAGAAGTCTTACTGAAGAGGGGATCGAGCATACTGGGCCACGTTGTGTCTGTTCAGCCCGGCACTGCTAACCAATCCGCTTCGAGAGTGGTGATGCTATTCGACAGCCTGAAAACCAAGAGTGGCGCGCAGACGACACATTTGATAATCCGCGCACTCGCTCCTGAATCGGAAGCTCCCGCGACGACCACGATTGCAGGCGGCCGGGGAATGCCTGGAGAAGACACGCATGCCGGCATGTCAGGGGGCGATCATGCGGAAACGGGCGGTGTTCCACGGCTGAACGCCGACAGCGTCGGGGTGGCAGGGATACCGGGGTTGGATATCGAGATTCAGAAGTCGACGACAGGTGAAAGGCAGAGTGTGCTCAGTTGGTCGAAAGGCGATATAAAGCTGAAGAAGTCCACTCAGGTAGCCTTTCTGGTCGTTGGCGACTAGTCAAACGCGTGCGAGCTTCACGAAGAGTTCTGGCTTAGGGAACGCATTCTGTCTCAGTTTCAATCTGACCCCTTTATTTATGCTGCGTATGAATCGAGGGAGCGTAAGTCCATGTCCTCTTTGTATCGGACTTTTTTCTCGATTAGAAACACGGATCTTGGCTAGGAGGAAATGTTGTGGGCCGAATTGGAACATTAGTGTTCCCTTCGATGGCAGATCGCACAGAGTGTAATCAAATTGTCCAAACCGTCGTCGCCCAGTTTGCTCCTCTTCACTAGATGGTGCACGTGCAGGTCATTCGACGAGTGGCAGCTTTGGCACCGCCACCCATCTCTTTCGAGTACCTGCTTGCGAAGCACCTGGTAATCAGCGGAAGGGAGTTTCAACCGTGGCATTCTCTGTCGAAGCCGGCTCATGGTATTCTTTGTCTCTCTTCTCGCACAGCAATTCCGTTCTACGGGCTACCGTTCCAAGTTGGCGCCGGCGAGAAAATCGGCGCAAATCATTTCAAGGCAATATCCACGTGATTTATCCGTTCCCAGCATCAGGCCGGCAGTCTCGAGGGCTTTCTCAACGACGGCCAACTGACTCTTGTAAACCTTGAAATAGAGGATCTCCCACGGCTCGGTTTCCTTGCCGGTGAGGTGGCGTTCCACCGCCACCTTGAATCCATCCTTCGGCAGCTCTTTGGCTTTGTGCAACCAGGTTGCACAGTCGAACTTGTCGCCATCCCTACGAACCACTTTCACGAGTTCGGTCGCTTTGCTCCAACCCACCTGCTGCAGATCGTGTTTGGGAATCCGCGTCAAATTCTCGTGGATCGCCATCAAGTAATAGGCTTTCCTCCGCGAGTCGGCAAAGCGCTTTTCCAAAAACTCGTCAAACGACTTCAGATGTTCTAGCCTCCAATACTGCTTGGCGCGCACCTCACACAGGTATTCCCCTAGCTCGACAAACCGCACATCCTTTTCCTGCTCTTTGCTTTTCTCCCAAGACAAAATCTCATCGATTCGGCCGAGTACGAATGTGGCCCGCCGTCGATTGATTTCGGGAGTCACCATCAGCCCCTTGTTAATCCACAAGCTCGTCAAGCCATGCAAGATCGTTCGCTCCGGCACTACGGATAAGACTGGATTCGACTAGCTTTTGATCGTCGAGACAGAGCCCGAGATGGGAGCAGCTCGTACAGCCGTTCTGCGGGAAGCGGATCCCGCTGTGGGTAGGGAATTGGGCGGCCTCGATCTGGCTGATCGTAGCTCCGACAAGGCGGCCGAATTCCACGCGCTGGTCCTCTGAAATCGATGTCCTCAGATATTGGATCTCTGGCTGATGCTTCCGTACGAACACGACGAGAGCCACTTCCGAAATCCCGGTCATCCAGGAATAGCAGATCAACTGGGGATCGAGCGACAACAACCCGGCGGGTTCCTCAGGATAACGGCTCGTGGTCGTCTTCCAGTCCATCAGGCAATGTGCGCCATCGAGCTCACCGATGGCGTCGATGTAGGCAACAAATTCATTGGCGTTGGGGAGTTCCCGGACCACCTTGATTTGAAGATTCTGTTGCGGTTGCGGAATGCGAATCCGGTTGTCCCGGGCAAAGCATTCGAGGAGATGCACGCCCTGATGGGCCAGGCGATCCCAACTCTCCCCTCTTTTGTACTCGAACGGAGTGTCCCGGAAAGCACCCCACTCCCGATGGAGTGCCGCGGCACAATCGTCGCCGCAGAAATACGATTCCAGTGCCTTTTCAAAGCAACGGCCGAAGAGCATGGCAGCACGAGTCTCCTTTTCGCGCCAGCCATCCAAATAGCGATGGCGATAGCTGCGCGGGCAGCGGAGGTACTGGGCGATTTGGGTGTAGCTAAAGGTCATCGTGGCTACTCTCCGTCTCGCCCGGGCTCGTCAGCGTGCAGGAAAGCGCCTCCCATTCTGCTGCCGGGGCAAACGCGTCGAGATTTTGGTAGGAATGTCCGTTGAGACTGGTAAAGCTAGTCCGCACGACACCGCGAAGGTTCAGGAGCTTTTTTTCATCGACCTGGTCTCGAGTAAGGAGTTCGGAGTCGTAGCCAAAATCGCGCAGGAACCAGCTGAGCTTCCAAAGGGCACGCTCGGTGCAATAGAGGCGACCCGCGAAGGAAATTGCTTCATGCGAGACGGGTTCCAGGATGCCGAAACGCAGAACAAAATACGGCTTCTGCGGATGCCAGCGATAGGAAGCCCGTTCGACCCGGACCAGAAAGAGCCCATCAAGATTACTGACCAGATCCTGCTGGCCGGAATGCAGACCGGGAATGTGCCGCCTCATGACCGTACCTCCACTGGCTGAGCATAGGAATTCAACTTGCAGACCAAGGCATCTCGGTTCTGTTTTGCAGCCCCCGAGAGATGGGAGATAAAGGACTCGACCAGTTCACGGCTCGCGCCGCTGAGAGTTGCGGTGCCGCAAAAATCTGCCGCATAGGCATTCACGAGGTTGGCATCGAGGTTGTACTGGCGGATCAAAAGGCAGAGCTGATCCCGGAGCCGGGGTTGGCCGTTGCCGGAACCATTGGAGGAAGGATGTCCGTTCGATGGTGGGGGAGCAGCGGATGCTCTGGGCGAGCTCGAAAAGGTGCCCAACTCCTCAACCGAACATAGGCCGATCCCATAGGCCTTGCGCAGAGCTCGATTGACGGCCCGAGTCTCGGCGATACGCATTTCGGCGCCCTGCACCACCAAGGACACGTTTGAAGGATCCGCGTCTCCATAGCCCACAAAGCTCTTGGAGTTCTGGTCTTTGTAAACCACAGCGCGAAATACCCATCGATTCGCGTCTGGATCACTGAGTCGTTCTTGCAAGAACGTTTTGATCCCACAGCATTGACGCCGCGAGGCGAGTTGAAGTAGGCCAGAATGCGTCACATACCAATGATTGTCTATTCGCGTGATCTCCCCTCGTACAACAGAAAGCTTGTATTTCAGTAACAGCCATCTAAGCTCTTTCAATTTAGTTGCTTCTAGATCACTCCACGTCTGTCTTGCGACTCTCATCTCTATGCGGATTGATTTTGATGAGCATTTCATTTGGAGGGCCTCCCTCAGTCTATGCTTACCGCTAAGCATATGCATAGCGCTAAGCATTGTCAAGGCATTTCCTTCGTCATTGCTTTCTAGACAGGAGTCGAGATAACTTCAGAACATGGCGAAGAAAGAGAAGGACTTAAACGCGGTAGCGTTGGGACGAAAAGGCGGAAAGGCTCGTCGCAATAAGTTATCGCCTGAACAACGAAAGCAGATAGCCAGTAAGGCCGCGAAGACTCGATGGTCGGCAAAACGGCAGGGCGACAAGCAACAAACTTAGTCATAACGGTATGAGCGACATCCCGTCGAAGCCGGTTTGGACAAATTTAACAAAAATGATACTATGGCGAAAATAAAGCGAATACGCTACAACTTGGTATGCAAGGTCATAGGAGCAGCAAAGCGGAAAACTGCTCAAGGTTCGAATAGCGATGTCGAAAGTTAGCAAAGAGGCCTCGATGGAAATTGCAGATCAAATCGGGAACAGCGAACTGTTGGGACCGCACTCGGCTACTTCTGCTTTAGTGCCCCGGAGAGCGACGGGGCCGCGGACGAGACAGGGAAAACAGAAAAGTAAACACAATGCTCTGAAACATGGAATCTTTTCTCGCGTGGTTTTGTTAAAGGAGGAGCCTCGAACCGAATTTTATTCTCTGTTGAGCAGCCTTCAAAAGGATCTTCAGCCAAAGGGATCGCTGGAAGAACTTCTTGTCGACAAGCTTGCTGCTATCGTGTGGCGCAAACGCAGGCTGCTCGTTGCGGAGGGGGCAGAGATCCGGAAGGGCAATGAGTTTGTCGATTCCGACATACAACGCCGCACGAATGAGAAGGAAGCGGATATTGTGCAAGCAGGTTTTCCACTTGTCCGGCATACAGAAAATGCCAGAATTCTCAACACATGTATCACCACGCTGGAAATATTAAAGGAGTGGACTGAGGAAGAAAGTATTGATGAAAAGACTGCTGAGTGCATGGGGAGAATGATCTACGGAGATGGACCATCGACTCCGTTAATGTTCCTGCTCCAATATCTCAGGACTCAAAATGTTGCTCACTCCGAAATTACCGTCGGTCGCGAAATTGATTTGGCCGACCTAGGAAAATATAAGCACATTGTTCTCGATTTGCTCGATGAAGAAATTAGACGTTTCAAGTTACTCCAATGCGGTCAAATCCTGGAGGAAAGTATGAGAATTGAAATAGAATGCTCTCGCGCGAACGTCCCGTACACGCCCCAGTCGGACCGACTGCTCCGGTATGAAGCGAGTTTGGAGCGAGCTTTCGCCCGCACACTGAGTCAGCTCGAACGCAGGCAGCAGCTTCGCCTGGGACAGGCGCTGCCCCCAACACTCAATGTATCCCTCTCGACGTGATTTGCTCGGTCGGCTTCGATCTTACCGAACAGGAGCTTCGCACGGCTTTGGTCAAAATTACAAAACGAACTCCGCCAACCGCATTATTTTGTGGAAGTTAGGCCAACTGAGCAACTCGTCGTTCTGTGGTTTTGGCCAGCACAGACGTGATCTCGACGCCCTGTCGCTTTGAAGCAAGGCTGGCAAACCTCCGCAGCAAGCAGTGCGCGATCAGTGCGGTTGATCCTGCGCCAGACCAAGGGCCTTCATTACGGCGTCGTGGAAGGCGGGGCGGACTTGGGCGATTTTCATGTTTTCGCGGGTGGGGTTGACGCGATTGGTCAACAGGACCACGAAAACATCCTTATCGGGGTCAATCCAGATGGAGGTGCCGGTGAAGCCGGTGTGGCCGAAGCTGTGTACGGAGAAGTAGTGGCCGCTGAAGCCGTTTCCGCTTTCGGGATGAGCGACCCAGCCTAACGTGCGTTCGCCCTTGGCGATGGCTTGCGGCTGGGTGAATTCGGCGATGGTGGCGCGCTCGACGATGCGATGGTGCGCGTAGACACCGCCATTGAGGTACATTTGGCAGAAGGCGGCTACGTCAGGGGAAGTGCTGAAAAGCCCGGCATGGCCGGAGACGCCGCCGATGGCATAAGCGTTCTCGTCGTGAACTTCACCCTGAATCAAGCGGTGGCGGTAGCGGTCGTCGAACTCGGTTGGAGCGATTTCGGGCCACAGATTCTTGGGAGGATTAAACATGGAGTGGTTCATGCCCAACGGCTCGAAAATATATTCCTGGGCGAGCTGATCGAGAGTCTTGCCGGTGAGGCGGTGAATAATTTCGGCGGTGAGGATGATGCCGAGGTCGGAGTAGACGACTTTGGTGCCGGGCTCGTACTCGAGCGGCTCAGCGAAAATCATGCGCAGGGTATCTTCCTTGCCCTTCGAGGTGCGCCAGTATTCCTTGAAGGGCGGCAGACCGGAAGTGTGGGTCATCAGATTGCGCACGGTGACACGGTGGCGCCATTCCGGCTGCGGACCAGTGCCCCACTCGGGGAGATAGCGCTCGACCG
>Ga0335073_10017196_pt1 | contig 10122 bp, 9 predicted proteins | sample Lox_Sample_22_FD_207093 | JGI IMG/M metagenome (GOLD analysis project Ga0335073, IMG submission 207093) | Soil microbial communities from Loxahatchee National Wildlife Refuge, Florida, United States - Lox_Sample_2.2 | ecosystem: Environmental > Terrestrial > Soil > Wetlands | place: USA: Florida... | reverse complement strand
GGATGCTCTACGCGCTCAGCCCCTACGTGCAGCTGATCGAGGGCGAGGAGCCGTTCGAGACCTCGGTCCGTTACCGGACGGTGGGCGACATGACATGCACCGGCGCGGTCCGCTCACTCGCGACGACCCTCCCCGAAGTCGTCTCCGAAATCGCCGCCACTCGCATCACCGAGCGCGGTGAGACGCGCGCGGACGATCGCGTGACCGAGGCTGCGATGGAGGATCGCAAGCGCGAGGGTTATTTCTGAGGAGCCGATGACTCCGGGAGCTGCCACCAACGGGCACGCGTTGCGTACTCGCACCAGTGAGCTGCTGCGTTTCGCCACCGCCGGATCGGTCGACGACGGCAAGTCGACGCTGATCGGCCGGCTGCTGCACGACTCCAAGGCGATCTTCGAGGACCAGCTCGCGCACGTCGTCCAGACGTCCGAGCGGCGCGGCGACGGCTACGTCAACCTCGCGTTGCTGATGGACGGCCTCCGTGCCGAGCGCGAGCAGGGGATCACGATCGACGTCGCCTACCGGTACTTCCAGACGCCGCGCCGGAAGTTCGTGATCGCGGACACGCCCGGGCACGAGCAGTACACGCGCAACATGGTCACGGGCGCGTCGACCGCGGACCTGTCGGTGGTACTCGTCGACGCCCGCAAGGGCGTCAGCGAGCAGACGCGTCGCCACGCCTACATCGCGTCGTTGCTCAACATCCCGCACGTCGTCGTGTGCGTGAACAAGATGGACCTCGTCGAGTACGACGAGGCGGTGTTCGATCAGATCGTCGAGGACCTGACCGACTGGACCGCCCGGCTCGACATCCCCGACGTCAGCTTCATCCCGATCTCCGCGCTCCACGGCGACAACGTTGTCGACCGATCGACCGCGATGCCGTGGTATGACGGCCCGCCGCTGCTGTATCACCTCGAGCACGTCGTGATCGCGCCCGACCGCAACCTCGCCCAGGTGCGGTTCCCGGTTCAGTGGGTGATCCGTCCGAACAGCGACGAGCACCACGACTACCGCGGCTACGCCGGCACCGTCGCCGGCGGCGTGCTCCACCCGGGCGACGAGGTGCTCGTCCTCCCGAGCGGGCAGCGCACCGTGATCGACTCGATCGACACCTACGAGGGCTCGGTCGATACCGCGTTCCCGACGATGTCGGTGACCGTGCGGGTGAAAGACGATCTCGACATCTCCCGCGGCGACATGCTCGTCGAGGCGGACGATCCGCCCGCGCCGGCGCGCGAGCTCGACGCGATGGTCTGCTGGATGGGGGAGACGCCGCTCCGGCCCGGCGCGCGGCTCGTGATCAAGCACACCACCCGGACCACGCGCGCGCGGATCGAGGAGCTCGACTACCGCATCGAGGTCAACACGCTGGCGCACGAGCCGGCTGATGGGCTGGCGTTGAACGAGATCGGGCGGGTGCGGATCCGCTCCGGCTCGCCGCTGATGGCCGATCCCTATTCCCGCAACCGCAACACCGGCAGCTTCATCCTGATCGACGAGGCGACGAACGACACCGTCGCCGCGGGGATGGTCCTGACCGCTCGCTAGATCGCTCGCTTGGGAAGAAACTTCAGCATGGCGCTAGTTTCTTCCCAAGTCCCATGAGCGATCGCTCCGGCGAGGAGGAGGCGTACCACGTCGGCACGGCGGCGATGTCGACCGACGCCGCGCTCACCGATGCGTTCACGCCGGCGCCCCCGCGGGTGCCGCGGACCGTGGCCGAGCCGGCGCGTCACACCCCCGTCCATGTCGAGACGCAGGTCCTGGTAGTCGGAGGGGGCCCGGCGGGGTTTGCGGCCGCGCTCGCCGCGCGGCGAGCCGGCGCCGAGGTCGTGCTGCTCGAGCGCTACAACCACCTCGGCGGACTGTCCACCGGCGGCCTCGTGATCTGGATCGACCGCATGACCGACTGGACCGGCCGGCCCGTGATTACCGGCATCGGCCAGGAGCTGCTCGACCGGCTTCCGCACATCGCGGTGGCCGGGGCCCCGAAAACGCTTTGGGGCTCGACGCAACCCGACGACGTGGCCTACTGGCGCGAGCGCCAGGGCGCGTTCCGCGACACCGTCACGTGGTCGCCGATGATCGACCCGGAGTGGCTCAAGTACCTCTCGGCCGAGATGCTGATCGAGGCCGGGGTGAAGTTCCTCCTCCACACCTGGGTGGCCGATCCGCTCATCGACGGTCGAAAAATGAGCGGCGTGACGTTCGAGAGCAAGGAGGGCCGGCGCGCGGTCCTGGCCGACGTCGTGATCGACTGCACCGGGGACCTCGACCTGTGCGCGCGCGCCGGGTTGCAATACGAAGCCGACGCCAAGGCCGGCGGCGGTGGCATCGCCCACTGCCTCAACACCGGCTGGCTGTGGGCCGGTGTGGACTTCGCACGCTGGCTTCAGTTCAAGCGCGAGGACCCGCAGGCCCACAGGCAGCTGATGTCCGACGCCGGTGACGCGCTCGGGTTCGTCGAGCGGCCGGTGGTCGGCTGGAGCAATGACGTCGCGCTGTTCCTAGGCCCCCGGCTGACCGGCTACAGCGGCGTGGACGTGTCCGACCTGACGCGCGTTGAGGTCGAGTCACGCCGGCGGATGGTGGCCCACCTCGACCACTTCCGCCGCCACGCCCCCGGCTTCGAGCGCGCCTGGTTGATGCTCTCGGCGCCGCAGATCGGGGTGCGCCACACGCGCCGGCTCGTCGGCCGACACAAGCTCACGAGCGAGGATTGGAAGGACGGGACCCGACACCGCGACGAGATCGGCGTGTCGCCCTCGCCGTCGCAGAAGTTCGCGAACGTCTCGGTTCCGTACGGCTCGCTGACGCCGGGCCACCTGGACAACGTCCTCGCCGCCGGGCGCCACATCGCGACCGACCCGCAGACTCAGGCGTTCATGCGAGAGATCCCGCAGTGCTGGATGACCGGGCAGGCCGCAGGCGCGGCCGCCGCGCTGGCGACGGCGGCAAACGTCCCCGTCGCGGACGTCGACATCGGCGCGCTCCGGCGCGAGCTGCTCCGGCAGGGCGTCTATCTTCAGACCGGCGCGATCGCCGGCGGTCCGCCGCGCGGCCCGAAGGTCTCGATCACGGCCGACACGCCGCTGTTGTGAGCCCCCACCACGACGATCTGCAAGGCCTGCTCACACCGCAGCACCCTGACCTCGTCCTGATCGGCGGTGCTGTCGGGGACGGCATCCGGATGCTCGGCCGATAGCCGCCACCGGCTCTGCCCCGATACCGCGTCCTTCCCGACCGCCGCGAGCGCCGCGCGTGAATTCACGGCGCGCTCGTACACGAACCGGCGCAGGTCATCCTTGCCCCAGCCCGCGCCGGCGAACAGCTCGGCGTGCTCCGGGCCGAGCGCGATGCACGCGCTGATCGTCTCGTGGATCAGCGCGCCCGTGCGCCGGATCGTGTCAGCGAGGTCGAGCGCAAGCTGCTCGGGGACGGTGGTGTGGCGCGCTTCGATGTGCACGACGGAACGCATCGTCAGAGCCGTGACCGTGCTTGCCGACGCGTCGAAGCCGTGCTCGACGTGGAACGCCGGCCACGGCGACTGCTCCTCGTTCTCGGCGATGCACGCCGCGTACTTGGCCGGGTTCCCCTGGGTCGCCTGGTCGAGCTCCCCCGGACGCAGGCCGAAGGCGTTGATCGCGGTCAGGCGGATCGCGCGCCCGATCGTCGCGTTGGCGCGTACACCGGACCCGAACACGTTGCCGGCGCTGTTGAGGCCGATCCGCTCGCGCACCGGTCCGTTGACGAGCAGCATCGGTGCGGTGCCGGTGGTGCTCTGCCAGATCGCCCGCGGCACGTATCCCTCCGCGTTCAACGCCGACCACGCGGCGACGACCACGGGGAAGTACTCCGGGAGGCAGCCGGCCATCGCGGCGTTGATCGCCGCGGTCCGGACCGTGCACTCACGATCCAGGTGGGGCATAGCGAGCAGCACGTCCCCCGGCGCGCGATCGGTCTGCGCCAGGAACTCCGCCAGAAACGACTCGGTCACCGGCATCACGGGGAGACCGTCCGTCCAGCCGCGCGCGGCGTAGTCCTCCATCACTCGCCGCAGCTCGTCGATGTCGATGACCGGTAGCTCGGTCAACGGGCACCCCGCAGGATCCGGACCACGTCGGCGAGCACCGGCACGACCCTCGCTTCGATCGCAAAAGCGTCGAGGCTCGCGATCGGGTGGGGGATCGTCACGAACTCGAAGTCCGGCACGCCGTAGACGCCGGCCATCGCTCGCGCGGGCACCACGAACGCATCGGTGCAGATCGACACCGCGGGCACCCCGGCGCGCTCGAGCACGATTCCGTCGGCCAAACTGGCCGCCGAGCACGACCCTCAGTCACCGACGCCTGCGATCACCGCCTCGCAGCGCTGCGCGATCTCCCTGGCGCGGTCCTCCTCCACGGGCGTCCCGAAGTACGACTTTGCGTAGGTGGTCACCTCGCCGATGTGGTGCTGGGCGCGGAGCTCGGCGGCGATCGTCTCGAGCACGCGCCACGCGTTCGCCTTCGTGTTGTCGAGCAGGCCGAGCCGGATACCGGTCAGGTCCCGGACGCGCGGGGCGAGGGTCGCAACGCGCCGCGCATTCGCGACACCCGTAGGATCGAGAATCGCCTCCCGGCGGGCCACAGTGGGACCGTAGCAGCGGGCGAAGCTCTAAAGTGGCGCGCCGCATGTTCTCCAAGGTTCTAATCGCCAACCGCGGCGAGATCGCGGTCAGGGTCATGCGCGCTTGTGAGGAGCTCGGGATCGCGACGGTGGCGGTCTACTCCGAGCTCGATCGTGACGCCGTGCACGTCAAGCGCGCCGATGAGGCGTACCTACTCGGGCCTGGTCCGGCGACCGAGAGCTACCTCGCGGTCGACAAGATCATCGATGCCGTCAAGCGGTCGGGCGCGGAGGCCGTGCATCCCGGGTACGGGTTCCTGGCTGAGAACGCTGCGTTCGCCGCGGCGCTGGAGCAGGCCGGGATCACGTTCATCGGCCCGCCGGCCTCGGCGATCGAGGCGATGGGGTCAAAGACCAAAGCGCGTGAGCTCATGAAAAAGGCCGGCGTCCCGATCGTCCCCGGGACCACCGAGCCGGTCGAGACGATCGAGGACGCGCGAAAGGTGATCGCGGACACGATCGGCTACCCGGTGGCGGTCAAGGCGGCCGGCGGCGGCGGTGGCAAGGGGTTCCGCGTCGCGTTGGACGAGTCCAAGCTGGACGACGCGTTCGAGGGCGCCGCGCGCGAGGGCGAGAAGTTCTTCGGCGACTCGACTGTCTACCTCGAGCGCTATCTCCCCGACCCGCGCCATGTCGAGGTCCAGGTCCTCGCGGACACCCACGGGAACGTGATCCACCTCGGCGAGCGCGACTGTTCGCTGCAGCGCCGCCATCAGAAGCTGATCGAGGAGGCGCCGGCGCCCGCCGTCGACGAGAACCTGCGGGCGAAGATCGGAAAGATCGCCACCGACGCCGCCGCGGCGGTCAAGTACACCGGGGCCGGGACCATCGAGGGGCTGCTCCAGGACGGCGAGTACTTCTTCCTCGAGATGAACACCCGCGTCCAGGTCGAGCACTGCGTGACCGAGATGGTGACCGGGATCGACATCGTCAAGGAGGGGATCCGGGTCGCCGCGGGCGAGCCGCTGTCGATCTCCCAGGACGACCTCGAGCTCCGCGGTCACGCGATCGAGTGCCGAATCAACGCCGAGGACGCGAGCAAGAACTTCGCCCCCGCACCGGGGAAGATCGGCGGCTACCGCGAGCCCGCGGGTCCCGGGGTCAGGGTCGACTCCGGCGTAACGAGCGGTTCGGAGATCTCGCCGATGTACGACCCGATGGTCGCCAAGCTGATCGTGTGGGACTCAGGTCGCGAGCAGGCGACGGCCCGGATGCTGCGCGCGCTCAGCGAATACCAGATCGAGGACCTCAAGACGCTCATCCCGTTCCACACGGCGATCCTCCAGACCCGCCAGTGGCACGACGCCGAGACGTGCCGCGACCTGATCGAGGACCGCGCCTGGCTCAAGGAGCTCGCGTTCGCTAAGGCCGAGAAACCAGCCGACGCCGACGCCGAAGGAACCGCGGGCGAGTCCGTCGAGCAGAGCTACACCGTCGAGGTCTCGGGCAAGCGGTTCGACGTCAAGGTGATCGGGCCGCCAGCGGCCGCCGGCACGCTCAACGGCGCGGCCCCGGCGCCCGCGGACGCAGCGGCGGCGACCCGGCGTGCGCCACGCCGCAACGAGCGCGCTGGCGGGGGTGGCGGGGGAGGGGGCGACACGCTCTCCTCCCCGCTACAGGGAACCGTGCTCAAGGTCGCCGTCGAGAAGGGAGCCGAGGTCGAGGAGGGCGCGCTCGTCGCCGTGATCGAGGCGATGAAGATGGAGAACGAGATCACCGCGCACAAGGCCGGGGTCGTGTCTGAGGTGCCGATCGCGGTCGGCGCCTCGGTCGCCACCGGCGACACGCTCGCCGTGATCAGCTCCGGGCAGTAGCGAGCGCGAACCGGCGCGGGAGTCGTATCGCGACGCCGCGGTCGGGCCACACCAGCGTCGCGAACAGCGTCACCAGCAACAAGTCGCGCACGACGACCGCCCACGACTCGAGCGCGACGAAGCTCTTGAGCGGCGCGAAATGCAGCGGGTAGTACAGCTGCGTCATCACCATCGCGCAGGCGAGCATCGCGATCGCCGCCAGGCCGCGCCGGCCGTTGATCATCGCCACGAGCGGCGCCAGCCAGATCAGGTACTGGGGCGAAAGCACCCGGTCGAACACGATGAACGCGCACACGGCGGCGGCAGCCGAGGTCAGCAGGCGCTCGCGCGTGGGTGGTCCGACCGCGTAGAGCGCCCAGACCGCGACCAACCCGATGAGCTGTAGGGCGCTCATCACGCCGGCGAAGGTCAGCGTCGCATGCCCGTCGAGGTTGTCCGAGCTGTGCGTGAAGTAGTACGTCAGATGTAGCCCCACAAGCTGGTGGGCGGCGAGGAACAGCGCGGCGCCGACGCTCTCGATCTGGAGCGGCCTGTTCTCCTGTCCGTGAATCGCCCACCACACCCCGCGGGGAGCGATCACGAGGAACGGCAGGAAGCACGCGAGCAACGCGACGGCGAACACCGCGAGACAGATGAGCGCGGGCCGTCGGCCATGGCGGCGCCACACGTACACGGCCGCGATCGGCACAACCACCACAGGGAAGGCCTTGGCGGCGGTCCCGAGGGCGAGGAGCAGGAACCCGGTGCGGTTCCGATCGAAGTAGAACGCCGTGACGGCGGCCACGGTCAGCATCGTCGGGAACATGTCGTACCGCGACAGCACGACCGCTCCGAGCAGCAGCGGCGAGAGCGCGACCAGGGCGACCCCGCAGACGAGCTGCCGCGTGGCCGCGCGCTGCGCGGCAAGCACGAACGCGGACAGGCCGGCGGCGATCACGCCGCACGCGGCCATCATGAGCTCGAACACTTCCATGTAACCCGAGAAGCCGTTCCCGGCGATCAGCCTCGGGAGCAGAAATACCGGAAGCGCGAGCGGCGGATATTCCACCGAGAAGTCGCGGTACGGCATCAGCCCTCTGACGACGATGTTCCGGGCGTACTTCGCGTACTCCCTGGTGTCCCACTGCCGGTCGAGCCGGTACCAGCCGTGGTGGATCAGGTACCACGCGATCACGAAGCCGATCGCGGCGGTGGCGACGGCCATCGCGCTGCGCTGGCGGTCCGACGGGAGGTAGCCCATCCGTCCCGCCGGTAGCGAGATCGACGCGCCGGCCATCTCGACTGCAGGGTCCTGCGGCTGTGGGCGGCGGTTATCAGACATTGCTCGTCGTCGCGGTTCCTCTCGGGCCCCAGCGAAGGCTCGCCAGTACCTCCCCGCGGTGATTATCCAACGATTCGCTGCGCAAGGTCGTACGGGTAGACGTACATGGTGACCCGGCCGAGCCGGTAGACCGAGCGGGGGCGCCCAAGGTCCGGCGTGCGCGTCCACACGTTCGCGAGCTCGTGGTCGGTCAGAAGGAAGCTGCCGGTGTGCGCTCGAGGCGAGTACCAGCTGCTGATGAAGTGCAGATCGAAGCGACACAGATGCTTGCGCTGGTCGCACACCGAAACGGGATAGACCTGCACGCGGAAGCCCGTCGCCCAGGTGATCGGAGCGGCGTCCCAGTAGCCGGCATACCCGACCGACAGGTGCTCACGAGCGGCGATTTGCGCGATCTCGCCGGCGACGTGCGTCGTGACCGGGCTACTTGCCTGCGGGGCGGGGACGGGGCCGCGGTAGGAGATCGCCACCACGGCGCTCAGCGCAAACGCGCAGGTGCAGGCCAGAACGATCGCGCGTGTCCACGCCCGCCCCGCGGTGGCAGCCGGGACGGCGGCGGCCGCCGCGTACAGGAGTCCGAGCAGGTACCGGCCCGAGTGGATGTCGCCCGGGTACGCGCTGAACAGGAACGCGAGCGACAGCAGGATCGCCGACGAGCACCAGAAGACGTAGAACGCAGTGGTCGCGGGGGAGCGCCGGCGGAGCTGTCGCCAGCTGAGCCAGGGGATTGAAACGACCGCGGCGATGCTGATCACCGCACAGAGGAACACGAGGACGGTTCCGGGCGAGAGTGCGCGGTCGAAGTAGTCACCGTTGCCGATCGTGGCGATCGACTTCCACCACAAGGTGAAATTCTCGATGTTCTTGTGGCCGATCGCGATTCTCGTGGTGTGCAGCCCGGGTTCCCGCGTGACCGCCAGCGCCGACATCGCATGCGCCGTGACCGCCCAGGCGAGCCCCGTGACCGCGAGTGTGGCCACGCCCCCCCAGAGCGCGCGAGTGCTGCGGGGTCCGGGCGCGAGCACCCGGGCGGCGATCATCGCCAGCGCGAATGGCGCCACCCCGGCGATGCTGAGAAGCGGATCGGAGGCGGCGTTGGCGCCGACGATCGTTCCCACGAAGATCGCGAGCACGGCGATCACCGGCCACGGCCGCGCCCGATCACGCTCGAGCTCGAGCCACACGGCGAGCGCTCCGAGCAGGACCACGGAGAACCAGGCAGGGGCGTGCTGGGTAGTCGCGAGCTCGAGGCGGAGCGTCACCGGCGAGGTGCATAGCAACAGCACCGCGGTCACGCTCGCCGCCCACCGGCTCGCCACGTGCCACACGGCCCACGCGGTCAGCCCGGCCCCCGCCAGGGCCATCGCAAACGGTGCCGCCTCCCAGACCTCGCGGTGATACGGAAGCCACTTCGTGCCCAGGTAGAACAGCAGCGTCGCGTACCAGCCAAACGTGCCCAGCACCACGTTGGCGCCGACCGGAGCGGCCCCGAACAACTCGCCGATGACCGGCCCTGACGCGGCGTCCGCATCCAGGTTCGTCGTGCGGATGGCCGCGTCGAGTTGGTGCGCGAGCAGGATCAGGTAGAGCAGGCACAACGGCACCGCCGCCCACCACACCCACGGCAACAGACTCCTCGGGCCGCGCTTGCCGGCGGGCGGTCCTGCGCTGTCGGGCTCCGGTCGGCTCCGCAGCCGGGTAGGAATCCCGGTCCCGGCGCCGGCCGTGGTCACGAAGTCCGCCGCCCCGAGATGCCGAGCACGAGTCGCCGGCGCGACGACGAACGTGCCGCCGGAGTCGAGATGTCCTCGAGGCGGCCGTCCGCATCCAAGGTCGCCTGGGCACGGGTTCCGGGTCCGAGCGACACCCGCAGCGTGACGTCCCCATCATCCGGGCCCGTGGTCAGCCGGACGACGGGCTGGTTGACCTTGACGTCGGACGCGAACGCCCGGTCGACCCGTTCCAGGCGGCGGAGCGAGGTCGTGTAGCGCCCGGTTTGGGCCATCTCCGTTCGCTCGGCCGCCGACGCCAGCCCCAGCGTCCGCTCGGCGTGCGCCTCCAGGTCGTTCTCGCTCTCAGCCACCGCGGCGAACGCGAGCACGATCACCCCCGCGAGCACCCCGAGGAGCACCGGCAGCGTCCGCTGTGCCAGCCGGCGGCGTCCGAAGCACAGCAGCACACCGGCGGTCAGGGCCACACCGGCGGCGAGGAGGCCGAGCGCGATCGCGGCGGCGGCGAGGGTCGAGTAGCTCATGTCGGCGGTAGCGTAGATGCCCGCTGCACATTCTCGGCGTGGATGCGGCGTTGCGCTCCCGT
>Ga0335073_10017195_pt1 | contig 10122 bp, 7 predicted proteins | sample Lox_Sample_22_FD_207093 | JGI IMG/M metagenome (GOLD analysis project Ga0335073, IMG submission 207093) | Soil microbial communities from Loxahatchee National Wildlife Refuge, Florida, United States - Lox_Sample_2.2 | ecosystem: Environmental > Terrestrial > Soil > Wetlands | place: USA: Florida... | reverse complement strand
GTGCTGCCGCAGACCAGCACGGGACCGGCGCCATTCGTGGAGAGATGCTTGCGTAAACTGTCGACAATAGGCGGAGGCGCGGGCAAACTAACATCGAATTTGAGATTTCCCGCGACCTGCACGCGACTGGCGTCCGCGCCAATGGATTGCAGGCGGGAAGCATCTTCCTCAGTTTGCGGCAGAAATAGATCGACGTTCTTCAATATGTTTTTCAACGCCCAGCGAAAACGCAGGTAATTCGGCCAGGAACGGTTGGAGATGCGCGCATTTACTACTGCGACTAGTGCTCCGTTCGAGTGCGAGAGGCGCAAAAGGTTCGGCCAGAATTCAGTTTCGGCCAGGATGACGAGTTCCGGTCGCAGCCTTTGCAGATAGGGACGGATGGCGAAGGCAAAGTCCATTGGAAAATAGAAAACGTTTTCTTCGCCGAAGCGCTGGCAGGCGAGCTTTTGTCCAGTATCGGTGGTGGTGGACACGAACACGCGGCTGTCCGGTAGCGCCCTCTTCAACTGCTGCACAAGCCCGCTTACTGCAAGAACCTCGCCCACCGACACGGCGTGAATCCAGATTACTTTCGCTGCCGAGTGGTTCACCGTGAGGCGCGCCGGGACGCGCCCCATTCGCTCCAGAAAGCCGGCCTTATATTTTCCATGACGGAGAACCTGATAGAGCCAATAGGGCAGACTCAGCAGCATGGCTGCGCCGAGCGCGAGACTGTAGAAAAGATAGATCAAGAGCAGCATTCTATCGCGGCGGCTCAGCGGGCACGCTCCGCTCTATAATTGTCGGCATGCGAATTGTCGGCATGGGTTCGAGATATCGACTGGCGGTCGTGGGGCTGTGTGTGGCGTTGGCGCCGGTTCTTCTAATGGCCAAGAATTTCGTGAAACCGGTGGCCCAGCCGGCGAAAACTTACCCGGCGCATGACGATCATACGGACGAGAAAGTAGCGATTGGAGCCGATCCCTACGATACGCCGGAAAAGGCAAAGATTTTTTCCGACCAATTCCAGGAGAACGGTTTGCTGCCGATCTTCTTTGTGGTGACCAACGATGGCGATCAGCCGATCTCGATCTCGCATATGCAGATCACTCTGAGGACGGCGAATCGCTCGAAGCTTACGCCTTTATCGACAGAGGATCTCTATCGCCGGCTCTCGAATCCCCAGGCGCGAACTTCCCCCAATCCGTTTCCCATCCCGCGAAAGAGCGTGAAAAACGGAATGAGCAAAAAGGAAATTGATGAAATTCAGACGTCGCAATTTGCCGCCCGCGCCGTGGAACCACATTCGACGCAGTCGGGATTCTTATTTTTCGACGTGGATGGAATTTCCTCTCCGCTTGCCGGCGCCAGTATGGACGTAACCGGCGTGGATGATGCCAAAGGGAGCGAACTGATGTACTTCGAGCTCTCGATGAAATAGGCGCGTCGTGCAGGTCGACAAGGAAGCGAGCCGAACGCGCCATTTGTTGCGGCGCACAAAGCGCGGCGCATTGCGCGGCTCGCCCGGATCCTTCTCTCGCGCAAAAAACGGCGCTCGCTCAGGATGACAAGCTAACAGCTTTATAATCCTCATTAATGGCGATGACCGCGCACACCCCGATCTCTGCGCATCCGAAGTTTGAGCCCGTGATTGGGCTGGAGGTGCACGTTCAGTTGCTGACGGTGAGCAAGATTTTCTGTTCCTGCTCGACTCGTTTTGGAGCGCCGCCGAACACGAATGTCTGCCCGGTTTGCCTGGGCATGCCCGGCGCGCTGCCGGTGCTGAACAAGAAGGCGGTCGAATTCGCGACGCGAGCAGCGATCGCTCTGAATTGCCGCATCAACGAAACCTCGATTTTTGCGCGGAAGAACTACTTCTATCCCGACCTGCCCAAGGGCTACCAGATTTCGCAATATGACAAGCCGCTGGCCGAGTTCGGATTTATTGAAGTGCCCGCGGCGAGCGGCAAGAAGAAGATCGGGATTACCCGCATCCACCTTGAAGAAGACGCCGGCAAGAGCCTGCACGAAGGCTTTCCGTACTCCGAGGAAAAGACTGCCATCGATCTGAACCGGACGGGAGTACCGCTCATCGAGATCGTTAGCGAGCCGGACATCGCGTCGCCTGACGAAGCTTACGAATACCTGACGCGCCTGAAAGAAATCATTCTTTATACCGGCGTCAGCGACTGCAACATGGAGGAAGGATCGCTGCGCTGCGACGCCAACGTCAGCGTGCGGCCGCGCGGGCAGAAGGAATTCGGGACCAAGGCTGAGATCAAGAATGTGAATTCCTTCCGCTTTATTCGCGAAGCCATCGAATACGAAATCGAGCGCCAGATCGACGTGATCGAGAGCGGAGGAAAGATCCTGCAGGAGACGCGGCTGTACAACGCGAATGAAGGCAAGACGTACAGCATGCGCTCGAAAGAGCAGGCGCACGATTACCGCTATTTTCCCGAGCCCGACCTTCTGCCGCTGGTGATCGATGCGAAGTGGAAAGCAGAAATCATTCGCGAATTGCCAGAACTGCCCGAGGCGCGGCGGGCAAGGATGATTCGCGACTACGGGATCACGGAATACGATGCGCAGGTGCTGACTGTGTCGAAATCGCTGGCCAATCAGTTTGAAGAAGCGGCCAAAGCGGCAAAGAATCCGAAGCGCGTGGCGAACCTGGTGCAGAGCGAACTGGCCGGACGGCTCAAGGCGAAGAATCTTGAGATCGAGCAGTCTCCCATCAGCATGCGTGGCGTCTCCATGTCGGCGGATCTGGTCGAGTCCGGCACAATTTCGGGGAAGATGCTGAAAGAGCTCTACGATCTCAGCTTCGAGCGCGGGAAGGATTTTCCGGTCGTTTACGAGGAAGAAGGCTGCCCGCAGCAGTCAACAGATACCTCGGCGCTGGAAAAGATTATCGACGAAGTGCTGGCCGCGAATCCCAAGCAGCTGGAGCAATATCGCGCGGGCAAGAAGACCATGATTGGATTTTTCGTGGGACAGGTGATGAAAGCTTCCAAAGGGCAGGCCAGTCCGCAAATCGTGAACGAGTTGCTGGCCAGGAAACTGGGCTGAGTTCTGCGATACACTGCCCGCAGTGTCGTCTCTTTCCGATCAACTGGGATTCAGCTTCCGGCCGCCGGAGCGCCGCGTATGGAAGGTGCGCGATCTGGTTGCGTCGGTGCGCACGCACATTGAACGCGAGTTTGCCGACACCTGGGTGGAAGGGGAAATTTCGAATTTCCGCTCGCCCGACTCCGGACATCTTTACTTCACGCTGAAAGATGGCAACGCCCAGATTCGCGTCGTGATGTTCCGTTCGTCGGCGCGACTTTTGCGCTTCCGCCCGGCCGATGGCTTGCAGGTGGTGGTGCGAGGGCGGGTCACCATTTACGAAGAACGCGGCGAATTGCAGATTTCCGCTGAATATATTGAGCCGAAGGGCGCCGGTTCGCTACAGCTCGCCTTCGAACAGCTCAAAGCAAAGCTGGAGGCCGAGGGATTGTTCGCCGCTGAACGGAAACGGCCGATCCCGTCGCTTCCCGCCGGCATTGGCATTGTCACTTCAGCGCAGGCCGCGGCGCTGCGCGACATCCTGAACATTCTGGAGCGCCGGCATCATTCGGTAAACGTCGTCATCTTTCCGGCGCAGGTGCAGGGAGATGCGGCTACGCTCGAAGTCGCGACGGGCGTTCGCTATTTCAGCCAAGCGAAGAATGTTGACGTCATCATCATCGCGCGCGGCGGAGGGTCGGCCGAGGATTTGGCCCCGTTCAACAACGAAGGATTGGCGCGCACCGTGGCGGCGTCGGAAATTCCGGTGATCTCCGCGGTAGGGCATGAAACCGATTTCACGATCCTCGATTTTGTGGCGGACCTGCGCGCTCCGACGCCATCGGCCGCAGCGGAGCTGGTGATTCGTTCACGGCAGGAAATCGAGGGCCAGGCGTCGGCTCTCCACGAACGGCTGGAGCGCGCCATGCGCTATCGCTTGCTCATGGGAAGACAGGCGCTGACGGAATTGGCGCAGCATGGCGCGTTTGGACGCATTATGGAATTGATCCATCAGCGCCAGCAGAAGCTCGATGATGTGACGCATCGGTTGGAACTGGCGGAGCGCTCGCTGCTCGAACGAAGCCGGCGGCGATGGGAGGCGGCATCGGCTGCGATTCGACACTACGATTTGCGGTTGGTGCTCTCGGGCGTGCGGCGGGAACTGGAGAGCTGGACCGCGGCACTCGTCGCCGTCATGCGCAACGTCCTTCTGCAGCACCGGGTGCGGAGTGAACGGTTGCAAACTGCCCTGGAATCGTTGTCTCCAGTAGCCATCCTGGAGCGCGGATACGCTCTGGTGTTTGATGCAGAGGGCAAGCTGCTGAAAAGCGCGGCTGGTGTCAAGCTAGGCGACGAAGTGTCGGCCCGGCTTGCCCACGGGCAGATCAAGGCTACCGTTACCGGGAAAGAGGACTGACCGGTTCTTTCGGCCCCGGGCGATCGTAAAGAATCGTCTTCGGCGTCGATTAGCCCTAAGCTGGACAAATTCTCTGCTTTACAATGGAAACCACAACGCACGCAGTCCCTGAGGAGACGCACTCGAGTGATGCCGGTCATCGTGTCGTGGCAGCAGATCTTATGGATAGCGCTCGACATCCTGCTGGTCGCAGTGCTGATCTATCAGGTGCTGGTCATGATCCGGGGCACGCGAGCGGCCCCCATGCTAGTGGGGCTCACCGTCGTTGCGGTCACGTTCTACCTGGCGCGGGTCGGCGAACTCACGACATTGAACTGGGTCGTCAGCCACGTGCTTCCCTACGTGGTTTTCGCGCTGATCGTAGTATTTCAATCGGAAATCCGGCATGTGTTGGCCGACCTGGGACGCCGCTTCAGCTTTCTGCGCGGATCGAGTGTAGAAAGCGATTCCTACGATGACATCGTGCTGGCGGCGAATCTTTTTTCGCAGAATCAAACCGGCGCGCTGATCGTGATCGAACGCGAGATCGGACTGCGGACGCATATCGAAAGCGGCGTGCCTTTAGATGCGCGACTTTCCTACGATCTGCTGGCGACGATTTTCAGACCCAGCGCTCCTCTGCACGACGGCGCGGTCATCGTACAAAAAGACCGCATTGCCGCAGCCGCGTGCTTTCTGCCGTTATCGATGAACCCGCTGCTGTCGACGCAACTGGGCACAAGGCACCGCGCCGGCATTGGCATCACCGAAGAGACCGACGCGATCGCGGTCATCTGCTCGGAGGAAACGGGAGCGATCAGCCTGGCGATCGCCGGCAAGATTGAGCGGGATTTGACGGTGGAACAATTGCGCGAGCGCCTGGGAGCAGAGTTGCGGCGCTACATGGCTCCAGTCGCGCTTCCTACGCCGATCGCAGCCGCGGAAGAACACGCACAAGATATTCCCCTTGATGCGCCGCTGCGTGAGGCCGCTGCGCAGAAAAGGTCCCAGGCAGGTTCCGGGACGGAGCCGAGCCGATGATCAACTTCTTCAAGCGCTATGTATTGCACAATCTCGGTCTGAAGTTGTTATCGCTGCTGCTGGCCGCCGGATTGTGGTTCATAATCTCCCCGGATGAACAGCCCGCCGAAGTGGCGATGCGCGCACCTATCGTTTTTCAGCATGTTCCCTCGCATTTGGAAATCAGCTCGCAATTCATTCCCGAAGCGCAGATTCGGGTGCGCGGGCCGGAGCGCATCGTTCGCCATCTGGAGCCGAACGAGATTCAGGCGGAAATTGACTTGAGCGATGCCAGGCCCGGCGAGCGCACTTTCGATCTCACCTCCCAGCAGGTGCGCCATCCCAGCGACGTGCGCGTCGTGCAGATCGTCCCCAGCGAATTGCATCTGGATTTCGATATGCGGCTGACGCGCCAGGTGGTGATTCATCCGCGGGTGACAGGAAATTTTTCGGACGGCGAACAGATTGTGAAGACCGAAGCGGATCCGTCGGAGATCACGATTACTGGGCCTAAGAGCCACGTTGAAAAAGTGGACGCCGCCACGACGGACCCAGTGGACGCAACCGGAATCCACGACAGCGCGATCTTTACCACCAACGCTTATGTTCCCGACCCGCTGGTGCAGGTCGTGGAGAGCACTCCTATTCACGTCACTGTAACGGTCGAGAAAGTCGCAACGCCGAAGGCGCATTGAATCCTGAATCGGGCTGCGCTGGCGCGATTCGCTCCACTCTCAAGTATCATGCAAGCTTGGTTTTACTTTTCTCATGACTGAACAGAGCAGGCAATTATTCGGAACGGACGGTATTCGCGGCATTGCGGGTGAATTTCCCCTGACCAAGCAAAGCACGTATCTGATCGGGCGCGCGCTGGGGCACGATCTGTTGCGGAACACGCGGCAGGCACAAGCCGTCATCGGCCAGGACACGCGGCAATCCAGCAGTTGGATCGCCGATCGCGTGGCGGAAGGCCTGGCAGCCGTGGGCGTAGAAGTGCACAGCGCCGGCGTGATCACGACGCCGGGCGTGGCCTATCTCGCGCGATCGCGCGGGCTGGCCGCGGGCGTGGTGATTTCGGCGTCGCACAATCCCTGGACGGATAACGGCATCAAGGTGTTCTCCGGGGATGGATTCAAACTTTCTGACGCGCGTGAACTGGTGATTGAAAAAGAGATTTTCGCGCTGCTGGAAAATCCCTCGGCCGCCGATGACACGGCGATCAAGATTCCGAAGCCGTCACTGCCGGGAGAAGCGGGACTTCGCCAGTCGTACATTCGGGCACTGGCGGGCAGCGTTTCGTCGGATGTAAGCAAGTTGCGCGTGCTGGTTGATTGCGCCAATGGAGCGGCTACGGCGGAAGCTCCGGAGTTGTTTCGGAGTCTCGGCGTTCGAGCCACGTTCCTTCATGTTTCTCCGAACGGCAAAAATATCAACGAAGGTTGTGGAGCGCTGCATCCGGAAACTTTGGGAAAAGCCGTGAAGGAATCGGGCGCGCAATTCGATCTGGGAGTGACTTTCGATGGTGACGCTGACCGCGCGCTTTTCTGCGACCACACCGGACGCGTGGTTAATGGCGACGCGGTTTTGCTGGCTGCGGCGCGGGATCTTCATGCGCAGCGCAAGCTGAAGGGCGACACCGTGGTGGCGACCACAATGTCGAACATGGGGCTGGAAATCGCGCTGAAGAATTCGGGCATTCGGATGTTACGCGCCAATGTGGGCGACAAATATGTGCTCGAAGAGATGCTAAAAACCGGCGCGACGCTCGGCGGCGAGCAATCCGGACACGTCATTTTTCGCGATGGCGATTCAACGACGGGCGACGGCTTGCTGACCGCGCTGCGGCTGATGGACATCATCGTGCGCAGCAAAAAGTCGTTGGCGGATCTGGTTGCAGATCTGAAAGTGTTTCCGCAGAAGATTCAAAACGTGCGCGTGCGTGAGAAAGTTCCGTTCGCGCAGGTGCCTGCGGTGCAGGCCGCCATTACCGCAGCCGAACGCGAATTGGATGGCAATGGACGAATCGTCGTTCGCTACTCTGGAACCGAGACTCTGGCGCGCGTGATGGTTGAGGCGGAATCAGAAGAAAAGATGCGGAAGATCACGGCTGGGGTCGCGGGAGAGATTCAGAAAGCGCTGGGAGCATAAGGGCCACGGAAAACGGCGCAGAGCCTACGGTGATCGCATCTCTCGCACCCTTCGGACTGCAAATCTGATAAAAGCGATAACGTCGTCCTGACGCTTCATTTCACTACCGTAGGACCATCGTTCCGCTGCCTCGATCAAATCTTTCCACTCCGGGCACTTTTCCTTTGTCCACGCACAGGCAACTTTCTTTGAGCGAGCCTCCCCGCCAATGCACGTACACAGGATGCGGCATAGATTCAAAACCAGGTACGACTGCTGATGGCTATCGGACAGCCAAGCCGGATCTTTGATTTTAGGCGCCCACTCGGCGAACAGGTCTCTCGTGCTCGCCCGCCTTACTTCCTCGACAGGGATTGCAGGGACCAGTTCCTGGAAGGGCGGTCCATAGAGGGCGATGCCATAGTTCGAGAGGAGGTAATGGTTGATGACCCACTCATTGCCAGCGGGAGCATCTGCATACAACACACCGAAACCCCACCACGGCCGCGGAGTAGCGGGCGGTTTTAACTCGCCCATCAATTGCAGCGGGACATACGAGCACTCAATACGTCTCGCCCAGCCTGCAAAGTGCTCTTCGATCTCTTTATGCAGCCGTTCTACCCTCGAAAGCTCATCTTTGATGAGGGGAACACGGACGACAGCCTGCAGATCTATGTCACTTCTCTGCGGGACGAAGTCTCCGTAGCTCAGTGAGCCTCCCAGGTAAAGACCAATAACGTTATCAGCGAGGCACCTTCGCAAACCCTCAACCCACGCGGTAATGAGATTGTTGATCTCTTTGTATGGAGTAACGGCGAATGGAGTTGCTTCGTACATACAGACGCTCTCTGCTGTGCAGAGCCACTCTCAAGGGCGGGTAGTCAGCGCAAAGCCCTGCGCCGTAGACGCCCCATGGGTCTCGGCGGTGCTTCTTCCAGCAGCGCGAACTGAATCTTCTTTTCAACCGGATCGATGCGGTCGACCAGCACGCGAATTTTCTGCCCCAGCTTGTAGGCTTTTCTCGATCGCTCGCCGGTGATCTCGCGCGTATTCTCGTGATAAACGTAGCGATCGTCGGTCAACGTGTTGAGCGGAACCAGCCCTTCGACAAAAAGGTCGGTGAGTTCGACGAAAAACCCGTATTTGGTCACGCTGATAATCAGCCCGTCAAAATCTTCGCCGACGCGCTCCTGCATGAACTTCACTTTCTTCCATTCCATTAACTCGCGCTCGGCGTCATCAGCGCGGCGCTCGGACTGGCTCGATTCTTCGGCAATGTCGTGAAGCTCTTCGAGAGAAATAGGACCGGTGAGAGGCTCTTTCGACTTCTGGTGAGCGGCATGATCCCGGCGTTTTGACCAGGGCGAAGGCACGTCCGCGGACGAGACAATCCCTGTGGCCACGTTTGCCTGCGCGGCTCCGTACGCCTCGCCGCTCTCGCGCAGCACATCTTTCAAAATTCGGTGAACGATCAGATCGGGATAGCGCCGGATGGGCGAAGTGAAATGGGTGTAGCTCGGCGCGGCCAGCGCGAAGTGGCCGAGATTTTCTTCGGAATAGCGCGCCTGCTTCAGCGAGCGCAGCATCAGATAGCTCAAAATTCTTTCTTCCGGCTTGCCCGCAATTTTTTCTGTGAGCTTCTGGTACATGCGCGGGGTGATGTGCACATCCTGTGGCACTTCGATCTCGCGGACGCGGCGCCCGGTGCCGTGAGCGGCGCGGCGGTCGGCCTTCATCTGCACGCGATGGATGGGCAAGGCACCAACGCCGAGCGAATATCCGAAGGTCGCGGCGATCACTTCGAAGTCGTAAACGCGCTTGGCATCCGGCTTTTCGTGAATGCGGTATAAAGACGCGACCCGCTGCGATTCGAGATGATGCGCCACACACTCGTTCGCCGACAGCATGAATTCTTCGATCAGCCGGTGCGCGATGTTGCGTTCGGAACGGGAGATGCTCTTCATCAGTCCGAATTCGTCGAACTCGATCACCGGTTCGGGGAGATCGAAGTCGATGGAGCCGCGCCGCTCCCGCTTGCGGTTGAGAATAAGGGCCAGATCGCGCATGAGTTCGAAATTGCGAACCAGCGGCTTGTATCGTTCGCGCATCGCCGGATCGCCTTCCAGGACGGCGTTCACGGCCGTGTAGGTCATGCGCTCGGCGGAACGAATCACGCCCTCGGATAATTCATAGCCAACAATTTCGCCCTGGTGATCGATTTCCATCACGCACGACATGACGAGCCGGTCCACTTGCGGACGCAGACTGCAAATGTCAGTCGAGAGCTCTAGCGGCAACATGGGCACGGCGCGATCCGGGAAATAGACACTGGTGCCACGCAGGCGCGCTTCCTGATCGAGGGCGGATTCTGCCGTGACATAATGCGCCACATCGGCAATGTGCACCTGCAATTCGAAATTGCCATTCGGAAGCACGCGCACGAGAACCGCGTCATCGAAGTCGCGCGCGGTTTCGCCATCGATGGTGACGATTGGCAACGCGCGAAAATCGCGCCGGTGGTGCAATTCCTGCGCGGAGATAATCGG
>Ga0335073_10017194_pt1 | contig 10123 bp, 8 predicted proteins | sample Lox_Sample_22_FD_207093 | JGI IMG/M metagenome (GOLD analysis project Ga0335073, IMG submission 207093) | Soil microbial communities from Loxahatchee National Wildlife Refuge, Florida, United States - Lox_Sample_2.2 | ecosystem: Environmental > Terrestrial > Soil > Wetlands | place: USA: Florida... | reverse complement strand
ATCCACCATCGCCCCGCCCACCTGCACAATAGAGAATCCCGCTGTGAAACTGTGGACCCTCGACGTCGCACCGCCTTTCTAACTCCGCTTACTCCGCCAACTCCGCTTACGTGCGCCGTGAACCCGTGCACCTGCGACACCGTGAACCCGCGATTCACTTACGTCCCTCGTCCCGGCGCGCCCGAACTCCAAACCTGTGCGACAATCGAGCCACCAGCCGTTCCCCGCAACGGGAGAGGTCGCCATGCATCCTCCAGCCGAACGCACCCAACGCCGTCTCTCCTCCGTTCTGCTCTCGCTTCTCTTTCACTCGACGGTCCTCGCCCTCGCACTGCTGATTGCAACCGCGACCCATGGCAGGTCCGTGCAACCCGCGCCCCGCCAGACGATGGCGCTCCTCGAGATCGCAGGCACGTCTCACGCGATTCCGGTGCGTCTGCCGCCGATGGATTTCGCTGCGCACACACGCACTCCCACGCGCGACCCCGAGGCCACCCGCAAAACGATTCTTCCCGTCCAACCCGCTCCGCGAAAGATGTCTGGCGGCGGCACGCCTCCGCAGCCCCACGCAGGCGACGGCTCAGGTCTTGCCGCGGCCGGTAACGGCAGCGACGCCCAGGACGTCACGCCTGCATTCCCAACCTTCTCCCCGCGACCGCCCGTTACTGACCGCGCCCTTCTGCCCTCCACCGAACAGAAGATCGTCGTCGATGTGGACCTCGACGCCGGCGGCCTGGTGCTGCGCGAGACCCTGGTGAAAGGCATCGGCAACCCGCTCGATCAGATTGTTCTCGACACCGTCCGCACCTGGCGCTTTCAGCCCGCCACCGCCAACGGAAAACCCATCCCCTCGCAGGACGAACTGATCTTCCCCTTCGATCAGAGCTATCCAATCGCTGACTCGTAGTCTTTGATGAGGGATCCTTGACGCTGCCTTCACCGTCCACCGGCGCTCATCGTCTTGCACGCCGCGTCGAACGCGCTCTTGTCTGCCCAGCGCAATGTCACCCTGGCGTTGTCGATGAACGGGCCGGTGTTGAGCCGGATCCCCTGTTCGTTCGCCCGGTCCATCACCAACTCGCGGCCGCGCCACATGCCCGCCACGTCGAAGAATCCGCGGTTCTGGTAATTGATCGCGAAGGGCCTGCGCCACTCCAGCAGCCGAAAATCCAACAAGCTGTAGGCGTCGCTCATGTAGCCGCCATACATCGTGCCGCTCAGCCGCATCCGCTCGGGCGTGCCCGGCTTCACGCACAGCCAGCCGCCACCGGTCAGATCGGCGCTCCAGCCTTTGCCCTCGCGTCGCCCGCCGCTGCGCCGCAGCGGCCTCCCGGGCCCAAACCAGACATACAGCGGATACGCTCTTCCGTCCTTCGAAATCACGGTGCCCGTCCCGTGCCAGTACAACAGCGGCGTCGAGTGTCCACCAATGTGCAGCGCCCATGGATTGAGCGCCACCATCACCAGCCACACAAACGCCAGGGCAGCCAGCAAAACCAGCACCAGCTTCGTCAGGCAGCCACCTAAAAGCCCAAGACAGCTTCGCCCACCCCGCATCCGCCGAGTATACCCCCCACTTTGTTCTGAAATTGCCGTAGACTTAGGCCACAGAGCTTCCCCTCGTGACAATCTTTGGTTTGGATGCAGGCAGACTCCTCACGCTGATCGGCGCCGCCGCCGAAACCCTCGGCCTGCCCCTGGTTCTGATCGACTACGGCTCGCATGCCCGCGCCCGACAGATCGAACAGGCTATCTCCAACTTCACCCGCGCGCCGTTCAAAGCCCTCTGGAATCGAATCGAGGGCCTCTACAGCGGTGGAGTCATAGGTGAGCTCACTCCCATCGGCGCCCTCCTCGGTCTCATCTGTATTGCCATCGGAGTCTTCGCCGGCCTTCACGTCAGCCATCTGGGATGGTCCACTCTCAGCAGCACTGGTCTCGGCGCTGCCTTCTGGATCGGCTCCGTCTTTGCGATCGTTCTTATCCTGCCGCTGCCCTTCATCCTGCTTGCGCGCCTCATTGCACCCCTCGATCGCCTCTCAAACGGTCACCCTCTGGGCTTGTTCGGTGTCCTTCTCGCGATCATCGGATTCCTGGTCAGCCTCTTCCACGTCTTCGAACTGTTCCTTCCTTCAGCTGCCACGCTTCCTGCCCCCTAGTGCGGTATCTGGATGCGAACCGCCTTCGACGCAATCTTCGGCACGTACACCGGCATATGTACTACACCCTGCTCCGGCGGATGCAGTGGTTGGGGTCCGGGTACAGGCTGCGGTGCGACGGTCATGACCGGATCGAGCGGAAAGTCAACGTGAATGTTGTTTTGCAGGGGGCTCGCCAACAACTTCGACGCCGCGGCTTTGTATCCATTGGCTGTCACGTTCAGCGTCGCGCCCGCGTCGCTCGGCAATCCCGTGAACACGATACGGTAAGCGCCGTTGTCATCGGTGAAGTCATGGACCGGCCCATTGACACCCGCGGTGCCGCTCAGGTCTACGGCCACCATCGCCTTAGCCACGGGTGCACTGCCGGAGTAGACCATGCCTTCGAATGTGGTGACTGCCGGAGGCGGCGGCGGTGGCGGAGTCCGGGTGATAAGCCAGACAACGTAGCCTACGATGATCGGTCCAATGATCCCTGCAATCCATGTCCCCGCTTTCTTCATCGAGTCCTCCTCGCCTACACGACTCCGCATCACGCAGCGCGGCGTCTATCTTGCAGAAACGGATTGCCGATCCAGACTCCTTCATGCCACGCATCTCCCTTAGCAAATACCGAAGACTGCTGCACTTTTCGTGCAATTGGCGCAGGGCTCCTCTCCGCTGTTTGTGAATGCACCATGAATGGTGATATCCACAGAACTTTCTGAGATTTGCACTTGCTTCCACAGATCGGGCAGGAGCATTGTCTCTAATCAGTTGGTGACCCTGTAGGGAAATGGACAGCTGATCCAACCTGGCAGGAAGCGCGGGATCGATTCAACTCTGCAATCTGTAGTCGGCCGACTGCGGAGAGCGGCGCAAAGATTGAGAACGCGTGGAGAGTCAGGAGCGAGAAGCTGGACCTGATTGGACGCGAAGATTCATCCGCGGCGCGCACCGAGGATGCAAAGTTCGAGACCGGCCAGGGATTCATCATCGACCCAACTGCTGTTGCGGAAGCGGAGGAAACTCCGGCGAAGCAGCAACGGAGCCGAGGCGAAGAAAGGTAGGGCAACCTGCCGATCGGAACCGAGGCAACGCCGAGGGACCCGAGATTTAGGGAAACCTGGAAATTGGTTCGTCGGCGCGGCCAGCAGCGAAGAGATGCGGGGCAACCCGCAAATCGAGCAGCCGGCCCTGCCAGAGGAGAGAGATTCGGGGCAACCTGAAGATCAAGCCAATGGCAGAACCGTAGGGTGAGTGGCCCCGGGGCAACCTGGGAGACCACCAGACGGAGCCGGAAGATCTGGGAAGCGGGGCGACCTGCGGAACGGATCGTCGGCGATACCGAAGGACTGGCACGCGGGGCAACCTGACGGCCGGCCAATCGGCACCGCCGAAGGATGCGAGGTTCGAGGCGACTCGGAGCTCCATCGCCGGCAAAGCCGGACGGTGCAGAACGAGGGGCGACCCAAGAGCTGCATCGAAGGCGTTCAAGGAGGAACAGGCCAACGGGGCAACCCGCCAACCTGCAAAACTGAGAGCGCTGAGGCATGCGAGATTCGGGGATACTCGAACCTCCATCGCCGGCACAGCCCATGGACTCAAGGTGCGGGGCAACCTGCAGCTTGGTCGCCGACGCGGCGGAAGGGCGCGAAGACGGGGCAACCCGAAGGCGCGTACCCTGCCAAGCCGGAAGATGCGGGAACCGGGGCGGCCTGGACCCGATCAAGAGGCTGAAAGGGCCGATGCATGATTCACGGAACTAGAAGGACACCCGGAGAGCGCCTGAGACCGCAAGGTTTCAGGCGCTTTCGTTTTGCGCATCTCAAGTGCATGCCCTCAGAATAGGCGCTTCAATAGATAACAACTGAAGCGATAAGCAACGCTGCAGCGACCATCACGACCGCGGCGTTGAGATCAACCTCGCGCATTCCGATCCGCACAGGACCAATGCCCTGGCCGGCTGCAATGGCCCCGTGACAAGCATGCGAGCAAGCAGTGGAGCCGGCATGGATGGCAGCGTACGCGATGCCACCGTAGGTCTCAGCCCGCGCTCAGTGCATCGCGCCGCCGCCGCCGGTGCCTTCACCTGGCTTCGTCTTGCTCAGTAGGAAGGCCAGTGCAATAAGAAAGACTGACATCCATGAGAGCTCCATGTAGACATCCTGGAAACCTTGAAGCGTGGCCTGCTGGTTGAGCTGCGCGTAGAGAGAGGCGATAGCCATCCCCGCGCCATTTGCGCTGCCGGCGGCCCCATTCAGAAATCCCGTGAGTGCTTTCAGATGCAAATCGTAGCCAATGGAACCGGGCTGCATTGCGCTTTGCAGGTGCTGCTGGTGCCACATCGAGCGGCTGGTCACCTGCGCATTCGTGATGGCGATCATAATGCTGCCGCCCAGGTTACGGACGAAGTTGATGAGGCCCGCCACCTGGTTGCTCTCTTCTTTCGGCATACCGATATACGCGGCATTGGTGATGGAGATGAAGCAGAAAGGCAGCGGGAGCATCTGCACCACGCGCAGCCATGAAGCTTGCGCGAAGCTCATTTGCAGCGTCGTCACGTCGGCCGCATAACGGAAGGTCACTACAAAGAGTATGAAACCCGCCACAGCCAGGGTACGCGCCGAGATTTTGCCGGTGGCGAATCCTGCAAGCGGCATCATGATGATGAGCGCAATACCGCCCGCAGTCAGCGCCAGTCCTGCTGTTGTGGCGTTGTAGCCCAGCAACTGCTGCATGAACTCCGGCTGTAACACTGTGTTCGCATTCAACACGCCGCCCACCAGCGCCATAAGGAAACAACAAATAGCAAAGTTCTTGAAGCGGAACAGCTTCAAGTTGATCAACGGGCTCTTTTGACGCCACTCCCACACGATCAGGCCGATCAGGCACGAGACAAACAGGAAAGCAAAGAAGCGGATGAAGTTCGAAGAGAACCAGTCGTTCTCTTCGCCCTTGTCGAGCATGATCTGCATGCCGCCCATCGAAAGCGAAAGGAAGGCCAGACCGAGATAATCCATGTTCAGCAACCGCGAGCGATCCGCCTTGATCCACGGTGGATCTTCGACCAGTCGGTTCAGCAAGAAGAAGGCAAGCATGCCGACCGGAATATTGATGAAGAAGATCCAGCGCCAGGAGTAGTTGTCAGTAATCCAGCCGCCGAGCGTCGGGCCGATTGACGGCGCGAGCACAGCAACCAAGCCATACAGCGCAAAAGCCTGGCCGCGCTTGTGGGGCTCAAATGAGTCAGCCATGATGGCCTGCGCCATGGGTTGCATGCCGCCGCCACCCGCGCCCTGAATCACGCGGAACAGCAGCAGGAGCGGTAATGACGGGGCGGCCCCGCAAAGAAAGCTGGATATGGTGAAGACCACGATGCAGAAGGCGAAGAAGTTGCGGCGCCCCATCAGGCTCGAGGCCCACCCGCCCAGCGGAAGCACGATGGCGTTCGATACAAGGTAGCTGGTGAGCACCCAGGTGGCCTGGTCCGGGCTGGCCCCCAGGCTGCCTGCAATGTGCTGCAGCGCGACGTTGGCAATCGAGGTGTCGAGCACCTCCATGAACGCCGCAATGGCCACGGTGGCGGCGATCAGCCACGGATTGACCCGCGGCTTCCACTGCGCGTGCAGGTCGACGTTCGGATTCGCCACGGTTTTGACCGAGCCATCGGGGGCGGCTGGGGTCAGGGATGTCGTATCGGCCAAAGCTGCTCCTGTGTTGGCTGAGCCTGGTTCATTCCAGTTTGGGGGATATCCGGCTGTCGTAGATCGGAGGGCGCTCTTTTACGGCGAACCTGCCCGGAGACGACTTAGCGCCTCGTACTCCAGTTTAGATTCTCAGCATGAGGTTTCGGGTGCAAGAAGTGCATGCCCGGCTACACGGCCCGAACCTGCTCGCCTGCAGCAACTTGTGGCGTGCGCCAGGCGATGAGAGCGATCGTGAGCGCGGTGATCTGCATGAAGACAATAAAGGCCACGCAGGCCGGCCATTTGCCCAGCGCCCAGAAGACGCCGGGAACCACGCCAGCCGCCGTGCCGCCCATGTAATAGCAAGTGATGTAGATGCCTGCGGCCGTCACCCGGGCCCCAGCCGGGGCAGCCACACGCAGATTCGAGCTATTGACAGTCTGCGCAATGAACACGCCTGAAGAAAGCAGGGCAAGCCCACTGATCACCACCAGCAGTGAATGCGACAGCGTGAGCAGTACGCCGAGGACAGAGATGCAGATCGCGCCTCCAATGGCGGCGCGCAGGCCAACACGGGGAATGAGGAATCCGCCGATGGGCGTCACGACAAGACCGATCAGGTAGACGACGAAGAGGTAGCTCAATGCGGTGGTCGAAAGGTTGAATGGCGCAGCAGCAAGATAGAACGTGATCCAGGTAAAGACACCAACCAGCGAGAACAGCACGTTGAAGCCGATGGCGAAGGTGGCGACGAGGCGGCGAATGCGGAAGAGCCCCTGCACTTGATACGGGAACGCGGGCAGCTCGGGGATCTGCTGCAGCGAAGCCCCGCGCGGTCGGCCCTTGGGCAGCCAGATGGCCACTGCGGTGGCTCCGACAAGAGCGGCGGCGCCGAGAACAAGGAAGCTCCAGCGCCAGTTAGCCCAGTCAGCGAGGACGCCAGCAGTGATGCGGCCGATGAAGCCGCCCAGGGCGGTTCCGCTGACATAGAAGCTCATGATCACGGGGACTTGTTCGGGCGGCCATTCTTCGCCGACGTATGTGATGAGCACTGCAATGACGCCGGGCACCGTGACGCCCTGCAGAAAGCGCCAGAAAATCAGCTGCGCCAGCGAAGTCGAGGTGGCAGCGAGCAGGGTAGGCAGCGAGATGCCGAGCAGCGAGGCGACGATGACTTGTTTGCGCGGCAAGCGCTCGGTCAAGGCCCCAAAGACCGGCGCAGAAAGAGCTACGCCGAGTGTGGCTGCTGAAACCGTCATGCCCACGCCGGTTTTTGAGGCGTGGAAGAGCCGGGCCAGCATCGGCAGCAGGGGCTGGGTGCAGTAGAGCTCGAGAAACGCGCAGACGCCGCACAGCGCAACTGCGGCAGCCGCCGCGGGGCGCGGCACAGATCGGGGCTGGCCTGTGGTGTCCAAGCAACAGGATAGCGGACCCGCGATGGAAAGATGGGATGGGGCAGCCGCGGCAAATCTGCGAAAATCCTTGTGTCAGGGAATCAGGTTCTACTGAGGAGGTCGGAGGCTTGATTGATCGCCGTGCTGTGCTTGCTGTTTTGTTGGTTGCCACTTCCTGTACGTTTCCAAATTCCATCGTCGGTATCCCGGCCGCTGCCCAGGCAACTGTCCCCGCAGCGTCGCTTGATGCACTCGCCGGTGAGTACACCTATGCCGACGCACCGGATACGCCCTTCAGCGTCTATGTGCAGGACGGCAAGTTGGTCATAGAGTCGGAGCGGAGTGTGCCGAAGCAGTTGACGCCAATCTCGGCTGCCGAGTTCGCTTTGCCTGATTCAAAGGTCACCGTTCGCTTCACGCTCGATGCCGGCGGCAAAGGCGCAAGCCTTGTCTTCTCCGATGAATCCGACGCCGTCTTCAAAAACACTGGCGCGCCGGTGCACTACGTCTTTCACGACTATCAACGCAGCGAGGCGATGATCCCGATGCGGGACGGAGTCAAGCTCCACGTTGTGATTCTTAGGCCCGCAGACATCACCACGCCCCTGCCGTTCCTCATGCAGCGGACGCCCTACGGCTGTGACGAAACCTCGCGCGCTTCATTCTCCGCCAGCCGGCCCGAACTGGCACGCGACGGCTATATCTATGTCTGCGCCGACATTCGCGGCCGCTACAAGAGCGAGGGTGAGTTTGTCATGAGCAGGCCCATGGCAGACCATCACGATCCCAAGGCAATCGACGAGAGCACCGATACCTACGACACGGTTGCGTGGCTCTTGAAGAATGTGCCGGGTAACAACGGAAGAGTGGGTGTAGTCGGCACCAGCTATCCGGGCTTCCTGGCCATGGCTGCCGGAATCGATCCACACCCGGCGGTGAAGGCGATTTCGCCGCAGGCGCCGATGATCGATGTGTGGATGGGCGACGACTTCTTTCACAACGGCGCCTTCCGCCAGACCTACGGCTATGACTACGTGCTGGCCATGGAGTCGAACAAGCAGATCTTTGACGTCAGCTACGGCAAGGGCAAAGACGGGAAACCGCGTGATGGGTTCGACTATTTTCTTGAGCGCGGATCGTTTGCTCAGGATGTGAAAAAGTCGGGCTCAAAGATGCTTCCCACGTGGAAGCTCTTCCTTGACAATCCAATGTACGATGCGGTCTGGTCGTCCCGCGGCGTGGAGCACGATCTGCATGCCGTTACGGTGCCGACGCTCAGTGTGGGCGGCTACTACGATCAGGAAGACATGTACGGTCCCCAGGAAGAATATGACGTGCTGGAGCCGCACGATGACCATCACGAAAACTTCCTCGTGCTGGGTCCATGGCGCCACGGCTACTGGTCCTCCTCGTCGCGGCATCTCGGGAACTTGAACTACGGCGAGCCCATCGGCAGGGAGTTTCGCGAGCGCATCGAGGCGAAGTTCTTCGGGCACTACTTGAAGGACGAGCCCGGATTTGACCTCGAGGACACGGCCAGTTTTCAGACTGGCTCAAATACCTGGAAGTATTACTCGCACTTTCCTCCGATCAAGTCACAACCTACGAGTCTTTATCTCGAAGCTGGTGGCTTGCTGAGCTGGAACAATGCGACGAACAAGGGCAACACAAGCTACGTGAGCGATCCCGCCAATCCGGTGCCGTACCGGCATCGGCCCATCCAGCCCACCTACGGCAAGGGATCCGAGTGGTACAACTGGCTCACCGAGGACCAGCGCTTCGTGACTGACCGCAAGGATGTGGCCGTGTGGAAGCTGCCTGCGCTGAAAAAGGACCTGGTTGTTACCGGAGAAGTGGTCGCCGATGTCTTTGCTTCGACCACGGGCACTGACAACGACATGGTGGTCAAGCTGATCGATCAGTATCCCGACGACGATCCGGACCCCAAGATGCGCGGCTATCAATTGATGACGAATGCCGAAATCTTCCGCGGGCGCTATCTGTCGAGTTTTGAAAGGGCAGAGCCGCTGCGCGCAGGTTCAATTCACGAGTACAAGTTCAGCCTGCACGACGTGGACCACGTGTTTAAAGCGGGCCACACGGTGATGGTCGAGGTCCAGAGCACCTGGTTCCCGCTCTATGATCGCAACCCCCAGACCTTTGTGCCGAACATCATGACGGCGAAGCCTGCAGACTACAAACCGGAGACGATCACCGTCTACTCGGACCCGGATCACGAATCGAACATCGTGATGCCGCTGATGAACCCCTGCGATCATATCGCCTGCTTTTAGCCATGTATGGCGGGTCGAGAGGTACTTTGGAGTGGATCCCGAGGCGCTCTCGGCCCCGGCTTTTTCTGATCATCCGGATTCGCGGTAGAATAGAAATACGGCAATGATTCTGCATCTGCCCATTCCGGCCCTCCTCTAGCGGCGCCCGCCGCCGATACCCGATCTACGCAGATTTCCCCAGTCAGTTTCCAGAACCAACAGCCACGAGGCCGGAGGGTCCATGCTTGATCGTCTTGAACAGATGGAGCAGCGTTACAACGAATTGCAGGCGCAGTTCGCGCTGCCTGAAGTCCTGAATGACCACGAGCGCTACGCCAAGACCGCGAAGACGCTGCGCGAGATTGAATCGCCAGTTGAGAAGTACCGCGAGCTGAAGCAGGTTCGCCAGGGCCTTGCCGATGCGCGTGCGATGCTCGCTGAGAGCGACGCCGACATGCGCGCCATGGCAGAGGACGAGATCGCCGCCCTGGAGCCGCGCCTAGCCGCGATTGAGGACGAACTGAAGATCCTGTTGCTTCCCAGGGATCCGAACGACGAGAAGAACGTTATCCTCGAAATTCGCGCCGGCACCGGCGGCGACGAGGCGTCGCTCTTTGCCGCCGAGGTCT
>Ga0335073_10017193_pt1 | contig 10123 bp, 9 predicted proteins | sample Lox_Sample_22_FD_207093 | JGI IMG/M metagenome (GOLD analysis project Ga0335073, IMG submission 207093) | Soil microbial communities from Loxahatchee National Wildlife Refuge, Florida, United States - Lox_Sample_2.2 | ecosystem: Environmental > Terrestrial > Soil > Wetlands | place: USA: Florida... | reverse complement strand
GGGCTATTCGACATTGACATATGATATGGCGAAGTACGAGATCCCCATCACGTCCGAGATCGCCCTCAGGTTACTTAATGCAATGCCATGAGATCGTCCACGCTCCAGCCATAAGGAATAGGACGATCAATATCGAGATTTGCTTCCACCATCATTCTAATAATTCTCTGCGATACTTCCTTCTGATTCCATTCCCCTTTGCTGCCGTTTCTGCTGTCCAAAATGTAGCTCAGCATCAGACCCAGGGCTTCACGTCCCTCAATATCTTGGGTGTTTACGGGCATTTGGGCAATAAGTGTCTCGACAACCTTGTCATTGCAATTACCGGCTGCAATGTGCAGAGCCGTCCAGCCCATCTGGTAACTTCTCGTGCCTGCATCAACATTGGCATCTAAAAGCATTTGGATCACAGAGACGGAGTCGCCTCGCCTAGCTGCCATATGCAATGCTGTCTCTCCACGGAGTTCCTCCTGTAGATTTGGATCGGCACCAGCTCCGAGCAACATGTTAACGATATCTTCGTCTCCCATTTCGACGGCATACATGAGTGCTGTAAGGCCAATCGTATCTCGGAAGTTGACATCGATAAGAATTTCGCCTGATTGTCTTTTCGACTCACTTCTAGACCCTGGAACCCCTTTATCGAGCGGGTCTAGCTTGCAGTTTAGATCCAGATATCTCCTGCAGACGCCTTTCAGTGAAGTGCCGGCCATAACATGAAGAGGTGACTGTCCAAGAATAAATTCGGGCATGTCTTCTATATTGTCGCTCTCGAGTTCCCTCAATTGCAACATGTTATTGCGCTTTGCTTCATCAGATAAAAAATTAATTGCAATGTCTTGGACAAAATGAGTATTTTCCATATTGACATGATGATCCCAAAATTGAGCGACGTAGCGAAGGGCTTTAAATTTAACACACCTCGCTTCAAGTTGCGACATGTCTTCCGCTGGGCCACTGGCAAACTCTTCCAGCAGCAGATACGCCAAGCATGTTTCTCCTATTTTCGATGCAGACATCAGCATGGATGTTAAATGACGTTCAAGGAACTCCTTTACAGTATAGTGGGAGAATCGGAATGCTTCGCTTTCCTCGTCATAAGTTACAAGAGATTCACATACGTCGAGAACACGATCGTCAGGTAACTGATGCTGTTCTTCGATTTGAACGTGACCAATTCGAAAGAATAGTAATTCCAAGAATTCTGCTCTCTTTAACGGGCGCGCGGCATAAAACAACCATGAGAGAGTTCGAAGAGCCAAATTGTACACTCCCTCTTCTCTGGCGGCAATTCGTTGCAGGATGGCAGTGTAAGCTGCACGAAGGTCGATAGGTATTGTCTCCAATGCCGCTTCGATATTCGGTATCTCGATTTGGTTTAGGACATGTGCAAGCTGAACATCGGCAAGCAAAAACCTTTCCGATTAGCTAATTTGTTTAAAGCAAGAAAGTTTTACTTTCCCTCCAAGTCTTTTGTGATAACCTGTACAATCCTATCTTTGATTCTATGGGCTGGGTTACCAAGTTTTCGCTTTTCCTCTAAGGTGTAGGAGATAAAAGTTTCGACATCTTCGCTGGTTGCCATGACGTTGACAAAGTCGCGCCGATCAATGCACATCTTCTCTTCAAGATCCTTGAGTATGATAGGGTTTGGTCGAGAGAAGACCAAAATTCTCATGCGATCAATGGCGGCGAGGGATTGCAAATAATCGCTTACCAAATGTCTTTCCGTCTCTAGGGCCTCGTCAAAGGCATCCAGTATAACGAACACTCGGGAAAATGACTCCGCACAGCGAATAAATAAGCTAAGGAGCTGTTTCATATCTGGCTTCGCCTGGCTTCCCAGCATTTCGTTCTGGTCATAGCATTCTTCTACCTGGTGAGGAATGGTGTCTGATTGATACAAGATCTGTTTGAGTAGACCAAGGGCGACCGAACGAGCACTCCGACGTGTTGCGTTAGTGCAATCAAAGTAAAACGCCACTACGGCAATTTTCGTCGGATTAAGGTTATTGGTATGGAGAAATAGGCGGTCTACAAGGAGGGAACTGTCTCGTGAGTAGCAATAAGTGACTGACGTACGCAAGAAATGACTTCCCCGACCCCGCTATAACAAGTTAGTTATGCAGAGACAGAACTTACCATCTCCAATGCACATCATTGGGGATGCGTTGTTTCCTTTCATCCATTCGCTTATAGTCTCCAAAAACCAGCCACCGGTGTGTTCGACCCGTCGGCTGTGTATTTCCCAATGTCTTGATAATGGATCATCGTCCTGGAGCCATTTCAAAATATCCTTCCTTTTCCGCATTTGACTGTCGTGAAGAAGCATGCATCCCATTTTGGCGGTCAAGTAACCCATTGATGCAGAATACTTTTGAAGAGACGCCTTTACAGCTCCCTTCGCCGCACTAAACTTCTCGTCACCGTCCCAAAGATTCCTTATTGTATTTCCTGTTCAAAGTTAGTTTGGATAGGAACAAACAGGCACACCAATGCTCTTATCTTTGAAAAACGTAATGGCTAATGAGAGATATTTTGTCGACGTCGTCGCCACCTCCAAAGCAGCGCAGTACACGTCTTCCATTTTGTCATCCGTCAAGACATCGGAAAACCCCTCCGTTACTTGGACGTCATTGAGAGATTCAGAAAGAAAGCTAATGGTGGCTTCGACGTCATCACGCCTTTTCTTCGCCTCATATGCAGTCTTCGCAGTTAAATTTAACTTTCAATTGGTGTAGATACCTTGAGCAAAACGATAATACCAGTTGGTACCAGTCCGAAAGGACCGGGAAGGCAATCCTACATATATCAGCGACATTCATTGGGGTGCTACAGCAGTGATCCCCAGACATGGTTTCACAAAGGGGTATAGTGTATTGAACCATCTGCCTACAAACCCAGTAACAATCTGAATTCGGCAAGGAGTGCTAAGTTCGACCCGTGAGTTCAGCAACTTCTCCAGCGCCGCTTGCAAAGAGCGACTAGTGTCTCTCACATCATCAATCTTTTCATGGTCTTGAAGTTTCATAGCCGTGGGCAACTCGTGCACCATATTCAATCCCGATATTTGTGATCGAAGATGCTCTGCAGCTCGTTCATACTCCATTTCAGCAGCTAGTCGCCTACCGGCTGAAGTAGATCCCTGTGGTTGATCTTCCGTGTCGGAGGTTTGTTTGCATTCTGGCTCTGTTGGTTTTGAGGCTATCGAATCAGGTTCTCCTCTTGACTTTCTTTTCTTTTGTCCGAGTCCACCAAATATCGTCGACAAACCTTTCTGGCGAGAGGGGGTTTTGCCATGGGGGCTTGGTGACGTTGTGGGTACGACATTTTGAGGCATTCTTATTTCGTTGTTCCAGTGGGTGCACCTGGTCTCGGTATAGTATGTCGGCGAGAATGATGATATTACAAAAAGGCTCTTGTTGTTCTAGGATGGATCGGTGGGAACTGTGCAGATTATGATGGTAGTGAAGATGGATTCCTTGCAAGCGATACGACTGAAATGAGCCTGAACCGGCACGGAAATATGGTCGCGTGACCCAAAACTGTGTGTTCGCTGAAGTGGTGGTGCACCGCCCCATTCAGTGTGATGACCAAAAAGTTTATTTCGTGCGGCTTAGAAAATAAACTTTTTGGTCATTACACTGAATGGTGGTGCAACCCCAATGGCCTAAACCCACGACTCCAAACAACTACGCCGTATCATCAACCATCCGAATGCAGTACCAACACTCAAGCTCTACACGGTATTTAGCCCTTGTCATTTCTACAACCTATCTCTTCAAGCATCATCTCCTATCTCAACACCAGAAGGGCTTAACTGATATGATATTGACGCCTCTTCTATACTGTCCCGAAATCGCTGACTGGTTTTAAGCTCATTTCCCAGAACATGCTAACCATGTGCAGTAAGGCGATCGGTGACTAAGCCGGTCACAGCGAACAGTTGGTTTGTCCTGGTTCAGCGATGTACAGCAATGCTTTCTGGAGTCTGCAGTTGGATTCCGTTTCGCATTTCAATCGCGACCGAAATGCGAGAACATCTGCACAGCCACAGTCGCATGACCAAAAATCGTATTTGTCAACACCAGGAAAGACACATCGTCACAACGCACTAAAGGCTGTAATAGTACTGATGGGTGATCCGGCGAGCATTTCTGCAATCATCATAGCGGTCCTTCAAACCTCTGCCACTGTCATTCGGTTCCTCAGTGACATTAAGGACGCACGAACTGAACGAGAAAGGCTTCTGAACGAAATCGTTTTTACCCAAGGTCTTCTCTACTCTCTCAAGGACAAAGCTGCAAACCAAAACGATACTGCAAGTCTGAAGAGCTTAGCTTCACTCGGGGTACAAAATGGGCCGCTTGACCAATTCAAAAACGCTTTAGAACGTCTCGGCAAAAAGTTGAGGCCAGCTCATTCTGAGCTGGGAAAGTTCGGCAAATCATTGATTTGGCCATTCCAGAAAGACGAAGTTAAAGACATTCTTTCTACTATCGAACGACAGAAATCATTTTTCCTTCTTGCTCTCCAGAACAGTCATTTGTATGTCCAAACTCATTGTCTCTGTTACTGAAATGTCCAGGGAACTCGCATCCACAATCAGCGATGACCTTAAAGAGTTTAATGAGAGATTTAAGAAGCTTGAGATACACAACACGAGTAATGACCTTAAAAGTTATACTGACATGTAGATGAAGAAGATCGACTTCGACATGAGGAGAGACACAAAATTTTAACATGGTTATCTTCATCAAATTTTGCAGTCAAACAGACAGACGTTTTCAGCAGGCGCCATGAAGGAACAGGCCTTTGGATTCTTAATACTCCAGAATTCGAGCAATGGGTAGATGGGACCAATCGAATTCTGTGGTGTTATGGCATTCGTAATGTCTCTGTTGCTGGAAATTCTAAACTCTTTAGCTGGCTCAGGGAAAACTATTCTTGCGTACCACGTTGTCAATTCAACGCTAACTTACATATATAGGTCGGTTATTGTGAATCACCTTGAGCAAACTTTCAACGATAACAAAGATGTTGGTGTTGCATACATATATTGCAATTACAAAGAAGAGTTGTCTACCGAATCTCTTCTGAGAGGTTTATTGAAGCAACAAGCCCGACAACGACCTGGTCTCTCAAACGACATTTATGCTCTTTATAAAAAGCATCATGAAGACCAGTCTGCTCCAGGCTTTCATGAGTGCTCAACTATTCTGTCAAAGGAGCTCCATTCATTTACCAAAGTCTACTTGGTAATTGATGCTTTGGATGAATGCACTGAAGATATACGATGGTGTTTCGCTTCTCAGCTCTCTGTGCAACCATCAAATTTGCATCTCTTGATCACTTCTCGTCCACATATTACAGATGTTTACAAGATATTCGGGGACACATCGCAGTTGGAGATTCGCCCAACACAAGAGGATATCACAATATACCTTGACGGGTGTATTGAGCAAGAAACAAGGTTGAAGCGCAATGTTCAAAAAGATCCTACGTTGAAAAGGACCATTATTGATGTGATTCTAAGCAAAGTGGATGGAATGTAAGAATGCCTTGTCATTCACTGCTGATGAATAGGTTCTTACTCGCTCAATTCCACATTGAATTGCTTGCACGAAAGCACAACCCAAGAGACGTTAAAAATGCTCTGAAAACGTTACCAGAGAAATTACAGGACAGTTATGGGGAAATCATAAACCGGATTTGTGGACAAGACCCTGAAGATGTTGAACTTGCTAAAAGGGTCTTAGTCTGGATATCATACGCTAAACGGCCATTGAAGAGTGCAGAGCTTCAAGAAGCCCTTTCAGTTACCCCAGACAGCACTGAACTCGATGAATCTGCCTTTACAGATGAGGACCTACTTGTGTCTGTTTGTGCCGGGATTATTACAATCGATCAGGAAAGCTCTATTATTCGGTTTGTTCATTACACGGCACAGGAATATTTGGAGAAGACTCGTGAGAGACTACTTCCTGATGCACAAGTTATGATTGCGAAAACATGCTTAAGGTATCTAGGATTTCCTGTATTTTCTGAACCATGCCATGACGTAAAGGAATTGAAAGGGAGACTACAGACATACAAGTTTAATGAATATGCAGCACGATATTGGGGGTACCATACAAGAGGAAACCCAGAAGAGAACGATTCAGTGCAAGCTATGGTCATTGAAACATTTCTTCAGTTGCCTGGAAGATTCGAATCAATGAACCAAATTCGAGAATACCTCTTGAGGCCTTGGTCCGACCTGCGAACGAGGCAAACCCTCCTGCATGTTATTGCAGATGAAGGATTGTGTTTCCTGTTTAGAAAACGAGAATATATGTATGATGGCAGTGTTGATAGGGAAATGGAAAGATGGCTGTCTGAGATGATACCGGCAAGAGATGGTGATGGAAGAACTGCATTGCACTTTGCACAACTTGCTGGCGAATTGGAAACCGTCAAGTGGCTAGTTGAGAAGGGTGCTGACATCTCAGAACCCGATAACTATGGCATGACAGTATTGCATTACGCAGCAGAGCGTGGACATTTGGAGACAGTGAAGTGGTTGGTTGAGAGGGGTGCTGACATCTCAGCATCCAATGAGTATGAAAGGACGGTAATGCATTACGCAGCAATGTGTGGACACTTGGAAACAGTCAAATGGTTGCTTGAGAACGGTGCGGACATCTCAGCATCCGATGAGAACGGAGGGACAGTATTGCATTATGCAGCAGAGTGTGGACGTTTGGAGACAGTGAAGTGGTTGGTTGAGAGGGGTGCTGACATCTCAGCATCCAATGAGTATGGAAGGACGGCATTGCATGACGCAGCAATGGATGGACGTTTGGAGACAGTGAAGTGGTTGGTTGAGAAGGATGCAGACATCTCTGCATCTGATCATTCTGGAGAGACAGTGTTGTATTCTGCAGCATACGCGGGACGCTTGGAAACAGTCAAGTGGCTGGTTGGGAAGGGTGCAGACATCTCGGCATCCAACGACAAAGAGACGGCGCTGTCTCTGGCAGTATGGCGCGGGCAGACAGCAGTGGTGAAGTTGTTATTGGATACAAAAGCAAATGTTAATGTGCATGGCCGGAATGGAGAAACGCCTCTACATCGTGCAGTGGGGATACGGAGCCCAGAAATCGTGAAGATGTTGTTGGATGGAGGGGCGGACATCATGCTACAGAGCCAAGATGGATCGACTGCGGTACATCGGGCTGCAGAAGAATGGGAGATGTTATTGGATGCAACCGCTAATGTCGACGCACGGAACCGAAATAATGCGACGGCCCTGCATCTGGCAGCAAGAACAGGAGAGCCGGCAACTGTGAAAGCGTTGCTGGATGCCAAGACAGACGTTTCCGCTCAGACCACGGAGGGATGGACAGCACTGCATTTTGCAGCCGTGAATGGTCATTCTGCCATTGTGAGAATGCTGTTGGATGCAAAAGCCGATGTCGCAGTGCTGGATAAGGATGGACAAACAGCCTCGGATTGGGCCGCTTGGAATGGACACCCGACTGTTGTCAAGATGTTACATAATGAAAAGGCATTGCTTCAGAAGGAAATAGGCAGAAACCTGTATCACGCAACTTCGAAGGGAAATTATGAAGGAGCGGTCGAAAAGGAACCGACACTGGCTCGATCCGTGATCTTTACTTCCGGGCTTGAAAGACCTGGCAATGGATCTCTACATTCCGGCGGGAACTCCGATTGTCCATCAACGACTTGCACGGTTTTGACAGGTCACATGGACAGAGTATGGGGTCTTCAATTCTCCCATGATGGAAATAGACTTGCTTCCAGTTCCATAGACACTTGTGTGATTATATGGGACACAGAGGTGGGGTATCTATTAAACCTTAATTGACTTGTCAGACATGGAAGCCATTATACATACTCCGCGGTCATGCAGATGCTGTCGACGATATGGATTGGTCACCCCGCGATGAATTGATTCTAACTGCGAGCGGCAGTGAAGTTAAAGTATGGTTGACAGATGTTGCATACTCTATCCCATTAATACTGACGTACTAGCATGGGGTTTGTGTCCGGACGATACAGCACCATGAAGTTATAGTTTGTCGATGGCTTCCTGATGGCCAGAATTTCATTTCCGATAGCGGGAACGGTATTACTGTACGAAATTTACGCGGTACGATAATAAATCAATGGAATTCGGATTATCTGCTCGACCTTGCCTTTACCCCAGACGGCTCTAAAATGGTCTGTGTTGACGACAAACGGAAACTGCTCGTCTACAGTATCAAGGACGGCTTTCGGGAACTTAATCATTGTCAGATGTCATATACAATGTCGTCAATCAGCGTCAGTAAGGATTCTAAATATGTACTATTGAGCTCTATGGCGCCAGAGGTGTTGTTGTTGGACATAGAAGAGCTCAAGTGCTTGAGGAGCTTTAAGGGTCATGCACACGAGATAGGTATGATTCGATCGTGCTTTGGAGGCCCCGAAGAGAATTTTGTCCTCAGTGGAAGTGAAGGTATTTAAGATTACAAAAAATAATTTAGGTACAGATTCGCGAATTTTCGTTTGGCACCGTGACAGTGGTATACGGATCAGCACATTGGAGGGCCACATAGCGACCTGCAACACCGTCGAATGGAATCATGCCAAAGGAGACATGTTTGCATCGGCTAGCGATGATCATGATATTAGAATGTAATCAATTTTTTCAACTGAATGTTCTGATTATGTATAGATGGTCGAATGTCTTGGACAGCTGGTCGCGGTGCTTGAATGCGACAACAATGATTGATCTGTCTATCTGACCAGTAAGCTTAGTAGTTACGGATAGCCAAAATGAACATGCACCTAACCTGACATTACAATGTTGGTGCGACACTCCATTATATGTTACCAACTTGTTGACAGGACCCCGTTGACCGAAATTGGAGTGTGGCATTAGGTAACAGGACCATATTTGGTGGTGTCTATGCCTTCTTTCTTATGTTGATCTCCCATATCTGTTTAACTAGATAAACAACTTTAAAGGCCACCTAAATGCTTGCCGACACTACAATAGAAGCCATCCGACACTTTGCATATCTACTGGCTTACCATCTGATGAACGCTGTAGTATTGTTAGCCTATTTGCAAGTGGAGAGAGTACCTGCTATTTCTTGTTAACCGTCGAAGATCTTTTCCAAAGAAATACATTATAAGACCGCCGAATACAACAATAGCCAAAGTAACTGCATTATTGACCATAATCGGGGTAATAAATCCCGCTGACAGCGTCCACCCAGTAAAAAATTTCGAAAGTCCGTATGCCCAGAGATTTCTGAAAATGGTAATGCTGGTGAGCACTTCACCGGAGATAGGTTCGTAGCAGTCAATAGCATAAGTCCCGATAATTGCTGCCATAGCAATAAATTGACACCCGATGAACGAATATCTAAAGGCTTAGAGTCAAAAAGAGAAGGAAAACCCTAGTATAACAATGACTTCCCATGGCCATTGGTGTTGGTAACCTATAGCCACAATTAAGGCGCCGACAAAGAGGAGGATTGTATATGGAATAAGTGCAATCAAACGCATTTCCGGCTCTCGAATTCCGTTGTTCCGGATTGTCAATCTCATGGAAATCCAGTCGGAGAACGGTCCTGCTGTCAAAAGACCGGCGACTGCTCCGACGTAGATTGCGAAATTGGTGAAGCCGGCGGATTGTGTTGAGAAATTGTAAGGAGGAGCAGTGAAAACTTGCAATTGTGTTATATTCAGGACGAGGAAATTTGAGCCGGTCCAAGCCATGGAGAGAGACGCGAACAGTACAATGGGAAAAGAAACGAGTTTTAAGGGAATCCAGAAATCGCGGACTAAAGATGCGACCCGATGGCCCTTGGTAAGCCATGGATACCAGAAGGTAGGATATTGATGTTTTCCAGGATAGCCGCGGTATAACCATTGATCCGAGATTGCAACTGCAGTAGATAAACCCTCTATCTGACTTCCATCTTTCGCTTGGTGTTGCTCTGAGATGGTAGCGGCTTCCAATCCTACATTGTACTTATGCCGGTCAATGAACTTTGTCTCAGGGAATCCCACTAGGATGACCAACAAGACGACACCCAGGAAGCCGGTGCTCAGCCACCAAAATGAC
>Ga0335073_10017191_pt1 | contig 10124 bp, 9 predicted proteins | sample Lox_Sample_22_FD_207093 | JGI IMG/M metagenome (GOLD analysis project Ga0335073, IMG submission 207093) | Soil microbial communities from Loxahatchee National Wildlife Refuge, Florida, United States - Lox_Sample_2.2 | ecosystem: Environmental > Terrestrial > Soil > Wetlands | place: USA: Florida... | reverse complement strand
CGCATCTAGTGACTCGGTGAGGATAACAGCAAGAAGAGGGTGCTGATAACAGCAGGAAGTCAGCGCAACCGGCTGCTAAGCCCGTAGTTTGGCCGTCGCTGGCCCAAACTACGCAGGGAGAGAACAGCGCGGACCGAACAGCACTCCGCGCGTTTCCGCTGGTAGCGGCGTTGCCCTGGATGCGCTCATCCACCCCAGACGCAAATATCAAGGTCAGCGAGGCACAGGCCGCGCCATCGTCCGGGGACTCCTAAAACTGTCGCACACCCGCGTTCGCCAGGCGCTCGGCCGATTGTCACACGCGTCGGTCACACTGAAGGAGTGACCTACAGTCCGCGCGACACCGAGCGCTGGGTGGCCGAGCCGCCCAAGCGCGAAAGCCGGACGCCCTTCCAGCGTGACCGCGCGCGCGTCCTGCACAGCTCCGCGCTGCGTCGGCTGGCGGCGAAGACGCAGGTGGTCAGGGCCGGCTCGGCGGACTTCCCGCGGACCCGGCTCACCCACACGCTGGAGTGCGCGCAGATCGGCCGCGAGCTCGGCGCGGTGCTCGGCTGCGACCCCGACCTCGTCGACGCCGCGTGCCTGGCGCACGACATCGGCCATCCGCCGTTCGGCCACAACGGCGAGTCCGCGCTGGCCGCGCTGGCCAGCGACGACGGCGCCCTCGCCTGCGGCGGCTTCGAGGGCAACGCCCAGTCCCTGCGGCTGCTCACCCGGCTTGAGCCAAAGGTCCAGGGCGCCGGCCTCAATCTCACCCGCGCCACCCTGGACGCCGCGCTGAAGTACCCGTGGGTCGCCTCGCCCGCCAGCGGCGCGCCGCCCGCGGCCGTGCCCGCCAACGTGACCCTGCACCTGCCAGCGAAATACGGCGCCTACGAATCGGACCAGCCCGCGTTCGACTGGATCCGGCGCGGCGCGCCCGGCCGCCGCCGCTGCCTCGAGGCGCAGGTGATGGACTGGGCGGATGACGTGGCGTACTCGGTCCACGACCTGGAAGACGGCTTGCACGCGGGCCTCGTGACGATGAAAGTCCTGCAAGACGATTCCGAACGGACCGAGGTGTCAGCGATCGCCCGCGCGCATTACTGCCCGGCGTCGTGGGGCGTCACGGCGGCCGAGCTCGAGACCGTCTTCACCGAGTTCATAGAGCTTGAGTACTGGCAGCTCAGTTTCGACGGCGGTCCCGCCGCGCTCGCCGCCGCCAAGAACCTGACGAGCGAGCTGGTCGGCCGCTTCTGCCGGGCGGCCGAGAACGCCACCATGGCCGCGGCGGGCCCCACCCCGCTGTGCCGCTACGCGGCCGACCTCGTGGTCCCCCGCCGCCAGCTGCTCGAATGCGCCCTGCTGAAGGCCGTCGCGGCGTACTACGTGATGAGCCGCGAGGCCGCCCTGACGCAGCAGGCCCGCGAGCGTGAGGTCATCACCGAGCTGGCGCTCGCGCTCGACCAGGGCGCCCCGGCCAGCCTCGACCCGGTGTTCCAGCCCGCCTGGTACGACGCTTCCGACGACGCGGAGCGGCGGCGCGTGATCATCGATCAGGTCGCTTCCCTGACCGACACGTCCGCCCTCGCCTGGCACGAGCGCCTCGCCTCGTTACGAGCCGTGGCTTTCCGCTATCGTCGGGCTGCATAGGGACAGGGCTTAGGTGCACCCGCACTGGAGGCGGCAATGGCGACGTTCGTGATCGTGGGTGGCGGGCTGGCAGGCGCGAAGGCGGCCGAGACGCTCCGCGCGGAGGGCTTCGACGGCGAGGTGGTGCTCTTCGGCACGGAGCCGGAGTTCCCCTACGAACGGCCCCCGCTGTCCAAGGGCATCCTGCTCGGCAAGGAGCCGCCGGAGAAGGCGTTCGTGCACGTCCCCGACTGGTACGCCGAGCACAACGTGGACCTGCGGACCGGCGTCACCGTCACGGCTTTCGACCCGGCCGCGCGTACGGTGACGTTCGCCATGGAGACCTCAGGCGGTGGCACTTCAGGCAGTGCGACGCTGGGCTACGACAAGCTGGCGCTCACGACCGGCGCCGACGCGCGCCGCATTACCATCCCCGGCGCGAACCTGGACGGGGTCTTCTACCTGCGGACCCTCGGCGAATCCCAGGCGCTGCGCGCCGCGTTCATGCCCGAGACCAGGGTCGTGATCATCGGGGCCGGCTGGATCGGCCTTGAGGCGGCGGCCGCGGCGCGGACCATGGGCAGTTCCGTGACCATCGTGGAGCCGCAGCCGGGAGCGCTGTACGGCGCGCTCGGTCCGGAGCTCGGCGGCAAGTTCGCCGACCTGCACCGCGCGCACGGCGTCGAGTTCCGCTTTGGCGAATCAGCCGCGGAGATCCGGCCCGCAGAAGTCTTCGGCAGGCTGCCCGAGCCGGGCAGCACCCGCGAGGACTGGCCGGCTGGGTCGGTGATCACGTCGTCGGGCGCCGAACTGCCCGCCGACGTCGTCGTGGTCGGCATCGGCGCGGTACCCAACGACGGCCTCGCGAAGGCGGCCGGGCTTGCGGTTGACAACGGCGTTGTCTGCGATTCCGCCCTGCGCGCCTCCGCGGCCGACGTCTACGCCGCCGGCGACGTGGCCAGCTCCTACCTGCCGCTGCTGGGCCGTCACGTGCGCATGGACCACTGGTCCAACGCCCTGAACGGCGGCAAGGCCGTCGCGAAGTCAATGCTCGGTGAGGAGATCGAGTACAACCGCGTCCCGTACTTCTACAGCGACCAGTACGACCTGGGCATGGAGTGCCTGGGCCTGCCGCTGCCGGGCAGTTACGACCAGGTCGTGTACCGGGGCGACAGCGGCACCCTGGAGTTCATCGCCTTCTGGCTGAAGGAGGGCAGGCTGGTCGCCGGCATGAACGTCAACATCTGGGACGTCACCGGTGACATCGAAGCCCTGATCCGGTCGGGACGGGTCCTCGACCCAAGCCGGCTGGCGGACTCCGCCATCCCGCTCGGCGAGGTCTAAGCTCCCGGTTTCCCCAGGAGCCAGGTTTAGCCCACGGGCCGGGTTTAGCCCACGAGCCAGGTTTACCCCACGATGCCGTGCGACCCCACGACCGCGGTGAGCACCGCCCGGGTGTCGGTGAGGTCCGGGAGCACCGCGTGGGCCCCGGCGCCCGCCAGGTCATCGACCGAGTACGAGCCGGTCGCGACGCCGACGGCGCGCGCGCCGGTGGCCAGCGCCGCCGCGATGTCCAGCGGCGTGTCCCCGATCACCACGGTCCCCGGGCCATCGAAGTCCGACGCCCGCCGCCCGTGTACCCCCTTGGCGCGCCGCCGCGCCACGTGCACGAGCTCGGCGCGGTCCTCGTGGTCGTCGCCGTAGCCGCCGATGCACAGGTCGAGCGGATCGCGCAGCCCGAGTGCCGTGAGCTTCACCTCGGCCACCGGCCGGATGTTCCCGGTGAGGACGGACTGGTGGATGCCGCCCGCGAGGCCGGGCACGTCGAGCGCGGCCAGCGCCTCCGCCGCTCCCGGCAGCGCGCGCCCGCGGGTCACCAGCGCCTCGCGGACCAGCGGCACCTGCGCGGTGAGCCCCGCGATGAACGGGTCCACGTGCCGCCTTGGTTCAGGAACGCCGGCCAGTGACAGCGTTTCCAAGATGATCGCGCGGTCAGTCCGCCCGGCCATCGGCGCGATCGCGTCGAGCGACCGCCCGAACAGCTGGAGGAACACCACGTCGTACAGATCCCGCCCCACGCCGCCCGCGTTCAGCAGCGTGCCGTCGATGTCCCAAAGGACGAGGACGTCGGCCACCAGAGATCACTTCCCGCTCCCGAGTGCACCACGAACTCACTATAGAAATTTGGTGTGACAACACCACGGCGACGCCCCGTCGGCGTCCTGCGCGGTGCGGGGAAACACCTTGGTCGATACCCGCGCCGGGCCTCTCTTAAGCCGGAGGAAAGTTACACTCACTCCCATGCCGGGTCGCATTCGCCAGGAAGACATCGCCGCGGTCCGCGAGCGCTCGCCCATCGCCGACGTTGTCGGGGAGTACCTCCAGCTGCGTCCCGCCGGCGGTGGGTCGCTCAAAGGGCTTTGCCCGTTTCACGAGGAACGCACGCCGTCCTTCAACGTGACGCCGGGTAAGGAGCTGTACCACTGCTTCTCCTGTGGCGCCGGCGGCGACGTGATCAAGTTCGTCATGGAGCTCGAGCACTTGGCGTTCACCGAGGCGGTCGAGCGGCTGGCGGCCCGCGCGGGCATCGAGCTCCGCTACGAGCAGGGCGGTTACGTCCCCGGCCAGGAGACGAGCCAGCGCCGTCGGCTGGTCGAGGCGCACCGCGCGGCGGAGGAGTTCTATTCCGAACGGTTCCGAGGTCCCAGCGGCCAGCCCGGCCAGGCCTTCCTCGCCGAGCGCGGCTTCACGATGGCCGACGCGGAGCGGTTCGGCATCGGCTATTCCCCGGCGGCGTGGGACGAGCTGACGAGGCACCTGCGCGGCCGCGGCTTCACCGACGACGAGCTGACCAAGGCCGGCCTGAGCCGGCGCAGCAGCCGGGGCTCGCTGATCGATATGTTCCGGGGCCGGCTGATGTGGCCGATCAGGGACCTGACGCGGGAGACGATCGCGTTCGGCGCCCGCAAGCTCGACCCGAACGACGACGGCCCCAAGTACCTGAACACCCCGGAGACCGCCATCTTCAAGAAGGGCCAGGTGCTGTACGGGGCGGACCTGGCCAAGACGGAGATCGCCAAGCGCCGCCAGGCGGTGATCGTCGAGGGGTACACCGACGTGATGGCCTGCCACCTGTCCGGGGTGCCGACGGCGGTCGCGACCAGCGGGACTTCCTTCGGCGAAGACCACGTGAAGATCCTGCGGCGGCTGATCATGGACACCGACGGCTCCACGGGCGAGGTGATCTTCACGTTCGACGGCGACGCGGCCGGCCAGAAGGCCGCGCTGCGCGCGTTCGCGCTCGAGGAGAAGTTCGTCACCCAGACGTTCGTCGCCGTCCAGCCGGACGGCCTTGACCCCTGCGACCTGCGGATGAAGCACGGCGACGGCGCGGTCCGCGACCTGGTCGCCCGACGGGTGCCGCTGTTCGAGTTCGCGATCAGGTCGATTCTCGCCAAGCACGACCTGAACAGCCGCGAGGGCCAGTTCGCCGCGATCGACGAGGCCGCGCCGATCATTGTCCGGATCAAGGACCGCTCGAAGTGGAAGCAGTACGCCGTCGACCTGGACCGGTGGATCGGCTTCATGGACGAGAAGTACGTCGTCGACCGCGTCCGTCAAGCGGCGGCAGCGGCGCGCGGTCGCGGTGGAACCTCGGTTCGTTCGGAAAATTCGGTTCGTTCGGAAAATTCGCCCCGGTCGGCAAGTTCGGCGGCACCGGACGCCGACCGGCAGCGGCGCGCGAACGCCGGCCAGCCGCAACCGGGCCCGCAAGGCGGCTCCGGCCGGGCCATGCCTTATGACAGGTCGGCGCCTTACGACAGATCGGACCCGGCGCTCCGGGTGGAGCGCGAGGCGCTCAAGCTCGCGGTGCAGTGGCCAGCGCTCACCGGCCCCGAGTTCGACGCGCTCGGCGCGGCCGCGTTCACCGCGCCCGCGCACGCCGCGACCTTCGGGCTGATCACCGCGTGCGGCGGGGTGGGGACCGCCGGGCGCCCGCGGGACTGGGTGGCGGCGCTGCTCGAGGCCGCTCCCGACGACCGGGCGCGCGCGTTCGTGACCGAACTCGCCGTGGAGCCGCTCCAGGTCGCGGCCGAGCCGGACGAGAAGTACGCCGACGTCGTCCTCGCCCGGGTGGGGGAGCTGGCCGTAGGGCGCCAGATCGGCGGAGTCAAGGCGCGGCTCCAGCGGATGAACCCAGAAGAAGACCAGGCGGCTTACGGGCGGATATTTGGTGAACTTGTGGCGCTCGAGCAACGCCGCAAGTGGCTCCTAGACCGGGCGACAGGAGCCTAAACCGGGCTGACAACGAGCTCCGCCGGCCAAACCCGTGAAAGATCGCCAGTTGTTCTTACACGTATTTCTAGCAGGTTAAACCTCAGCTCAGGGATACAAAATTAGGTCCCCCGCAGTGCGTGTTAGGTGCGGCACACTGGCTTCGTGAGTCTCACCGTAGTAACGAGCGGACCACCGCTTACACAGCAGCTAACGGACCTCGTGGCGCTGGGGCGCTCACGAGGCTTCGTGACGATGGGGGACGTCACTTCGGCAATCGACCGGGCCGAGCTAACCGGGGACGCGCTAGACGGTGTAGTGCGAGTGCTCGCCGATGAGGGCATCGAAGTTGTTGATGCTCCGGTCGAAGAAGAACCAGAGAGCAGGCTGCCCGACAGCGACCCCGAAGTCGCGCGGCGCGCGGGGACCAGCGACCTCGTCCGGATCTACCTGCGGGAGATCGGACGGGTGCCGCTGCTCACCGCGGAGAACGAGGTCGAGCTGGCCAAGGCGATCGAGGCAGGGCTGTACGCCGAGGAGAAGCTGAACGGCGCCGCGCCGCTCACGGACGCCGACCGCGGCGATCTGGAGTGGCTGGCCGCCGACGGCGTCCGCGGCAAACAGCAGCTGATCGAGGCCAATTTGCGGTTGGTCGTCTCAATCGCGAAACGGTACATCGGCCGGGGCCTGGTCTTCCTCGACCTGATCCAGGAGGGGAATCTCGGGCTGATCCGCGCGGTGGAGAAGTTCGACTACACGCGCGGGTACAAGTTCTCCACGTACGCGACCTGGTGGATCCGGCAGGCCATCACCCGGGCGATCGCCGACCAGGCGCGCACGATCCGGGTGCCGGTGCACATGGTCGAGACGATCAACAAGCTCGCCCGGGTGCAGCGCCAGCTCCACCAGGAACTGGGCCGCGAGGCGACCGTGGACGAGCTCGCCGCCGAGATGGGCACCGAGCCCGAGCGCGTCGCCGAGATCCAGCGGATCGCGCAGGAACCAGTCTCGCTCCAGTCGCCGATCGGCGAGGAAGAGTCGGACCTCGGCGACTTCATCGAGGACGCGGACGCCGTGGTGCCGATCGAGGCGGCGGCGTTCATCATGCTCCAGGACCAGCTCGACCGGGTGCTCTGCGACCTGTCGGAGCGCGAGCAGCGCATCATCCAGCTGCGGTTCGGGCTGTCCGACGGGCATCCGCGGACGCTGGAAGAGGTCGGCCGCGAGTTCGGCGTCACCAGGGAGCGCATCCGGCAGATCGAGTCGAAGACGCTCGCCAAGCTGCGGCACCCCTCGCGGGCGCTGCTGCTGCGCGAGTACCTCGACTAGGCCGCCGCTACCGCACGGGGCATTAGCACCCGTTACCGGCCAAAGACGGTCGGCGGGTTGCCGTTGGCGCCGACGATGACGTCGGCGCCAACGGAGTTTCCGGGCGCTTGTTTCCGGGCGCTTTACGGCGTGTCGGGGGTAACGCGGCCACGGCTGCCCGTCGACGCGGTTCCGTCGTCGGCCGGGTAGACGAGGTTTCCGTCCGACGTGACGTCGTCCGGCTGGCCGCGCATCGTGCCGTCCGTCGCCATGTCCGAGCCGGACCCGCCGCCCGAGCGGGCGAACATCGATGGCATCTTGTCGGACGCCGTCTGCCGCACGTTCTGCACGAACTTCGGCACCTGCGTCGTCGCCGCGGTCTTGGCGCTGGTCATCGCGCCCTTGGCGTAGTCAGGCGCCTTCGCGGCCGCTTGCTTGCTGAATTCCGCGGTCTTCGACTGCACGGTGCTCGTCGCCTGCTGAACTTTTGGGTGTTCCCAGACCTGCTGCGCCTTGGCGACCATCTTGTCGTAGGTATCTCGGCCGGACCGCGCGCCGAGCACGAAGCCGACCGCGACTCCCGCGATGAACGTTCCCTTCATCTGGCCCCCTTTTCCCAGTGCGACGCGCTTACGGCGTGCTCCGCCCATCCCCGTTGCCCGGCGCCCTCATAGATTCCGGCTGGCCGGCGCCCCGTGCGCTGGCTCGTTCTAGCGTATCCATCAGGATCTACCCAGCCCGGACCGCCCCATCCGTGGTGTCCGTAACCCGGCCCGATCGCGGCGGCTGGCTCGTGTTGGAACAGGCACCGCGCAAGGTGCGCTACGCTTATTCGCAGCACTCCAGCGGGACGGAAGCCAACCCGCTGGGCTGGCGGTCCCCGATAGCTCAATTGGCAGAGCGCTCGGCTGTTAACCGAACGGTTCCAGGTTCGAGTCCTGGTCGGGGAGCCATTGTCTAGCCAAGTCAGGCCCGGTGTTCACACCGGGCCTTTCGCATGTCCCTTCCATCTATCGGGAATGATTTTCATTAGCACGGTGTTGTGCGTGCCATGAGTCGCAGCACACTTCGCCCCGTCATCAAGCTGAGGTCGACCGCCGGGACTGGCTACACCTACGTGACCAGGAAAAGCCGTGTCCACGACCCGGACCGTCTCGTCATCCGCAAGTACGACCCGGTGATCGGCCGCCACGTCGAGTTCCGAGAGGAGCGGTAACCATGAAGCAGGGAATCCACCCGGACTACCACCCGGTCGTGTTCCGCGACCGCGCGGCGAACTTCGCCTTCCTCACTAGGTCGACCGCGACCAGCGACCGAACCATCACCTGGGAGGACGGCAACACCTACCCCGTCGTCGACGTTGAGACCTCGTCAGCGAGTCACCCGTTCTACACCGGGCAGGCGCGCATCCTCGACACGGCCGGCCGGGTCGAGCAGTTCAACCGACGGTACGGGAGGAACGCCAAGGGCAGCTGACCACTGGCCCTGGATGCCTGCCCTTGGTCTCGGGCAGAAACCATTCATGGCATCCGTACCGGGGGCAGCGGAAGGACCAGCCACGGCGGATCAGGCGTGCGTCGCTCCGCCAGCCGACCGCAAGGTCGTCAAGCCGACACCGACGGACCTGATGGAGGACACTGGTACCGGGCTGGACTACGGCACCCGGCCAGATCGGATGCCGGGCTATCTCGTCCCGAACGACCGGTTCTACATCCGCAGCCACGCGCCCACTCCGCAGGTGGACGTGGCGGAGTGGACGCTTCGCGTCGAGGGCGATGGCGTCCGCCAGCCGCTCGCCTACAGCTACGACGAGCTGTGGAACCGGTTTCCGCTGGTTTCGGTCATCCGCACGATCGAGTGCGCGGGCAACCGCCGGGCGTTGCTCGGTAAGGAATTGGGCGCCACGTTCGCGGGCACCCAATGGGAACGGGGTGCGATCGGGACGGCCGAGTGGACCGGTGTCCGGCTCCGTGACCTGCTCGAACCGGCTGGCCTGACACCGGAGGCGCGGGAGGTCATGCCCGAGTCGCTTGACGAGATCCGGGCCCGCAGGCCGATGCCGGTGGCCAAGGCGATGGCCGACGACACTCTCGTCGGGCTGGCCATGAACGGGGAGACCCTCCCGGCTGATCATGGATTCCCCGCCCGGGTCGTGGTGTCCGGCTGGCTCGGGGCGGCCAGCATCAAGTGGCTCATGCGGATCGAGGTCAGCCAGGAACGCCTGCAGGTGCCGTGGAACACCGACGACTACGTGCTGATCGGGCCCCGCTATCCGGCGGACGGCCGAGCAGGCGGCCCTGCCATCACGACCTTGCCGGCTGCCGCACTGGTGGAGCTGCCGTGGCCAGCGCGACTCCGGCCGGAACGCCAGCTGATCCGGGGACGCGCGTTCGCTGGGGAGGACGCTGTGGCCGCCGTTGAGTACCGCATCGACGACGGTCCGTGGCGGCCCGCCGAACTGAGCTCAGCCGAAACACCCGGCGCGTGGGTGCGCTGGCAGTTCGCCTGGTCTCCGCAACCCGGCGATCACGTCCTGCGGGTACGCGCCACCGACGAGCGCGGCAACTCCCAGCCGGACGCCTCGGAGTGGAACGAACTCGGGTACCTCCAGCACTCGGTGCTGTCGCACCCCGTACACGTCGGACCAGCCTAGACCTCTACGGTGCCGCCGCTGCGCCAGTAGTAGCCGTCTTCGCGGGACAGGAAGTCCTCGTCGACCAGGTAACGGCGCAAGGCGGCGTGGTCGTCGTGGAGGGACCGCAGCAAAGCGTTCACCTCCGCCTCGCTGTAGCGCCGGCCGGGCGCGAACGCCTGTGCGATGCAGTCGAGCAGCAGAAGGCGCTTAGCCCTCCTGACGGGGATCTGGGCCAGTCTCCCGTCGCGCATGAAGACCTGAAGCTCAGCCGGGATGGCCGGCATCTCCTCTCGCC
>Ga0335073_10017188_pt1 | contig 10124 bp, 7 predicted proteins | sample Lox_Sample_22_FD_207093 | JGI IMG/M metagenome (GOLD analysis project Ga0335073, IMG submission 207093) | Soil microbial communities from Loxahatchee National Wildlife Refuge, Florida, United States - Lox_Sample_2.2 | ecosystem: Environmental > Terrestrial > Soil > Wetlands | place: USA: Florida... | reverse complement strand
AGGTCGCGGGGGAGTGCCAGCCGTCGCTCGCGGCGTTGGAAAAGCCGTAGACGATGCAGAACATGCCGGCTGCCTCAGTCAGCAAGCCGGGCAGGTCCAGCCGGGGCCGCACGGCTGGCCGCTGGCCGCGCAGCAGCGCGAGTGCGCCGGCGATCGCGATGACGGCGAAGACCAGGTTGACGTACAGGCACCAGCGCCAGGTCAGGTACTGCGTCAGCAGACCGCCGAGCAGCAAGCCCACGGCACCGCCGCCGCCGGCGATGGCACCGAAGACACCGAAGGCCTTGCCCCGGTCTTTCGAGCCTTCGAAGGTCGTGGTGAGCAAGGACAACGCCGCCGGGGCGAGCAGGGCTCCGAAGGCACCCTGGCAGGCGCGGGCGGCCACCAGCATCCCGAAGCTGCCCGCCGCTCCGCCGACGGCCGATGCGGCCGCGAATCCGGCCAGGCCGGCGATGAAGGTTGCCTTGCGGCCGATGATGTCGGTGAGCCGCCCGCCGAGCAGCAGCAGGCTGCCGAACGCGAGGGCGTAAGCGGTCACCACCCATTGCCGCTCGATGTTCGAGAAATGCAGGGCGTGCTGCGCCGAGGGCAGCGCGATGTTCACGATCGTGGCGTCGAGCACAACCATCAGCTGGGCTAGCGCGACGACGGCCAGTATCAGCCAGCGGTGCGGGCTGTTGCCCGCCACACGGTCGGAAAGGCCTGCTGGGCGGGGAAAGTGCGTGGCGGTCGTGGTCATCTCGCTGCTTCCTCTCGGATCCGCCGTTCGGGACATGATGCAGCCTAACGCAATAATGCAGTTGTCTGCAAGTTTGCAGACTGATGTATCATGGCGGCATGACTGAGACCGGACTGCGTGAGATGGGACTGCGTGAGCGCAGCAAGGCGAAGCGCCGCGCGGCGATCATTCGCGCGGCCTACGAGCTGTTCGCGGCTCGCGGCTACGACGCGACCACGGTTGCCGACATCGCCGAGGCGGCGGAGGTCTCGCCGCGGACTGTTGCGCTGTATTTCCCGGCGAAACAGGACATCGCGATGTCCCGGGTAACAGATGCCGTCGCGGGCCTGACCGCTGCGACGCAGGGCCGTCAGCCGGGCGATTCCGTCGGCGATGTCATGCGCCGCTGGCTGCTCACCACCCAGACCGATCCGGAGGACCATCAGCAGCGAATGCTTGCCCGCCGGATGTTCGCCGCGAATCCCGGGCTAGCCGCCCTGCGCGCGGCCCGCATGGCCGAGGCGCTGAAAGGCGGCGCGGCCGTCATCGCGGCTCAGACTGGCGATGAGCCCGGCGCGATCGGACCGCGGATCGCCGCAGCTGCCACCGCGGCGATCATTAACGAGATTCTCGACGTCGAGCCGGGCCCAGGCCGCGACCGCGCCGTTGCCGCCGCGATTCGCTTCATCGACGCCGGCATCGCTGCGCTCTGAGAGCTACGACTCAGCCGTGATCGCGAAGCATCTCAGTCGGCGGCGACGGGTTTCTCACGTCTCGGCGGCGCTCCGCGCGCGGCTAACGGGCTACCCCGGTTAGCCGCGCACGGCTGCGGAGTCAGCCGGAAGCAACCAGCTGCTTGTGCCAGGGGTTGGTGGTGTAGGGCTGGTACCAGAAGTACACGTCGCCGGGCTTGGTGTTGATGGCAGTGATGATGGTCGACTTTCCCGTCACCGAGATGGCCGGATTCGCATAGCTAGCGTGCTTGCCGGCCGATGCGACCGTTTCCTGAGTCCAGATCGACGAGCCGGCCTCATCCCACCAGAACGCGAGCTTCCCCTTCTGGCTGGCTGAGGTGATCACGAAATAGGAAATCGGGAAGGCCACCGACAAGCCGGTCCACGCGATCAGGGGATGTGAGTAGTGGTTGCTGCCCGGCGCGGCGACCGTCTGCTCGCTCCATCCGGTGCCGCCGATCGACTGTATCCAGGCGTCGACCCCGCCGAGGCTGTTAGCGGCAGTGATCACGATCTCGTTATGGCTAGCGGCGTTGCTCGCGGCAAGCGATCCGCCTGAGAAGCTGCCTGATGGGCCGGGAGCGGCGACCGTCTCCTGGTGCCAGCCGGTTACATCCAGCCGCTCCCACCAGAAATACAGCGTTCCGCCGCTGGTCGCGGTGATGAGGCCGAGGTAGTTCGAGATGAGGCTGTCGTAACAGATGATGACTGACGATGCGCCGAACGTGCCGAAGCCGGCGGTCAGGCGGGTCCAGTTGCTGTGGCCGGGTGCAAGTTCGAAGGACAGCAGGCTGCCGCTCGTGCTGCTGGCGCTGATCAAAGCTATTCCGGCATCGCCCGCAGCGATGGACGGGTTCTGAAATTTGCCGCCGGAGGCTTTGGCTACTTGCTTGCGCTTCCAGGCCGTGGTGTTGACGTGCTGGGTGTAGGCGATCAGGTCGCTGGCCTTATCCAGGGTGGCGATGACCACGGCAGTGCCGGTCCAGGCGATGGCTGGCTTGCTGTAGGCCTGCTTGCGGCTGCCGCTGGCTATTAGTTGCTTGTGCCATTTCGTCGTGCCGGCCTTCTGCCAGAAGTAGTACAGGTCACCGTGACTGTCGGTGGCGGCAATCGCGAGCCGCGAGCCGGTAAAGGCGATCCTGCTGAGCGTGTACTTGTACTTGGCTGCCAGCGCGGTTCGCGCGGCTTGCGCTGCCTGGGCGGCGCTTTCTGCGTGGCCGGCCGGCCTGTTTGCTGCGGGTCGCTGAGCGGCCCCCGCTGCCGGTCCCGCTGCCCAGACCGTCAGCCCGAGCCCTAGTGCGCACAACCCCGCGGCGGCGCTCCGGAAGACGCGTCCAGTTTTCATTTGTGACTCCCCACCTCTGCGCACCTGCCGTTGCTTGACTCGCACGGCCGAACTCGGCCGTTGAGTCCCTTCATCGGGGGAGGCGTTCCATTCCGTGCCGCGGTGTTCCAGCGCCCGCTGTTTACTGCTGACCGGCCGCGCGCCGACTCCCGGCTCAGCCGGGCCAGTAAGAGCACCGCTTGCCGGTGTGCACTCGCTGGCGCAAGTGATCGCCGATCTCCGCGTCGGCCTCGGTGATGCGGGTCAGCGCCCGCCTGATTGCCTTACCGACAGCAACACGAGCCCGTTCGCCTTCGTCCGGGAAAGGCCGGGTGCGCCCGCCGAGGCCTGCGGCATTCGCGAGTTGAGCAACGACCCAGTCGCGCTCGGCGCTGAGGCTCACGGCATGATCCGCCTGGCTGCCGCTCGCTTCCAGCTCGCCGAGTTCACCGTCCAGTTGCTTGAGACGGCTGCGATAGGCGCGGACTGCCTGCGGATCCAGCGCCGGCTGGGTTCCGCCGTCACCACCGAGCGAGGCCAGTCCGGAGACCAGCTCGGACGCCGGAATCTCCCGGCGAGGGTTGGCGATCAGCACGGCGAGATGGAGCATCCCGGTGCTGTCCTCGACAAGGACGCTGCGGTCGGCAAGCGTGAGCCGCCAGCGCCGGCCAACGCGTTTGCAGGTCGCCAGTTCGGTGCCGCCGGTAACTGCGGCACGGGCGCCCGGCACAGCCAGCCCCAGCGCTCCTCCCTCGATGGCGGCTGCGCCGAGTTCGCGCTGCGCTTCGTCGGCATCGGGGTGCCGGCCACGCAGTCGGCAGGCGGCCGCAAGCCGCTGGCGGCAGGTCACGACAGCCGGCCAGTGGCCGAGCGCAAGGTTGTGCCGGACGCCGGCGCGCAGGTGATTGATGGCCCGGTCCAGTTCGCCGACGGTAAGCGAGGCCACGCCGAGGGCCTGATGCGTCGAGCCGAAGCAAGCGACCCCTGGGCCGCCGATCATCGGCAGCTCGGCATAACGAAGCAGGAGCTCGTATGCTGCAGCGGCCACTTCGGTGTTGGCCAGCAGGTGGGCCGCTTCCACGACGCCGTTCATCGTCACGAGCCAGCTGCTGGAGCGCGGCAGGTCAGCCAGGTCGCTGCCGCACAGTGATGCCAGAGCGCTGGCTGCCGTCAGCCGGTCGCCGCTCTGCGCCGCCGCGACCGCGAGGGCGACGACGGTCGAGTTGTCCACGGCGCTCAGTGCTTGCGAGTAGACGCGATCCAGAAGCATCGGCAGAAGCTCGCCGAGCCGGCCCTGATACCAGCGGATCGTCACCAGCTGGCCGCCAGGCCACCACTCGGTGTCGATGTCACCTGCTGTTGCGCCGTTCTTGGCACAGATAGCGACCAGCGACTCGGCGTCGTCGAGATGACCAGCGCGGATGGCGAGCATGACGTCGATGGCACTGACGATGAACCCGACTGCCGGGTGATCGCTGTCGCTCAGCTCATGCCGGAGCTCGCCGAGCAGCCGCCCGGCATGCGGATCCGCAGCGCAGTACGCGTCAACCGTCTGCCACATCAATCCCATCAAGCGGTCGCTACGGCGGCCGGTCCGGAAGCTGGTCTTGACGAGCTCGAGGGCGAGCTCGCGACGCAAGGCGAGGTCGTCCGGGCCGAGTACGCAATGGTGGGCAAGACTGAGTACGTCGGCGAGCACGACCGGATCCGGCGCTGCTCTGGCGTCGGCGAGCAGGGCAAGGATGCTGTCGTGCTCGCCGCGGCGGTAGTCAGCCTCGGCGGCGAGCCGCGCCCGGACGCGCAGCGCGAGCGCGGAGGACTCATCGAGCATCGCCAGCGCATGCTGAAGCCGCGCCTCGAGCATGGCGGCGCCCGTCATTGTCCGGCGTTCACTAACCCAGAGACCTGCGAGGCCGAGGGCCGCCAGGGCAACAGCTTCGGGGTCGCCGGCACGTTCGGCTAACTGGTAGGCGCGCTCGAAACTTTGACGGCTTGCCACCAGGTCGCCGCCGGTATTCAGTGCGTGGTCCCCGGCTGTTAGGGCGGCATTCAGCTCTTCTTCGAGACCGCTGGCAGGAGCCGGTCGGCGGGCCGTCGTGTCCCGCTTGGCCGCCTCGGTCATTAGCGGTTAGCCGCCCCTGTCATAGCACAAATGTATTCGCATGCCCTTCCTGACGTCGAGGTTTATCAGCCGGTCCGGTAGCCGTAGGGGATCACTCCGGCGACGCCGTAAGCGTGTGCCGGCGCGCGGAAGATGAACGAAACTGTGCGCGTCGCGGGGTTGAACCAGAACAGCGACCACGGGCCGCCAATGCCGAGGTTCGACTGCAGCAGCAGGCGGCCGCCGAAGACGGTCGCGATGTCGTCGCTGTAGCCTGCCGGGCCGGGCACCGAGATCGCGTGCCTGGAACCGTCACGGTCCTGTCGGACGATGGACACGACTTCACGCGCATTGTCGGCTTCCAGGTACAGTCGGCCGCCGATGCGCCATGCGTTCACGTACCCCTGGAACAACCCGTGCGGTCGCAGCGCCGGCGTGGCTGGAACAGGCGGGCCGCCGTCGAGCGGGACCAGCCAGAGCCGGTCAGTACTGGATTCGCTTGCGGCCGAGCAGTCGGCGAGCACGGTTGTAGCGGTCCACCAGCGGACCGGCCCGCACAGATCGCCTTGAATGCGGATGCGCCGCATGATGATGCCGGTGTTGCTGATCTGATCAAGTCCGGATTTGGTCCCGGTCACGACGAACGTGCCCCGCGGAGAGGGAAGCTCCGCCGAGGCGGGTGCGAAGACGCGCTGAAGGTGGCCGGTCAGGTCATACCGGTCTACCGAACCGGCGGCGAAGTCGTCGGCGAGCAGGCTCGTTCCGCCGGGCCTGGTGTACTGCGTTGCAACGACCTGATTGGGCAGCTTGAACCGAGAGGCCACTCTCCCGGTGTCGAGGCTTATCTGCTCGAGCACGTTAGGCGCCCCGGTCACGCCGGAGCCAACGACCTGGACCAGGATCCGCTGCCGGTCGCCGGACCAGCCGTGTACTCGACGACCGACCACCCCGGGCCCGCCTGGCGCCAGGGCGCCGACGGGGCTGCCTTCGCAGCGGGCTGGCCCAACCATGCCGGGGGAGCCGCTGCGGCCATCGTGCCAGCCACAGCGAGCGCGGCTAGGCCGAGCGCGGCGGGACGAGCAGCGGTCGGCCAGCGAACCATGTACTCAGTCTCCATGATCGATGTGAGTTTTGTGTTGCCAGAACCACACGTAACTCACAACGATCATGGGTTTTTCGCGTGCGGCGAGCGCGGGTGCCGGGCGGCTTTGGGGGGATGGAGCCGCCCGGCACGCAGTACCGCGCGTCACTCTGGCGGCAGCTCCTTGTACACGTAACTGACGTTGATGCCGCGGCGCGCCCGGATGAATCGCGGGATGTAGTAGAGCAGCGCTCCGGCCACGATCAGGCCGGCGAACCATGCCGGGATCCACCAGAAGTTGGCGGTGTTCCCGTTCATGACCAGCGCCGGGTACTGCGTCGAAACAACTGCGAGCGCGACGAAGATGGCGATCGACAGTGTCGCGACGATCCACAGCACCGGAACGCCGAGGAACTTCACGTTGGCCGGCGAGGCGCGGTACAGTTCCGGCCGGCGAATCGGCAGCGCGATCGCGGCGACTCCGACGATCACCACGCCGAGGCAGCCCGCCAGCACGATCAGCCCGAGCACGAGCTGGAAGACATTCGAGTAGACGCTCCAGATCGTGAGCGCCGCGATGATCACGTTCACCACGAGGATTGCGGTGACGGGGGAGTGGGTGCGCTCGTTCACGTCCGCGAGCTTCTCCGGCATCAGCCGGTCGAACGACCAGGCGAAGAATGACCGGATGGGCATGAACGTATTGGCAATCATCGACGGCAGCGCCCAGAACAGGAAGCAGCCGAGGATGATCACGGTAATGACCGGGACGTTGACCGACAGTGCCGCGAGGAACGGATAGAACGGCCCGGACGGGATCGCGTACGCCTTGTTCGCTGAGTTGACTGCGTACATGAAGTTGTAGCCGGCCACGTGGAAGAGCAGCAGCGCGCCGATGATGAGCAGGACCACGTCGAAGATGAGTGCGCCGAACATGATCGACAGCTGGCGGCGCCGGTTCGACGCGCCCTTCAGCTCGCCGGACATGTAGACCGACCAGAAGTTCCACATCATGAAGCCCTGGATGGAGAACAGTGTGGGCAGCGTCGCGCTCATGTTGCCCAGGTCCGGCGCTGCGTGTGCGGCCCCTGCCGACTTGATCACGCTGCTGACCGTGCCGCCGCCGAAGCTGTGGTTCAGGGTGTTGAAGTTGGAGTCGAAGCCGTGGCGGCTAGCAACCCCGAGCGCGATGAACGCGACGATCATGCCGAACATACCGATCAGGAACGCGCCGTTCTGCCAGCGGAACGTGGACTTCGTGCCGCGGATCAGGATGTAGGTCTGCAGCGCGACCATGACCAGTGCGCCCGCGACGATCCACGACTGGTTGGTCTCGAACGAGCTGCCCCAGCTGATCAGGGTGTGATTGTGGGCCAGGCTCCCGCCCGCCACCAGCGCGGGCCCTAGCGCGAAGATCGAGAAGAACTTGGCGAAGTAAGCAGCGCCGAGCAGGCCGCCCATGATCATGCACAGGTTCGATATCAGCGCGAGCGGCGGGCTCAGTACCCGGCTCACCCAGACATAGTCGCCGCCGACGCGCGGCATGCTCGCGCCGAGCAGCGCGAACATGATCAGCACCGGGATGTTGATGATGAGAGTGAGAACCAGGACGCCGACCGGATCGGCGCCGGGAAAGGCGACCAGCGTGAAAAAGATCGACCAGGCAAGGGTCGATCCTATTGGCGCGGAAATCACGGCGTTGAAGATCGTCGCGTCGACCGCCGAAGCGGAGCGCACAAGCCCGGTGCTGTTACGGACAAACAGCCGGCTCTCGGATCGGTCCGCTGCGGTCATGAGGCCTCCTGGTCGCCCATGCCTCTGCTGGTCCCCCCGTTGACCCTCATCCTGAGGCTGGCTAAAGTCGAACATAATCGATAACAACTGTCAATCATTCCGACATAAACGATCACCCTCAGTGTCAGGAATGAACAGTGCTGAAACGGCAGCGCTGCGAACGGTGCTGGGAGCGGCCAGCGCCAAAAACAAGGTGCTGGGAACGAACGGCGCGCAGAACGAACAGTCGCGCGCGGATCGGCAGCGCTTGACATGAACGGCTGAAGGAGCCCGGTTGCTGGCGGTCGAACGGCGCGTCAAGGTCCTGGAGCGGATCGCGGCGGACCAAGCGGTCGAGGTGAGCAGCCTCGCGCGTGAGTTCGGCGTTTCCGAGATGACCATCCGCCGTGACCTGCGGCGCCTGGACCGGGACGGGTTCGTGCGACGGACCTACGGCGGGGCGACTACGCGGGTCGTTCGCTCGGCCGGCGCGTTCGAGGTAACCCAGAGCGCCCGAATGCTTCATCACGCGCAGGAGAAGCGCCGGATCGCGATGCGCGCCGCCGAGCTGACCGCCGATGCGCGGGTAATGTTCGTCGGGGTCGGCTCCACGGTCGAGCAGTTCGCCCGGCTCGCCGCTCCTCGCGATGGCCTGCTCGTGATCACCCAGTCGCTGGTGGTCGCTAGCTTGCTGGGCACCCGCCGGGTCAGCGTGATCATGGCCGGCGGGATGGTGCGTCAGGATGAGCTGAACTGCGTCGGCCCGGCGGCGGTGGAGTGCGTGCAGCGATACAACACCGACATCGCCGTCATCGGCGCAGCCGGGGTATCGGCGCGGCGTGGCATCACCGATCTCGATGACTCCGAAGCGGGAGTCATCCGCGCGGCACTGGAGAAGACCGAGCGGATCATCGTCCTCGCCGACGGATCCAAGTTCGGCGATGTCGCGCTCAGCACCGTCGTGCCGATCAGGCGGGTATCGGCGATCATTACCGATCCGAGCGCCGACCCGGTCGAGGTCGACCGGATTAGCCACGAAGGCGTCGAGGTGATCCTGGTAGAGGCAGGCGTTTCCGCCCCGATCTCAGACGCCGGCAAGACAAAGCCAGACGATGCGCCGCTGGCCGTCGCGACATGACCGCGCCGCTCCGCGACCTGCTCGGGGTCAGCAAGCCGATCATCGCGATGCTGCACCTGCCGGCCCTGCCCGGCCGGCCGCGCCATGACCGCGGCGCCGGCCTGCAGCCGATCATCGACGCGGTAGCCCGCGATCTCTCGGCACTGCAGGATGCCGGAGTGGACGGGCTGCTGTTCTGCAACGAGGCCGACCTGCCTTACCAGCTAGGCGTCGCGCCGGAGGCGGTTGCCGCGATGGCCGCGGTCATCGGAGCGATTCGCGGCGAGATTTCCCGGCCATTCGGGGTGAACCTGGTGTGGGATCCGGTCGCGAGCATCGCGGTCGCGCGGGCGACCGGGGCGAGCTTCGTCCGTGAGGTCTTCACTGGGGTCTACGAGAGTGACCTCGGCATCATGCGGCCGGACTTCGGCGCGATCGCTTCCTACCGAGCTGACATTGGCGCCGAGTCGGTCGCCTTGTTCGCCAACATCACGCCCGAGTTCGCCAGCTCGGTTGGTCGGCGAAGCATCGCGCAGCGGGCGCGCAGCGCCGCGTTCCTGGGCGTCGACGCGCTTCTCATCAGCGGCGCGATCACCGGCGAGCCGACAGATCTCGGGCAACTGCGTGAGGCAAAGGCCGCGGCCGGCGACGTCCCGGTACTGGCTAACACCGGCGTTACCGTCGGAACCGTGGAACGTGTCCTGGCCGTTGCGGACGGAGCGATCGTGGGAACGGGGCTCAAGGCACACGGCATCACCTGGAACCCGGTAGACGCAGAACGCGCGGAAGAGTTCATGACCGCGGCCCGGCGGGCCCGAGAGAGCGCGGTGAGTGCGTAAATGGCGAAAGGCACGCTGCTCTACTTCGTCAGCGACGTGCATGGCTCAAGTCTGTGCTTCCGGAAGTTCGTCAATGCCACGCAGGTCTACAAGCCCAACGTGCTCGTGCTCGGCGGGGATGTAGCGGGCAAGGCGATCCAGTCAATCGTCGCGGCCCCGAACGGCCGGTGGCAGTGCAACTTCGTCGGGAAGAACTACGAGCTGAGCGACGGCACGGAGCTCGCTGAGCTGGAGAAGCTGATCGCCGATCACGGCTATTACCCGTACCGGGCCGAGCCGGGCGAGCTTGAGGCCATGGAAGCGGACGGAACTCTGGATGACCTGTTCGTCCGGCTGATGCGCGAGCGCCTGGCGGAGTGGCTGGACATCGCCGACACCAGGCTGCGGCCCAAGGGGATCCCGCTCTACCTGATGCTCGGCAACGACGATCCGCCGGA
>Ga0335073_10017187_pt1 | contig 10124 bp, 5 predicted proteins | sample Lox_Sample_22_FD_207093 | JGI IMG/M metagenome (GOLD analysis project Ga0335073, IMG submission 207093) | Soil microbial communities from Loxahatchee National Wildlife Refuge, Florida, United States - Lox_Sample_2.2 | ecosystem: Environmental > Terrestrial > Soil > Wetlands | place: USA: Florida... | reverse complement strand
CGAGCAAGTGAGCGAGCAGCACGTCCGGCGGGCCGACCGGGTAACTGGCCACCACCTGCGCTGGCGTCAGCTCCGGGCCGCGAAGGCGCCGGACCGCGGTCACGTAGGCGGCCGGGACGGCAGCAGTGCTGTCCAGCAGCGTGCCATCCATGTCCCAGACCAGCTGGCGTGCTCTCACCATCAACCGACCTGCGTGAGCCGTCCTGCGCCGGCCGTCGTCAGCCAGCCAGCGCCGGGCGCCATCAGAGCGGTCACGCCGGTCACGCCGGCCGCGGCGGCAGCGGCGGCCTGCGCCGTGACGGCCGCTCGCTCACGTCGGGCGGCCGGACTGCCGGCCTCGCCTGCAGCGCCTCCAGCACCAGCGCAACGGCCCTCTCCAGCTGCACATCCCGGCCAGCCGCCCAGTCGTCCGGCGTGAGAATCACCTCGACATCCGGGTCGACGCCGTAGTTCTCCACCCCCCAGCCGAAGCCGTTCATCCAGAACGCCAGGCGCGGCACGGTCATTTTCGTCCCGTCGACCAGTTCGTGCTCGTCGTCGTAGCCGATGACGCCGCCCCAGGTTCGAGCGCCCACCACCGGCCCGAGTTGCAGGATGCGGATCGCCGCAGTCACGATGTCGCCGTCTGAGCCGGCGCACTCATCGGCCAGCGCCACCAGCGGCCCGCGCGGAGCGTCCTCCGGGTAGGTCGACGGAACCAGGCCGCGCGACACGTCCCAGGCGATCACCCGCCGGGCGAGCTTCTCCACGACGAGCTGGGACGTGTGGCCGCCGGTGTTGCCCCGGACGTCAATGATGAGCGCGTCGCGGAGCATCTCGCTCCGCAAGTCGCGATGGAAATCCGCCCAGCCCTCGCTGACCATATCGGGAACGTGGAGGTAGCCAACGCGGCCATCGCCAAGCTCGCGGACTTCGGCGCGCTTGCGGCTGACCCAGTCCTGATACCGCAGCCGCTTGTCGTTCCCGAGCGGCACGACCGCGACGCTGCGCGGCTGCCTGTGGTCCTGGCCAGCCGAGCCGTTCTGATCAGCCGGGGCCGGGGCAAAGGTGAGCTCCACCGGCTTCCCGGCAGCGCCGGTCAGCAGCGGCCCGGGCCCGTCCGGCCCGACAGGACGGCCGTCGACGGCCAGCAGAATGTCGCCGGCCGCGACGCCCGCTCCGGGTGCGCCCAGCGGTGAGCGAGCCCGCGGGTCCGAGCTCTCGCCGCGCACGACTCGCGTCACTTGCCAGCCGTCCGCGGTGCGCTCGAGGTCAGCGCCCAGCAGACCCGGCTGCCCGCCACCACCGCCAGGAGCTCCGTCCAGGCCCTGGCCGGGCGGGATGACGTAGGCATGCGACGTGCCCAGCTCGCCGAACACTTCCCAGAGCACGTCGGCGAACTCCGCCGGGCTCGTGATCCGGTCCAGCAATGGCCGGTACTCCGCCTGCACACCGTCCCAGTCGACGTCAGCCATGTCAGCGACCCAGAAGTCATGCCGCATGATGCGGAACGCCTCGGCATAAGCCTGCTGCCACAACGTCGCGGGATCGGCCAGGAACCGGGCCCGGCTCGCATCGATCCGGACTTTGTCGTCGGGATCGTCGTTGCCGGCTTTGCGAGCACCGGGGATGACGGTCAGCTTGCCGTGATCGCTGATGACAAGCCTGGTGCCGTCTTTGCTTGCTTCGAACCAGTCAACGTCGTCCCGGAGCCCGGAGGCTTCCCGGTGGCCGAAGTCGAATCGCTCCAGGACCGGCCGCGGCGCGTCGTCGCCGGGTTCTGCCCCGCCGATCCCGAGATTGCCGGCGACCGGCTCGCGAAGCCACGCCAGCCCGCCTTTGACCGCGCGCAGGCGCGAATAGCGTGCCTCGGGCACCGGCAGCGCGACCACCCGGTCGCCGATGCCATCGGTGTCGATCTTGATCGGCGGCACAGTCGGGTGCGCTGCAGCAGTGTCCGGCGCTGGCTGACCGCCATCGTTGTTGCTGGCGCCGGACGGCTTCCCGGTGCTGCCTGCCTCGCCGGTGCCGTCTGACGCCGCGGCCGCGTCGGAATCGCGGGCATCGTCGTCGCCGCCGATCGGCCGGCCGCCGATCAGCGGGCCGAACGGCGACGGAGCAGATGACTGCAGCGGCAGCACGAAGGGCCGCGCGCCGTACGGGAACGACAAGTCGAACACGTGCGCGTCGTAGATGGGGTCGAAGCTGCGGCGCGACAAGAACGCCAGGTACTTTCCGTCGAGGCTGAACACCGGGTCGGTATCAGCGAACCGGCCATCGGTGACATCGATGATCTCGTCGCTGGCGATCCTGGCCAGGCGGAGCCGCCGCAGCGCCAGTTCGCCCATCCCGCTCGGCTGCGCAGCGGGCTCAGACCAGGCAAGCCAGGCCGAGTCGGGTGACCACGCCAGGCCGGTGACCCGTCCGTTGCCGGATGAAGCCAGTTCGCGGACGCCGCCGGTCGCGACGTCGACGACAAGCAGCCGCCCGTCCTGCACGGCGACTGCCACCGCGCTGCCGTCAGGCGCCGCCGCGAGACCGTTCACGCGTCCGACTTGCCCGGCGGCCAGTCTCCGCGGCGCGGCGGCCGGGTCGGATCTGGCGGGAGGAGCGCTGCCGATCTCGAGCGCGTCAGTGCCGCCAGCGTCGGTCGCCCAGACCACTAGGCCCTCGTTGCCGAGTACTTGCGGGTACCGGGCCCGGGCGCCGGGAGTCGCCGACAACGCCCTGGCTGGCCCGTCCCGGTGCGTCAGCCAGTGCACGGTGCCGCGCACTTCTACCGCGCTCGCGGTGCCAGCGGCGTCGACCGACAGCGAGCCCACGTGATCGGCAGCGGAGATTAGCCGGGGCGCGCGGCCTGAGGCAGGCGAGCCGAGCACGATGTCCAGCCGGACTGGCTCGGCCTGGTCGAGGTCAGCGAGCAGCCAGAGCTGGCCGCCGCAAGCGTAGATGACCCGCCGCCCGTCCGTGCTCGCCTGCCGTGCGTACCAGCCGTCATGGTCTGTGTGCCGGCGGAGGTCCGTGCCGTCGGGCGCGCACGAGTAGATGTTGCCTGTGCCCTCGTGGTCGGACAGGAATGCCATCCGGCCGCCGACCATCATCGGGCTGTTGAAACCACCGGGCAGGTCGGCCAGCAACCGCCGGAACGGCGGTCGGCCGCCCGGCTCGTCCTGGCCTTGCTGGCCGGCCAGCACAGCGCTGGCCGGGCCGATCCACAGCCGGCCCGCAGTGCCGCCGCGGTAGCGCTTCCAGAACGCAAGCTCAGCCTGAAAGGCTCCGAAGGTCCCGTTGAGCACCGCAACTGCCGAGTCGTCGATCGAGAGGTCGGCTACCGGACCGAGCGGCAGCAGCCGTTCCGCGCCAGGACCGTTAGCCGGGTCAGACTCCCGCGTTGCGAGCGCGCGTGCCCACGAGTGGTGAAAGAACGGCTGCCCTTCCGGGCTCACCGCCAGCACTTCGCCAGCTGGCGTCCAGCCGCAGACCCGGGCCCACTGAGTGCCCCAGTAGGTGAGCCGGGTAGCGACACCGTCCGCCACGCCGGCCTCATACACCTCGGGTCCGCCGTCCTTGCTGCTCACCCACGCGAGCCGGGAACCATCGGCAGAGAAGCGAGGGTTCTGCGCGGCTGCCTCGTCGGCGGTGAACCGCCAGGCCCGGCCGCCGGCGGCTGGCGCGAGCCAGACATCGTCAGCAGCCACGAAGGTGACCAAGTCGCCACTGATATGCGGGAAACGCAGGTATCCGGGTGCAGTCACCAGAGCATCCTATGGCGGCCGCAGCCCTCGCTGTCATCTCACTTAGCACCCGAAACGGCCCCCGCGAAGCAGGCACATAGCTTCAAAAGGACTCGCAAGAAGGGCCGCTTCTAGTGCTAAGTGGCTGGGCACAGACGCGCCTGCCCAGCTGGCATCACCCATGCCCGGCGCGCGGCCCGTCCGGGTGCCAGAACCCGCCGCGCCGCAGCTGAACTCGCCGTAATCTAACCGTCCATTCAGTATCCAGAATTAGTGCTGAACACGAATATTTACCGCGTCGAAGCGACCCTCCGGACCGCCACCGAACAGCATTCCGTGACGCTGCGTACTGACCGGCATGGCTTGACGGAAAAGGGTTGTAGCACGCACCGGACGGTGCAAGAATCCCGTTATGGCAATCGTGCTCGACGGGAGCATTCCTGATTCGGATCCCCACGCACTGCCAGGTCAGGCTGGCCACGGCCGTCTCGCCAGCCGCCGCAAGCACAATTCTTGCGGCTCTGCCACGTTAGCTGACCGGCATTTCGTTGCCGCTGATGCAACAAATGGCGCGGTGTTGTCGGCTCCGGTCGCCCGCACGGAGAGCGCGGCGCCGCCGCAAGGCGACACTAGCGATATTGCTGCGGCTGCCGAGTTTAACCCGCGCCCGGTAATGGACTCGTTCAAGCGACTCATTTCCGTCGGCCCGGCCGCAATGGAGTATTTTTATGCGCGCCTTTTCACACTGAGCCCGCGAACAAGAGCTCTTTTCCCGACGAGCATGTCCGCGCAGCGTGACCGCGTATTCGCCGCTCTCGCCCGCCTCATCTGGAGCCTCGACGATCCGCCGCGCCGCGGCGCGCTCCTGGATCGCCTCGGCCGCGAGCACCGCCGGTTCGGCGTCACGGAGGCGCATTACGCGGCGTTCGTCACGACGCTGCGCGACACGGCCGAGCACTTCATCGGCAGCGACTGGACTCCGGAGACAGCCGCGGCCTGGCAAGGCACGCTCGACTACGTCGCCGAAGCGATGAAGGCGGCAGCAGCGGACGACGCGCGGACGTCACCCGCGTGGTGGGTCGCCGAGATCGTCTCGCACGAGCTCCGCTCGCCGGGTGTCGCCGTGCTCCGGCTACGGCCCAGCCAGCCGCTGCCATACGAGGCCGGCCAGTACGTCCCGGTACAGGTGACGAAGTGGCCCCGCGTCTGGCGGCCGTACTCGATCGCCACTGCGCCGCGGCCGGGCGGCCTCATCGAGCTGCATGTCAAGGCAGTTCCCGGCGGCATGGTCAGCACGACGCTGGTGTACGACTCGGCCGAGGGCGACTGCGTGCTGCTGGGCCCGGCAGACGGCGGCATGACGCTAGCCGAGTCTGACCGGGATCTGCTCTGCGTTGCAGGCGGTACCGGGCTGGCACCCATCAAGGCGATCATCGAGCAGGCGATCGCGCAGCCCGCTGGCCGGGGACGGAAGATGACCCTGTTCTTCGGCGCCAAGCAGCACTTTGACCTTTATGACCTGGAAGATCTGCAGCTTCTGGAGTCGGCGTGCTCGTCGCTCCGGGTGATCCCGGTGCTATCTGAAGAGCCGGGCTATGCCGGGCTTACCGGCATGCTGCCGGAGGCAGTCGGCAGCTTCGGTCTCTTCCAGAACGCCGACGCCTACGTCTGCGGGCCAACCGCGATGGTCACCCAGGCCGCTGCGGTCCTCGCCGCGAGCATCCCGGACGCTCAGCTGCATCATGACCCGCTGACCTATTCGCTGCTGCCGCGGTAACCCGCTGCTGCCGCGGTATCCGGCGCTGCCGCGCTACCCGGCGCTGCCGCTCTCAGCGCCAAGGTAGGTACCGAAGAACGTGTAGATGCGCTGCCAGGCGTCCGCGGCGTCGGCCGGCTGGTAAGACATCCGGCCGATCCGTGCGAATACCGCGGCAGCGCCCTCCGACTTCGTCATGAACCGGTGCCCTGAGCCCGGGTAGACGTGCACGTCATGCGGCACCTCCAAGACCGCGAGCGCGCGCTGCAGCCGCTCGGGAGGAGCTGTCCCCATCGGGTCCCGGCCACCGAAGCTGCCCACCACAGGACAAGCGCCGGCCAGCGCCACCTCGGCATCCTTCGGCACGTCACCGTAGTTCACCGACGCAGCGGAGAAGCCAGTGCGGGGTGCGCAGAGCAGCGCGAAACCGCCGCCCAGGCAGAAGCCGATCACGCCAACCTTGCCGGTGCAGTCGGCCCGCGCGGCGAGGAACTCGCGGGCCCCGTCGAGCACGTCAAATGCCGGTCCCCGCCCCGCTCTCAACTGCTGAAACGCATTTCGGATGCAACGGATCCAGGACTTGCCGTCGAACAGGTCCGGGGCAAGCGCCAGGTATCCGTGCTCAGCGAACTCGTCCGCCTTGCTCCGGATGTCATCGTTCAGGCCGAATGCTTCGTGGATGACCACCACGGCGGGCCTTGGACCGGGCGACACCGATGGCACTGCGAGATAGCCGGGCCATGAGTTGCTGCCAACCTGATACTTGATATCTGGCATGGCGAAACAATGTCACATCTTCGCGGCCAGTACATCCCGGTGTGACCCGGCCGCATATGCAAAACGTGTGCAGCGAATTGCCGGTCGCAGTTGCTCTTACCCGCTGGGATTACTCTCTGTAGCAAATCACCGGCAGAGAGCTATTATTGGTCGCACTGAGAATAACCGCATTGGTGATCAGTTATTGCGCGCGGAATGCTCTACGCGCCGGTCAGCGGATCGCTCCCGGCAGAGCCGCAGCACGTTCCCGATGATCTGGTGACCAGCCTGGATGCTCAGGATCGACTCGGGGTGGAACTGGACGCCCCACCGGCCGCGCGCCGGATCCTCGATCGCCATCACCACGCCGTCTGGCGTGACGGCGGTGACCTCGAACCCGCCGGTTACCTGTGCTGTCCGGGCGTGCAGGGAGTGATACCGGGCACCGGTGAACTCGGCTGGCAAGCCGGCTAGCAGGTCACCGCCGAGAACCCGGACGAGACCCGGCTTCCCGTGCACTGGCGTGTCGAGCAGGCCGAGGGATCCGCCAGCGTGCTCGACCATCGCCTGCAGGCCCAGGCAGACCCCGAATGCGGGCAGCCCGCGCTCGTCCAGGGCGCTCAGCAGCTTGTCGCACTCGAAGTCCGCCGGGCGGCCGGGCCCCGGCGATAGCACGACCAGGTCCGGGCCGAACTCGTCGAGCAGCGCCAGGTCGAAGCCCGCGCGCAGGGTGGTCACGGCAGCACCCTGCTCGGCAAAGTAACCGGCCAGTGTGTGCACGAACGAGTCCTGATGATCGACCAGGAGCACCCGCAGGCCGTCGCCAGGCCGGGAGGGACTGCCAGCCCGTTCCCGCCCGGAAACGTCGCCGGCAGACGACGGTGCACGCTCGGGATCTGCCTCAGCCAGAGTCTCCAGGAGGGCCCGGGCCTTCAGCGCGGTCTCGCGCTCCTCATCGTCCGGATCAGAATCGAACAGCAACGTGGCGCCGACCCGGACCGCTGCGACGCCGTCGGTGATGTGCGCGGTGCGGAGCGTAAGCCCGGTGTTCATGCCGCCATCGAAACCGATCATCCCCACCGCGCCGCCATACCAGCGCCGGGGCGCCGGCTCGTGATCTTCGATGAACTGCATGGCCCAGTTCTTTGGCGCCCCGGTGACGGTGACCGCCCACATGTGAGTGAGGAAGGCATCCAGGGCATCGAAGCCGGGACGGAGCCTGCCCTCGACGTGGTCGACGGTGTGGATGAGGCGGCTGTACAACTCGATCTGACGGCGGCCGATGACCTTAATGCTGCCCGGCACGCAGATCCGCGACTTGTCGTTGCGGTCCACGTCGGTGCACATGGTCAGCTCCGACTCCTCCTTGGGCGAGGTCAGCAGCGTGCGGATCTGCGCGGCATCGCCGATCGCGTCCGCGCCACGGGCGATCGTGCCCGCGATCGGGCAGGTCTCCACCCGGTCGCCAGTGACCCGCACGTACATCTCCGGCGAGGCGCCGACCAGGTACTCCTGCTCGCCGAGGTTGAGGAAGAACTCGTACGGCGCCGGGTTGCGCCGCCTGAGGCGCTCGAAGAACGCGGCCGGGGCGGGGCACCGGGCATAGAAGGTCTGGCTCGGCACGACCTCGAACAGGTCGCCGCGGGCGAACTTCTCCCGTGCCTGCTCGACCACGCGCGCGTAGGCGCCCGGCACCGGGTCGGCGGGAAGGCTTTTACTAGCCGGAACGGGCTCGTCCGCCGTGCTCCCGCCCGTCACGCCGCGGTAATGGGCTGACTCCCCGGGCCTGGCCAGGCCCTCGGTCGAGCCGTCCGGGGTCTCGAAGTCGTAGCTGAACCGGGTGGCCGCCTCGCGCTTGCGGTCCACGATCCAGACCTGGTCCGGCAGGTGCAGCACCAGATCACGGTTGCTGCCACCACGGGGCAGGTGCTGCCGCACTGGCTCGAACTGGAATGCCAGGTCGTAGCCGAAGGCCCCGTAGAGCCCGAGATGGGTGTCCTGGCTCCCGCCGGGGTGCCCGTCGTTTTCCGGCCGGAACGCGGCGATGATCTCCCGCAACGCGGAAAAGACAGTAGGCCGCTTGCTTCGCTCTTCCTCGGTAAAGACCTCATCGCTTTCGCTGATCAGCACCTCGACGTGGTCAGCGGCGTCGGCGCCAGCCAGCGAGGTCGCGCCCGGCGCCCGCCGCATCGCCGCCGCGATCACCGGTAGCAGGACCTTCCCTCGCTCGTTCAGAGCCGTCGCGCCGATCAGGCGGCCGCGGGCCACGATCTGCACCGGCGGGTCCAGGTAGGCCATGTGCCAGCGGCTGTACCGGCCCGGATACTCCATGCCGGAGCTGAGCACCCCGCCGGGCCTGAACTGGACCTGCCTGGTGATCTCGTCCAGCTCAGCTTCGTCGAACGGGTCGGCAGCCCGGCGGACCCGGACGCCCCCCGCGGTCAGGTAACTGGTCTCATCCATCTCGGCCTCGCGGTTATCGTGCCCGGCGGGCCAGCGGCCGAACAACAAGGCGACCGCCGTGCCGGGCGGTCGCCTTGTGGGGTGGTCTGCTTGCGCGCGAACCTGGCACCGCCTAGTGGCGGCGCCACCAGCCTGCTGCGAGCAGCTGAACGCGCATGCCGGGGAGCTTAGCAGGCCGCCGGGCCGACCGGGCAAGCCTGCAGGCCAGCCGCCCGGTCAGGTCGAGAAGACCACGGTGACCGAGACCGAGAGCTGCTGAGTGCCGGCCGAGACCGGGACTGACGACTTGCCGGCGGTGCTGTTGGCGATCGCGCCGAACTGGATCGGAGTCGGCGCCGTTTCCTGCTGCTGGACCGGCGTGACGCTGATCACAGAGCCGAGCGGCTCGCCGAGTGCGCGGGCGAACTGCTCTGCCTGGGTCCGCGCGTTCGTCACCGCCCGTGCCCTCGCTGAGGCCATCAGCGGTCCGGTGCTGGTGAGGTTGAGTGCCACGTTGTCGATGCTGACGGCGTTCCCGCCGGCGCGGACCGCAGCACCGATCTGGGCGCCGGCGACTTTCAGCTGGTTGAGCGTTGCGGTCAGCGACTCGGTGACGTCGTAGCTGGTGACCACGCCGTTGCTGTTGTAGTTAGGCGAGATGTTCAGGTCTGATGTCTGGATGTCAGACCGGGCGACGCCGTTCTGGTGGAACGCTGCCGTCACCTCGCGCACGATCCGGTTGGCCTGGTCCAGCGCAGAGGTCACGTTGTAACCCGTCGCCTGGATGCTCATGGACACCACGAGCTGATTCGGGACGCCCGTCACCGTGCCGGTACCGGTCACGGTGATGCGCCCGGCTGACTGGGATGCGGTAAGGGTGGCAGCATCGGCGGCCGGTGTGCCTGCCGATCCGCCACCGCTGACCTGAGTGCCGATGGTGAACGCGCCGATAAGGAGCGCCGCGGCAGCGACGCCGGTTGCCGCTGCGAGATACCTGGGTGATGTGCTGATAGCCATGACGGGACTCCTGCTCCGCGGGGTGCTGCTGCCATTCGGACGCGGCGCGAAGCAGCGGGGTTCCGTCTGTCTTTCACGACGAATGGCGCTCGAGGTCGCCGAATCCCCGGGGCAGCTCTTGGCCAGCCCTTCCGCAGCGGCGCCGCGATGGGCGTGCCCTCAGAAGTCGATCCGGGTGCCGGCGCCGGCCTCGGCAGCCAGCTCGTAGACGCGGCGGGCTGCGGCTAGGTCCTCGATCGCGAGGCCAAGCGACTCGAAGATGGTGATCTCATCAGCGCTTTCCCGGCCGGTCGCGGTTCCGAGCAAGAGTTCCCCGAGCTCGGCCCGGATCTGATCCGGGGTCGCTGCGCCGTCGGCGGCCGCCAGCACGTAGTCCCCAGACTCAGCGAGCAATGAGTCCCGGCGATCGGCGAACAGGACCGCGGCGGCGACCGTGGCGG
>Ga0335073_10017186_pt1 | contig 10124 bp, 9 predicted proteins | sample Lox_Sample_22_FD_207093 | JGI IMG/M metagenome (GOLD analysis project Ga0335073, IMG submission 207093) | Soil microbial communities from Loxahatchee National Wildlife Refuge, Florida, United States - Lox_Sample_2.2 | ecosystem: Environmental > Terrestrial > Soil > Wetlands | place: USA: Florida... | reverse complement strand
ACCTGGCGTATTCAGTGCTGATGGGCGCCATGCGCGGCTACTGGCAGATCTTCATGCGCATTACGCAGGCCATCTCACGCCGGCAGGAGTTTCGCTCAGACGAATTGGCCTGCCACATTGCCGGTTCTCAGGCGTTGATCGACGGGCTTGAAAATATTCGCCGTTGCCAGCCAGTGCTCAACTCCTACTGGAATCAGGTAGTGCTGCCGGTGGCCATGAGCGGCTTTGCGCCGGCTCTGGCCGACGGCTTCGGACGCTACATGCATCTGCCGCGCATTGAAAAAGCCACTGAGGATTTCCTGAAAGAGCAAATCAAGCAGGAAAAGCCTTCGCCCTTCGACACGCATCCGCCATTATCCAGGCGTGTTCAAAGGGCCCGCGAGTACAACCTTCCTTTGCCGGCCGATGATGATGGAAGTCGCGACACGTCGTTGCCCATGGTGTCTCTTATCGACAGGCTGCCGGCGCTCGAAGCGGCCATGCTCAAGAAGTACGTGCCCGCGCTGGCCGAAAAGGAGCTGAAGCCGCTCGACTGGTCGGCAACCGGGAGTGAGGTTTACGCGCCGCGATGGCGCAACGACGTTGTGCCGTTCCAGCCTGCCCTGGCCGGCAAGACTCTGGCCGACCTGCCGGGCCTGGTCGCCAACCCAGCGCCGATTGCGGCCATGGTGCCGAATCCGCCCAACGTCGCCCTTACCGAAAAGCAACGCGCCGCCCGCGCCTTCGACATTCTCTTTATCGCTACAGCGTTGAGCCTGGTGGACAATGGCTGGACGATTCTTGGAAAGCCGGGAACGATGCTGTTCGAGCGCGAGGGAAAGACCGTTGAGCCGGGCAACTGGATTGGGGAAATCAGGGCAGGAAAAATGACCGTCGAACAATGGGCGCAGGTCCGGATTGAAAACGGCATTGGCGACTGGGCTCTTGCTACTCAGTTACCCACCCAACCGTCCACCTGAAGGCGCCGGACATTCCCACCCGGAACGGCAAGTCCGCCAAAAGTAAATCGATTTTTATTAGTGGTTCGGCGTGACGGGGGCGTGCTAAGATTCCTTCGTTCCACCAAAGCCCGCGCGCTCGTGCGCCATCTTTTTTTCTAAAGAAAGAGCTGTGTATGAAATCCGCCAAAGCCCCCGCTAAGCCCGGCACTGCAACGCCCGCCTACAAGAATCCCAAACTACCCAGCGCCAAACGCGTTGACGACCTGATGAAGCGCATGACGCTTGAAGAGAAGGCCGCGCAGATGCTGTGCGTGTGGCAGGGCAAGGCCCAGACCATGGTCGATGAAAAGGGCGACTTCGACCTGGCCAAGGCGAAGAAGTCGTTCCGCGACCGCCGCGGACTGGGGCAGGTGGGGCGGCCAAGCGATGCGGGCGGCGGCAAAAAAGCGCGCGCCATGGCCGAGCTGACCAATAACATCCAGAAATTCTTCCTTGAGAACAGCCGCCTTGGCATTCCGGTGATCTTTCACGAGGAGTGCCTGCACGGCCACGCCGCGCCCGATGGAACCAGTTTTCCGCAGCCCATCGCGCTCGGCGCAACGTTCAATCCCGAGCTGGTTGAGAGGCTGTTTACCATGACGGCGCTCGAAGCCCGGCTGCGCGGCGCGCATCATGCGCTTACGCCGGTGGTTGACGTGGCACGCGAGCCGCGCTGGGGCCGCGTTGAAGAGACCTACGGCGAAGATCCCTATCTCGTCTCGCGGCTCGGCATCGCAGCGGTCAAAGGCTTCCAGGGCGATCGCAAATTCCGCGACAAGAAGCATATTCTCGCCACGCTAAAGCATTTTGTGGGCCATGGACAGCCTGAGTCGGGCATGAACTGCGCGCCGGCAAACGTTTCGCTTCGCGTGCTGCGAGAGACCTTCCTTTACACGTTTCAGGAGGCGCTGCGCGAGGCCGGCGCAATTACGCTGATGGCCTCGTACAACGAGATTGATGGCGTTCCGTCGCATGCTAACAAGTGGCTGCTGCGCGATGTGCTGCGCAAGGAGTGGGGCTTTAAAGGCTTCATTGTCTCGGACTACTACGCGATCTGGGAGCTTGGTTACCGGCCCGATACGCACGGCCACTTTGTGGCGAAAGACAAGCGCGAATCGTGCCGGCTTGCGGTCGAAGCTGGCGTGAACATCGAACTGCCCGATCCGGATTGCTACCTGCACCTGGTCGAGCTGGTGAAAAAGGGCGTGCTCAAAGAAAAGCAGCTCGACGAGATGGTTGCGCCCATGCTCTATTGGAAGTTCGAGCTTGGGCTGTTCGACGATCCATATGTCGATCCCGATGAGGCCGACCGCGTGGTTGGCTGCGACGAGCATATTGAGCTTGCACTCACCGCCGCGCACGAATCCATCACGCTGCTCAAGAACGACAACAACCTGGCGCCGCTCGACCTGAGCAAAATCGGCACCATTGCCGTAATTGGCCCCAACGCCAATCGCACCCTGCTGGGCGGCTACAGCGGCGTGCCCAAGCATGAAGTCACCGTGCTTGAGGGCATTAAACAAAAGGTAGGCAAGCGGGCCAAGGTGCTCTACAGCGAGGGCTGCAAAATCACCATCGGCGGCTCGTGGAATGAGGACCGTGTAGTCGCAAGCGATCCGGTGGAAGACCGCAAACAGATTGCCGAGGCTGTGCGCGTGGCGCGCAAGGCCGACGTGATTGTGCTGGCCATCGGCGGCAACGAGCAAACCTCGCGCGAAGCGTGGAACCTGCAGCACATGGGCGACCGCACCAACCTCGACCTCATAGGCCGGCAGGAAGAACTGGTGAAGGCGCTGCTCGTGCTGGGCAAGCCGATAGTTGTATTCCTGTTCAACGGGCGGCCGCTGTCGATCAACATCCTCGAAGAACATGTGCCGGTGATCTATGAGTGCTTTTACCTGGGGCAGGAGACTGGGCGCGCGGTGGCCGACGTTTTGTTCGGCGACTACAACCCCGGCGGCAAGCTGCCCATCTCGTTCCCGCGTTCTGCGGGTCATCTGCCGGTGTTCTACAACTACAAGCCATCGGCGCGGCGCGGCTATTTGTTCGACGATGTGTCGCCGCTCTATGCGTTCGGCTACGGCCTCAGCTATACGACGTTCAAGCTCGAGAATGCGCGGCTCACGAAAAAGCGCATCGCGCGCAACGGGACAACTCAGGTCTTAGTAGATGTGACCAACACCGGCAGCCGCGAAGGCGCAGAGGTTGTGCAGCTTTACATTCGCGACCTGGTAAGTTCGGCAACGCGGCCGGTGAAGGAACTGAAGGGATTCAAGAAGGTCTCTCTCCAGCCAGGCGAGACCACGACTGTTGCGATCGACATTACTCCGGGATCGCTCAGGTTCTGGGACGTGAATATGAAGTATGTTGTGGAACCGGGCGAGTTCGAAATTATGGTCGGCACTTCGTCGCGCGACAAGGACCTGACCAAACTGAAGCTGGTCGTCACGGATTAATTGGGTCCAACACTACTCTTGGGTGCCCCCGGTCCCTCGCATTTGGGGACCGGGGAACCGAGGTGCAGGAGAACGAGAAACAACATCGGGAAAGACGGGGCGCATATGAAGCAGACGCTTACATTTGCCGAGAAATTCGGATACAGCCTGGGCGACCTGGCCGCCAACTTCGTGTTCCAGGCGCTGCTCGCCCTGCAACTCGATTTCTACACGCACACCTTTGGACTCAGCGCCGCACAAGCCGGAACTATGACGCTTGTTATTGGTCTCGGGGTGGCATTTCTCAACCCGGTTATGGGCGTTATCGCCGACCGGACCAACACCAAGTGGGGTAAGTTCCGGCCCTGGCTGCTGTGGACTTCACTGCCCTTCGGCATCATCTGCGTGCTCACGTTTACTACGCCCAACATCAGCCCCGGCGCCAAAATCATTTACGCCTGGACTACTTACTTTCTGCTCCGGCTTATCTACACCGTAAACAATGTGCCGTACGCCTCGCTCAACGCCGTTATGACCACCGACCCCGACGAGCGCAACAGCATCTCCACCTATCGGCAAATTGCGGCCAACTCCGCGGGCTTTATCATCGCCAGCCTGGCCATTCCCATGGTGCGATTTTTCGGCCACGGAAACGACGCGCGCGGCTATCAGCTCACCATGGGCCTGCTCTCGGTGCTCAGCATCGTCTTCTTCATCATCGCGTTCGCTACCACTAAGGAGCGTATCCAGCCTGACCCCCAGCAAAAAAGCTCGCTGGGGCAGGACTTGTCGGATCTATTTGCCAACGGCCCTTTTATCGTGCTGTTCCTCGCCACGCTTTTCTATTTCGCCGCTATCGTGGTGCGCGGCAGCGTCATGCTGCCCTACTTCCGATTTGTTTCCGGGAATGTCGATCTGTTTTCTGTGTTCAACGGCTGTGGTCTCGCATCGCTCATCGTAGGCGTTGCCTGCTCAACATGGGTAACCAGGCGCATGGGCAAGCGCGTGCTGTTCATCGTAAGCATGACTCTCTCAGGTCTGCTCAGCGCGGCGCTCTACATCATTTCACCGCAGTCATCCATAACGATTGTGGCCGCTGAGGTGGTCCGCCAGTTCTCGTTTGGGCTCTCTGGGCCGCTCATCTGGTCGATGATGGGCGACGTGGCCGACTACGGCGAGTGGAAGACGCGCCGCCGCGCCAGCGGCACAGTAACTGCGGCTGTGGTGTTTGCGCTGTGGGCCGGTTTGGCTCTCGGTGGCGCAATCCCCGGATGGCTCTTCTCAGCTTATGGATTTGTTTCGCAGGCAGCCGTCCAAACGCCGCAGGCGCAATCGGGAATCCTGATGACTGCAAGCATCTGGGCTGGCGTTGCCTTCTTTGCCGCAGCGGCCAGCATGTTCTTCTACCCCATCAACCGCGAGAAAAACCAGCAGATCGCCGACGAACTCGCGGCGCGGAGAACAAAGTTTGCGTCGTAGGGTGCTCGTCTCACCTGTTGACGGTAGCCCTATTTGGGTGTAGTCTGAAAACTACATTTCGCAGATGCTCGAACTCCAGCAGACCGAGACATTCCGCAAGTGGAGAATGAAGCTCAAGGACAGGCGAGCCAGGGCAATGATCGCCTCGCGTCTTGACCGTCTCGCATCTGGGAATGCGGGAGATGTAAAGCCTGTCGGTGAAGGCGTAAGTGAACTAAGGATTGATCACGGCCCGGGCTACCGTATCTATTTTCAAAAGCGAGGAAACAGCCTTGTCATTCTCTTATGCGGCGGCGACAAAGGAACGCAGGAACAAGACATCAAGCGGGCGAAAGATCTCGCGGCAGGATGGAAAGATGCGCAAGACTGAGAAGCTCACCACTTACGATCCGGCCGAAGACCTGGACTCGGAGGAGGCGGTCGCGATCTTTGTCGCGGAAGCATTCAAAACAGGCGACGCAGCGTATATTGCGCATGCGCTTGGCGTGGTCGCGCGCGCGAAGGGAATGTCGGAGGTTGCGAACCGGACCGGGCTCTCGCGCGAGCAGCTTTATCGGTCGTTTAGTAACCACGGCAATCCTACTTTAAGGACAACCCTTGCTGTCGTGAACGCCCTGGGAATAAAAATTTCGGCCAAGCCTACGAAAGCTGCTTAACCTCAGCCGGCAGCGGTCTGAACAACCACAAGTTCAGCAGCGTAAACAGCATCGCTCCCACGGTGAACTTGAGCCAGACGGGCGCGTTCGATGGCGAGAAGAATCCCTCCAGGGTTCCGGCAATCACCAGCAGCGGAATGATGCCCGCGACCAGCCGCGCGGCCTCGATGCCCGACAGCGCAATGGAGTCGCGCCAGCGATGGATACCAGGAAAAACGACGCCTTGTGCAAGGCGCAGCCCCGCCGCTCCCGAGAGAATGATTGACGGCAGCTCAAGCGATCCGTGCGGGGCCACAAAGCTCCACAGGTCTAACGCCATGCCATGCTGTCCGCATGCCACGCCGATCACGCCCAATAGCAGGCCGTTGAAGAAGAGGGTCTGCAGGGTGTAGTACCCAAAGATGACTCCGCCGGCGAAGCAGACAAAGCACACCGAGAGGTTGTTGGTCATGATGGCGCTCGATGCAGCGGGTGCTACCGAGACCACCGAGTGAGTCCACATCTCGTGGCGTTCGATAGTGGCAACCATGCCGGGCCCAAGCATGGTGCGCATAAACTGCGGCCTCGCCAGCGTGAGCGCAGTGCCCAGCGCAGCGCCGGCAAGCGTAATGAGCAGCGATACGATTACGTAGCGCAGGTTGCGCTGGAAAACCGCAGGGTAGCCGTCGCGCATATACCGCAGCAGGCCCAGAAAACTGGTCCGGCGGGTGGAATAAATGATATGGTGGGCGCGAGCCAATAATTGATTTACGTGCTCGGCGTAGGCGCGGGCGGTTGCATCCTGGCGCAGCGTCGACAGGTCGCTGGCCACCTGGCGGTAGAGCAGCGCTGTTTCCTGCAGCTCGGCGCGGGTAAGCTGGCTGAGGCCGCCGGAGCCGGCTTGCGCGATGAGCTTTGCGAGCCGCTCCCAGTAAGGACGCCGCTTTTCAAGCCAACGATTAGAGAGAATCTGAGCCATGGACCCAATTTCAAATCAGCTTAACATCGATACCCCGGAGCTCGTTTCAATCGAGATGCCGATCGCCGGAATCGGCAGCCGCTTTATCGCTATTCTGGTGGACTACCTGATTCTGATCATAGGCGGATTTGTCCTGACCCTGTTGCTCATCTTCGTGCTTGCGGCGGTGCACGTCTTCGCTCACTGGTCTGAGAACTGGATCGTAGGATTCATCCTGATCCTCATTTTTCTCGCCATCTGGGGTTATTTCGCGCTGTTTGAAGCATTTTGGAATGGGAAAACCCCTGGCAAGCATGTTGCGAAAATTCGCGTCATTCACCGTTCCGGCCGAGCGGTCAGCTTTCTAGAGTCGCTGGCCCGCAACCTGGTGCGATACGCCGACTTCCTGCCGGCCTTTTATGCTGTGGGCGTGGTTGCGATTTTCTTCAGCAAACAGAACCAGCGCCTGGGCGACATGGTTGCGGGCACGCTGGTGGTGCACGACAAAGAGTTGGAAACACCGCACTGGGGCGAGATGGGCTCTCGCACGCTCACAGCCGAAACATTTGTCCCGTCCGCGCCTGAGAACTTCCGCATGGCGCCTCCGCACCTGAGCGTGGTGTTGGCCACCCCCGCCCTCGCCAAACTTTCGGGCAGCGATTTGCAGGTGCTCGAGAGCTTTTTCGCGCGCCGGCTCGACATGGAGCTGAATGTGCGCGCTGCTCTGGCCCAGAGAATCGCTACTGCGATTTGCGCGAAGAGTGGACTGACAATTCCCGATGGAACAAGTGTGGAGACATTTCTCGAGGCGGTCGCGCACCAACTGCGCGAAGTGGCGAGGATGGGATGATGGCGGCCCGCCCCGGAGGGGCGGAAGGATATTAGCCCAGGATGGAGCGAAGCGGAATCCTGGGAACGCGACATTAAAGAGGCCTCAGCCCTGGAGGGGCGGATCGAAATCTTTCACCGATAAAGGGGATTTTGCGTTGATACTCGATCGATTCAATCTGACTGGCAAAGTCGCACTCGTGACCGGCTCCTCGCGCGGACTTGGCGCCGGCATCGCTCTGGCTCTGGCTGAAGCCGGAGCAAGCGTCGCCGTGCACGGCTCGAGCCGCATGCCTGAAGACACTCTGCAGCAGCTTGCCGCGCTAGGCGCACCCACGCTCGGCCTGGTGGGCGACGTGGGCGACCCAAAAGACTGCGCCCTCCTCGTCTCCGAAACCGTAGCTCGCTTCGGAGCTATCGACATACTCGTTAACAATGCCGGCACTATCCGCCGCGCGCCGGCCGTCGATCATCCCGACGAATACTGGCAGGCGGTGATCGACGTGAATCTATCCAGCGTCTTCCGCCTGATGCAGCACGCCGGCCGGCATATGCTCAAGCAGGGCAGCGGCAAAATCATCAACATCGCGTCAATGCTTACCTTCCAGGGCGGCATCAATGTGCCGTCGTACGCCGCAGCGAAAGGCGGAGTGGGACAACTCACCAAAGCATTCGCCAACGAATGGGCGGGCCGGGGAGTGAACGTGAACGCTATCGCACCGGGATACATGGCCACAGACAACACGGCCGCGCTGCAGGCCGATCCGCTGCGCTCCCGGCAAATTCTTGAGCGGATTCCGGCAGGCCGATGGGGCATTCCCGAAGACCTGGCCGGAGCTGCGGTTTTCCTTGCCTCGCCGGCCAGCGATTACATTCACGGACACATTATGGTTGTCGACGGCGGGTGGCTGGCGAGATAAATACAGGGAGCGAGGGAACAAGGAACGACGGTAGCGAACTGGCCAATCCCGCATCTAAGCATTGTGAAAACTGTATGAGGTGCGTTATGAACAGGATGCGATGGATTCGGGTCCCGGCATGTTTGCTTGCCCTTACAGCCGCAGTCGCCGCGTCGGCCCAGCCGCCCTCAGCGGCCAACGGAATCATAGGAATTGCGAATATCGGCCTGCGTGTGAGCGACGTCGACAAGGAAGTGGCCTTTCTCGGCAAGCTTGGTTTCGAGGAGTCGTTTACTTCAGCTCAGGGCGCGAACTCCTTCGAAGTCTATGTCAAGGTCAACGACCGGCAGTTCATCGAGGTCTACTCGCGTACCGCTCCAAACCAGCCGCTGGGCTGGCTGCACGTTTGCTATGAAGCAGGCGACCTGAATGCGCTTCAAAAGTTCTACTCCTCAACCCGCCTCGGGCCCACGCCCGTAAAAAAAGGCAGCGCCGGGAACCTGATCTCGCAGGTGACCGATCCGAGCGGCAACGTGACGCAGTTCATCCAGTACATGCCGGACTCGCGGCAGGTGCAGGACAAGGGACAGCACCTTGGCCCCGATCGCCTATCCGAGGCCATTCTCGGATTCGTGATGCCGGTGCATGAATTGCTGGTTGAAAAGGACTTCTATACCCGCCTGGGATTTGAATCCCAGGACGTGGGCAGCGTCATTCGCCTCACTACAGCCGGCGCGCCGGAGATGCGCGTCGAGATTACGCATGGCGTTGCCGGCGGCCGCCCGCAGATTCTTTTGCCCATAACCGACGCGCACAAAGCCGCCGAACAGCTCAAGCGCCTGGGCGTGAACGCAACCCTGCACGACAAGATCGTGCTGGTGCGCGACGACGACGGAAATTCCTTCGTGCTGCTCGAAACGGGATCGAAGGACTGACGCCTGCGGTCCGTCCCTGCTCAGTCTTCCTTGACGGTCTTCAGTTCCGCATCAGGTGTACTACTGCGGCGTTCTGCTGCGCATTGAACTGGGCCAGCACCTTCTCGGGGCAGAAGTGGTTGGCTTCAACCTGCTCCAGCTCCCGCTCCGATTCAATCGCGGACGCAATCGTCAAAAAGCAGTAGAGGCACCGGGTGTTGAAACTGCCATTCTCGTTTTGTGTGCGGCTATACATAATAATTCGCCTGTGCAGCGGCTCCAGGGTTGCAATATCAGGAATCCACTGCGTTCAAGTCGGCGCGACCCCAAGGAGCGGCGACCTTTCGCGAGGTTGGTGACAAGGCATAAACCCTGGAACCGCTCGAACGAATGTTTATAGACCCTAGTCCCGATCAAGAAGCTGAGGAAGTGATTCTTGTCACGAGCGATTGTGACGCGCGAACACGAGTCCGGCGATAGGGAAGACGGCCCCGCCGGTTCAATCGAAACGCCGCCCGCCGCATAGATCCGCAGTCCACACTTTGGGAGTCGCGTTGAACAGCCGGCGAAAGGCTTCAACAAAGGCGCTGGATTGCCGATAGCCGACGGTGTGCGCCACTTCTTTTACCGAGCGTCCGGCGACCAGCAGTTGCACGGCCCTGATCAGACGGACCTGACGGCGCCAGGTCTCAATATCAACTCCCAGTTCCCGCCGATAATTTCTTTGTGCAGTTCTGATGCCGACGCCTGCTTCAGCGCACAGGTTCGCAAGGGAGTCACTGGCCGCCAGGTTGCGGACGATCAGCCGCGCCAGTGCGAGCGCTCGCGGCTCCGATGGCATCATGATGCCAATAGGCGCGGCCGTTGCATTTCTAAGTTGCGCGATCAGAAGTTCGCGAAGGGCACATTCCATCCGGCTCCGCACCCGTAAACGCGTCAGGCGAACAGCCTCAACAATCAACTCGCGAAGCAATGGAGTGACGTATAGCAGCGAAG
>Ga0335073_10017185_pt1 | contig 10124 bp, 9 predicted proteins | sample Lox_Sample_22_FD_207093 | JGI IMG/M metagenome (GOLD analysis project Ga0335073, IMG submission 207093) | Soil microbial communities from Loxahatchee National Wildlife Refuge, Florida, United States - Lox_Sample_2.2 | ecosystem: Environmental > Terrestrial > Soil > Wetlands | place: USA: Florida... | reverse complement strand
CTCGCGTCGCGTGGTCACGACCCGGGCCAGGCCGCTGGCCAGGACACTCCACCCCTCGGCCCGGGCCCGGTCGAGGTGGTCGACCTCGAACGACACCCGCGTCTGCGCGACGCGGGCGAACAGGCTGGCGTGCTGGCCGGTACGCACGACAACGTCGCCGTCCAGCATCGCGTAGTTCACCGGGATCGCCTCGGGCCCTCCCGGCCCGGCGAACACAATCCGGCCGACGCCACCGGTGCCGAGGTAGCCGCGGCACTGCGCCGGGGACAGCGGCTCGGGGACCGGGCGCTGCGCGCTCGGCTGCATCGGCAACGTGGCGCCGACCAGCGCACCGCTGCTGACCCCCAGCGCGTCGGCCAGCCGGGCCAGGGCCGACGCCGTCGGGTGCGGCCCCGGGCTGGTCTCCAGGTACTTCAGGTACGAAGCTGCCATTCCGGCCCGGGTGGCGGCCTCCAGGCGGCTCAGCCCGGCCTGATGGCGATAATCCAGGATCCGTCGGCCCAGGTCGGTCCCACCATGCTCGATGAGGGTGTCCATCGCTGCCCCTCCCATTCGTCCGCCTCCCCGGTTAGCGGGAGCCGTACCTCACTCTTATTCCAGTCCACGCGTCCCCCGCTCTGTCGGGCAGGGGCCCAACGGCCCTGGTCCTGGGACCTTTTTCCTGCCGTCAGCGGGCGCGGATGGCCCTGCTCTGTACGACCTTTGCCCCTGAGCGGACAGATGACTGCCGGGCACGCTGTGGTTAGTGGGCCGACTAGCCCGGTATCCGGGCGGGGCCGACCGGCTGCGCCAAGGAGTTAGGAAACGGTGATGAAGGCTCGTGTTGGTGACCGCGTGCTGCCAGACGGCGAGCAGCGGCGCGCGGGCGTGATCATCGGCCTGCAGAATGCGGACGGATCGCCGCCGTATGTCGTCAAGTGGCTAAGCGACGGGCACATCGCACTGTTCTCCCCGGGGCCGTACACCAAGGTCGTGCGCGCAGCGCCGGCCAACGGAGCGGCACTGCCCGCCGAGACGTCGGCCTGAACGCAGACCTTCGGTGTGAGCTTTGGCGTTCCTTGCGCTTACGGCCGAGTGCGGGGCATCTACCCAGGAACCTGACGCCTGCGTACGATTTCTGCTGAGCGGGCTCTAGCTGGGCACTTCCCGCCCGGCGGCGAACTGGCCCGACATCGGAGGAGCGGCCGATGGGACCAGAGGCCGAATCAGAGACGCCAGTTCCGGCATTACGAGCTTCCGGCGATCCCCCGAGTTCACCGTTCCTGGGACCGGGCGCGGCGACTAGGCGCGCTCCGTTTGCCGTGGTCGCGGCCCTGGCCGAGGCGAGCCTCGCGCTTCCCCCCGGCCCGCAGTCGGTTCCGGCGGCCATCGTCAGCGTGCTGCTGCTGCTGGCGGTGCCGGCGGCGTTCCTGCTTCCGTGGGCGCGGCTGCCGGCGTGGGCCTCGGTGTTCGTGCCGCTGCTGTACACCGGCTCGGCGCTCGCGCTCATCCTGGCTGCGGGCGCTTCCTCGGGCGTGGGCATCGTCATCCTGGTCCCGCTGGTGTGGACCGCCCTGTTCCACCGGCCGTGGGAGTCCGCGTGCGTCGTGGCCGCGATCGTGGCCGTGGAAGTGATCATCTCGCTGACACCGGTGGCGGCGGCGGGCCCGGTGATCGCCCGCCGGGTGCTGCTGTGGGCATTGCTCGGCGCGCTGATCTCGGTGGCCACCCATGGCCTGAGGGACAGGATCGGCCGAGCGCAGGCCGACCGGGAACGGCTCCAGGACCGGCTTCGCGAGCTGAGCGTCATGGAAGACAGGGACCGCATCGCCGCTGAGCTCCGGGACAACATCATCCAGCGGGTCTTCGCGGCCGGGCTGGGCCTGCAGGGTGCCGCGGATCTGGCGGCCGAGCCGGAGGTGCGCCGCCGGGTCGGGACATCGGTCGCGGAACTCGACGACGTGGTCCAGATGATCAGAAATGCCGTCTTCGGCCTTGAGCATCGGCAGCGGCGCCGTGGGCTGCGGCAGGAGGTGCTGGGGCTGTGCGGCAAGCTGTCGCCGATGCCCGAGATCAGCTTCGGCGGCCATGCCGACCAGGCCCTGTCCGCCGAGGCCCAGGCCCGGGTGCTAGAGCTGCTGCGCGAAACCTTCGTCCTGATCGAGCCGGATACGGTTCCCGAGCGCGTCGAGGTCACGGTCGATGCCGACGCCTGCCTGGTCGTGATCGACGCCCTTTCCGGCGAGCTCCGTGGCGCAGAGACCGGGCCTAAGCGCCCTGAGCAGGACTTCTCTGGCCTGCTCGACCAGGCCGCCCAGGCTGGGGCCCGCGCCGACATCCAGACGACACCGGACGGCATCCGGGTCTCCTGGCGGCTCCCGCTGAGCGCGCCGGTTCGCCCTGCGGCTGCCGAGTCAGACCGCCGCCCGAACCGCGCCTGATGCCAGACGCTGTCGCTAAATGACCTTCGCTGGGTGCTTCAAGGACTTATGTCCCTGTGATCTTGGGCCGCCCCACGCCACCGTAGAAGCGTCAATCGTGCCAGGTCAGCACCCACGGTGGCGCCCTGGCGGAGGAACAGGGAGGGTCCATGTCCATCCATGTCCGCGCGCGCTTCCCGCATGGGGCGGCGCAGCCGGGATCAACCGGTCAAATGTCACCACGAAACCAGGAGAAGGCCCGCGCCCTGGGGGTCACCTCAGCGACAGCGCTGGTCATCGGCAGCGTCGTTGGGACGGGAGTCTTCGTAATGCCGGCCGTGCTGGCCGGGGCGGGCACCAGCTCGCTAGCCACGCTGGGTGTGATCGCGCTCGGCGCGATGCTGCTCGCGGTCCTGTTCGGCCAGCTCACCAGGCGGGTGCCGAACTCCGACGGCGGCCTGTACGCGTATGCCCGGCACGAGTTCGGCGACTTCGCCGGGTACCTGACCGGTTGGTGCTACTGGGTCCAGGCCTGGGCCGGCAACGCGGCCATCGTGTCGGCGTGGGTGCTGTACGTTGACGCGCTGTTCGGCATCAGCCATCCGTCCGCCATGACGAACTGGGGTATCGCGCTGCTCGGGCTCTGGATCCCGGCGACGGTGAACCTGGCCGGGGTCAAGAACATGGCGTGGTTCCAGAACGTCACGGTGGTGCTGAAGTTCCTGCCGCTGCTGTTCGTCGGCGTGGTGGGCTGGTTCTTCGTCTCCAAGGCCAACTTCGGCCCGTTCAACGCCTCGGGCGGCAGCCTCTACAGCGCGGTCGGGATCGCCGCCGGCGTGGCGCTGTTCTCGTTCATCGGCGTCGAGGTGGCGGCCATCACCGCCAAGCGGGTGAGTAATCCGCGCCGGAACGTCGGCCTCGCCTCGGTGCTCGGCACCGGCGCGTGCGCGATGCTGTACCTTCTGGTGACCGCCGCGATCATGGGCCTGGTCCCGCATCACGCACTGGTCAACAACACCGCGCCGTTCGTCACCGCATTCCAGACGATCTTCACGCACGGGGCCTGGGCCGGCAAGCTGGTCGCCGCGATCGCCGTGGTGTCCGGCATCGGGGCGCTGACCGCATGGACGCTGGTCACCACCGAAGTGGCGCGGGCACCTGCCAACGACGGCCTGTTCCCCAAGCCGTTCGCCTGGACCGACCGCCGGGGCAACGCCTGGTTCGGCATCGTCGTGGCGGCCGCCCTGCCCTCGCTGCTCATGCTGTGGGCTTACACCACCAAGACCGGGCTCACCGTCTTCACCGAACTGGTCGACCTCACCGTGGTCACGGTCGCGATCCCGTACCTGTTCTCGGCCTGCGCGCAGCTCGCCTACCTGGTGTCCAGGCGCCGCCGGGTGCAGGGATGGCTGCTGGCGCGCGACCTGTCGATCGCCGGCGCGGCGGTGCTGTTCTCCATGTGGGTCACGTTCGCGGCCGGCTACGCGGCCGTCTACCAGGCCCTGGTCATCGTGCTGGCCGGCGTCGTCATCTACGCCTTCCTGAAGGCAGGCCGCGAGCGCGCCGGACAGGTCGCGGCACCGGCTGATGCCCTGGAGTCAGGGGAGGCAGGGCGATGAGCTTCAGCGTCCAGTCTGAGGTGGGGCAGCTCCGCCAGGTCATCGTGCACCGGCCAGGGCTCGAGCTGTCCCGGCTGACCCCGCAGAACATCGGCGGGCTGCTGTTCGACGATGTCATGTGGGCCAAGCGGGCCAAGGAAGAACACGACGTGTTCGCCGAGACTCTGCGCGAGCGCGGCGTCACCGTGCACTTCTTCGGCCAGCTGCTGGCCGAGACGCTCGACCAGCCCACGGGCCGGGAGTTCGTCCTGGACCGGGAGTGCACGCCGGAGATCCTCGGGCCGGAGCTGGTGCGGCCGGTCCGGCAGCTTTTCGACGACCTGGACGGGGCCAGCCTGGCCGAGCACCTGGTCGGCGGCGTGCTCAAGGCCGACCTGCGGCCGCTGCGGGCACGGAGCCTCAAGTGGGACATGCTGCGGGCGGACGACTTCGTCCTCCCGCCGCTGCCCAACCACCTGTTCCCGCGGGACAACTCGTGCTGGATCTACGGCGGCGTCTCGGTCAACCCCATGGCCAAGCCCGCCCGGCAGCGGGAGACCCTGCACATGCGGGCCATCTACCGCTATCACCCCATGTTCGCCGGAGCCGACTTCATCACCTACTACGGCGACGACGACGCCAGCCACCTGCCCGCCAGCGTGGAAGGCGGCGACGTGCACCCGATCGGTCACGGCACCGTGCTGATGGGCATGGGCGAGCGGACCACGCCGATGGCGGTGGAGATCCTGGCCCGTGCCCTGTTCAGCAGCGGCCAGGCCACCCAGGTGATCGCCGTCGAGCTGCCGCAGTCGCACGCGATGATGCACCTCGACACGGCGATGACCATGATCGACCGCGGCGTGTTCGTGCTCTATCCCTACTTCGACCGGCGGCTGCGGTCGTGGACGGTCACCCCGGTGAACGGCACCGGGATCCGGGTTTCCCGCAACCACAGCCTGTGGGAGACCCTGGCCGGGGCGCTGGACGTCGGCGAGGTGACCGTGCTCACGACCGACGAGGACGTCAGGGCCGCGGAGCGGGAGCAGTGGGACGACGGCACCAACTACCTGGCCGTGGCGCCGGGCGTCATCGTCGGCTACGAGCGCAACGTCGCCACCAACACCATGCTGCGCAAGCACGGCATCGAGGTGATCACCGTGCCCGGCGAGGAACTCGGCCGGGGCCGCGGCGGCCCGCGCTGCATGACCTGCCCGATCGAGCGCGACCCCGCCTGACCGAAACGGAGAACGGTAATGGATCTGCACGGACGCAGCCTTCTGAAAGAGATTGACTTCACCGGCGAGGAGTTCCTGTACCTGGTGGATCTCGGCGACCAGCTCCGCCGCGCCAAGCGGCTCGGCCTGGCCGAGCACCGGCTGGATGGGCGCAACATCGCGCTGATCTTCGAGAAGGCCTCGACCAGGACCAGGTCCGCCTTTGAGGTCGCCGCGCACGACGAGGGCGCTCACGTCACCTACATCGCGCCGGGCGAATCCCAGCTCGGCTACAAGGAATCGGTCAAGGACACCGCGCGGGTGCTGGGCCGCATGTTCGACGGCATCGAGTATCGCGGCTTCTCCCAGGAATCCATCGAGATCTTGAACGCTAACGCCGGGGTGCCGGTGTGGAACGGGCTCACCGACGCCTGGCACCCCACCCAGATGCTCGCCGACGTGCTGACCATGCGGGACAACGTGGCCAAGCCGCTGCCCGAGGTCTCGTTCTGCTACCTGGGCGACGGCCGGAACAACACGGCCAACTCGCTGCTGGTCACCGGCGCCCTGCTGGGAATGGACGCCCGGATCTGTGCCCCGGCCGCGTTGCAGCCGTCGCACCGGGTCCAGACGATCGCCAGCGGGCTGGCCGCCGGGTCCGGCGCTAGGCTGACCATCACCGATGACCTGGCCGCTGCGGTCCATGGCGCCGACTTCCTGTACACCGACGTCTGGCTGTCCATGGGCGAGCCCGCCGGAGAGTGGGACAGCCGCATCGACCAGCTCATCGGATACCAGGTGAACGCCAAGGTCATGGGGGCCACCGGCAACCCGGAGGTGAAGTTCATGCACTGCCTGCCCGCCCTGCACAACCGGGAGACCGAGGTCGGGCAGCAGATCTACGACAAGCGCGGGCTCGAGGCGCTGGAGGTCACCGAGGAGGTGTTCGAATCGCCGCAGTCGGTCGTGTTCGACCAGGCGGCCAACCGGATGCCGACGATCAAGGCCGTCATGGTCGCCACCATCGGAACCACCCCGTGAAGGTCGCCGTCGCGCTCGGCGGCAACGCGCTGCTGCAGCGCGGCGAGCGGCCCGATTCCGACATCCAGGAGTCGCACGTGGCCAGCGCCGTGGGCGCGCTCACGCCCGTACTGCGCCGTCATGACGTGGTCATCACGCACGGGAATGGCCCCCAGGTCGGGGTGCTGGCACTGGAAAGCGCCAGCGACCCCGGCCTGTCGCGGCCCTACCCGTTCGACGTCCTCGGCGCGCAGACCCAGGGGATGATCGGGTACTGGCTGATCCAGGCGCTGCAGCGGGCCCGGCCGGGAAAGGCCGCTGTCTGCCTCATCTGCCGCACCCTGGTGCACGCCGGCGACCCCGCCTTCACCCACCCGTCAAAGTTCGTCGGGCCGGTGTACGACAAGGCCACGGCGGTGCGGCTGGCCGCCGACCATGGCTGGGACGTGCGCGAAGACGGTCAGTCATGGCGGCGGGTGGTGCCGTCCCCCGAGCCGGCCGAGCTGGTCGAGCTCGACACGATCCGGCTGCTGATGGGCCAGGGCGTGACCGTGGTCTGCGCGGGCGGCGGCGGCATCCCGGTGGTGGACGACGGCTCCGGCCGGCTGCGCGGGGTGGAGGCGGTCGTCGACAAGGACCTGACCGCGGCGCTGCTGGCCCAGGCGGTCGGCGCCGATGCCCTGCTGCTGCTCACCGATGTGGACGCCGTGATCGACGGCTACGGAACGCCACAGGCCCGACCGATCCGCCGCGCCACCACCACCGAGCTGCGGGCCCGGGCGTTCCCGGGCGGATCGATGGGCCCCAAGGTCGAAGCGGCCTGCCGCTTCGCCGAGGCCACCGGCGCCATCGCCGCGATCGGGCGGCTGGACCAGGCCGGCGCGCTGCTGGACGGCACCGCCGGCACGACCGTCGTGCGGGCAACATGAGAGGTGAGAGGGGTGACAACCCGTGCGGGTGATCACCGAGTCGAAGCTGGGGAGCGTTCTTGGCGGGCTGCCAGGCATTCCGCGGGTGGTGATGAGCGGCAATTTCGCCACCCCGTGGCGGGCGCTGTCCGTTCTCGACTCGGCTGTCGCCGAGTATCACCTGTTCGCGCTCAACGCGCAGGAGGACATCCCGGACCGGGACGGCGTGGTCCTGGAGTCGGCGTTTGTCGGCCCCGGCATGCGGCGCAGCGAGCGGCTTCGGTACTTCCCGTGCCGATTGTCGCTGGTGCCGAACCTGCTGACCGAGACGCTGCCGCCGGATGTGGTCCTGCTGCACACGTCGGTCCCGGTCAACGGCACCGTCTCGCTCGGCATCGAGGTCAATATCCTGCCGGCGGCTATCGAGGCGGCATTGGCCCGAGGCGGGCTGGTGATCGCGCAGGTCAACCCGCGCATGCCGTACACGCAGGGTGACGCGGTCCTGCCCGAAGACGACATCGACTACGCCATCGAGGTGGATGCGCCGCTGCCGTCGCCGGGGGAGCGCCCGGCATCGGACGTGTTCCGGTCCATCGGCGAGCGTGTCGCGGCGCTTGTTCCAGACGCGGCCACGCTGCAGCTCGGCATCGGCGGGGTGCCCGATGCGGTGCTGGCCGCGCTCACCGGCCGGCGCGACCTCACGGTCTGGTCGGAGATGTTCAGCGACGGCGTGCTCGCGCTGGAACGCGCCGGGGCGCTGGACCCCGGCGAGCCGGTGACCGCTTCGTTCGTGTTCGGCAGCTCAGAGGTGTACGACTGGATAGACCGGAATCCGCGGATCCGGCTGCTGCGCACCGAGAAGACCAATGATCCGGCCCTGATCGCCAGGCACCCACGCATGGCGTCGGTGAACGGCGCGCTGCAGGTCGACCTGTTCGCGCAGGCGAACGCGGCCCGCGTGCACGGGCTGATCTATTCCGGCTTCGGCGGGCAGACCGACTTCGTGGTCGGCGCGCTGCACTCCCCCGGCGGCCGCGCGATCATCGCCCTGCCGTCCTGGCATCCCAAGGCGGACGTGTCCACCGTGGTGCCCCGCCTGGCCGGCCCGGTGACGTCGTTCCAGCACAGCTTCATCGTCAGCGAGCAGGGCGCCGCGGCGATCTGGGGTCATGACGCCGCAACCCAGGCGGACCAGCTCATCAGCCAGGTCGCGCACCCCTCGGTCCGCGACAAGCTGCGGCAGGCCGGCCGCGACCTCGGTTTCCACCTGCCGTCAGCCACCGTGGCTACGCCACTCGCAGCAGCTGACGCAGATGGCTAGTCCGTGGCGAGTCGCTGAGCCGGAGGCAGACATCCTCGCCGAGCGCATGCATTTCCGCTTCGGCATTCCGGCAGTGCGCGGCAAAGTACAGCTCGCCCTTGGGCGAGCGCATGACCCGAGCCCAGTACCGGACCGCTACCGGTTTCAGCAGCGGATTGTGCAGCACGGCCAGGTTAACCGGGAGCCCCGCCAGGCCGGCGCGGCGGAGCGCGGCGAACGCCTCGGTGACCGCGGCACACATCAGGCCGAGAGTGCCAGGATCGGCGGCCAGGCGCCCTGGATCGGTGCCAGCGCGAAACAGGGCAGCGGCGACACAAGCCACGAAGGCCGCGTGATAGACGAGCCATCCATCCATGTCGCCGACCCGTTGGACGGCGAACCCGGATGAGGTGAGCACCTGCTCGAGGGCGGCCAGCCGCGGGTCGCTGCCGGCTTCGAGCGCTGTTGGCTGCTGCTGGATGCGGACATACTCGGCGACCCCGTCGCGCAGGACGCCGCCGATGCCGGGAAAGCCTTGCCTGAACTCCCCGGCCACGCTGCCGACCGTAGACCGCCCGCCAGGATTGTTCCCGAACAAGACCACGGCGGGCTTCCCCGCCAGGTCGGTCAGCTGGGCGCACGCGGCCTTGAGCTGGTCGGCGCGCACTGCGACGAGGATCAGGTCATACTGGTCGGCCGATGCCGTGCGGACAACCCTGACCGGGGTGTGGACGTACCGTCCGCTGACGACGTCGCGGGCTCTCAGCCCGTCCGCGGCCACTCGGTCGGTTCTCGGCGGGTGTCCCAGCACCGAGACCGTGTGGCCCGCGGCGGCCAGGTGGGCGCCGTAAACCGTTCCGATCACGCCCGCGCCGACGGCCAGCACCTTCATGACGACCCTCTCCGGATCGCCCACCGTCACATGCTGCGCATGCGGCGGAACTTGCGGATGTCGTCCTTGCCCGCGATCAGGGCTGCGGCCACGGCCGCCACGGCGGCCACCGTCGCCCAAGTAGCGATACGCTTCATTGCCGGACCTCTCTTCCGACCCGGCGCGGGCCAATACCACGCCTCTTATCACCAAGCCTGACGGCCAGTACCAGGCCGCCCTAGGGCCGGAGGTCCACGCTGACCGGGTCCTGAGTCCCGCCGGTGCGAGCGCCCGCCCGTCGCGCTGGTCCACGTAGACTCTGCGCCACATGTCAGCCGCCGCTCGATGGGATCTTGTCGATGGGCCCTGTGTTTCCGGTGCAGTGGACGGGCCGACAGGCGGTCGTGACCTTGCCCGAGCACATCGACGTGACCAACGTGGCCCAGCTCCGCGAGCAGCTGCTGTTGTTGATCAATCGCGGGGCGGCCGTGCTGATCGCGGACATGACGGCGACCGTGTCGTGCGATCACGGGGCCGTGGACGCGATAGCGCGGGCCCACCAGCGGGCGGCGGTCAGCGGCACACAGCTAAGGCTCGTCGTCACCGCACCGGTCATCCGCCGCGTGCTCGCGATCGAGGGACTCGATCGCCTGGTCTCGATCTACCCCACGCTGGAAGCGGCGACTGCAGCCGGATCCCTGCAAACGGACCACAGGCCTTCCCCAGGCGAGCCGACACCAGCGAGCACCACGCCGCCGATCGGGGCGGTCGGCGCGCCCCGGACCGCTCTCACCTCGGCCGTGCTGTGGCAGCT
>Ga0335073_10017183_pt1 | contig 10125 bp, 8 predicted proteins | sample Lox_Sample_22_FD_207093 | JGI IMG/M metagenome (GOLD analysis project Ga0335073, IMG submission 207093) | Soil microbial communities from Loxahatchee National Wildlife Refuge, Florida, United States - Lox_Sample_2.2 | ecosystem: Environmental > Terrestrial > Soil > Wetlands | place: USA: Florida... | reverse complement strand
CGCCGGGGGGTACTGGATGGTGGCCTCCGACGGCGGGGTCTTCGCCTTCGGCGACGCCGGCTACTTCGGCTCCCTGGGGGGCCACGTCCTGCGCCACCCCGTGGTGGGCCTGGCCGCCGCCGACCCGGGCGGGTACTGGATCACCGACAGCAACGGGGCGGTGACGGCCTTCGGCGACGCCGGCTACTTCGGCTCCGCCCCCCAGCACATCACCGAGCCGGTGGTGGCCATCGTCGACGGGCCCGGGACGGGGGCCGTCACCAACGGCGCCTATCCCTCGGGCAGCTACGGCTACGACGTCTCGGTCTTCCAGGACAACCCCCCCGCCTGCACCTCGACCCTGCCCTCGGGCCACACCGTGGGCATCGTCGAGGCCACCGGCGCCGCCAGCGGCTACCCCAACACCTGCCTGGCCCACGAGGCGGCCTGGGCCGGGGCCGGGCTCAACCTCTACCTCTTCCTCACCGACGGCAGCGACGCCACCGACGACCAGCCCGGGTGCGGGGGCGACCCCGCCTGCAACTGGGGCTACGAGGCCGGCACCTATGCCTACGACTACGTGGTGTCCCAGGGGGTCAGCCCCCTGGTGACGTGGTGGCTGGACGTGGAGCCGGCCAACTGGTCCTCCGACACGGGCGAGAACGACCAGGTGATCGCCGGGGCCATCGACGCCATCCGCTCCTTCGGGATCAACAACGTGGGCATCTACACCAGCCCGCTCACCTGGAACGGGATCGCCGGCGACTACCAGCCCGCCGTGCCCCTGTGGGTGGCGTGGTACACGGGGGACCCCCAGACCAACTGCACCGGGGCCGTGGCCTACGCCGCCGCCAACGGCGACAACCTCCCCACCGGGGGGGTGTGGCTCACCCAGTACACCGACCAGGCCAACGGGGTGAGCCTCGACGGCGACTACGCCTGCTGAGCGGGCCCGGCCCACCCCGTCGGGGGGGCCGACCCGCCGGCGAGGTGGGCGGCGTCGTTGTAGCGCACCAGGCGCCACCACCCGTCCTCGGCCGCCCACTCGGTGAGCGAGGTGTGGGTGGTGGCCAGCCCGGGGCGGGTCCCGGGCGCCACGGGGAGGAAGCGCACCATCGAGGCCTCGACCACCCCGGCGTGGCACACCACCACCACCAGCCCCCCGGGGTGGGCGCCGGCCAGGGCGGCCAGGGCGGCGGTGGCCCGGTCCACGAAGCCCCCCCAGCTCTCCCCCCCCGGGGCCACGGCGGTGTCGGGGAAGCGGGCGAAGTCGGGCTCGCCGTAGCGGCGGCGGAAGGTGTCCCAGTCGAGCCCGTCGGCCTCCCCCGGGTGCAGCTCGCACACCCCGCAGTCCGCCGCGGCCGGGGCGCCGCCCCCCACGGCGGGGGCGATGAGCGCCGCCGTCTCGAGGGCCCGGGGCAGGACGCTCGCCACCAGGGCGTCGGCCCGGGCCAGCTCGCCCGTGGCGGCCAGGCGGGCGTGCAGGGCCCGGGCCTGGGCCCGCCCGGCGTCGGTGAGCCCGGTGCAGCCCCGCTCGCCCCCCACCACGCCCTCGACGTTGCACCGGGCCTCGCCGTGGCGCACCAGGACCAGCCGCGTGGCCGTCTCGGGGGTGGGCGCCACCGAGCGCATGCCCGGGGGCGGCCCGCTCACGCCAGCTCCTCCACGAAGCGCTCGAGCTGGCGCAGGTTGCGGCACTCGACCACGTCGTCGCAGTGCACGGCGTACTCCCCCAGGATCGAGTCCCCCGTCCCCCAGTAGGCGCGGGGCTCGGGATTGAGCCAGAACACGTGGCGGGCCCGGTGGCGCACCTCCTGGACCACCCAGGCCTGGGAGGCGTGGTAGTTGTTGCGGGCGTCGCCCAGGAACAGGACGCTGGTCCGGGGGGTGATCTCCTCCCCCCACCGGTCCCAGAAGACACCGAAGGCGTGGCCGTAGTCCGAATGCCCGTCCACCCACACCACGTCGGCCTCGGTGTTGATGCGGTGCACGGCCTCGGCCACGTCGTCGACGCCCTCGAAGAACCGGGTCACCTCGTCGATGCCGTCGATGAAGACGAAGCTGCGCACCTGGGAGAACTGGGAGCTGATGGCGTGCACAAGGTGCAGGGTGAAGCGGGCGAAGGCCGCCACCGAGCCCGAGATGTCGGCCACCACCACGATGTCGGGCTTGGCCGGGCGGGGGTAGCGGAAGCGGGGCTCCACCGGCACGCCCCCCGTCGACAGGGAGTGGCGCACCGTGGCCCGGAAGTCGAGGGGGCCCTTGCGCCCGTGGCGGCGCTTGCGGGCCAGGCGCACGGCCAGCTTGCGGGTGAGGGGGTGGATGGCCTTGCGCAACGAGGCCAGCTCGTCGCGCGTGGCGTGCATGAAGTCGATCTCCTCGGGCAGCGGCGTGCGCAGGGACCGGGCCAGGGCCTGCGTGCCGCGGTCGGCCACCAGGCGCCGCCGGATCTCGTCCTCGAGCTCGCGCCGCAGCGTGTCCAGGCGGGCCCGGAACTCGTCCCGGGCCAGGCGCTCCTCCAGGGGGGTGAGCCCCTCGGGGGCGTCGGCCCGGGCCGTCTGCATGAGCCGCTCCAGCACGCCGTCGAGGTCGAGATTGCGCAGCGTCCGGTACAGGTAGTACGTGCCCCCCACCGGGCGCCCCGGCTCCATGCCGGCGTAGCGGTGCACGGCCTGGCGGGCCAGCGCCGCCACCTGGGCGTCGTTGGCCGACAGGAGGGCCCGGAAGAGCAGCTCGGCCAGCTCCTCGGGGGACAGGCCCTCGCCCCCGCCGCCCCGCCCGGACGCAGCGGCGTCGGCCCCCGCACCGCCCTCGTCGTCGGCGGGGGCGGGCCCGGGCGGCGGGCTCCCGATCTCGTACTGGGTGCCGCGCAGGGAGAAGTACACCTCGAAGGCGGTGTCGAAGGCCTTCCAGTGGGCCGAGGACTTCACCAGCGTGGCGGCCAGGGCGTACTTGAGGGCGGCCCGGTCCTCCAGGGGCACGTGGTGGAGGGCCTCGGCGGCGTCGATGGACTCGGTGAGCGACACCGGCAGGCCGGCGGCCCGCAGCTCCTCCACGAAGCCGGTCAGGACCCCGAGCACGTGCCCCGCCTCAGGCCCGGTCCCCCCCGGCGGAGGCCAGCTCCTTCGCCGCCCGCTCGAGGTCGCTCCGGTACTTGAGCAGCACGTGCAGGGTGGCCTTGGCCTGCTCGGCGTCGATCGACTCCATCCCCAGCACGACCAGGGTGCGGGCCCAGTCCAGGGTCTCGGACACCGACGGGTACTTCTTCAGCTCCAGGGTGCGCAGCGAGCGCACGATGCGGGCCACCTGGTCGGCCAGCTCGGTGCTCACCCCGGGCACCCGGGCCAGCACGATGTCGCGCTCGCGCTCGAGCGAGGGGTAGTCGAGGTGGAGGTAGAGGCAGCGGCGCTTGAGGGCCTCCGACAGCTCCCGGGTGTTGTTGGAGGTGAGGAAGACCATGGGGATCTGGGTGGCCCGCACCGTGCCGAGCTCGGGCACCGACACCTGGTACTCCGACAGCACCTCGAGCAGCAGGGCCTCGGTCTCGAGCTCCACCCGGTCGACCTCGTCCACGAGCAGGACCACCCGCTCGGGGGAGCGGATGGCCTCGAGGAGGGGCCGGGTGAGGAGGAACTCCTCGGAGAAGATGTCCTCCTCCAGGTCGCGCCACGCCTCGCCCCCGGGCGGACGGGAGCCGCCCCGGTCCCCGGTCCCGGCGCCGTCCTCCATGACCCGCTGGGCCTGGATGCGCAGGAGCTGCTTCTTGTAGTTCCACTCGTACAGGGCCTTGGACTCGTCCAGGCCCTCGTAGCACTGGAGGCGGATGAGGCGCGACCCCGTCACCCGGGCCACGGACTTGGCCAGCTCGGTCTTGCCCGTGCCGGCCGGCCCCTCCACCAGCACCGGCTTGGCCAGGCGGTCGGCCAGGTGGACCACCCCGGCGATGCCGTCGTCGGCCAGGTAGCCCGCCCCCCCCAGGCGCCGGCGCACCTCGGCCACCGAGGCGAACAGGGGCGGCCCCGGGTCGGGGAACCCGAGCGGCCCCAGGGCGGCGCCGTGGTCCTCGGCCTCGTCCTCCCCCACCCCCGGCGCGCTCACCGCCGCACCTGGCCCTCGCCCCGCACCACGTACTTGACGCAGGTGAGCTCGCGCAGGCCCATGGGTCCCCGGGCGTGGAGCTTCTGGGTGGAGATGCCGATCTCGGCCCCGAGCCCGAACTCCCCCCCGTCCACGAAGCGGGTCGAGGCGTTCACCACCACGGCGGCGGCGTCCACCTCCCGGCAGAAGCGGTCGGCACTGGCCAGGTCGCGGGTGACGATCGCCTCGGAGTGGCCCGTGCCGTAGCGGGCGATGTGGGCCAGGGCGGCGTCGAGGTCCTCCACCACGGCCACGGCCAGGACGGGGCCCAGGAACTCGGTGGCGTAGTCCTCGGCCGAGGCCGGCCCCATGGCCGGCACCAGGGCCCGGCTGGCCTCGTCCCCCCGCAGCTCCACCCCGGCCAGGGCATCGGCCACCCGGGGCAGGAAGTCCCCGGCCACGGCCCGGTGCACGAGGAGGGACTCCGCCGCGTTGCACACCCCCGGTCGCTGGGTCTTGGCGTTGACCACGATGTCGAGGGCCATGTCCAGCTCGGCGTGGGCGTCCACGTAGACGTGGCAGTTGCCGTCGCCGTCGATGATGCAGGGCACGGTGGCGTGCTCCCGGATGGCGGCCACCAGGGCGTGGCCGCCCCGGGGGATGAGGCAGTCGAGGAGCCCGTCGAGCTGCATGAACCCCACCGCCGCCTCGTGGCTGGTGTCGCGCACCAGGGTCACGCCGTCCTCGGGCAGACCCGCCTTGGCCAGGGCCTCGCGCAGGACGGCCACGATGGCGCCGTTGGAGGCGAGGGCCGAGGACGAGCCCCGCAGCATGACGGCGTTGCCGGCCTTGAGGCACAACCCGAAGGCGTCGCTCGTGACGTTGGGGCGGTTCTCGTAGATGATCCCGATCACCCCCAGGGGGACCCGCACCTGCTCGATGCGCAGGCCGTTGGGCCGGACCCACCCCGCCACCACCTCGCCCACGGGGTCGGGGAGGGAGGCCACCTGGCGCAGGCCGGCCGCCATGGCCGCCACCCGGTCCTCGCTCAGCCGGAGGCGGTCGAGGGCGGTGGGGGACGTCCCCGCCGCCTCGGCCCGACCCAGGTCCTCGGCGTTGGCGTCGAGGAGCTCGGGCACCCGGGCCTCGAGCAGGTCGGCGCCGGCCCGCAGGGCCCCGTCCTTGGCCGAGGTGGGCGCCACCGCCACCGACCTCGACGCGCCACGGGCCCGGCGCCCGAGGTCGAGGAGGGGGGCCCGGTCCATGCCCCAGGCTACCCTCCGCCCGGCGCCGTCCCGGCCCGTCGGGGCCGGACCGCCGTCACGACAGGACGACGAGATCGTCGCGGTGGACGACCTCGTGGGCCTCGGCGTCGGGGAGCTCGGAGGTGCGCCGGCCCGCCCACGCCGCCACCCGGTCGGCGGGGTGCCGGGCCAGGCCCTTGGCGAAGACCGCCCCGTCGGGGCCGGCGATCTCGACGGCGTCGTCGACCTCGAAGCGCCCCGTGACCTCGACCACCCCGGCCGGCAGGAGCGAGGCCTCGCGCTCCACCAGGGCCCGCCTGGCCCCCTCGTCGACGCGCAGGACCCCGGCCGGGGCCACGGCGAAGGCGATCCACAGCTTGCGGGCCGGCAGGCGCCGCCCCCGGGGGCGGAACACCGTCCCCACCCCCGGGGTCCCGGCCACGGCACCGGCCAGGACCCCGGGCCGGGCGGCGTCGGCGATGACGGTCTCCACCCCCGACCACGAGGCGATCTTGGCCGCCGCCAGCTTGGAGGCCATCCCCCCGCTGCCGACCTCGGACCCCGCCCCCCCGGCCAGGGCCTCGAGCTCGTGGTCGATCTCGACCACCTCCTCGATGAGCGAGGCCTCGGCCGCCGTGCGGGGGTCGGCGGTGAGGAGCCCGGCCGTGTCGGTGAGCAGGACCAGGAGGTCGGCCGCCACCAGGTGGGCCACCAGGGCGGCCAGGCGGTCGTTGTCGCCGAAGCGGATCTCGTCGTCGGAGGTGGCGTCGTTCTCGTTCACCACGGGCACCACGCCCAGCTCGAGCAGCCGGCTCAGGGTCTGGCGGGCGTGGAGGTACTGCTGGCGGTGCACGAAGTCGAGGGGGGCCAGGAGGACCTGCCCGGCCACCAGGCCCCGGCGGGCCAGGGCCCGGTCGTAGACGTGCATGAGGCGGGGCTGGCCCACGGCCGAGACGGCCTGCAGGGTGGCGGCGTCGCCGGGCCGGGCCCCGCCCCCCAGGGCCGACCACCCCGCCGCGATGGCGCCCGAGCTCACCACCACCATGCTGTGGCCCGCCGCCCCGAGGTCGGCCACCTGGTCGCACAGGCGCTCCACCGCCCCGACGTCGATGCCGCCCCCCGGCCCGGTGAGCGAGGAGGAGCCGACCTTGGCCACCACCGTCCGGGGGGACGGCGCCGAGGCGGTCACCGGGCCCGCCGGCGCCGGGCGGGGCGGGGCCCCTCGGGAGCGGGGCCGGCGGCGGCGTCGACGCCCTCGTGGCGCTGGTACACGAAGCTGAGGGGGCCGAGGTGCACAACGTCGCCGTCGCGCACCCCCGCCCGCACCAGGGCCCGCTCCACCCCCAGGCGGCGCAGGCGGTGCTGGAGGTAGTCGACGGCCCCGGCGTCGGTGAGGTCCGAGAGGGCCACGGCCCGCAGGGCGCTGCGCCCCGCCACCACGAAGGAGCCGTCGTCGGCCCGCGTCACCTCCACCCCCTCGGGCACGGGACGGTGCACCACGATGGCGCGCTCGGCCACGGCGTCGCCCGCCCTGGCCTGGACGACCGCCGCCGCCAGCCGACCCACCAGCTCCCCCGTGCCGGCCCCGGTGACCCCCGACACCCGCAGGTCCACCCCCTCGGTCCCGTCCGGGACCAGGCCGTCAGGGACCAGGTCGGCCTTCGATCCCACCGCCAGCCGGGGCCGGGCCAGGAGCTCGGGGCGGTAGCGGGCCAGCTCGTCGAGCAGGATGCGCTCCTGCTCGGCCGGCCCGGCCCCGTCGGCGGGGGCGAGGTCCAGGACGAGGAGCAGGACCCGGGCCCGCTCGACGTGGCGCAGGAACCGGTCCCCGAGGCCGCGGCCCTCGGCCGCCCCCTGCACCAGGCCGGGCACGTCGGCCACCACGAACTCGGTCTCGTCCCCCGCCGACCCCACCCGCACCACCCCCAGGTGGGGCTCCAGGGTGGTGAAGGGGTAGTCGGCGATCTTGGGGCGGGCGGCCGAGATGCGGGAGATGAGGGTGCTCTTGCCGGCGTTGGGCATCCCCACCAGGGCCACGTCGGCCACCAGCTTGAGCTCGAGGTCCAGCCAGCGCTCCTCGCCCGGCTCCCCCTGCTCGGCGAAGGCCGGGGCCCGCCGCCGGTTCGAGAGGAACCGGGCGTTGCCCCGGCCCCCCCGTCCCCCCGCCGCCGCCTGCCAGCGGTCCCCCGGGCCGGCCAGGTCGGCCAGGACCGACCCGTCCCGGGTCCGCACCACCGTGCCCACCGGGACGGGCACCTCCAGGGACCGTCCCCGGGCCCCGTGGCGGCGCTTGCCCCCGCCGTGCCCGCCGTCGGTGGCGCGGCGGTGGGGGTGGTCCCGGAAGGCCAGGAGCGAGGCCTGGTTGGTCGACGCCACCAGCCACACGTCGCCGCCGTGCCCCCCGTCGCCGCCGTCGGGGCCGCCGCGCGACACGTGGGCCTCGCGCCGGAAGGCCACGGCACCGGCCCCCCCGTTCCCGGCCTTGACGTGGACCTGCGCCTCGTCGACGAACCCGCCCACGCCCCGATCCTACGGTGCCCGCCCCCGACCCCCGGGAGCCGGCGGGGTCAGGCCTCGGTGCGGACGCTCACCAGGCGCCGGCCCCGGCGGGTGCCGAAGCGCACCACCCCCTCGGCCGTGGCGAAGAGGGTGTCGTCACCGCCCCGCCCCACGTTCTCGCCCGGGTGGAAGCGGGTGCCGCGCTGGCGCACGATGATGGCGCCGGCCGGGACGGCCGTGCCGTCGAAGCACTTCACCCCGAGGCGCTGGGCCTTGGAGTCACGGCCGTTGCGGGTGGAACCGCCGCCTTTGGTCTTGGACACGGGATCTCCTTCGCTGGCCCGGCGCCCTCAGGCGTCGGGCCCCGGGGCGGTGATGGACGTGATCTCCACGGTGGCGTAGCGCTGGCGGTGCCCCCACCGGCGCCGGCGCCGGGCCTTGGCCTGGTAGGTGAAGCCCCGGATCTTGGGGCCCAGCTCCTCCCCCACCACCCGGCCCGCCACCACGGCCCCGGCCAGCTCGGCCGGCGTGGCCAGCACCCGGTCGGCGTCGACCACCAGGACGGGGTCGAGCTCCACGTCGCCGCCCTCGGGCACCCCGAGGAGCTCGAGGCGCACGACCTGGCCCTCGGCCACCCGCTCCTGCTTGCCACCGCTCCTGATCACCGCGTACATAGCCCGGCAAGCCTACAACAGGGTCTCGTCCAGGACGATCCCGCGGCCCCCGCACACGGCGCAGGTGCTCGACAGGGACTCCACCAGGCCCTCCGACACCCGCTTCCGGGTCATCTCCACCAGGCCCAGCTCCGAGATGTCGAAGACCTGGGTCCGGGTCTTGTCCCGGGCCAGGGCCGAGCGCAGGGCGGCGGCCACCCGGTCCCGGTTCTCCCGCACCTCCATGTCGATGAAGTCGATGACGATGATCCCGCCGATGTCGCGCAGGCGCAGCTGGCGGGCGATCTCCTCGGCCGCCTCGAGGTTGTTGCGGTAGACGGTCTCCTCGAGGTTGGAGGTGCCCACGTTCTTCCCGGTGTTCACGTCGATGACGGTGAGGGCCTCGGTCCGCTCGATGATGAGCGAGCCGCCCGAGGGGAGCCAGACCTTGCGGTCCAGGGCCTTGTGGAGCTGCTCGTGGACGTGGAAGCGCTCGAACACGGGGAGGTCCTCGGCCACCGGGTCGTAGTACTCCACGCGGTCGAGGAGCTCGGGGTTGACCTGGCCCACGTAGTCGCGCACCTGGGCGAAGAGGTCCTCGTCGTCGATGACCACCCCCCGGTACTCGCGGTTGAACTCCTCCCGGACGATGCGCACGGCCAGGTCGGGCTCGCGGTAGAGGAGGCCCGGGGCGTTGGAGCGGGCCGCCTCGGCCTCGATGGCCCTCCACTGGGCGGCCAGGCGCTCGACGTCGTGGCCCAGCTCGTCCTGGCTCGCCCCCTCGGCCGCGGTGCGCACGATGAGTCCGTGGCCCTCGGGCCGCACCTCGTCCACGATGCGCCGGAGCCGGCGCCGCTCGTTGTCGTCCAGGCGCTTGGAGATCCCGAAGGCGCTGGAATTGGGCACCATCACCACGAACCGCCCCGGCAGGGAGACCTCCTGGGTGAGGCGGGCCCCCTTGGCCCCGATGGGGTTCTTCGTCACCTGGCACAGGATGAGCTGGCCCGGGCGCAGCATCTCCTCGATGCGGGGCGACGAGCGCTGCGAGGTCTCGATGTCGTCGCGGTCGTAGCGGACGTCACCGCGGTAGAGCACGGCGTTCTTGGGCGTGGCGATGTCGATGAAGGCCGCCTCCATGCCGGGGAGGACGTTCTGGACCCGGCCCCGGTAGATGTTGCCGTCGATCTGGGTGGCGTCGTCCGAGGCACGCGACACGTAGTGCTCGACCAGGGTCCGCCCCTCGAGCACGGCGATCTGCGTGGCGTGGGGGCGGACGTGGACGCACATGAGGTAGCGGCCCACGGGACGGCCCCGGCGCTCGCGTCCGCTGCGGCGCCGGGAGCGCCCGCCGGCCGGGGCCGGCCCCTCCTCGGCCGGGTCGGCCGGGGCGGGGCGCTCGATGACGGCGGCCGCCACCGGGGTGGGGGGCACCACCGGCACCGGGGAGGGCCGGGGCTTGCGCCGCGCCGGCTGGGGTGCCGGCGCCGGGGCGGCCCGGGCGGGGCGCGAGTCGCCGATCTTGGGCCGGGGGGCGGGGGGCGGCCCGGCCGGGGCGGGGGCCCCCTCGGGCGACGGTGCGGCCGGAGCGGCCCCGCCGTCGGCGGCCCCGGGGACGGCGCCCGCCGTCCCCTCCTCGGTGCCCGCCCCGGGCTCCCCCCCGGCCTCGGCCGTGG
>Ga0335073_10017182_pt1 | contig 10125 bp, 5 predicted proteins | sample Lox_Sample_22_FD_207093 | JGI IMG/M metagenome (GOLD analysis project Ga0335073, IMG submission 207093) | Soil microbial communities from Loxahatchee National Wildlife Refuge, Florida, United States - Lox_Sample_2.2 | ecosystem: Environmental > Terrestrial > Soil > Wetlands | place: USA: Florida... | reverse complement strand
TTTCATGCCGATCCCCGTACCACTCAGCACACCGCTTGAGTGCGACCTCCCGGGGGCGATTCCAACTCCGTCATCCTCAATCTCGATAATCATCCTGCCAAGCTCGAAGCGGCTTCTTATCGTGATGGTCCCACCACTGATACGCGGCTCAAGTCCATGCTTAATGCTGTTCTCGATTAATGGTTGCAGAAGCATGCTCGGAACCGGCAGATCGAGAGTGATAGGATCGATCTCCTTAACAACTCGCAGTTTTTCGGCTCCAAAGCGTACTACCTCAATGCCGAGATAATCGTCAGTAAAACTCAGTTCATCGCGCAGCATGATATATGAGTCGTGGTCCTTAAGAAGCGCGCGAAGAATATTCGCGAGCTTCACGATGAGTTCACGCGCCTGTTCTGGCCGGAACCGGACTAAAGACGCGATTGAATTCAGTGTATTGAACAAAAAGTGCGGGTTAATCTGCCGCTGCAGCGCGTCCAGCCGCGCCTCCAGCAGTAGCCGTTTCTGCTCTTCGAGAAATCGCTCATTGCGGATAGCGTTCCACACCTTGAGAGGGATGCCGACTACCATCGCGGCACACGCCCAAACAGCCAACCGGACGGGCCAACTGTCGGTCGTCAGCGCAAATAGCCGGGCCGGATAGAGCCTCGCCAGCCACTCGCGGCAAATTTCCATGCCAACGATCAGTACCAACAGTAGAATCTGCCGATCAAAACGTGGCTTTCGAAGGTTACGGCGAATCCAGCGATAGATACTTAAGTCGACAAAAGGTGAAAATGACCAGACTTCTTCCTCTTCGACGAATTTGCCGAACAGCCCGGCGGTAATCGCCACCGCCAAGTCGAACGGAAGCGATAGATATTCATGGTGCAGCATCGCCGGCAGCGAGAGTGCAATTGCTCCGCCAATTGCGGAAAGTGGACCTAGGAGAATCCCAAGCAAAATTGTAGTTTCAAAGGAAACGTCGGCGGCAAAGAAGTTCGGAACGACAACACGCACCCATACGCCCAGTGCAAGTGGAACCACAATAAAGGCTAGCAGTCCAAGAGTCTGACCAGGGTGCCGCTTTGGTGTAAAGAGGAGATTCTGAAAAACGCGCGAACGCGCCAGTGCGCCGGACACAGCAGCCGCTATCCCCAGCTTTACCAGCAGCGTGATCAGGATGAGTTTTGGCTCGATCACGCTCTTACTTTACTCTTACCGAGTGGGCTGGCCGTCGGAAAGATGTCCCATTTTTTCGCGCTTAACTTTTAGATAAGCGCGGAAGGTATCCTCCGGCTCAATGTCGGCAGGGATGCGCTCGGCCACGGAGATCCCAACCGCCTGAAGTGCTGCTACCTTTTCAGGATTATTGGTAATTAGGCGAACTGCATCAATTCCCATCAGCTTGAGGATCGCTGCTGGAAGTTCGAACTCGCGGCAATCTGCCTTATAGCCCAATTCTTCGTTAGCCTCGACCGTGTCGAAGCCCTGATCCTGCAGTTCATAGGCCTTTAGTTTCGCCATTAGCCCGATCCCACGCCCTTCCTGTTGTTCGTATAGAAGAATACCTGTTCCTGCTTTAGCGATCTTTTCGAGTGCCAGCTCGAGCTGCTGGCGGCAATCGCAGCGAAGCGAATGAAATACATCTCCAGTAAGACACTGGGAGTGGATGCGTACGATTGGAGGGCCGGAATGAATATCCCCCATGACGAGAGCAACCCCACCTTCGGTCTTTACGGACGGCGCAGTCGTCCCCTGCTGGCATGGTTCAGGTCCGACAACTGTCCCTTCAAAACCGAGGATACGAAAATGTCCCCACCGGGTGGGAAAATCCGCATCCGCTACCTTTCTGATGCTTTCTAATGGCATGGCTTTATTATAGATGCGCTGATTTACCTCAAGGACGCAGACTAATCTGTGATGAAAAGTCTCTGCGCGACGTGCCAATACTCTAATGACGCCGGCTGCTGCCGTCGGAGCTGTATCTAAGCAATTATGACCTGCACATGCGACCGCTGAAATGCTTTGATTGCTTCATCCGAGATCCCGTCGTCAGTAATCAAGATGTCAACATCTGTTACTGGACAGATGACGGCGGGACTTGTCATCCCCACCTTACTCGAGTCGGCTACGACGATCACCTGCTTCGCTCGTCTGGTCATCGCACGGAAAACCGCCGCTTCATCAGCTTCAATCGTAGTGGCCCCGTGCTGGGGATCTATTCCGCAGACACCGACAAAGACTTTGTCCATCATGACCACGTTGAGAGCTTCGAGGGTTGCGGGCCCGATGAGAGAAAATGCTCCCGGCCAGCGCATGCAGCCACCTGTGAGTGTGGTGTCAAGTCCATTGCTGGAACTCAGTTCCATACCAATATTTACAGCGTTGGTGATGATGTGCAGCCCGTTACGCAGACGCAATGCTCGCGCAACTTGAGTTGTTGTAGTGCCAGCCGTGAAGCCAATTGTTTCGTTTTCCTGAACCAGGTCAGCCGCCTTTATGGCGATGCGTTGCTTCTCCGGCGCAAAGCGTCCTTCACGAACATGAAAGGATGCGTCGAAACGGAACGGCTCGTAGGTCTGACCTGCCAGCATGGCCCCGCCGTGAGTGCGATGTACTAGCCCACGCTCCTCGAGACGTACGAGATCGCGCCGGATGCTTGCAGGCGAGGTCGCAAACAACTGGGTCAATTCCTCAACTGACGCCTTGCCGTGACTTAGCAGCAGTCGAAGGATTTCCTTCGCACGTTTCTCGGTCTTTGAAGACATGCCAATCTGAGGCTCGGTTAAATGCGGCGTGCTTCCATTCTACGGAAGCTCTCCACACCAATGTTGCATATCCAGATCAATTTCACTGTGCGCTGCTACGCCCGACTTCTGCGGCGTCCCCCGAAGATTCACGCACCCCGTGGCCGGCGTTAAGTGCTTCCCATAGCGCCCGCACATCTGTCGCAGTAGCAACTTTGCGTGAGTAATCATCGATACCCGGGTCTCCAAGATGAATTTTGCGCCGCTGGTGCTTAACCGGGCTCGGCACCGCACGGCGCAATGCGGCATGAAATTCGAATGCTCCAGTGGCCTGCGCGACCTGCTGCACGTTCTCTGCTCGTATTCCCCCTCCGGCCATGATTCTTACACGCCCTTCAGAAGCCCGGACTAGCTCCCGAATTTTATGGCGCCCCTGCATCGCTGTTGACTCACCGCCTGAGGTAAGCACTCTATCGACACCGGTTTGGATTACATCTTCGAGAGCGCCTTGGATGTTATGCGCCATATCGAACGCGCGGTGAAACGTTACTTCCATCGGGCGCGCCAGTTCTACCAACTCACGCGTCCGTGCTACATCGACATCCCCGTTCGAGGTAAGCAATCCCAGCGCGACACCATCGGCTCCGCATTGAGCAGCAACCCCGATATCCTCCTTCATTATTGCGAAATCGTCATCGGAGTAGAGAAAATCCCCGGCGCGAGGCCGTATCATCACATGAACGCCAATTGTGATACTTGACCTGACAGCGCGAATCAATCCAACGCTTGGGGTCAGCCCTCCCTCAGCGAGTGCAGTACACAATTCGACTCGCTGTGCCCCGCCTGCCTCAGCCGCAACTGCCGACTCCAGCGAATCGACACAGATCTCCAGAGCTGTCATCAATACTTACCCGTTCGACTGAACAAAGATCGGCGCGCAGGATCCGAAACCAGCACCCGAATTAGCATAAATAATACGCGGGGGGCACGCCCCCCACGCCAGTAAACATTAGAATCTGTAGTTCGCAGAGAACTGCAGATGTCGTTCTACTGAACGGACTGCTCCGCCTCCCTGGTTAGAGATATTGCCAAAATTACTATCGGTGATTCCTGTGTCCGGATTCCCATAGCTTGCAATATTGAACGCGTTAAAAGCATCGAAGCGGAAGCCCAGTGTCTGCTCGTGCCAAGTGTGGAAGTCCTTGAACGCGGACATATCGACGTTGAGATATCCCGGACCACGAACATTCCCGTTTCTTGCGGTCCCGAAGGAATTCGGAGCGGGAACGCCAAAGGCACAGACACCGTTGTCGACTCCCGGGGTTGTGCATGGAGTTGCCGAAGGATCCGTGCCGAACCAGTTATCAATGGTGCGGTCCACAATTTTCAGCTTGCGATATTGGTTTGGTCGTGAGTTGCCATAGCTATTCGAGTTGTTTCCGGGGCCAGTAAGCGTCTGCGGGAAGCCCGTGTACCCTACGCCGACTGCTGCAAGCCTCCAGCCGCCAATCGCTTCGTCAGCCCAGCGATTGATGCCGGAGAGAAACTCCTGCCCGCGTCCGATGGGTAGCGCGTAGACTACGGTACCGCTGACATTATGGCGTACATCGTACCCAGCCGGCCCCCAGTCGGCTGCACTGTCGTAGTAGTTCTGGAAGGCGCCACTGAAACCGTTGACGTTTAGAGCATAGTTGCCCAGGCTATTGGTGAGCGCTTTTGCATAGGTGTAATTCAGCGTGAACTCCAACCCATGGCTCAGGCGCTGCCGCAGCACTGCCTGTAAGGCGTTGTAATTCATCGCTGCCCGCGATTCCGTAATCAGCAAGGAGTTGGACCCTATGCTAGTGGAGGGGTCGACCGCATTGATGCCGAGATATTTGTTGTTGTAGTAGGGTGCAGAGGTCGGATCGCCATTCACCAGATACTGGTTGAGGTTGCCGTAATCCTCGATGTGCTGACCTTGTTCGCCGAGGTATCCAACCTGTAGCGACATGGTCGGAGTCACGGCATATTCCGTTGTCAGACTCCACTCCTGTACGTAAGCCGGTTTAATATCCTTGGGATAAACATTAAAGGTTCCCCCGTAGCTCACAGAACCGCCGCCGAAACCTTGTTCAGCAGTGCGCGGTGTTCCGGGATTACCCGGAGTCGGCGTCACTACTGAAACGTTCACTGCCTGAATAAACGGAGTGATCGAGGTCAGGCGCTGGTTGGAGGAGTTGCCCTCAAAGAAGCTGGAAGCCCCATAGCCGCCGCGAATCACAAAGCGATTGGTTGCCTGATAGGCGAAGCCGAGTCGCGGCATCACTTCGTTCTGGTCGTCGTAGCAGCCGCGGTCGCTGCACAGGCCGGATCCGACCGGAGCGCCGGCAGGGATGGCGTGCGCGTAGAGCACCTGCCCGGTAGTGATGTCGATGTTGCCGGTCTTGTTGTTTTGCTCGATCCAGGGTTCGTCAAACTCATACCGTAGGCCGAAGTTGAGGGTGAGGTTCGGTAGTATCTTATAGTCGTCGCTGGCATAGAAGGCCGCGCGCCACTGACGTTGGCCAACGTTCACGCTGGAAAGGGTCGCTGCCGCGCCGCTGACGTAGTCAAGCAGGAAGTCCGCACCGCCGTATCCAGGTGCATTGGATAGCGATGGATTACTGGTGAAGGACCCGTTGTAGTCCAAGCTTCCGAGGTAGCCATTGTTGTTGGCAGTCGGATAGTTGTTCTGGTAGCGCAAGGCCTGTACACCGAAGGTAAGCGTGTGCTTGCCGCGCTGCCAGCTCAAATCGTCGATGTAGCTGTAAGTGTTGTCGATGAGGCCTCCGCCATACACCGGATTGCCACCAGCTGTAATGCCTCCGCTGATGCTCTGATATGTATAGCCGTCATAGGACTGGTCTGGGAAAGGAATTCCAACCTTCGCATTGCCCGATGTTCCAAACTGTCCGGTGGGATCGGTGGGGAAGTTCTGTTCCCAGACGGTGCGGGTAAAGCCGATATGGGCCGAATTCACAACGGTCGGCGAGAAGATATGCACCCAGTTCGCGCCACCAACCTTGGTGGGATAAAGATTCGGTCCGGGAAAGCTGATCGCCAGCACAGGAGTCGTGCCGTCATAGGCTGTCGACATAGAATAGAACCCGGTGATTTTGTCCGACGCACGTGGGTCGTATTCGATCTTGATGTCACCCTGATTATTGGCCTTGTATTGGCGCGTTGGTCCCTGGTAATCGTTTGCGGCGATTCCGTCGGTTGGCGTGGCATTCGGAAGGGGGTAAACATCCTGATGAGCAAACAGGAATTTTGCAACCGAATTCACAATCGGAAGGCCCTTGTCATCCGCAAAGGGAGCAAAATTGTTCTGAGAATCATAGAGCTGAATCGGATTGCTCCCAGATAGCAATGCCGAGAAGTCGCCGTTGCGCATGGCCTGTGTAAAAACGCTGGCCGAGCCCGTGCCACCCTTGTGATACCGCGAACCTAGATAATCGACAAAGAAAAACAGCTTGTTACGAATGATTGGCCCACCCAGTGCGCCACCGAACTGTGCCTGCGAATAGGGATTGACGGGGATAATCGGACGGGCATGATTGTTGCCCCAGGAATTCGCGTTCATGCGATAGTCTTGGACGTAGCCGTACACTGAACCATGAAACGCATTCGTGCCGCTCTTCAGAATGCTGACAATACCGCCTCCGTTTACATTGCCATAGTCCGCCGGGGCATTTGCCGAAATCACCTTCATCTCCTGCAACGCTTCCGGAGCCGGACTGTACGAGATCAGGTTGTTGAAGGTCTCGTTGATATCGATACCATCCAACGTGAAATTATTCGCCTGGGCGCGGTTGCCGTTGAGGTTGATGGTATCGGTGTAATACGTGCTGCGCTCAATACTCGTGGTGCCGGCGGTCCCTGCTGTGCTCACCGCCCCGGGCACATACAAGGTCAAGGCCGAGAAGTCGAGACCATTCAAAGGAAAGTTGTGGATCGTGTTCGCAGTAAGCGTACTGCCCAACGTGGGGTCATTGGTATTCAGAATCGGCGCAGCATCTGAAACGTGCACGGTTGTCGAAACGCTTCCCGGCTCAAGCGTCACGTTAAACGTGATTGTTTGCAGCGCTTCCAGATGAAACTCAGGAATCGTCTTCTGCCCGAATCCTGTCGCGTTGATTGTGACCGTATAACGCCCGATTGGAAGATATGCAATGCGATACACCCCCGCAGAATCGGACGTCGCTGTCGAGGCTACTCCAGTATCCAGGTTGCGTGCTAACACCGTTGCACCTGGAATCACCGCACCGCTGGGGTCAGTGATAATGCCCGTCACTGTCCCAGTCACCGTCTGCGTCCGCCCTAGTGCTGCACACATAAGTGCAGCAACCAGAGATATAACCAGCATCCTCAAAAATTTAGTTTTCATTGCGTCCTCGCTCATGCCGCCGATCTGTAGTTCAATCGTTGGATTGTGAAAATTGTCGTCGGTCCGGTGAAGGTAAATGTCTTTGCTTCGACATGCCTCAACTGATTCGCAATGTGTTGTCACTCGTTGGGCTCCAACCTTGCTTTCGAGACATCATTGCGAATTTATCGTGGAGCAAAGATACCTCCAAAATGATCGTTTTGTCCAATCAGAACTGGACAAAATGATCATAAATCGAGCAACAGTCTTATTTTTCAGCAATATATGCAGAAAGCTGTTAATTGCACGCTAGCCATAAATGACGAAAGCAGTCAAAATGAAGAGCGTTAGTCCTCCAATTTTTTCTTGGATAACCGTTTCACTTCTATTCTTTTTGCATTGAAAGGCGAGCTTCATGTTCTCTCGACGCAGATTTATGCAGGCTATTTCTCTTGCTGGTTGTTACAACCTGTTCAATCGCAAAACTCGTCCAGCTCTTGCAGCGATTCTCTCTGACAAAGAAGCGTCCAGCGACGATCTAACGCAATACGTCAATATCCGCATTGGCACGGGCGGCCATGGGCACACCTATCCCGGCGCCTCTGTTCCCTTCGGAGCAATACAGCTCAGCCCCGATACCTATACCAAGGGCTGGGACTGGTGCTCGGGCTACTACGAGTCAGACAGCTCATTGATGGGCTTCAGCCATACGCATCTGAGTGGTACCGGATGTGGAGACATGCTGGATGTTCTGCTGATCCCAAACGTCGGCGAGGTCAAGTGGGTTCCGGGCACTCGCGAGAATCCCTCGGAGGGTTATCGTGCTCCATTCTCACACGCTGATGAGCAAATGGAGCCAGGCTACTATGCCGTTCCACTCAAAGACCGTAGTGTCCATGTCGAGTTGACCGCCACGGAGCGCACAGGGCTTCACCGCTATACTTTCCCGGCAAGCAGTGCCAGCCATTTTATCCTCGATTTTGCCCATTCTTACGACGATCCTCCTAATCCCGTCAGTAACGCTGCACTCGAAATCGTAGGCAGCGACACAGTTACAGGTGGACGTACCGTACATTCCTGGGCCAATGGACGCCGGATCTACTTTGCCGCGCAGTTCTCAAAACCCTTCGCCTCCGCCCAGCTCCAGCAGGATGACGCGCTCCTTAACGCAGACACGACCAAGGCAACGGGCAAACGCCTCAAGGTTGCACTCCACTACAGCACAAGTGATGGTGAGCAGATTCTTGTTCGTATCGGTATCTCCGGCGTCAGCGTTGCCAACGCGCTTAAGAATCTCCAGTCTGAGATGCCGGGGTGGGACTTTGACACTACCCGCGCTATGGCCAAAGCAGCATGGCAGAGGGAGCTGAGCCGCATCCAGATTGAAACCACCGACACGACACAGCGCACCATTTTCTACTCTTCGCTCTATCACATGATGCTCGCGCCAACACTCTTTGACGACGTAAACGGTGAGTACTGTGGAATGGACGGTCAGGTTCACCAACTTGCGCCGGGCGAGCACAACTACAGCACTTACTCGCTATGGGACACCTTCCGCGCGCTGCATCCCTCCTACACGCTCTTCCAGCCAGACCGTGTGCCGAAGCTTGTCAACTGTCTCATCAACATGGCCGAGCAAAGCCCCGAGGGTATGCCTGTCTGGCCGCTTCAAGGCAAGGAAACCGGAACTATGACCGGCTATCACTCTGCCGCAGTCATGGCCGAAGCATGCGTTAAAAAGTTCCCTGGCATCGACTGGAACCGCGCCTATAAGGTCATGCGCAAACGCAACATGGTCGACGACTATCGCGGACTCGGCTACTACCGCGCCATGGGCTACATCCCCGCCGACAAAGTTGATGAGTCCGTCAGCAAAACACTTGAATACGACTACGACGACTGGGCCTGCTCCCATGTCGCCGACCGCGTCGGCGCACACGATGACGCGCAGATCCAGCGTACCCGCTCCAAAAACTACCGTCATCTCTTCGACCCCAAAACGCAGTTCATCCGCGCCAAAATGAGCGACGGCACGTGGGCCGAGCCCTTCGATCCCATCGACATGGGTCACACTGATGCCTATCGCGATTACACCGAGTCCAATGCCTGGCAAACAACCTTCGGCATCATGCACGACGTCAAGGGCTACATGCAGCAATGGGGAGGCCGCGAGCCCTTCGTCAAAAAGCTCGACGAGCTTTTTACCGTCCCCTCCACGCTGCCCAAAAACGCCCCACCAGACATCGCCGGGCTCGTCGGCCAATATGCCCACGGCAACGAACCCAGTCACCACATCGCCTACCTTTACGTCTATGCCGGCCAGCCATGGAAAACTCAGTCCCGCGTCAATTCCCTGCTGTTTACCATGTACCACGACGATCCCAACGGCCTAGCCGGAAACGAAGACTGCGGCCAGATGTCAGCCTGGTACGTCATGAGCGCGCTCGGCCTCTACGCCGTCGACCCCATCAGCGGCAACTATGTGCTCACTTCACCGCTCTTTGACAAGGCAACATTGACCGTTACCGGAGGCAACAAACTGGTGATTGAAGCAAAGCGCCCGTCCCCCGACGCAATCTACGTCCAATCAGTCACTATCAACGGCAAAAAGTCAGACAAGCTCTGGGTCGCGCACTCTGAGATCGCCCACGGGGGTCACATCGTGTTTGAATTATCCACGGAACCAAATAAGCAGCTCGGCACTGCCCCTGAACTTGCGCCGCCGTCACTCACTGCATGAAGATGGACACCCCGATCTTCACCCGCCGCATGCTTCTGCGCGGGGCCGCGGCCACCATCACGACGGCTGCGGTTCCGCGCAGCGGTCTTGCTGTACCAGCGACAACATCCACTCCTGACTACACAACACTAACCTCGCGTCCGCCACTGGCTGAGCGCCGTTTCACCAGCCCAGCTGTCGAGGACGCCATCCGCCAAGTCTCGCAGAAGATCACTGACCCCGAGCTTGCGCTCATTTTCTCCAATTGCCTACCCAACACGCTCGAC
>Ga0335073_10017181_pt1 | contig 10126 bp, 6 predicted proteins | sample Lox_Sample_22_FD_207093 | JGI IMG/M metagenome (GOLD analysis project Ga0335073, IMG submission 207093) | Soil microbial communities from Loxahatchee National Wildlife Refuge, Florida, United States - Lox_Sample_2.2 | ecosystem: Environmental > Terrestrial > Soil > Wetlands | place: USA: Florida... | reverse complement strand
CGGAGAACATGGGATCGAGGGGCAGGCCGACCGGCTCGGCAAAGTTCCTCTTCGAGGAGTTTGGTCTGACGCCGGACGGTATCGAAAAAGCGGCGCGTGACGCGATTTCATCGCGGGCGTCCTGAACGAGCTCCTTGGTCGTCGCAATCGACCGAGGAACTACAAACATCAATGTTTGCAGGCGGTGCAAGACGCCTCGGAGATGCGGACCACCCTTGCCTGCGAACAGGGACGCCGTTTGCCGGCGCGCGCCAACTCTGCGAGGGTGAAAGAGATTTGAAGGCGCTTGCCCGGAATGGCGTTTCGATATTTCGGATATGGCTCGAACATGGCGCTGTCCTCGCTCGCCGCAAAGGGCGTGACGCCCCTTGCATCCGAGCGGGCCGCCCTGCCAGGGTGGCGGCTTCGATTCAACGTCCAGCACTTCTTTCGCCTCGAAGGCGGAATGGCGAACATCGAACCTGCCCACGCAGCCTGCGAGGTGCAGGGCGTGCTGCACCTCTGCGAGGACGATGATCTGCCCCGGCTGGACGCGATGGAAGTCTATCCTCGCGGCTACGACCGGATTTCAGTGTCGGTCGTCACGGCGAGCGGGACTTTTGCGGCGACGACCTATGTCGGAACGCCGGCCTTCCGCAATGATGACTGCCTGCCGACGACGCGCTATCTCAACATTCTCGCCCTCGGCGCCGCCGCCGCCGGCCTCGATCCGCATTATGTCGAGGCGCTGAGGCGTCATCCGGTTCTGCGGAAGCCGGCCTTGCCGCCTTACCGGCCGCCTTCGGGCGACTATCCCGCGTTCACCCTGGCGGAGCTGGCCCAGCGTCCACATTATACGGCCTTGGCTGGTTCGGTCTTCGATATGGCCGGCGCCCGCTCCCCTCATCAATTGCTGCGCGGGCTCCTGGGCGGCAAGGACACGACGCTTTTCCATCTCAAGCGCCTCGACACGTCAGACGGAACCGAAAAACTTGACGACGTCCGGGCCGTGCGGTTCAATGACGTGCAGAAGGCGTATATCAACGAGTATTTGCACGCTTACGCGGACGAATACGATTACGTCGGAACCCTCAGTTATGATCGAATTGAATAGAAGATCCCCGTCCGTTTGATTGAAATCATAACGTTCGTGTCTTCAATCAAGTCTGTTTGCCGAAGGAGAGGCCATGAAAGAGCTCCCGCCCGTTTTGCCGCACGGAAAGATCGAGGAAGTTTTTCCGGATGTGTTCTTCGTCACCGGCGCGATGAAAACCGTGCTGATGGGCGGCCACTGGCATTTCAGTCGCAACATGACGATTGTGCGCGACGACGGCGCTCTGACGCTGATCAACACCGTCCGTCTCGACGAACCCGGTCTCGCTGAGCTCGAGAAGCTCGGAACGGTCGCCAACGTCGTCAAGATCGGTTCGCTCCACGGTCGCGACGACGCGTTCTATGTCTCGCGTTACGGCGCGAAATTCTGGGCGGCGCCCGGGATGAAGGACGAGCACGGCCTGACGCCCGACATGGAGCTCGTCCCTGGCGGCGAAACGCCTTTCGCAGGTTGCAGCGTCTTTGCGTTCGGTTCGACGAAATTGCCCGAGCTCATTATCCGGATCGATCGCGCCGGCGGCATACTCGTTGCGGCCGACGCGCTCCAGAACTGGATGTCGCCGAACGAGTTCTTCTCCGACGAATCGCGGGCGATGATGACCGACATGGGCTTCTTCCAACGCGCCAACCTTGGCCCGCTCTGGATGCAGGTAAACGAGCCGAAGGCCGACGATTTCGCGAGGCTTCGCCAACTTTCGTTCCGGCACGTTCTATGCGGACATGGGGAGCCGCTGCGGGACGAGGCCAAGGAGGCGTTCTCTGGCCGAATCGCCACAGTCTTCGGCGTCTGACGCGACCGCGTTGCGCGCCGATCGGGCTTCGAGGGTCATGGTTCCAGGGTATGAAATCGTCGAGGCCATCCATTTAACGGAGACGAGATCGGTTTATCGGGCCCGGCGCCTATCGGATCGCCTCAACGTCGTCATCAAGACCTTGGAGGCTGAATACCCGACGCGCCAGCAGGTCGCTGAACTCCGCCACGAGTTCCAGGTTCTGGAGCGGCTGCAGAAAGTCCCGTCCGTCATCCGGGCTTACGCCATCGAATCGTACGGCAACGGCAATGTGGCCTTGGCGCTCGAGTCGTTTGGGCGGTCGGTCGTCGACCAGATCGCGGCGGAGGGTCGCCGAACCCTGCCGCTGGCGCGCGCGCTGTCGCTAGGGATCGCCGTCGCCGAGACGCTCGGGCAGATCCACGAGCTCGACATCATCCACAAGAGCGTCACCCCGAGAAACATCCTCGTCGACAATCGCTCGAACGCCATTCGTCTCATCGACTTCCGGATCTCGTCGGAACTCTCGCTCGAGCGCGAAGGCGCGGCCTCCGCCCGGCACATCGAAGGCGCGCTTCCTTATATCTCGCCCGAGCAGACCGGACGCATGAATCGCGACCTTGACTACCGCTCGGATTTTTATTCGCTGGGCGTCACGCTGTTCGAGCTGTTGACGGGACAACTGCCGTTTCAGGGCGATTCGGTTCTATCCTGGGTGCATTGCCATATCAGCCGTGCAGCCCCGTCGCCGAGCGCGATCAATTCCGCGATTCCGGGGCCGGTGTCCGCGATCGTACTTAAGCTCCTGGCGAAGAACGCCGAGGACCGCTATCAGAGCAGCTACGGTCTGATCGAGGATCTCGAGCGTTGCCGGCGCGAACTCGAGCAGACGGGCTCGATCGTCAAGGCCACGCTCGGCCAGCACGACATTTCGCGCAAGTTTCAGATTCCTCAGCAGCTCTACGGGCGCGAACTGGAGCGCACCGCCCTTCTCGCCCTCTATGAACGGGCCGCGGCCGGCGACGCTGAGTTCTGCATGGTTTCCGGCCATTCCGGCATCGGCAAGTCCGCCCTGGTCAACGAGATCAACCGCGCGATCGTTCAGCACGACGGCTACCTGATTCAGGGGAAGTTCGACCAGTTCCAGCGGAGCAAACCCTACTCGGCCGTCGCCAGCGCTTTCCGCGGACTGATTCCTCAGTTGTCGGTCGAGCCCGAAGCCTGGCGGCGCGCCCTGCTGGCCGACCTCGCCGCAGCGGTTTCGCCTAATCTGGGCCTCCTCGTCGAACTCGTTCCGGAGCTCGAACAGCTCGTCGGGCAGCAGCCGCCAGTTCCGCCTCTGCCGCGAACGGAGGCGCAAAACCGCTTTCAGATCGCTCTCATAAATTTCGTCAAGGTCATCGCGGCCACCAGGCCGCTAGTCATCTTCCTAGACGACCTGCAGTACGGCGACGCTTCGACGCTGAACCTGATCCGGTGGCTGGCGACGAGTCGAGATCTCAAGCGACTGTTTGTGGTCGGCGCCTATCGAAGCAACGAGGTCGACGTCGGGCACCCGCTGCGACTCACGCTGAACGAAATCGCGGAGACTCGAACGATCCACGAGCTGAAGCTTCAGCCGTTGAATCTCGCGTCGGTCAAGCAGCTCGTGGGGGATGCGCTGCATACCGACACGGCCGACTGCGCCCCGCTCGCGGAATTGCTGCAAGAGCAGGCGGACGGCAATCCCTTCTTTCTCACTGAACTCCTGAAGACGCTCGCACAGTCGCGGGCGATCGCCTTCGCCCCCGATCTCGGCCGCTGGCGTTGGAGCCTCGACGCGGCGCGCGCGAGCGGAATCAACGCAAACGTGGTCGATTTCGTCGTTGCGAAGCTGCGCAGGCTTCCTGCCGAGACCCAGAAGGCGCTTCAGCTCGCCGCCTGCATCGGCAACACCTTCGATCTGAGAACGCTCTCCATCATCAACGAGCAGTCGCTGGACGACACCGCCAGGAGCCTGATGCCTGCGCTTCAGCAGCACCTGATCGCGCCGATGAACGCCGACTATAAATTGGTCGGCATCGCGAGCGGGCAAGAGGCGGCGCACGCCGACGCCGCAGGAGTCAATCCGGTCTACCGCTTCCAGCACGACCGGGTTCAACAGGCCGCTTACGCCTTGATCGACGAGGACAGGCGGCAGGCAGTTCACCTTTCAATCGGCCGACTTATTCAAACCCACGCCGACGCGCAGGAGCGCGAAGAGCGCCTGATCGAGATCGTCGGCCATCTGAACAATGGCCGCCGGCTGATCGCCGATCCGGCCGAACGAATCAGTCTCGCCCGGCTCAACCTCGCCGCCGGCGTTCAGGCGCAGCGCTCATCGGCTTACGAGGCGGCGATCAACTATCAGCGGATTGGGCAGGAATTGCTTCCGGGCGATTCCTGGACTTCGCAGTATCGGCTCACCATGGATCTCGCCATCGAGTTCCAGCAGTGCGCCTATCTGACCTCGCGTTATGACGAGGCGGAATCCTGGCTCCAGAACATCCTGGCGCACGCCGGCACGACGATGGAGAAGGCCGAGATCCTGTCCATGCGGACGCGGCAATACGCGACGACCGGCCGGATGGCGGAATCGATCGACGCCGCGATCATGGGGCTGTCGCTCCTGGGCATGCGCATCACGGCCAATCCGAGCCGGCGCGCGGTCGGCAGAGAAAAGGCCTTGGTGAAGCGCAACCTGGCGGGCCGACGCGTGGCCGATCTTATCGACGCGCCGGCCATGACGGATCGGGCTCAGATCCTGGCGGTGCGGTTGCTCATGGAAATATTCGCCGCCGCATTCCTTTCCGGCAGCGGCAACCTGTTTCCGTTCCTTGTGCTGAAGTCGGTCAACCTCTCGCTGCAATACGGCAACAGCCCGGAAACCGCGTTTTCCTACGCCGCTTACGGCATGCTCTTGTGCGGCGCGCTCGACGAACCCGCGCTCGGCTACGAGTTCGGCAAGCTCGCGGTCGCGATGAACGACCGTTTTGACGACATCGCGCTGAAGTCGAGAGTGATCTACCTCCATGCGATGTTCGTGATGCACTGGTCCGAGCACTGGTCGAACATGACCCCATGGTTCCGGCGCGGCATCGAGGCCGGATATCAGTCGGGCGACCTGCTCTACCTTGCCTATAGTGCGCAGGACTGCGTGATCTGGGATCCCAGGCTCGATCTCGACGCCGCCGCCTCGGAGCACGCCGATCTCCTGACAATCGTGCGCGACTGCGCCTACCAGGACTCGTTCGATTCGGGGTCGCTGTTCCTGCAGATGCAGCGCAACTTTCTGGGTCTCACCGACGGACTCTACTCGATGAACGACGCGATGTTCGACGAAGAGCGGTGCCTCGAGGGGATGCTCAAGCGGCGCTTCATGACCGGCGTCGCGAATTATCACATCTATAAGGCTGAGATTTTCTTCTTCTACGGGGACTATGCGAGCGCGCTGGCCCACGTCCGGGAGCAGGACAGGCTGATGGCGTCCGTCATGTCCCTGCCGCAGCTCGTGCGGTTCCGGATTGTCGCCTTTCTCACCTTGGCCGCGCTCCTCCCTGAGATGACCGTCGCCGAGCAGGAGCGCACAAGATCCCGCCTGCAGGAGCAGCGGCTCGTGATGAGCCGCCTTGCCGCGCATTGTCCGGACAATTTCCGGCATCTGAGCCTCGTCATGCAGGCGGAGCTCGCCCGCCTCGCGGGCCGGACCGAGCGCGCGATCGCCCTCTATGACCAGGCGATCGAAGCGGCGCGGCGCTACGAATTCCGGCGCGACGAAGCGATGGCGAACGAGCTTGCGGCTCGCTGCCTTCTGGCCGCCGGGCGGCGGAAAGCGTCCGAAGGCTATCTGCGCGCCGCGCGCAATCTGTACGATCGATGGGGAGCGCGCCGGAAGGTCGCCCGCCTCGACGACGAGTTCCCGCAGGTCCTGAAGCTGGCGGGCGTGACCCGAGCGGTCGGCACGAGCGATATGCTGACATCGAGCACGACGCCGGTCGATTCAGCCGAGCTCGACATGGCCTCCATTATGAAAGCCTCGCGAGCGATTTCGAGCGAGATGGTGCTGGATCAGCTCTGGATCATCACGATGCGGATCATGCTGGAGAATGCCGGCGGTCAGCGCGGCTGCATCATTGTCTGGAAGGGCGGACAACATGTCATCGAGGGATTGACGGGAATCGGCGACGAAGGTTCAACCGGGCGCTCGATCCCGCTCGCCGGCCCGGAAGGGGCGCTGACCGTGCCGGTTTCCGTCGTTTACGCGGTGTTGAACGGAGGGGACGCGGTCGTGCTGAACGATGCAGCCACGACACGCGAATTTGCCCGCGACGCCTATTTCCATTCGCGTAAGCCGCAATCCATTCTGTGCGTTCCCTTCAACCGTCACGGCGCCGCGGCCGGCGCGATCTACATGGAGAACAGCGTAGCCTCCGGCGTATTCACCGCGGACCGGATCGAGATCATCAAGCTGCTTGCGGCCCAAACGGCGATCTCCGTTGAAAATGCGGAGCTCTATCAGGGACAGGCGCGGTTGATCGAAGCGCAGCGCCGCTTTGTTCCCAATCAGTTTCTCGAGAGTCTGGCGCGGAGGGACATCGCTCACGTCGGGGTCGGCGAGTACGTGGTCAAGCGGATGAGCGTGATGTTCGCCGACATCCGCGGCTTCACGCCGATCGCCGAGGATCTCGATCCGCGCAACGTCATTGAGCTTCTCAACCGGTACTTTCCCAATATGGAGCGCCCGATCGTCGATGCGGGCGGCTTCATCGATTCCTTCGCCGGCGACGAAATCATGGCGCTGTTCGAAGGGACCGTCGCTTCCGCCGTCCGGGCCGGCGTGGCGATGTGGCGGGCCCTTGACATATTCAACGAGCGCAACGCCGAACTCAATCAACCCACGCTGAACATGGGCGTCGGCGTCAATACCGGCGCGGTGGTTCTGGGGACGGTCGGCGGCGAAAACCGCATTCAATGCACCGTGGTCGGGGACACGGTCAACCTCGCCTCGCGCATCGAGCAGCTGACCAAGCTCTATGACGCGCGCTTTCTGGTGAGCGGCGCGACCTACGCAGAGCTGAATGATCCCGACGCCTTCATGATTCGGCTTGTCGATCGGGCGGCCGTCGCAGGAAAAAGCGCGCCGGTCGATGTCTACGAGGTTCTCGATGCCGATCCGCCTGACCGCCGGAGCATGAAGTTCGCAACCCGCGAGCGATTGCACGCGGGCTTGAACGCGTATTTCCTCGGCGACTTCAAAGCCGCCCAAGCGAATTTCGAGCGGCTTCGGTCCGAGGACCCTGCCGATCGGGTGCCCGAGATTTTTGTCGAGCGCTGCGCCCAGAATCTGCGGGCGCCTTCAGACGCGCAAGGCATGGACAGGCTCGTGCGCGGGTGATCAATCGCGCTCGTCCGACCCACAACGGCGCCACGATAAAAGAGTGCTTGCCATCGGGTGCGCTCTCCGCGGCGCCGATCGAGCGCGAGGCGGACAGGAGTTCTTGTGGGGCGTTCGCGCTCGGCGAGCGTCAGGGCGGAAGGCGGTCATTTTGAAAGAACCTGCGGTTTGAGGCCTTCCGCGGGAGGGCATCGCCGCGGGAACCGGCTAACGGTCGAACCCAACCTTTTCGTTCTTGCCGAGTTGGGGTCGCTCGCCCTTGACGCTGGCGGCGATCAACTTGAGCGCGGTGACAACCGTCCCGGCCCCTTCCCAGAACTGCGCGCTCTCGGGCATGACGCGCAGAATTCTTATGCGCGGGTCGTTTTCATCCGACCAGAACGCCTTGTCATAGATCGACCAGATTTTCTTGATCCGGTCCTTGTCGTCGATAATATCCGCTTGGCCGGTGACCGACACGTATCTGCGGCTCTTGTTGTCGGCAAAGGCGAGGCAGATCGTGTCGCTGCCCTTAACCTCCGAAGCTTTGGGGGAATCGACGTCGGTAAGAAAATAGATCGCGCCTTCCTCTTCCGCCGCATGCGCGGCCATCGGACGGGCTCGCATATCCTGGCCATGTCCGTCGTGGGTGACGACCATGGCGACAGGAATTTCCTTAATCAGAGTCCAAACCCGGTCAGCATCACCCGTTCCGTCGAGCATGTCTTCTTCCCTCCCGATAGCCGCATTTCGAGCATCAGCGGAACGCGGCCTCGCGCCGCGTTCCGCTGGTTCGCCGCCGTCAGCTCCTGCTCGCGGTCCACTGGCCGCTGTACTTGAATTCCGGCGCGGACTTGAGCTCGTCTTTGGTCGCGTTCATGGTGGCGCGCCACTCCTTCTTGTTGGCGTCGTACTGGACCATGACCGAGTTCGGATCGACCGCGACATAGTGCGTGCCCATGCCGAGGAAGCCGCCGACCGACAGAATGTAGCCTGTCATCTGCTTCGAGGCGTTGAAGGCTACGTCCTGAATCTTGCCGATGTTGTTGTTCGCCTTGTTATAAACGTCGAGCCCGACGACGTTCGAGCTCAGCATGTCGGTGTTTTCGACCTTTACGAAGGATGGCCCTTTGTCCGGGACTGCTTGCGTCGTTTTGGCCGGAGCGGCGTCGTTCATGTTCGGATTTGCTCCGATCGCCGCGCCGCTTTGGCCGGCGGCGGTTCCGGTGTCGGTATTGTTCGGCGATGTGCTCTGCGCCATGGCGCTCCCGGCTGCGAGGGCGCTGACCGCTGCTGCGGCGAATAGGAATTTACGCATGGATTGTCTCCTTCACGGCTGACCGCTCCCCTGTCGAACTCGAACGGGCAAAGAAAGTTCCAAGGCTCAGCTGCGATTGGGCAGAATCGCGGCGGTTCTCACGCGAGTACGACTTCAGGCGCTTTGATCTCTTCGGTGAACACGACGAAACGGGTCAGCGCATGCGAGCCGAAGGTCGTGATCATCGGGATGTCCGCCGCGTCGCGTCCTCGCGAGATCAGAATGCGGCCGATCCGCGGCCGATTGTGGCGTGGGTCGAAAGTATACCAGCGGTCGCCGAGAAAGGCTTCGAACCAGGCGTTAAAATCCATCGGCGCAGGATCGGGCGGCACGCCAATGTCTCCGAGATAGCCGTTGCAATATCGCGCCGGAATGTTCAGGGCGCGGCAGAGTGCGATCGCCAGATGCGTGAAGTCGCGGCAGACGCCGACACCTTCCGACAAAGCCTCGCTCGCCGTCCGCGTCGGGCGCGCCTCGGGATAGCTGAATCGAAGCCGCTGATGGACGAAATCGCAGATGGCCTGCACGCGGGCCCACCCGCCGGCCAAGGCGCCAAAGTTCGCCCAGGCGAAATCGCCCAGAAGGTCGGACTCGCAATATCGGCTGGGCAAAAGATAGGGCAGCGCCGGAGGCGGCAAGTCCGACGCCGGCGTCACATCGGCGGCACGGTCCACCTCATCCGCGCGGCCCTGGCAGCGAAACACGCCCTTGAGGCGCAGCGACGTCGATCCAGCCGGCGCCAGCAGGCGTGTCACGATGTTCCCGCGACCATCGACAAAGCGATCGGAAGCCATGACCGGCGAGATCTCGAACTCCGTCTCCTCGGCGATGCAATGTCGGAAATCGGAATGAACATCCATCATCGCGAGAATCGTGGCGGGCTGCGGAAGCTCGATGGCAATGTCGAATCCGTAGCGAATATTCACGAGCAGTCTCCAAAAGGGCTGGCGCAGCGGCGGCTGCTGACGCCAAACCGCGCCATTCCGGCTTTTGTTCCCTCGGCCTGGCGTTCAGCGATGGCTCCGTCACGGCGCAGTGTTGGCGCGCGTGGCCGCAAGCACCGATCCGGCGTCCGCAGGCCGCGCCATTTCCTCGGCCTGGCGATCGACGCGGTCCTGGACGTGCGGGCTGTCGCGACGCAGTTCTTCCAGGAGCTGGATGACCTTCGCGATCTTGTGCTCGCCGAGGATCGCGAGTTCGAGCGTCAGCGTATCGCGATGCGCATTGAGTTCATCCTCATGCTTTTGCGCGACCAGCACCAGCATGACGACAAACAACGAGAAAAGATTGACCGCCCCTTGCAGCCAAGGGAACGCCGGCGCGTCGATCGCTTGCAGGCCAAGAGCGCCTGCGATCAGGTTCGCGACTATCCAGCCGACGACGCCGAGCCCGGCGCCCGCGAGGAATAGCGGCTGCGCCATGAAAGCGGTGATCCGATTCACCGCCCGTTGCGCCGCCGTGGCGCTGCCGTGATGATCCGAATGGAGCTGCGCCACCGAACGCACCGCCTCCTCGACAGGGTCTGGCGCGCGTGGCTTGGAGCGCGGTTCGTGC
>Ga0335073_10017180_pt1 | contig 10126 bp, 7 predicted proteins | sample Lox_Sample_22_FD_207093 | JGI IMG/M metagenome (GOLD analysis project Ga0335073, IMG submission 207093) | Soil microbial communities from Loxahatchee National Wildlife Refuge, Florida, United States - Lox_Sample_2.2 | ecosystem: Environmental > Terrestrial > Soil > Wetlands | place: USA: Florida... | reverse complement strand
ACAACGGCGTCAACACGGACGCCGGTCACCGGACGACGTCGTCGGCGCGGGCAAGAAGGTCGGGCGGAATGGTAAGGCCGAGGGCCTTTGCGGCCTTGAGATTTATGACGAATTCGACCTTGCTGGCGGTCTCGATCGGCAGGTCGGCGGGGCTGGCGCCCTTGAGGATCTTATCGACATAGCCTGCGGTCCGCCGGTACAGATCGGGGTAGTTCACGCCATAAAGGAGAAGCCCGCCCGCGGCGACGAATTCCCGCGCCGCATAGATGGCCGGGAGGCGGGCTTCGGCCGCGAACGCGGCGATGCGCCCGGCGTTGTTCTGGGTCAGGGTGTCGAGCCCGACGATCAGCGCGCCTTGGTTGTCGCGCCGTGCCGCCTCGATGGCGGGCTGGATCTCGACCGCGGATCGGATCGGATAGAGGCGCGCCTCAAGGTCAAGGTCGTGCGCCGTCGTCTCCGCCACCTGCCATTCATGCGTGGACGAGGGGTTGTCCGGGTTGATGAGAGCGCCGACGCTGGTCAGGGACGGGAGCAGGTCCTCCAAAATCTCGACGCGCTTGCCGGTGAGATCGCTGACGATCGCGCTGAACCCGGTGATGTTGCCGCCCGGGTGATCGAGCGAGGTTACCAGCTGATAGGGATCGCCGACCGCCGCCATCACTACGGGGATCGTGCTCGTGGCGCCCTTGACCGCCTGGGCCGCCGGCGTCCCGCGGGTCACGATCACGTCGGGCGCGCTTGCCACCATCGATGCGGCGAGCTTCGGAAAGCGCTCGGTGAAGCCGTCCGCCGCCCGGTAGTCGATCGTATAGTCCCGATTCTCGCGATAGCCCAGCGCCGTGAGCCCCTCGCGAAACGCCTTGAGATTGACCGCGTTCTCGGTCTGAGGCAACGCCTCGAGGATGGCGATGTGCTTGGGCTTGGTGGCTGCGATCGCCCGGCGGGACAGCGCCGCGGCGGCGAGGAGTGCAAGGACTCTGCGGCGGTTCATGTCGCGACCCTCACCGCGTCGACCGCTCGGCACCCTCTCCCGCAAGGGCGGGAGAGGGATTTCGGTGAACCTACTTGTAGACCATCTGGGTCTGGAACCCGGCGACGTCGGCAAGCGCGTTCCATTCGCCCGGGACCCAGTTGTCGTCGATCTGATCCATGTCCGCCGACAATTCGAGGGCGCCGCCCATCGGCGTCACGAAATACCAATAGTAGTTCGAGCCCAGGACATGGCGACCCGGTCCGCGCGCGGTCTTCCAGTTCTGCTCGTTGAGATACATGCCGCCGCACACCACCTCCTGGAAATCGCCGAAATGGCATTCGAGGTGCTGGAAGCTCGGCGTCGCGCCGGGCCGGCCGATGAAGAAGATGTTGTGGTGGTCGGGCGAGCCGGCGGCGCGGGCGAACACGCCCTGCTTGTTGGCGACGTGATCGGTCATCCGGAATTTCAGCCGATCGAGATAGAACTTCATGCTGCGGTCGGGATCGTCGCTCCAGAATACGATGTGGCCAAGCGAGCGCGGCTTGCCCCGCTCATAAGGGGCGCGGCTGTTGATGGCGCGCTGCGGCGGCAGGCCCGGGACGTTGAAGGGCTTGGGTTCCGCCTTATAGGGATGGCGCTGGGTCACCCGGAACGCGATCGCGAGCCCGTCATCGTCGGTCGCGTGCAGCACGCCCGCGGCGTCGCGGCTCACCTGACGGTCGCTCGAAAGCTCGGCGCCGATCTGTTCGAGCGCCGCCTTGTCGCGGACGCCCCAAACGGTCTCGCGGCCGGTCGCGCCCTGGACCGGCGCGCGGGGAAGGCCCGGATCGGTGGCCAGCCGCAGCGACACGCTGGTGCCGTCGAGCGCCTCGAAATCGGCACCGGTGGCGCCGTGGCTCAGCTCGGTGAAACCGTAATCACGACAGAATTTGCGCGCCGCCTCGAGGTCCTCGACCCCGAAAATGGCCTGATCGACCCCAACGATGTCCATGGTCCGCTCCTTCAGGGATTTGGGTGAGGCTTGTCCAGGACGCCTCCGAAGTCAACGCCCCGAATTGAGTTAATCGTAAGCGGCCGCCTCAGACATCGAGGTCCTTTGCGAACTGCGCCTTTTCCTGGATGAAGGCGTAGCGCAGCTCGGGCCGGCGGCCCATCAGGCTTTCGACCAGCTCTTCGGTGTGCGCCGCTTCGTCGCCGCCGACGGGCGGGAGCGTGACGCGCAGCAAGGTCCGGGTGCGCGGGTCCATCGTGGTGTCGCGCAACTGGCGCGGCGGCATTTCGCCAAGACCCTTGAAGCGGCTGACCTCGACCTTGCCGGCGCCTTTGAACGTCGTCGCCATGAGCGCGTCCTTGTGCGCGTCGTCGCGCGCATATTCCGACACGTCGCCGCGCTGCAGCCGATAGAGCGGCGGCGCGGCGAGGAACAATCGTCCGGTCGCGACCAGCGTCGGCATCTCGCGAAAGAAAAACGTCATCAACAGCGCGGCGATGTGCGCGCCATCGACATCGGCGTCGGTCATGATGATGACGCGCTCATAGCGCAAGCCCGCTTCCTTGTAGCGATCGCCCGACCCGCAGCCCAAAGCCTGTACCAGGTCGGTCAGCTCCTGGTTCTGGCGCAGCTTGTCGCTCGTCGCCGATGCGACGTTCAGGATCTTGCCGCGCAAGGGCAAGATCGCTTGCGTGTCGCGGTCGCGCGCCTGCTTTGCCGATCCGCCGGCGCTGTCGCCCTCGACAAGAAAGATCTCGGTCCCGTCCGCCGCTTGGCGTGCGCAATCCGCGAGCTTGCCCGGCAGGCGCAGCTTGCGGGTCGCGGTCTTGCGCTCGAGCTCCTTTTCCTGGCGCCGGCGCGCTCGTTCCTCGGCCCTCTCGACGACCCAGTCGAGAAGCGCGCGGGCGCTTTCCTGGTCCTCGTTGAGCGCGTGATCGAAACGGTCCTTGAGCGCGCCGTCGACGAGACGCTGCGCCTCGGCCGAGGCGAGCCGCTCCTTGGTCTGGCCCTGGAATTGTGGTTCGCGCAGGAAGAGGGACAGGATCGCCACCGCGCCCGACATCACATCCTCGGGTGCGATCGAGGCGGCGCGCCGGTTGCCGGTGAGTTCGCCATAGGCCTTGAGGCTGCGCGTCAGCGCCGCGCGCAGGCCCGCCTCGTGGGTTCCGCCTTCGGGCGTCGGCACGGTGTTGCAGTAGGTCGCGATGTGCCCGTCGCCATCGGCGGCCCAGGTGACCGCCCATTCGACCCGGCCGCCATCGGCCAACTCGGCCTCGCCGGAGAACGGGCGGCGGGTCAGGGTCTCGCGCCCGTCGAGAATCGCGTCGAGATAGTCGCCAAGCCCGCCGGGATAATGAAGGCTCTGTTCCTGCGGCACGTCCTCGGGCCGCGGCAGCGCCGGGTCGCACCACCAGCGGATCTCGACCCCGCGGAAGAGATAGGCCTTGGCGCGGCACATGCGATAAAGCGGCGCCGGCTTGAAGTGATGCTGGGTCCCGAAGATCTGCGGGTCGGGATGGAAATTCACCGTGGTGCCGCGCCGGTTGTGCACGGCGCCCGCGTCCTTCAGCTTGGTCTTCGGCTTGCCGCGGACATAATCCTGCACCCAGAGGCGCCGGTCGCGCGCCACCTCGACATTGAGCCGGTCGGAGAGCGCGTTCACGACCGAGATGCCGACGCCGTGCAGGCCGCCCGAGGTCTTGTACGAGTCGCCCGAGAACTTGCCGCCCGAATGCAGCATCGTCAGGATGATCTCGAGCGCGGACTGCTTGGGGAATTTGGGATGCGGGTCGACCGGGATGCCGCGGCCATTGTCCCTGACCGTGACGCTGCCGTCGGCAAGGAGCTCGAACTCGATGCGGCTGGCGTGGCCCGCCACCGCTTCGTCCATCGCGTTGTCCAGCACCTCGGCGGCGAGATGATGCAGTGCCCGCTCGTCGGTGCCGCCGATATACATCGCCGGCCGGCGGCGCACCGGCTCGAGGCCTTCCAGCACCTCGATATCCTTGGCGGAATAGGCGCCGCCCGGCTGCGGCTTGCGGGCGAGATTGTCGAAGAGATCGGCCATGGTTAAAGTTGCATCAGCCTATTGGGGTGACGGTTGCGGATACCACAAGCGCTGGGACGGAGCAACGCCATGAACATGACAGAGCCGTCGCTGCGCACCATCGCGATGCCGGCGGACGCCAACCCCAGCGGCGACATTTTCGGCGGCTGGCTGCTGGCGCAGATGGACCTCGCCGGCGGCGCCACTGCGATGCGCCGCGCCGGCGGGCGCACCGCGACGGTTGCCGTGACCGCCATGACCTTCCACCTTCCGGTGTTCGTGGGGGACGAAGTGAGCTGCTATGCCGAGATCGTGAAGGTCGGCACCAGCTCGATCGCGGTCAAGGTCGAAAGCTGGGCGCGCCGCCATATCTCGGGCGAGCGGGTCAAGGTCACCGAGGGCCTCTTCACCTATGTCGCGATCGGCCCCGACCGGCGCCCGCGTCCGGTTCCTTCCGCCGATTGACATGAGGCCCGAAAAAACGACCCGGACGAGTCGCCCGCGCGCGGCAATTCTGGCGGAACGCCGGCCGCAACGGCGAGTTAATCTGTCATTGATAGTCTACAGCCGGAAACCGGTTCCGACCGCGATGCGAAATTCATTTGACCCCGTGCCGCACGCGCAGCCAGCATCGGCATCGCGGCACCCGTTGTTAACCATCCACCCCATCGCGGCATGGAATTGACGCACTACATGGGGCATGCCCGAAGGGTTCTCGAGTCGGTGATCGGCCGTCCCATCGAGGGTGCTCAGGATCTCGCCGAGATGGCGCGGGACAGCGACCCGGAGCTGTCAAAGCGCCTTTTCGAGTCGTTGCGCCGGCTCGCCGTGCTGACCGAAGTTTCGGACACCGTCACCGAGCAGCTGTCGCTCGATCATCAATTGCCGCGCATGATCGCGCTCATCGCCGAGGTGTTCGACGCCGAGCGGGCGACGCTGTTCCTCCATGATCCGGACAGCGGGGAGCTGTTCTCGCGCGTCGCGGTCGGCGACGGCGTGCGCGAAATTCGCATCCCCGCGTCGGCAGGGATCGCGGGCGCCGTGTTTCAGTCCGGCAAGCCCGAGATCATCGCCGACGCCTACAAGGATACCCGCTTCAATCAGGCGGTGGATCGCGAAACCGGCTATGTGACCCGCGACATCCTGTGCGTGCCGCTGAGGAATCGCGAGGGCGCGGTCACCGGCGTGACCCAGGCGCTGAACCGCCGCAAAGGCGAGTTCACGCCGATGGACCTCGCCCTGCTCGAAGCGATCAACCGTCAGGCGTCGAATGCCATCGAGGAAGCACGGCTTGTCGAATTGGTGGAGCGGGCGCGGCGCGAGGAGGCCGAGCTCCTCTCCATTACCGAGGCGATCTCGACCGAGCTTCAGCTCGACGTCCTGCTGGGCCGCATCATGCAGGCGACGACATCCTTCCTCGGGGTCGAGCGCGCGACGCTGTTCATCCACGATCCCGCGACCAACGAGCTGTGGTCCAAGGTCACCGAGGGCGGCGCGCAAAAGGAGATCCGCGTGCCGGCGCTGGCGGGGCTCGTCGGCGCCGCTTTCGGTTCGGGCGAGGTCCTGGAGATTCCGGACGCCTATGCCGATCCGCGCTTCAACGCTACCGTCGACAAGGCGACGGGCTTCCGCACGCGCAACCTGCTGTGCGTCCCGCTCATCGACCGGGCGGGCAGCCACCTCGGCGTGGTGCAGGTCCTCAACAAGCGTGGCGGACCCTTCTCTCCGGTCGATGTCCGACGTCTCAAGGCATTTTCGGCGCAGATCGCGATCGCGATTCACAATGCCCAACTGTTCTCGGATGTGCTTGCTCTCAAGAACTACAACGAAAGCATCCTGAAATCCTTGTCCAACGGGGTCGTGACGCTCGACCAAAAACTCAACGTGGCCAAGGCCAACGAAGCGGCGGAGCGCATCCTCGGCACGTCCGTGAACGAGATGGTCGATCGCCCGGCCGAGCAGGTGTTCGGCAACCGCAATGGCTGGGTCACGCGCAGCCTCGAATACGTGGTGCGCATGAACACCACGGACTATCACGCCGACACCGAGCTGCTGTTGCCGGACGGGACGACGCGCGCCGTCAATCTGACAACCGCACCGCTGCTCGATCTCGACAACAAGGCGATCGGCTATATGGTGGTGCTCGACGACATCACCCGCGAGAAGCGCGTCCGCAGCACGATGTCGCGCTATATGGCAAAGGAGGTCGTCGACCGGCTGCTGGCGAGCGGCGACGAGATGCTGAAGGGCAGCTCCCACATCGCCACGGTCCTGTTCTCGGACATCCGTCAGTTCACCATGCTCACCGAGGCGATGAGCCCGCAGCAGACCGTCGCCATGCTCAACGAATATTTTTCCGAGATGGTCGAGGTCGTGCTGAAGCATGGTGGCATGCTGGACAAGTATATCGGCGATGCCTTGATGGCGATCTTCGGTGCGCCGGTCGAGGATGTCGGCGATGTGGACCGCGCGATGACCGTCGCCTCGGATATGGTTCGCGCGCTCGAGCAGCTCAATGCCCGCCGCATCGGCGCCGGCATGACGCCCATCGACATCGGCATTGGACTTGCCACCGGCGAGGTGCTGGCGGGCTCGGTCGGATCGGTGAAGCGCATGGAATACACGGTCATCGGCGACACCGTGAACCTTGCCGCGCGGCTCGAGAGCGCCAACAAGCATTACGGCACCCGGATCCTGATCTCGGGCGCGACCGCAGAAGGAATGAGCGCGCCGGCGATCATGCGCCGCATCGACGTGCTGCAGGTGAAGGGAAAATCGCGCCCGACCGACGTGTACGAACTGATGTCCTACCACACGCCGCACAGTTTCCCCAATCTGGCCCGCGTCATCGCGCTCTATGAGAAGGGCTTCAAACTCTACCAGACGCGCGACTGGGCAGGTGCGACGGCGCAGTTCATGGAAGCGCTCGACCTTGCGCCCAACGACAAGCCTTCTCGCGTGTTCCTCGACCGTTGCCGCTATTACTTGCGCCATCCTCCAAGCGAGGATTGGAACGGCGTCTGGATCATGGAGGAGAAATAATCGCCCTAAGGCTGCGCAAGAACCGCCCTGCACTCGGCGGGAAGGATCGGAAGCGGGCGCGGCGGCGGCGGCTTCTGGTTGACCGGCGGTGGCCGCTGATCCCTGACCCAGGATGCAAGCGTCGCGTCGCACCCGTCGCCCGGCGGAACCGGCGCCTGCCGCACGCAATCAGGCGCGTTGCTGGGGCACGAAAGCCTCACGTGGAAATGGTCGTCATGCTCCCACCACGGGCGCAGGCGGCCGAGCCAGGCATGATCGCGCGCCGGCAATATCCGGCACAGTGTCGCTTTGATCACCGAGTTGACGAAGATCCGATCGACCCGCGGGTCGGTCGCGGCAAGCCGCAGCAGCGTGATCTGGCGCGCGCCGAAACGCTTGGGATCGATCGCCTTCCACGACGGCGACAGCATGGACGGCAGGTCGACCACCTCGCGCTTGGCCGGCGGCAGCCGCCCGCCGTTCGCAAAGGTCATCCAAAGATCGACGTCGAGGCCGGTCTGATGGCTGGCGTGCCCATAGGGCAAAGGCCCTCCGCGAGGCTGCGCCATATCGCCGACATAGAAGATCGGAAGGCCGGCGGCCGCCGCGCGGACGCCAAGACGCTCGACAAAAGCGACTGTGTCCGGGTGGCCGAAATAGCGGTCACGGCTGAGCCGGATGACCTCATAGCCCGGGCCGTCGGCAGGCAGCTTCGCCGCCCCCGACAGGCACCCCTTGGCCGCGCTCCCGATCGACTCGGGTGGTCCGGGTGTCGGGGTATGCACGCGGCTCCAGACATTGCTTTCCGCGGCTCCGGCGGCCGCGACAGCCCCTGCGAGGAAGACGGCGGCGAGGATGAAAATGCGGAGAGGCAGGACCATTTCTACCGGGAATATCTGCGAGCCCGCGACGATCGCGCAACGCCGGGCGCAAATCGTAAGGTGTGACGATGTTGTCACAGCGTAATCAGGACTTTGTCAAGCAGTTGGCGTTGTCATCTCGTGGCCATCGCGTCTCTGGTAATTTGCTACCGGACGACGTCAAGGGTCGCCCAAGGACCGACATGCTTCTCCGGCTCTCCTTTTTCGCGTTTTTCGGGCTGATTTCCTGCTTTCTGACCGTTCCGGCCGAGAGCGAAGTCGTCCCGGCGACCGCCGATTCGATTCGTGCGCTGGTTGGGGCCCAACCGGCGGGCGCCACGCCCGATCCGCTCGACGCCGATTTGCGGCGATTCTACGACGCGCGAAATGACGAGCCGGCCTGGGGCAATCCCGAGCAGGTGGCGAGCCTCGGCTCGATCCTTGCCGGCGCCGCCGATCAAGGCTTGGAGTCGAGCTTTTCAAGGGCGCAAATGCCGGCTGGAAGCGCTGACACCGCCGCTCGCGACGTGGCGTTGTCGCGCGTGGCCCTTGCCTATGCCAAGGCGCTGGCGGCGGGACGCGTCGATCCCGGTCAGATCGAGACCGATTGGGGGATTTCGCTGCCATCTGTCGATGTCGCCGCCGGCCTCAATTCGGCGCTGAAGCGTGATCTGACGGGTTGGTACGACAGTCTTGCGCCTCACCATCCCGCTTATCGTCGGCTCGTGGAGGGGTTGAGGCACTATCGCGGGATCGCGTCGAGCGGCGGGTGGGCGCCCATTCCACGCGGCGATCCGATGAAGCTTGGCGATGTGTCGGAGCGCGTGCGCGCGCTGCGCAGCCGTCTCGAAGCCGAAGGCGATCTGCAGCCGATCCCGGCCGCTGCGACCGTAGCCGCGCCTGCAACGGCCGCGCCCGCCAGCGCGGTTCTCGCCATCGCCGCGCCGGCCAGCGCCACAACCGTCGCTGCCGCGTCTGACGCGGTCGTGCCCGCGCCAGCACCGAATGTGGCGCCGACCCCCGATCCCGCCACGGTCTTCGACATGGATGTCGATGCCGCCGTGCGCCGCTTCCAGCGTCGTTATGGCATCGTCGTCGATGGCGTGGTGGGAGCCAGGACATTCGCGGCGATGAACGTACCGGTGCGTGCGCGCATCGAGCAGATCGAGCTCAACCTCGAACGCTGGCGGTCCCTGCCGCATGATCTCGGCACGAGCTACATGGTTGCGAACGTGCCGGCGGAGACGCTGACCGTCGTCGAGGATGGAGAGCCGGTCCTCGATATGAAGGTCGTCGTGGGCGATGTCGAGCATCCGACGCCGGTGGTGCGGACTTTCATGGTCGCCGTGACCTTGAACCCGACCTGGACGATCCCGGCCTCGATCGTGACAAACGAGATCGTGCCTAAATCAAAGCGCGATCACTCCTACCTGGTCTCGAACGAGATCGTGTTCACGCCAGGGCGCGGGTGGCAGCAATTGGCGGGGCCGAAGAACCCCCTCGGCCAGATCAAATTCGAGACGCCCAATCGCTTCGATGTCTATCTGCACGATACGCCGTCGCGAATCGCCTTCGACCGATATTTTCGCGCACAAAGCCATGGCTGCGTCCGGCTGGAGCGGGCGGACGAGCTTGCGGGCTTCGTGCTGCACGACATGGGGTGGGATGACGAACAGATCGGCAAGGCCGTCGCAACCGGCGAGGGACGCCGAATCGATCTGAAGCATCGCTGGCGCGTCTATCTGCTTTACGCGACGAGCTTCGTCGACGAGGACGGCACGATGGAATTCCGCGACGATCTCTACGGACGCGACGCGCGGCTGCGCGACGCGCTGACGGCGATGCGAGTGTCGGAGCGGCTGTCGGCGCGGTGATGTCGAGCGCGCGATCGAGGGTAAGACTCGTTAAGCGGCCGGCCGGTGTTGGTTGATGCGGTATGATGGGCAACCAATTCCGATAAAGAGTCCATTGACCCTCTCGTTTCGTGATAGTAACGCTGCACTCTTCGCTGCGTGGATTCACGGAATCATGGTGGTTCGAAGCGGGAAGCCCAGGGCGGCTACGCAAGCTATAACGGCGGCACTGGCCTTCGGTACATGCGTTGGCGTAGCGCAGGCCAATCCGACGGGTGGCCAGGTCGTAGCGGGTGCGGCGACGATTTCGCAGCCGTCTGCGACGAGCACGGTGATCACGCAGACCTCGCCGAGCGCGCTTTTGACGTGGAGCGGGTTCTC